>Ga0070731_10000292_pt1 | contig 79461 bp, 69 predicted proteins | sample Coa_R1_2_FD_66448 | JGI IMG/M metagenome (GOLD analysis project Ga0070731, IMG submission 66448) | Surface soil microbial communities from Centralia Pennsylvania, which are recovering from an underground coalmine fire - Coalmine... | ecosystem: Environmental > Terrestrial > Soil > Unclassified ... | reverse complement strand
CGGGCTGACGATCGACAACCTGCTCGAGGCCGAGGTCGTACTGGCTACCGGCGAGCGGGTGCGCGCCAGCGCCGACGAGCACCCCGATCTCTACTGGGCGCTCCGCGGCGGGGGCGGAAACTTCGGCGTCGTCACCTCGTTCCTGTTCCGCCTCCACGAGGTCGGGACGATCGTCGGCGGGCCGACCTTCTGGACCGACCTGCAGGGGGGCGAGGTCCTCACGGCCTACCGCGAGTTCATCGGTAACGCGCCGCGCGAGCTCAACGGGTTCTTCGCCTACGCCACCGTCCCGCCGGGGCCGCCGTTCCCGGAGGCGCTTCACCTGCGACCCGTGTCCGGGGTGGTCTGGTGCTACGTCGGTCCCGAGGAGGAGGCCCACAAGGCGATGGCGCCGCTGCTCGACTCGCTTCCCGAGCCGCTGATGCACGGCGTCGCTCCCATGCCGCACGCGATGCTCCAGGGCGCCTTCGACGGGCTCTACCCACACGGTGATCAGTGGTACTGGCGGGCTGACTTCGTGAAGGAGATCCCGGACGAGGCCGTCGCCATCCACGACCGGTTCGGGACGCAGCTGCCGACCATGAAGTCGACCATGCACATGTATCCGATCGACGGCGCCGCCCACGACGCCGCCGCTGAGGACACGGCATGGGCATATCGCGACGCGAACTGGGGCTCGGTCTTCGCCGGGGTCGATCCCGACCCGGCGAACGCGCCGGCGATCCGCAACTGGAGCATCGACTACCAGGAGGCCCTGCACCCCTACTCCGCCGGCGGCGCCTACGTGAACATGATGATGGACGAGGGCCAGGACCGGGTGCGCGCGAGCTATCGCGGCAACTACGACCGGCTGGCCCAGATCAAGCGCAGCTACGACCCGGAGAACCTGTTCCGGGTCAACCAGAACATCCAGCCGGCCGCCGGCTAAAGGGGGACAGCTGCTCGCGGGCGCCCCGGGGGCGGGGCGCCCGCGAGGGCGTTGGCCCGCGCCCGGGGCGCCCGCGAGGGCGTTGGCCCGCGCGGATACGATGCCCGCGTGAAGATCCGCGCCGCCGTCCTCGAGCAGTTCGGCCAGCCGCTGAACGTCACCGAGGTAGACCTCGCCGAGCCGAAGGCCGGCGAGGCCCTCGTCCGTCTGGAGGCCTGCGGCGTTTGCCACACCGACATGTACACCGCTTCGGGCGCCGACCCGTCCGGCTACTCGCCCACGGTCCTCGGCCACGAGGGGTCGGGCATCGTCGAGCGCGTCGGCGAGGGGGTGAGCAGTGTCAGCCCCGGGGACCGGGTGGTCACGCTGTTCTCGCCCCAGTGCCGCGAATGCATCCACTGCCGCAGCCCCAACACGAACCTCTGCCTGGCCATCCGCGAGCAGCAGAACCGCGGGTACCTGCCTGACGGCACGACCCGCCTCTCCCGTGACGGCGAACCGATCCGCCACTTCATGGGCACGAGCACGTTTGCCGAGTACACGGTGATGCCGGAGATCGCACTCGCGCGGATCAGTCGCGACGCCGCTCCCGACCGGGCGGCGCTGTTCGCGTGCGGCCTCTCCACCGGGCTCGGCGCCGCGATCAACACGGCCAAGGTCAAGGCCGGCTCCACCTGCGTCGTGTTCGGGGCCGGGATGGTCGGGCTCGGGGCGGTCGCCGGGTGCCGCCTCCAGGGCGCCGAGCGGATCATCTGCGTCGACAGGTCCGAGTCGCGCCTTGAGCTGGCCCGCGGCCAGGGCGCCACCGACACCTGGGTGGCGGGCGAGGACGCGGTGGCCCGCGTCCTGGAGGAGACAGGCGGGTTCGGCGCCGACTACACCTTCGAGGCCACCGGCCTCGTGGGGGTCATGCGCCAGGCCGTCGAGGCTGCCCGCATGGGCTGGGGGCTCGCCACCGTGGCCGGCGTGGCGGGTAAGGGCGAGACGCTCGACATCGTCCCCCGGCTGCTCATCACGGGGCGCCGCGTGGCCGGCTCCTCGTTCGGCGGCGTCAAGGGCCGCGACCAGGTGCCCGAGCTCGTCCAGCTGTACCTGGACGGCACCCTTGACGTCGACCCGTTCATCTCACACCGAATCAGCCTCGATGAGGTGAACCACGGCTTCGAGCTGATGGAACGCCAGGACGGCATCCGCAGCGTGATCGTCTTCGACTAGGGGCGGTCGGCGCGTGATCGTCCTCGACTAGGCGCGTCGGCGTTTGCGGGGGCGATCTGCGGGCCCCGCCCGCAAACGCGCAAACCAACGGAGCCCGGCGGTTGCCGTGCACATTGACCCGCCTGGGCGCCGCAAACGCGCACACGCCGCGACTGTCTCGGAAGATATGCGCGTTTGCGGGAGGGATTCCGCGTGCGCGGCGGGGGCGATCCCGCCCCGCTAACGAAAGCCCCCCAAAGCGGACCACAGCCTCAGCCAATCCCCTCGCCGACAACCTCCGGAACCCGGCCTCCCCACGGCTCCGCCTCCTCCAGCTGAGCCGAGACGCTGAGCAGGATCGCCTCCTCGCCGAAGCGACCGGTGAGCATCGTACCGATCGGGACGCCATCGGAGTTCCAATACATCGGCAGCGAAGCCGCCGGCGAGCCCGAGATGTTGGCGATCGGGTTCCACGGATTGAACGCGTTGTCGTAGTCCCACCAACCAACCGCGCTTCCCACCGAACGGTTCAGCTCCCCGAGCGGGGCCGGCGGCTGGGCCAGCGTCGGGGTCAGCCACAGGTCATAGGTCTCAAAGAAGGCGGCGATCTGCCAGGCCGCCGCTTCCAGATGCTCGAGGGCGCGGGCCAGATCGACCGCGCTCAGCCGAGCGCCGTGCTCGACCAGCTCCCACGTCGTCGGCTCGAGCTCGTCCGCCTCAAGCCGCCGCCCGAGGCCGGCAGACAGCGCGTCGTGCCAGCCCGCGTTGCCGACCGCCCAGACGTCGAGCATGCTCCGGGTCATGGCCGAGGTGTCGAAGCGGGGAGCGGCCTCCTCGATGCGGTGACCGAGGCGGCTGAGTAGCTCGGCCGTGTGCTCGGTGGCGGCCACGCAGTCGGGATGCACGTCAGCGTCCACGGGATGCGAGGTCGACATCCCGATCCTCAGCGGCCCCGGATCGGCGCCGACCGCGTCGAGAAACGCGACCTCGGCCGGAGCCAGCCAGTGAGGGTCCCCGGCCACCGGACCGCTCGAGATGTCGAGCAGCGCGGCGCTGTCACGCACCGAGCGCGTGACCGCGTGCACGGTGGCGAGTCCGAACAGCGTGTCCCCGGGCGCCGGCGCGGAGGAGATCCGCCCGCGCGTGGGCTTCAGGCCGTACACCCCGCAGCACGACGCCGGGATGCGGATCGACCCCGCGCCGTCGCTGGCGCCGGCCGCGGCCACCACCCGGGCCGCCACGGCCGCCGCGGCACCCCCGCTCGAGCCGCCCGTGGTCAGCCCCGTGGCCCACGGGTTGCGACACGGCCCGTGAACCACCGGTTCTGTCGTCGAGTGGTTGGCGAACTCAGGGGAGTTCGTCTTGCCCAGGAGGATCATGCCCGCGCGCCGGTAGCGTGCCGCGAGGTTGCTGTCACGCTCGGCCGGCTCCGGCAGGTGCGCCCGTGAGCCCTCGATCTGGACCACGCCCTCGATCTGCTGGCCGGAGTCCTTGAGCAGAACCGGGACGCCACGGAGCGGGCCCTCGGCGGCCGGATCGGCATCGATCGCCGCAGCCTCCTCACGCGCCTGCGCGAAGCGCTCGAGCACGACGCAGTTGAGAATCGGGTTCAGCGCCTCGATGCGGGAGATCGCGGCGTCGGCGAGTTCGACCGCGCTCACCGACCCGTGCTGGATCGACGCGGCCTGCGCGAGACCGTCGAGCTGCAGTAGTTGCTCTACTGCCAACTCGATCAGTGGCTGACCGCCGCCGCGGCCAGCTCTGAGACCAGCTTGTCCTCGTAGAACCGCTCGAGGGCGAAGGGGGCGATCAGCTCCGGCGTCCGCCCCGAGTGGATCAGCTCGGCCAGGGTCTTGCCGACGATCGGCGCCGCCTTGAACCCGTAGGTGCCCCATCCGGCGCTGATGTGGAAGTTCTCGACCTCGGTCTTGCCGAGGATCGGGCTGTAGTCGGGCGACAGATCACACAGGCCCGCCCAGGCGCGGAGCAGGCGCGCGTACTCGAGCTGGGGGAAGAGCTCGAGCGTGTGCCGCGTCAGGTCCTGGAGGAAGTTGAGCGTTCCCTGCATGCGGTAGGTCGTCCAGGGTTCGATCTCCGACCCCATCACGAATTCGCCCCGGTCGGATTGGGAGATGTAGACGTGCATCTGCGAGGAGACGATGACGACATCGAGCAGCGGCTTGACCGGCTCGGTCACGCACGCCTGGAGGATGTGCGTGGTGATCGGAAGCTTGACCTTGGCCAGCGCGCACACCAGCGTGCTCCAACCGGCGGTGGCGCTCACGACGTGACCGGCGCGAACCGTCCCGCGGTTGGTGCGAACCGCCGTCACGCGGCCGTTTGAGCGTTCGAGGCCCTGGACCTCGGTGTAGGGGTGGATCTCGACGCCACCTCGGTCCGCGCCTCGCGCGTACCCCCAGACGACCGCGTCATGGCGGATGATGCCGCCCGGCGGGTGATAGAGCGCGCCCATGATCGGATAGGTCACGTCGGGGGAAACGTTCAGCGGCGGGCAGAGCCGCTTGACCTCGGCGGCGTCAATGAGCTGGGAGTCGATGCCGTGCAGGCGGTTGACCTCGGCGCGGTTGGCCATCACGAACATCGCGCGGTCGCTGTGGGCCAGCGTGAGGTGACCGTTCTGCGAGAACAGCAGGTTGAAGTCGAGCTCGGCCCCCAGGCGCTCGTACATCTTCACGCTGGCGTCGTAGAAGCGCGCCCCCTCGGGAGTCTTGTAGTTCGAGCGCAGAATCGTCGTGTTGCGCCCGGCGGCGCCGGAGCCGATGTAGCTCTGCTCGAGCACGGCGACGTTCTTGATCCCCATCTGCGTGAGGTAGTAGGCCGTGGCCAGGCCGTGCGATCCCCCGCCGATGATCACCACGTCGTAGCTGTCGCGAAGCTCGCCGCTGCGCCGCCACATCCGCCGCGGTCGGAAGATCTCACGCAAGCTGATGCACCCCTACCGCATCGGCGCCGACCGGTCCGCCGCCAAGATGAGCCGCCGCGTCGGACACAACCTCGTAGAGGTATTCGCCGAGCGCCCAGCCCACCAGGATGAGCAGTCGCTGATCGCCCTCGACCAGGACGTAGCCGGGCGTCCGCGCCACCGATCCCGGGCGGAAGCCCGCGGCCGGCGTCACCGCGGGCCGGACGTCGATGGCGCAGAAGCGCGCCAGGAGCTCCCGCGCCCCGGGTCCCACAAGCGCCATCGCGGCGAGCCCGCACGTCACATCGACCAGGCTCGTCGGCCTCGTACCCGCGGCCTCGGTGAGCGCGGCGGCGACCGTGCCCCGCAGCTCACGCCCGGCCGCCGGTTCTCCCAGCACCAGCACGCGCGATGGGGTGACCGGGCACCACCAGGCATCGGCGGCCCTAACCGCGAGGCCCGGCTCGAGCTCGGCGCCCCCGGTGACGGCCGCCACGGCCGCGGCCAGGGCAGGCGCTTCGGCCTGAAGCTCGAGCTTGACCATCGCCGAGCGGTCGCAGAACGCCACGGTCTCCTCCATCCTGCGGCGCTCGAGCTCGGAATCGCCGAAGGCCACGGCGACGTTCCAGCCCTCCCGGGCCTCGAACCGCGCCCCCGCCGCCTGCGCCAGCTGCTCCATCGGCGTCCGCGCCAGGGCTTCGCCGGTCGCGTCGGGGGTCAGGAAATCGAGGGAGCTCATGAGCGCAGAAGCTCGCCCTCGGGGTCGTAGAACGGCTCGGTCGTGACCAGCGCGTCGAGGCGGCTGCCGTTGTCGGCGATCGTCACCCGCGCCCCGGAGTTGGCGAGGCCGGCCGGGACCCATGCCATCCCGATCACCTTCCCGAGCACTGCCGAGTGGCGCGCGCTCGTGACCTGGCCGGCCACGGTCCCCGTGTCATCGAGCACCGCCGCGCCCTCGGTGGGCACCCGGCCGTTGCTCAGGGTGAAGCCCACGAGCGCCGTTTCCGCGGGATGCTCGGCGGCGTGGGCCAGCGCCCACTTGCCGATGAAGTTCTCCTCCTTGTCAAGCTTGACCGCCCACGGCATGGCGGCGCCATACGGCGTGGACTCGGAGTCGGTGTCCTGCCCGACGATGATGTGCTGCTTTTGCAGGCGCAGAACGCGCTGGGGCTCGAGGCCGAAGGGTCGAATCCCCTCCGGCCGCCCAGCGGCCAGGATCGCGTCCCAGAGATCCTGGCCGTGGGCGGCGGGGAAGTGGATCTCGTAGCCGAGCTCGCCCACGAAGCCGATTCGCAGAAGCAGGCAGGGGGCTCCGGCCACGCGGGCATGACGCGCGTCGAGATACGTGAAGGCCTCGGCTGAGGTGTCGAGTTCGGTCAGGCGGCTGAGGATGTCCCGCGCCCGGGGCCCGGCCAGGTTGACCGCCCCGAGTGCCTGCGTCACGTCGCTCAGGTGGACGTCCATCCGCCAGTCGGCCAACCACCAGGAGAACCACTGCTCGACGGCGCCGGCGCCGCTCGAGGTTGTGGTCACGTAGAACGTGTCGTCGTCCAGCCGGGTGATCGTCCCGTCGTCCATGATCCGCCCCGCGTCCGAGGTGAGGACGCCGTAGCGGATCCTCCCCGGCTTGAGCGTCGAGAGCCGGTTGGGGTAGAGGCGGTCGAGGAACTCGCCCGCCTCGGGTCCGCGGACCAGCAGCTTGCCGAGCGTCGAGACGTCGATCACACCCGCGCTCTCGTGCACCGCCAGCACCTCGGCGTCGGGATCTCCATAGTCGTAGGCCCGCTGCCAGTCGCCCGCCCATTCGATCCGCGCCCCGAGGTCGCGGTGCCGCGCGTGAACCGAGGAGCGCTTGGCCGGCTCGATGGGCCGCCCCGCGAGCGCCCCCATGGGGACGGATGACCACGGCGGGCGGGCTGTGGTGGAGCCCACCTGCTCGATCGGGGTGCCGGTCTCCTGCGCCATGACCCGGATCGAAGCCAGCTGACACATCCGGCCCTGACACGGCCCCATCGTGACCGTGGTGAAGCGCTTGCAGAGCTCGATCGAGTCATAGCCCTCACCCACGCTGCGGTGGATGTCCTTGGCGGTGACGTCCTCGCAGAAGCAGACGAAGGCCTTGCCCCCGGCGGCCTGGGCGGTTTGCGCGGGCGGGCTGGCATCGCTGTTAGCCGGCTGGCCTTCGAGCAGCTGGCGAAGCTCCGCCTGGCGAGCGGCGCTGCCGTCCCCGTCGAGTCCGAGGGCACTCGCGGCGCCCGCTCCCGCGAGCTCGCCCGAGGCCTCGACGACCGCCGGCTCCCCGGCGCCCGCCACCTGTCCGGCGACCCAGATCTCGTCGGGCATCTCACCCAGCGTGAACCGCCCCGCTGCCTCTTCGTAGGCTGTCTTTGCCCCGGCCTGGGCCGCCAACGACGTCGCGGGCGCCTCGCCGCCGGAGATCACGAGGAGATCGCAGCTCACCTCACGCCGCTGTGTCTGGGGCCCGCCGGCCGCCGCCTCGGCGACCGGCGCCAACACCGCTTGCTCGACGCCGCGCCGGCCCTGGGCGGCAACCACCGTCCAACCCTGGAGGACCTCGATGCCCTCCGCCCGGAGCTGCTCGGCCAGCGAGGAGGGCTGCTCACGCACGTCGGCCACCACGGCGACGTCGAGCCCGGCGCGGCGGAGCGCCAGCGCGGCGTCGAGGCCTCGGTCGCCGGTCGTCACGAGCGCGGCGCGGCCGCCCGCCGCGACCGCGTAGAGCCCGGTCAGGCGCCGGGCGCCACCGGAGAGCATGACGCCGGGCAGATCGTTGCCCTCGAAGACAATTGGCTGCTCGATCGCCCCCGTCGCGAAGATGTGCTGCTGAGCCCGGATCTGATGCAGCGTGTCGCCCTCCCAGACCGGGACCAGGCCATCGAAATACCCGAGCGCGGTGGCGCTCGAAAGCACCTCGACCCCGGCCTCACGAGCGCGGGCGGCGAGCGCTGCGGCGCGTTCATGGCCGCCCTCCCAGAGAAGTCGACCGCCCGGCTGGGGCCCGTCGTCGACCAGGACCACATCCGCGCCGCGCCGCGCAGCCGCGGTGGCCGCGCTCAGTCCCGCCGCGCCCCCGCCGACGACGAGGACATCGGCATGACGGCGGCGGTACTCGGTTCGCCACGTCCGCTCAGGCTGGGACTTCGGGAGCCGGCCGAGGCCGGCGGCGTGCCGGAGCACCCACTCGTAGACCGGCCACAGGCGGCGCGGGCGGATGAACGTCTTGTAATAGAAGCCTGGGGGGGTGAATGGCCCGCCGACCAAGTCGGTGACCTGCATCACGTCGAGTTCGAGTCCCGGGCTCGCGTTCAGGTGCTCGACCCGCGCGCCCTCGCGTACCGGCTCGGTGCACGCGCGCACGCCGGGGGCACCGTCGACGGCGACCAGGCAATTGGGGCAGTGACCGGCGCAGCACATCAGCCCGCGCCGGCGGTGGTACTTGAAGCTGCGTGAGAACGTGCGCCGGCCGGCGGCGTAGAGCGCCGAGCCGATCGTGTCGCCGGCGAGCGCCGTGACCTGCTTCCCATCGAAGGTGAAGGTGACGGTCCGGTTGCGGTCGACAACCTGACCTGGCTGCTCTCCGAGCCGGCTCACGCCTCGCGCCCGTCTCGATCTTCGGCGCCCGTGGCGAGCTCGCCCGGCAGACCCACGCGGATCACGCGGTTCGTCCGCGTGTCACGCTCAGCCTGGAACCACGTGCGGCACCCCGACCGGTGGTACCACCACTCCCGCTGGACCCCGGCCACGTTGCGGCGGAAGTAGTTGTATTCGGACAGCTCACGGAACGACGGATCCTCGCGAGGCCGCGCCGTGACCTCGCCCCCGAACGCGAAATCCGCCACTTCGCGAACGCCGCAGTGAGGGCACGTGAGTACGAACGACACTTCGCGCGATCGTAGACAACGGTGGCGCCTGGCGCAATACTATTGCCAATGACGCAACAGAACGATTCCGCAGAAACGCCGGCGGACGCACCGGCTGGAGCACCCGCGACAGCCATCCCACCGCGACCCTCCGACGCTCCCGCCACCGGCGGCTGCCTGTGCGGCGCCGTCCGCTACGAGGTCCGGGGATCGCTGCGTGACGTGCTGCTCTGCCACTGCGTCGAGTGCCGCCGCTGGCACGGGCACATCTCGGCCTGCACCGCGGCGGCCAAGGGAGACCTCGTCCTCACCGAGCAGCGGGGGCTGCGGTGGATCCCGAGTCCGCACAGCGACGCCGAGGCGCGGCGCGGCTTCTGTGGCGAATGCGGGTCGAGCCTGTTCTGGGACCCGCCCCGGCGGGAGACGATCAGCATCGCGGCCGGGACGCTCGACCGCGCCGCCGGATTGCGCGTGGTCAGCCACTGGTACGTCTCGCAGGCCGGCGAGTACTACGAGATGCCGGATGACGGCCTGCCCCACCATGCGATGAGTGGCGAGGGTGAGCTGCCATGACCGGTGGCCGCTATGACGTCATCGTGGTCGGAGGCGGCTTTGCCGGCGTCACCGCGGCGCGGGAGGCGGCGCTCCGGGGCCGCTCGGTGCTGCTGCTCGAGGCCCGCGACCGGCTCGGCGGGCGAACCTGGACCTCGCCCTGGGACGGCCTCGAGATCGAGTACGGCGGGGGCTGGGTTCACTGGCACCAGCCCCACACCTGGTCGGAGATCACGCGCGCGGGCCTGGAGGTGGTGTTGAGCGACGATGCCGAGATCGCGAGCTGGTACGTCGGCGAGGAGCGCCGGTCGGGAACCATCGCCGAGCGTGACGCGATCGCACGTCGTGGCTGGGACATGTTCGTCGCCGGCGTCGAGGAGGCGCTGCCCAACCCCCACGATCCCCTCTACGCGATCGACAAGCTGGCCCGCTTTGACCGGATGACGATCGCCGAGCGCCTCGCCGAGCTGCCCCTCTCCGAGGAGGAGCGCCAGGTGCTGGTGGCCGAGCTCGAGTCCCTGGCCCACGCGCCCCTCGACGACGCCGGGGCGGTGTCGGTGCTGAGATGGCACGGCCTGTCCGGCTACAGCCTGGCCCTCACCCAGTACACCGGCGGCCGGGTGACCCTGGCCCGAGGGACCCGCTCGCTTGTGGAGGCGATCGCCAACGCCGCCCCGGTCGAGCGGCGCTTCGAGGCCGTCGTGGCTCGCGTGGCCCAGCGCGATGACGGCGTCGAGCTCGAGACCCGCGACGGATCGTTGCTCGCCGGCGCCGCCGTGGTGATGGCCGTGCCGATCAACACGCTCGGCGCGATCGAGTTCGAGCCCTCGCTGTCGGAGGCCAAGCGCCGCGCGCTCGCCCTTGGCCAGGCCTCACGGGGAATCAAGATCTTCATTCGGGCGCGAGGAGAGCCGCTCCTTCAAAACGCTATTCGGCCCCACCACCCGTTCGGATACCTCGACACCGAGCTGCTGCTCGAGGACACCGAGCAGCTGCTGATCGGCTTCGGATACGACGCCGAGCTCTGCCAGGCGAGCGATCGGGATGGTGTCCAGCGCCAGCTTGAGCAGATCCTCCCGAGCTACGAGCTGCTTGACGCCACCGCTCACGATTGGCTGCATGACCCCTTCTCACGCGGGACCTGGGCGATCCACAGACCGGGCTGGTACGAGCACCACCACGCCGCCATGCGGGAGCCCGAGAACCGGGTGATCCTGGCTGGAGCCGACATCGCCAACGGGTGGGCCGGGTTCATGGATGGCGCGATCGAGTCCGGGCTGCGCGCGGGAAAGCTGGCGGCCGAGATCAGCCGGTGAGCGCGTCCGCCCGGGCGGGCGGACTGACCGGTGCCCGCGCCGCGACCGCCGGCCTGCGGACGAGGGCATCGACCGCCGCGGCACCCCGCTCCCACACGAGCACCGGGTTGAGCTCGATCTCCACCAGGCCGTGCTCCAGCAGCACCTCCCCGGTTCGCGCGGCCAGCCGGGCCGCCGCGGGCACGTCGACCGCGGTCGTGCCGCGCATGCCGGTCAACAGCGGGGCAAAGCCCGCGCCCCGCAGGACCCGCTCGATTCGCTCGGCGTCGGCAGGAAGCGGGACGATGGCGACGCGGTCGAGCAACTCTGTCCAGACCCCGCCGATCCCGATGACGAGCGCCGGCACGACAGCCGTGCTTCGAGCCGCGACGAGCAGCTCGAGACCCGGCGGCGCCATCTGTTCCGCCAGAACGACGCCGTCGTGCTGCGCCGCGAGGGCGGCGATCCGGCCGTAGGCGAGGCGGACCTCCGCCTCGGAGCGGAGGTCGAGCTCCAGGGCTCCCAGCTCGGACTTGTGCTGGATCGCGGCCGCACTCAGTTTCAGCGCGATCGAGCCGCCGAGCTCACGAAGCGCCGCCACGGCCGCGTCCTCGTCCTCCACCGCCTGACCGGCCACCACCGGGATGCCCTCGGCCCGGAGGAGGGCTTTCGATTCATGCTCACCGAGCCAAGCGCCGTTCTCCGGGGATCGAGCGGCCGCGCGGGCAAAGGCGGCAATCTCACGCAGCCGCGTGGCATCGCCGGGCTCGGTCGCCCGGGCGGCGGTGCAGTGCAGCCCGGTCCGCAGACCCGAGATGGCGGGGACCCCGGCCTGGGCGAACCACCAGGCGTCGTCGTCGTCGATCAGGTCGGGCAACGTCGAGCAGACCATGGTCGGCGCCGGGCTTCGCTGCGCCCCGGCGACGATCCCTTCCCGGACCGCGCGCCAGGAGTCCACGCCGGCGGCATCGAGCCCGGGCAGCTGGTCATAGAACACGAGCACCTGGTCGACGCCCGGGTCCTCGCCCAGCGCCCGCACGAGCTCGGCCAGCGCCTCCGTCTCGCCCCAGATCATCGAGGTGTAGTCGAGCGGGTTGGCCGCCGTGGCCGCGGGCGGGAGGAGCTCGGCCAGGCGCGCCCGCGTGGCCGGGCTCAGCGGAGGCAGCGTCAGCCCCACCTGTGCGGCCTCGTCGGCTCCCTGGGCTGAGTCGCCGCCCGAGCAGGTCATGATCGCAAGGCCCTTTCCTGGAGCGCGGGGCGAGGTTCGCACCGGCACGGCCAGCGTCTTGGCCAGCTCGAGCAACTCGTGGGCATCCTCCGCCCACGCCGCCCCCGCCTCCTCGATCAGGCTCCGAAAGACGCGCTGATCGCCGGCCAGGGATGCGCTGTGAGCAGCGGCGGCCTGCGCCCCGGCCGGGGAGCTGCCGACCTTGAGCACGGCGATGCGGATCCCGCGCTCGGCGCATGCGGCCAGGCCCTCGCAGAAGTCGGGGCCCCCGTCGTCCTCGAGGTACATGGCCACCGAGCGGACGCCATCCTGGTCGGCGAGATAGCGCAGGTAATCCGCCGCGCCGAGGACGGCCTGATTCCCGCTCGCCACGACGGTGTGAAAGCGCAGCCCGCGGCGCGTCGCCAGCGCGTTGATGGCGACGTTGCCGCTCTGGGAGACGAAGGCCACTGGCCCGGGCTCCCGCGGTGTCAGGGCGTCCCCCCACAGGCACACACGAGCGTGCATCGATACGAGCCCGTTGCAGTTGGGACCGCAGAGCGCCAGCTCGTGACGGCGGGCCGCCTCCACAAGTTGGCGCTGGAGCTCTCCGCCGCCGGCGATCTCGGCAAAGCCCGCGCTGTAGACCACGGCGGCGCCGCAGCCCCGAACGCCCGCCTGCTCGATCACCTCGGGTACGCCGGCGGCGGGAATCGCCACCACCACGGCGTCGACGGCGATCGGCAGATCGGCGATGCTGGGGACGCACTCGTAGCCCAGCACCTCGCTCCGCTTCGGGTTGACCCCCCACACCGGGCCCTCGAACCCGATCTCCCCGAGGTTGACCAGGGTCTGGTAGGCGTAGCTTCCCGGGCGGTCGTTCGCCCCCACCACGGCCACGGAGGTAGGGGTCATCAACCGGGTCAGATCCACCGGCTGGCCTGACTGGCTCAATCGCGGGTTGCCGCGAGCCGACTCAATGGATCGTCGCCTCGACGCCGCGACGCTCGAGCGCACGGGCGATGATCACTCGCTGGATCTCGTTCGTGCCCTCCCAGATCCGGTCGACGCGCAGCTCGCGGTTGAAGCGCTCGGCCACGTTCGAGCGCAGGTAGCCGCGACCGCCGAAGATCTGGACCGCCCGGTCGGCACACCGACCCGCCGCCTCCGAGACGAACAGCTTGGCCATCGAGGCCTTGGCGTGAACGAGCTTTACGTCGACCCGGGCATCGACCATCCCGGCGATCTGCATGGTCAGCAGCCGTCCGGCTGCCGCGTCGGCGGCCGAGTCGGCCAGCGGGAACGAGACGCCCTGGTAATCCATGATGCGCTGGCCGCCCTGAATCCGGGTCAGGGCCCAGCTCGTCGTCTCCTCGAGCAGGCGCCACATCGCCCCCAGGCCGTGAGTGGCGATCCCGAGCCGCTCCTCGGTGAACCAGGCTCGCTGAAGCACATCACCATCGCCGACGCCGCCGATCACGGCCTCCGGTCCCACCTCGACGTCGGTGAAGCGGATCGTGGGGTGGCCGTGGGGATAGTTGTGCGTGAACTTGGGGTCGTCGACGAACTCCACCCCGGACGCGTTCGGCTCGATCAGGAACAGCGTCGGCAGACGATCGGCTCCATCGACCACGTTCGCCATCACGATCAGCACCCGCGCGACGTCGCCGGAGGTGACGAACCACTTCTCGCCGTTGATTCTCCAGCCGCCGTCGCTCTTGACGGCGGTGGTCGCGATTCCACCCGGATCGGACCCCGCCTCAGCCTCGGTGACGGCGTAGGCGTCGCTGCCCTCCCCCCGCAGGGCCGGGACCAGGTAGCGCTCGATCTGCTCCGGTGTCCCCTGCTGGAGGACGTTGTAGGCGTTCGGCACATGCCAGTGCAGGCCGTTGGTGACCCGCCCGAACTGCTCGTTGACGACAAACCACTCAGCCATCGACCAGCCCTGTCCTCCGAGCTCGGGGGCGAACCGTCCGCCGTTCAGCCGCGCCGCGATCGCCTCGCGCTTGATCTCCTCGACCGTCGCCTCGGGCAGCCGTCCGCCGCGTTCCTCGGCCTCGAGCTCGAGCGGGATCAGGACCGTGTCGACAAATCTGCGCGCCCGCGCGGCCAGCTCCTGGAGGTTGGCGTCGAGTTCGGAGGATGCGCTCGGCGAGATGACGGCGGTCATGTTTGCCCCTTCACTTCGTGGTTTTCGAGATCGAGCTCGGTTAGCCGCCGCCGATCTGCGGCGCTCAGCTGCGCGCCGCGGCCCGGCAACCCGAGCAGCAGGTTGTGGTGGTTGGAGATTACGGCCACGGCACGGGAGCGGGCGCTTCGCACCTCGGGGGTGGCGTCATCGGCGCTCCGGTCGATCAGTTCCACCACGGCATGGAGATAGCGCAGCCACTGACGTTGCGTGCCGTGAAGGACCAGTCGCTCGAGGCGGGCGGACTCCGCGGCCACCTGCTGAGCTGACGGCGGGCCGCCGCAGGTCAGCGTGGCCACGGCGGCGGGAAGCTCGCGCTCCGGCTCAGGCGTGATCGAGAGCCAGCTGGCGGCCTTGACCATCGGCCGTACAATACAGCAACTGATCACAAAGTCAGGATCCCGCCCGGCGTGGCGCAGCACTGCCATGGGATCCCCACCAGGCCAAGGAGACGAGGACCCGATGAGCACCACCGCAGCTCCCAGCCCGGCGAGTCCGGAGACCATCCACGGGGTCAAGCCCGGCACCGCGCTCGAGCCTCGCCTGTACCTCGATCCCGAGCTGCTGGAGCGCGAACAGGAGCTGATCTTCGAGCGCACGTGGCAGTTCGTCGGCCACGTCTCCTCACTGCCGCGCTCGGGCAGCTACATCACCGGCCGGGCCGGCAATCAGCCCGTCCTCGTCGTGCGCGACCAGGACGAACGCCTCCAGGCCTACCGGAATATCTGCCGCCATCGGGCCTCCAAGCTGCTGAGCGGCTCAGGTCAGTGCAAGGGGGCGATCCGCTGCCGCTACCACGGCTGGACCTACCGCTTCGACGGATCGCTGATTGGAGTGCCCGAGGCCCTGACCTACGGCGAGCGGTTGGACAAGAGCACGCTCGGCCTGCACCCGGTCCGCGTTGAGGAGCTCTGCGGCCTGATCTTCATCAACCTCGACCCCGACGCCACCCCTTTGGCCCAGCTTGTCGGGGATCTGCCGGCGCGGCTCGAGCGCTACTCGATCCCTTCGCTCAAAGGGTTCTCACTGTCCCACGACCAGCAACCCGCGAACTGGAAGGCGGTGATCGACAACTACATCGAGGGCTACCACATCCCGATCGCCCATCCCGGCCTGATGCGCCTGCTCGACTACAAGCACTATGACGTCGAGTGCTACGAAAACTACGTCTGGTTCGAGGCGCCGATGCGCGCCAAGCCGAGCAGCAACTGGGCCGAGCGCCTCTACACCGAGCTCGTGCAACCGATGCCGGGGCTGCCCAGGGAGGACCGCCGGGTCTGGCGCTACGCCGTCATCTACCCCAACACGACGATCGACCTCTATCCCGACCACGTCGGCGTCTGGCAGATCCGGCCGGACGGCGTGGGCCGCACCGATGACACCTACCACCCCTTCCGCGCCCCCGGTGCTGGCGCCCGGACGCGACTCGTCCAGTGGCTGAACTGGCGCGTCAATTCGATCACCATGGACGAGGACGTCGACCTCGTGGCCAACGTCCAGGAGGGCTTTCACACCCGCGGTTATCGATGCGGGCCGCTCTCGCATCGTGAGGCTGGGGTGGCCTGGTTCGCCGACCGGATCCGGCAAGACCTGGCGGCCGTGCTCCGGCCCGATGAGCGTCTCGAAGGCTGAGGAGGCCCCAGCGGCCTCAGCGGGCCGGCGAGGCGCGCGGGACCGCATCCTCGGCGCCGCCGTACGCCGAATCGCCAGCGAGGGGATCGACGAGGTCCGGATCGCCCGCATCGCCATGGACGCCGGCGTCTCGACCTCGCTCGTCCACTACCACTTCGCCACCCGCGAGGCACTCCTCGCCGAAGCCCTCGAGTATTCATACGCCCGCGCCGGCGATGTCCGGATCGAGTCCGGCGGCCTGCCGGCGGCCTCGCATCGCGAACGGCTGGCCTCGATGGTCGAGCAGTGCCTGCCCACCACCCCCGCCCTCGAGGAGGATTGGGTCCTCTGGGTCGAGCTCTGGCTGCGCGCCGTCCGCCACCCTGAGCTCAGGCCGGTGGCCGAGAATCTCTACCACCGGATGCGCGAGTGGTTCGCCACCGAGATCGCAGCCGGCGTCCGGGACGGCGAGTTTGACGCCGGCGATCCGGATGAGGTCGCCGACCGGCTGCTCGCACTGATCGACGGGTTCGGGATTCGGACCCTGCTCGGCGACGCCCGCGTGCCGTTGCCGCGGGCTCGGGAGCTTCTGGCTGACGCCCTGGATCGTGAGCTCGGGCTGGCGGCGCCGAGCTAAGCCCTGGAATAAGAGACGGTGAGCGGAACTCCGCCGGCCAGTGTCTGGTAGACGACGCAGTAGCGCTCGGTCAGACGGATCAAAGTCGCGAGCTTCTCCTCGCTCGCCGGCCCGGTGAGGTCGAACATCAGCCGAATCGCGGAGAAGCCCACCGGCGCCTCCTCGCCGGAGGCGACACCGAGCGTGCCCCGGAAGTCGAGGTCGCCCTCGGCCCGGACGCTCCCGTCGACCTCGATCTCCAGCGACGTGGCCACCGATCGCAGAGTCACGCCGGCGCAGGCCACGAGTGCCTGCAGAAGCATGTCCCCCGAGCAGGCGAGCGAGCCTGATCCCCCCGTGGCCGGATGCAGTCCCGCGCGGACCAGCGCGCGTCCCGTCTGGACTGAGCAGGCGATCTCCTGATCGTGGAGCTCGCCCTCGGCCATCAGCGTGATCCGCGCGGTCTCCGGATCCGTCCGGTAGCGCTCCTTGATCGGCTGTTGAACGGCCCGTAGCTGTTCTCGGTTCACGTTGCCCCTCCCGCTCCGGCTCGCCTCGGCGGGAGGAGCCTCAGATGGAGCCGATGCTGAGTCTGTCCGGCCCTAACCCGGCCTTAAGCTCGCCGTCTTGACACCGCGAGGCGGGCGTCGCTAGTTTTCTGAACGCCGGTTCAGTATACGAATTTGTACGAGGAGCCTGGCATCGAGGGATGAGTCCGCGACCGAAGGTCGATCACCTGCGCAGGCCTCAAATCGTTGCCGCGGCGGCGGAGGTGCTCTACGAGCGGGGGCTGCTCCAGACACGCATCGGCGACGTCGCCGAGCGGGCGGGAACGAGCTCGCCCACGATCCTCTACTACTTCGATTCGAAGGACCGCCTGTTCGAGGAGGCCGTGGACCAGACCGACCGCGACTTCTACAAGCGTCTGCGCGGAGGCCTGGCCAAGCACGCGCGCGCCCGCGACAAGCTCGTCCACCTGATCGAGGAGACGAGCCGGGGGCCGGGTGGCCTCAGCGACTACACCCTGTGGATGGAGCTGTGGGTCCGGGCGCGTCGCGATCCCACCGTACGCAAGAACTACCACCGACTGAACCTGCGGGAAAGAGGGCTGATCTCGGAGATCGTCAGGGAGGGTCAGCGGAGCGGCGAGTTCACGCCGAGCGCTGACCCGGACGACTTCGCGCTGGCGCTGAGCGCGCTGATGGACGGGCTTGGCGTGCAGGTCACGCTTGGGCAGCCGGATGTTCCGGCAGAGCGAATGGTGCAATCGTGCCTGGCGCTCGCGGCGGCGGAGCTCGGATGTGAACTGGGCGAGGTAGGGAGCAGCACCGGGGCTGGATCGTCGATCTGAAACCAATTGGAGAGGTGAGCTTGCATGCATCCACGTGAGGGATGGTCCGAGGGTGGGATCCGGCGGCGGCCGGAGCCCGAAGAAAGTGCGATCTCCCGCCGGCAGCTGCTCGGCGCGGGGGCGGGGCTGGCGATGGGCGCCGTGCTCGCCGGGTGCGGCGGCTCCAGCGGCGGCGGGTCGGGCTCAACGACGCTCAAGGGCGCGGGCGGCGTGCCGCTCCCACGGCAGAACAGCCCAGTCACCTGGCCGATCTTCTCCGACAACAAGCCGATCGCCTCGAGCCTTCAGCCCGAGAAGGGCGCGACCCTGCAGATCTACAACTGGGTGGCCTACATCAACGAGGCCACGATCAAGAACTTCTGCAAGAAGTACAACTGCAAGTATCAGCTGACGACGTTCAACACGATGTCGGAGGCGATCGCCAAGCTGGGCAGCGGCCAGCTCCAGTTCGACATCTTCTTCCCGACGGTCGACGTGCTCGGCCAGTTGATCGAGGCGAAGATGGTTCGCCCCCTCAACCACAGCTACATCCCCAACCTCACCAATACGTGGTCTGACTACCACAGCCCGTTCTATGACGTTGGCGCCCGCTACACGATGCCCTACTCGATCTACACCACCGGCATGGCATGGCGCAAGGACAAGGTCAACCTCACGCCCGGGTGGGACATGCCGTGGCGCGCCTCGCAGTACAAGGGCAAGGTGGCCATCCTCGACGACTACCGCGAGTCCTTGGGCCTCGCACTGCTCAAGGCGGGGAACCTCGACCTGAACACGACCTCCAATTCTGCCGTCCAGGCGGCTGGGAAGGCCCTTCAGCAGCTGTCGAGCCTCACCAACGTGCGGATCGACAACAACGACTACACCGATGTTCCGACCGGGAAGACCTGGGTTCACCACGCGTGGTCGGGCGACATGGCCGCCGCGTACTCATACCTGCCCAAGGGGACGCCGATCGACGTCCTCGGCTACTGGTTCCCCTCCAACCACCGGGGGCCCGTGGCCAACGACCTGATGGTCAACCTCAAGAGCGGGTCGAATCCGGTGCTGGCTCACCTGTTCATCAACTATTTCCTCGACACCACCAACGCGCTCGACAACTACAGCTACTACGGCTACATGTCACCCCTCAACGGCGTGACGCCGCAGCGCCTGATCTCGGAGAAGCTACTTCCGGCGCAGCTCGCCTCGACCGTCGTGCTGCCGGATTACTTCCGCAACGGGATCTTCGAGCTGGAGCTTCCCCCAGCCGCCAACTCGACCTGGGAGACGACCTGGAACCAGTTCTCGAAGGGCCTGTAGGGTAGGCGCGGTGGGCCGCGCGGACACGTACGATCGGCGGAACCGCTGGCTCTGGATAGGGCTGACGGCGCCGGGCGCCATCTGGCTCCTGGTCCTCTTCGTGGTGCCGTTCTACGCCATGCTGGCGGTGGCCGCCGGCGGCGTTAACCCGTTCTTCCAGATCTCGGTTCCGACGTGGAATCCGCTCCACTGGTCGAGCACGAACCTAACCGCCGAATGGCACGCGATCGTCGGGACTGGTTCCTTCATCGCCGCGCCCGCGCTGCGCACGATCCTCTACACCGCGATCGCGACGATCATCTCCCTGGCCATCGCCTACCCGGTGGCCTACTTCGTCTCACGCTATGCCGGGCGGCGCAAGACGCTCTACCTGGTCCTCCTGATCGCGCCGTTCTGGGTCAGCTACATGATGCGCATGCTGGCCTGGATCGACCTGCTTCAGCAGAACGGTTTCGTCAACAGCGTCATAGGGGTCGTCGGGCTGCCCTCACACACGGACTGGCTGGGCGGCAAACCGGCCACCGTCGTGTTCGGGCTCGTGTACGGATATATCCCCTATCTGATCCTCGTCCTCTACGCGGGCCTTGACCGAATCGATCAGAGCCTGCTCGAGGCGGCGCGGGATCTCGGCCTCAGCAAGTGGCGCGCCTTCTGGCGCGTCACCATCCCGCTCTCGAAGCCGACGATCATCGCCGGGGCCTTCATCACGGTCCTGCCGATGCTGGGCGACTACTTCACCAACCAGCTCATCTCGGCCGCTCCCGGGACGACGATGATCGGCAACGTGATCGAGGGACAGCTCAATTCGCCCGGCCAGACCGGCCAGGGCGCCGTGCTTGCGCTGATGCTGCTCGTGGTCCTGCTCATCCCGATGGTCTATTACGCCATCAGCACGGCCCGCGCCTCGCGGGAGTTCGCCTGATGGCGAGCGTCGCCGGCGAATCGGTAGCCGCGCCCTCGGGCCCCGGGGTGTTCGCCTGGCGCCGGCGGCTGCGCCGCAACCCCTGGCGCCGCCCCTGGCTGATGGAGGGCTTCACCGTGCTCTACATCATCTGGTCGATCGTTCCCATCGCCATCGCCGTGCTCTTCTCGTTCAACAAGGGCGGGTCGACGGCCACCTGGCAGGGCTTTTCCACCAAGTGGTACGTCGGGAACTTCGCCCAGTCGGTCCTGCACAACCCCGAGCTGCATTCCTCGGTCATCCAGACCCTGAAGCTCGGCGGCCTGACCACGCTGATAACCGTCCCGATCGGCGTCGGGTTTGCCATCGGGATCGACCGCTGGCGCAGCCGGACCTCGGGCGGCCTCAACTTCCTGATGATCTTCTCCTTCGTGATTCCCGAGCTGCTCCTGGCCGTCGCTCTGTTCCTGCTCGTCACCCAGCTTTTGAAGTTCATCCACCTCGGCACGACGGCCGAGGTGGCCGGATTGGTCGTGTGGAACATCAGCTGGCCGGCGATCATCGTCCGCGCCCGCCTGGTCACGATCGGGCGCACCTATGAGGAGGCGGCGGCCGACCTCGGCGCCTCGCGCTTTGGGGCGATGCGGCGGGTCCTCGTGCCGCTGCTCATGCCTGCGATCTTCGCCAGCGCCGTGCTCGTGTTCGCCAGCACCGTCGACGACTTCGTGCTCGTCGAGCAGCTCTCCTCGACCGCCAACACCCAGCCGATGTCGGTGCTCATCTACGGCAACGTGCACGGCGGCCTGAGCGGCCCGGCGCTCAACGCGCTGGCCACGATCATGCTCGTCGTATCGCTGCTCGTCGCGCTGGTCGGCTTCATCGCCTACCGGTGGATGACCAGGGGTGAGCGCACGAAGGGCTCAACCGAGGCGCTGGCCGGCATCGCGGGGATGTGAGGAGGGGCATGGCCGGAGGAAACATCAAGCTCGAGTCGCTGACCAAACGCTTCGACGATGTCGTCGCCGTCGATGACATCTCGGTCGAGATCCAAGCCGGCGAGTTCTTCTCGCTGCTCGGGCCGAGCGGCTGCGGCAAGACGACGACCCTGCGGATGGTCGCCGGCTTCGAGCCTCCGACCAGCGGCAAGATCCTGCTCGACGGGACCGACGTGGGCAATCTGCCTCCGCACCGGCGCAACGTCAACACGGTGTTTCAGAGCTACGCGCTGTTTCCGTTCCTGAGCGTCGCCGAGAACGTCGCCTTCGGGATGAAGTACAAGTCGGTGGGCAAGGCCGAGGTCAACACTCGCGTCAAGGAGGCGCTTGAGTTGGTGCAGCTCGGTGGCTATGACAAGCGTCGTCCCAACCAGCTCTCCGGGGGCCAGCAGCAGCGCGTGGCCCTGGCCCGGGCGCTGGTCCTGCGCCCGTCGGTCCTGCTCCTGGACGAGCCCCTGGGCGCCCTCGATGCCAAGCTCCGGCGCACGCTTCAGGTCGAGCTCGGCGTGCTCCAGAAGCAGGTCGGGATCACCTTCCTCTACGTGACCCACGACCAGGAGGAGGCGCTCACGATGTCCGATCGTCTCGCGGTCATGAACCACGGCAAGATCGTTCAGATCGGCTCCCCGGAGGAGGTCTACAACGCGCCCGCCGACGCCTACGTGGCCGACTTCCTGGGCGTCTCGAACCTGATGGATGCCCAGGTCGAGCCGGGCGCGGGTCGGCCGGATTGCTGCCGGTTGCGCCTGGGCGACTTCGTCGTGGAGGCCGAGGCAGGCCGGCTCGACGCCACCGGCCCGGTCAAGCTCGCCATCCGGCCTGAGCGAATCCACCTGCATCCTCACGAGCAGACGGGGCCCAACCGCGTTCCCGGGATGGTCGAGCGCCTGGTCTTCCTTGGCTCGACGACGCAGATCTTCGTCCGCCTGGCCACCGGAGCTCCGCTCCAGGCCCTGGTCCGAAACGACGGCCCGGCGGTCGCCCACAGCCAGGGGACGCCGGTCAGCGTCGAGCTCCCCCCCGACGCCCTGCGCGTGCTCCCGGACCCCGGCGTCAGCGTGGCCGAGATCCGCGACGAGACGCTCGGTGATCAGCTGCTCGATCTGACGAGCGCGGCGCCGACCTCGGGCTGATCCCCGCTCCGCGCGGGGCCGGCGGAGCGCAGCCGCAGCACCGGGATCAGCGTCACCAGCATGGCCACCGCCAGCAGCACGATCGGCACCGCGTCGCTGGTGGCGTGTGACAGAGTCGCGGCCACGGGAGCACCCAGCATCTCGCCCAGCGACCAGGCCACGTTGAGCAGCATTGACCCGAACGCGACCGCGGCCCCGATGGCTTCGATCGCGTCGGTCATCAGCGACATGGCCGGGATCGTCGAGGCGATCAGCGGGCCACCGAACGTGACCACGGTGAGCACGGCCAGGATCAGCGCCGACTGAGGCACCGGCAGCAGCGCCACGAGCACGGCACTCGCGGCCAGGCCGATGCTCATCGGCCGCAGGATCCCGCGCCGATCGACCACGCGCCCGAGCACCGGGGTGAAGGCGGTGCTGAACAGCGACGCGACCACAAACGTGATCCCGACCGCGACGCCGGATGCCCCGAAGCGGGCCAAACGCAGCGAGAGCAGCGTCCCCAGCGCCCCGACGGTGCACGCCTCGAGCAGGATCAGCCAGAAGCCGAGCCTCACCCGTGAGCTCTTGAGAACCGCCCGCAGGGGCGCCCCCGCGCCGAGCCGGGCCCGGGGCGGCTCGGGGAACCCGAGCGCCCACCCGGCGAGGCCGAGTGAGACGACGGCCACAGACGCGAACACGACCCCCGTCCCGATGCCCAGTGCCAGCGTGCCCAGGATCGGCCCGATCAATGTCCCGAACAGTGCCGCCGCGAACACTGAGCCCAGGGTCTGGTTGCGCCGCTCGGCTGGCGCGCTGGCGATCGCCCAGGCCAGACCTCCCCCCCAGACGTAGCCGCAGGCGATCCCCTGGACGAAGCGCAGGCCGTCGAGGACCCCGAGCACCGAGCCGAACCCGAACGGCGCCACCGAGACGCTGAACAGCACGAGACCGAGGACGGTCGTGCGCCGGACCCCCGAGCGCGCGGCCATCCAACCTCCGAGCAGCGATCCCGGGAGCATCCCGGCTGGATAGGCCGCGGCGAGCAGCCCGATCGCCGGCTTGGAGGCGCCGAACTGGTGCTGATAGTGCGGCAGCACCGGCGTGACCACCGAGTAGAGAACCGCCTCGAACCCGAGCAGCACCCCCAGCAACATGACCGTCCGCCGCTCCGGGCCGCGCTGGCTCCGCGCGGCGTGGAGCCGGGCGACAAGGCGGGTCACCGCTTCACCAGCGCCGCGGCCACGCGCTCGAGCTGCGGCCTCGCCGCCGCCGTCCGGTCGGAGGCCAACTGCTCCACGAGCAGACCGTCGGTGACAGCCAGCAGAATTGCCGCATCGCCGCGCGGGTCGGCCGAGCCCGCCCGCTCGAGCAGGCGGGAGACGGCATCCAGATAGGCGTCCGTCCAGCGACGGTTCACGGCTCGGAGCGCGGGGCGCCGCGCCGCCTCGAGCATCAGCGAATAGGTGGCGACGAGCGAGGTGCGGCAGCTGAGAGCCGTCTCCTGCACCGGGTCGAGGATCGCGTCGATGGCCAGGGCTAGGGGATCTGTGAGCTCGTCATCAGCCTCGGCCAGGAACGCGTGCAGGCGGGCGATGTCCCGCTCCGCAGCCCGCTCCAGCGCGGCCGTCAGGAGGTGCTCCTTGGAGTCGAAGTAATACGTCGTCGAGGCCAGGGGGAGCCCGGCTTCCTCGGCCACCCGGCGGTGCGTCACCGCGTCCGCCCCGACCTCGGCCACGATCCTCAGGACCGCGTCCAACAGTGCCTCGCGCCGAGCCGCTCCGCGGGGCCGGGCACCGCTCGCGCTCGTGATCGCCATAGTGGTACAAATGTACCACTATGGGGCCGGCGCAGTCCGAGGAGCTGACGAGGCAGGATGCGGGCACCCCGCGGCCGGTTGACCGCCTGCTGTCTCCCGCCTCGGCGGTGATCATCGGGGCGACCCCGCGGAGTCCCGAGCTGATCACGAACGTCCTCCGCGGCGACCGGCCGGTCTGGGGCGTTCATCCCACGCGCCGCGAGGTGCTTGGTCTCGAGTGCTTCCCCAGCGTCGATGCGCTGCCCGAGGTGCCGGAGCTGGCTGTCCTCGCCGTCTCTCACCAGCGACTCATCGGGGCGTTCGAACGTGCGGCCCAGGCCGGCGTCAAAGCCTTCGTCGTTCCCGGCCTTGGCACCGAGGCGGGAGTGGAGGGCGCGGCGATCCGGGCCGCCCTCGCGGATCGGGCGCGCGAGCTCGGAGCCGAGCTGCTGGGCCCCAACTGCATGGGCATCGCCATCCCCGAGCAACAGTCGTTCTGGATCGGCACGGTGCCGGACTCGTTCCGGCCCGGCCGTGTCTCGGTTCTTGCCCAATCCGGTTCGGTCGGGGAGGCGCTGCTGTCGCTCGGGGGCCGCGTGGGGTTCCGGATGGTCATCTCGTCCGGTGCCGAATCGGTCCGCGACGCTGCCGACTACCTGTGGTTCCTGGCCGGCGATGAGCAGACGCGAGCCGTCGGCCTGTTCCTGGAAACGGTCCGCCGGCCTCAGGCCTTTCGCTCCGCCCTCGAGGCCTGTGCCGTGGCCGGCAAGCCCGTCACCTGCCTCAAAGTCGGCCGCTCGGCCGCCGGGCAGCGCGCCGCCCTCGCCCACACGGGGGCGCTCGTCGGCTCAGATCGCGCCTTCACGGCCCTGCTCCGGAGCGCGGGGGCGCTGCGCGTGGATGACTTTCACGAGCTGGTCGAGACGCTCGAGGTCCTGGGCCGGCGCCGCCGACCCCGCGGGCGTCGCATCGGCGCCATTTCCGAGTCAGGCGGAGAGTGTGCGCTGCTGGCTGACCAGGGCGAGCTCGCCGGGATCCCCTTCGCGCCGCTCCCGGACGCGCTCGCGAACGCGCTCGTGGCCGAGTTCCCCAACTACATCAGTCCGCAGAACCCGCTTGACGCCTGGGCGGTCGACGAGCCCGAGCGCGTCTACCCCCGCTCGCTGGAGCTGATGGCGCAGTCGGGGGCGTTCGACATCCTCGTGGCCCAGATCGATCTCTCGCAGCACCGGGGAGCAGCCGAGAACGTGTGGTGCGAGATGATCCTGCGTGAGCTGGCCCGGCACACCGCGGGGACCGACATCTTTCCCGCCGTCAGCTCGGTCGGGAGCTCCGATCCGCCGCCGGCGATCGCCGCGACAGCCCGCGAGCTCGACGTGGCGCTGCTCCGCGGAGCCCGAGAGGCCACGCGCGCCCTGGCCGCCGCCGCCGGCTGGTCGCCGCCGCCACCGCGCTCCGCCCCCGCGGCGCCACCCGTCGATCTCTCGGATCTGCTGTCCGCCGTCTCGACGCACGAGCGTGCTCAAAAATGGACCCCAGGGGAGCAAAAATCGATCACGCTCCCAGAGCACGAGTCAAGCCTGATCCTCGAGCGCTACGCGATCCCGGTTGCGCCTCACCGTCGGGGGAGCGACCCGCGCGCGGCCGCTGCGGCGGCGCGGGAGCTCGGCCTTCCCGTCGTCGTGAAGCTCGACGGCCCGGCGCACAAGAGCGCACGAGACGGCGTGGTGACCGGGCTCCAGACACCGGAGGCCGTGTCCCAGGCGGCGGGGCGCCTTGGTGGGCCCGTGCTCGTCGCCGCACAGGTGCCAGCCGGCCCCGAGGTCTTCTGCGGGATGACCCGCGATCCGGATTACGGGCCCGTGCTCGCCGTCGGCTGGGGCGGCGTCGGCGTCGAGGGACTCGAGCCGGCGCTGGCCCTGGCGCCGCTCGACCTCGCGCGCGCGCAGCAGCTCGTCAGCGACGCCCGCCTGCCCGAGTCGGCATCGCCCCTGGCCGAGATCCTCCTTGCGCTCAGCCGGCTCGCCCTCGAGCATCCCGCCGTCGAGGAGGTCGACGTCAACCCGCTGATCCTGACCCCCGAGGGGCCGATCGCGGTCGACGCCCTCGTGGTCCTCTCAGGGAGCGATCTTCCCGTAGCGTGAGTCACGCCACGCCAGCGCCGCCTTGAGCCCGTCGCGGGCGACGATGGCGTCGAACTCCCGCTGCTCGGGCGTGTCGGCGCCGTTGAGGATCGACGAGATGTCGAGGTTCGCGGCCACCGCCTCGGGGAGCCCGCCGGCCTCGTAGGCTCGCAGCAGGGCGAGCTTGGTCAGACGCAGGACGGCGGCGGGAGTGGGAACGATCCTGGCCGTCAGCCGGGCCACGGCGTCGTCGAGCTCGTCAGCCGTCACGACCTGGTTCACCAGTCCGATTCGGTGCGCCTCGGCGGCATCGATGACGTCACCGGTGAACAGCAGCTCGTTTGTCTTCTTTTGGCCGATCAGGAACGGCATGAGCAGGGTTACCGGACCTGAGCCGTAGCGGATCTCCGGCTCGCCGAACCGGGCGTTCTCGCTGGCCACGATCATGTCGCAGGCCATCGCCAGCTCGCAGCCCCCGGCCAGGCACCACCCGCTGACCGCGGCGATCGTCGGCTTCGGGCAGCGCCAGATCTCCATCGTCACCTCGACGTCTCGGGCCAGGACCCGCCGCCACTCCTCCGCCGTCGCGGGTTGGTCGGCCGCCTCCTCGCTGAGGTCATAGCCGGCGGAAAACGCCCGCCCGGCGCCGGCGAGGACGATCACCTTCACCGCGTCATCGGCCACGGCCCGGCGAAGCGCTGCCTCCAGCTCATCGAGCAGCCCCGCGCTCAGCGCGTTCAGCTTGTCCGGGCGGTTGAGCGTGATCCGGGCGGTTGGCGGGTGCGCTTCGTAGAGGACGAGATCGGTCATGACCGCGAACTGGTACAAATGTACCATTCGATGACAGACGGCGCCGATCAGTCGACCCGCCTGACCGCCCGCTACCGGGAGTTCCTTCGCCTGCCCGGTGCGGCGCGGCTCCTCGTCGGGTCGCTGGCCGGACGGTTGCCGCTGGGCATGTCCTCGCTCGCGGTTCTGCTCCTCGTCCATCTGAAGACCGGGTCGTTCGCCACCGCGGGCATCGCCGTAGGCGCCTACACGCTGAGCAGCGCCTTCACCACCCCGCTGCAGGGCCGGCTCGTTGACCGTATCGGCGGACCGCCGGTGCTGATCGCATTCGCCCTGGCCCAGGCCGTGGGCATGGTCGCGCTCGTCGTGGCGGCTCAGCTGCGGGCGCCGTCAGGGCTGCTGATCCTGCTGGCGGCGATCGCCGGCGCCATGACGCCGCCGCTTTCGGCCTCGGTTCGCGCGCTCTGGCCGCGCGTCGCCCCCTCCACGGCAACGCTCGAGGCCGCCTACCAGCTCGACGCCACGAGCCAGGAGGTCATCTGGACCTGCGGCCCGCTGCTTGTGGCCGCTGCCGTCGCCGCCGGTTCCCCCGCCGCAGCGGTCCTCCTCTCCGGCGCCATCACGGTCGCCGGCACGTTTCTGTTCGCCACCGCCCCACCCGCGCGCGACTGGCGTGGGGCCGGACCGGGCTCCGAGCGGCCCACTGCGATCGCCAACCCCGCTCTGCAGATCGTCCTGGCCGCGACGTTGCTCCTCGGCCTGGGCATCGGCGCCATCGAGGTCGCCCTGCCCGCCCTGGCCGTCCACCACGGCTCGCACTCCGCGGCCGGGGTTCTCCTCGGGCTCTGGAGCATCGGCAGCCTGCTCGGTGGCCTGACCTACGGAGGAAGACTCGGGCGAACCCGGGTCACCGCCCGGTACGTCGGGCTGATGCTGCTCGTGGCGGCGACAAGCGCACCCCTGATCGTGGCCGGGTCCCTGGCCGCGGCGTTCCCTCTGAGCCTCCTCGCGGGAGTTGGGTTCGCGCCCCTGATGGCGTGCCAGTACTCATTGGTGGGCGCGTTGGCCGACCGGCGCAGCGTCACCGAGGCGTTTGCCTGGACGAGCACCGCCCTCGTGTCAGGCATCGCCGGCGGCAACGCGGTCGCCGGCGCCCTGGTTCAGGGAGGAGGGATCGCGCGGACGTTCGCCTTCGGGTGCCTGACGCAGGTCGTGGCGGCGATCATTGCCCTCAGCGGCCGGCACCGGTTGGCTACGGCAGTGGCGCGGGGGCGCTCGCAGCCCCTGGCCGCAGCGGTGAACTCATGACGACGGTGAGGCGGTGAGCCCATGAGGGCGATGCGACTGATTGGCTTTGGCGATCCGCCGAAGTTCGAGCTCGAGGACGTTCCCGATCCCGTTCCCGGTCTGGGCGAGGCCGTGATCGACCTCAGAGCGGCCGCGCTCAACCGGCGCGATTGGTGGATCTGGACCCAGCCGGACCACGCCGAGCTCCCGGTGACCCTCGGGTCAGACGGGGCCGGGGTCATCAGCGCCGTGGGGAGCGATGTCGAGGGCTGGAGCTCGGGTGACGAGGTCGTCTTCGACCCGACGCTCAATTGGGGCGAGAGCGAGGAGCGGCCCACCGACCGCTTCGACATCCTCGGCGCCCCGGTCGATGGCACGTTCGCCGAGCGCGTGCTCGTGCCGGCGGCCAACCTGGCGTCGAAGCCGGCTCGGCTGAGCTGGGAGGAGGCGGCCGCGCTCAACCTGGGTGGCCTGACGGCATGGCGGGCGGCGGTCACGTGCGCCGGCGCCGGCCCCGGGCGGAGCCTGCTCGTCACCGGCGCGGGGAGCGGCGTCTCGACGTTCGTCGTCCAGATCGCGGCCGCGCTCGGCGCCCGAGTGTTCGTCACCACCTCGACCGAACCGAAGCTGGCCCGCGCCCGTGAGCTCGGGGCCGACGGTGGTGTGAGCTACCGGGAACCGAATTGGCCCGAGCAACTGATCGAGCTCGCCGGCGGCCGGCTCGATGCGGCGGTCGACAGCTTCGGCGGCCCCGCGTGGGAGGGGGCGCTTCAGGCGCTGCGGCCCGGCGGCACGCTCGTCTCGTTCGGCGACACCGGCGGCGAGCAGACGACGATCACCACCTCCGAGGTCTACTGGCAGTGGCGGCGGATCGTCGGGACCTCGATGGGCAGCCCGCGCGAATATCGGGCCCTGCTTCGCCACGTCGAGGACGCCGCGTGGCGGCCCGTCATCGACAGCAGCTTCGCGCTCGACGAGCTCGACGCGGCGGCACGGCGACTTGCCTCGGCGGATCGCTTCGGAAAGGTCGTCCTCCAGATCGCCTAACGCGCCGCTCCGCAGCCCGCGCGCGCCTACTGTCGTGATCGCGCAGCGACCTGTCGCAACGACGTCGCCGGGCTCCCGCCGTCGACGTGTAAGTCGTGAGGGTCAGGCGTTCGGCGTGTCCTCGGGCACGCCGAACGCCGCCACCTCGGCCGGGGTGAGCGGACGAGACTGCGTCTCGCCGCGGTTTCGAGCCACCAGTACCGATTCGGCCTCGGCGACCAGTTCACCCTCCGGCGTTCTGACCTGCTCGCGGGTGCGGACGCTCGAACGCCCGGTTCCGGCCAGGCAGCAGCTCAGGAGCACGCGGCGGTCACGGTCGACGAGCAGCTCCCGGCGAAAATCGATCGCCACTCGGACGAGCACGAAGTCCCACGAGGACCCGTGCTTGCCGATCGTCTCGTCGAGCCACTCGTCCCGCACCTCCTCGAGGTAGTCGAGGTACACCGAGTTGTTGACGTGGCCGAAGGCATCGAAGTCACGCCAGCGCAGCTCGATCCGCTTCTCGTGCACGCGGGCGGTCACCGCGCGTCTGCGGAGGGCTCGAGCGGCGGCACGGCGGGTGCGTCCTCGTCGTAGTACCAGAAGCCTGAGAGCTGGCCGCCGTCGACCACGATCGCCTCGCCATTGACGTAGGACGCGTCCTCGGAGCAGAGAAACAACACCACCGACGCCTGCTCCTCGGGCGTCGCCGGCCGCCGCATCGGAATGCGGCGCATGTAGGCGGCCCAGAACTCTGGCGTCAGGTCGCCCTCGGTCATCGGCGTGCGGGTGAACCCGGGGCAGACCGCGTTGCAGCGAATCCCCAGATGGCCGAGCTCGAAGGCGATCGACTTGGTCAGAAGCACCAGGCCGGCCTTCGACGCCATGTAGTGCGCGGAGGGTGACTCGGCCACGAACGAATCGATCGAGGCGACGTTGACGATGCTCCCCCCTCCGCGCTCGACCATGTGGCGCGCCGCGACCTGGCTGGCGAAGAACGGCGCGCTCAGGTTCGTGGCCAGCGTCTCGCTCCAGCGCTCTTCACTCGCCTCGAGGAACGGCTCCGTGTAGGACACGCCGGCGTTGTTGACCAGCGCGTCCAGCCCGCCGAGGCGATCGATCGCGTCGGTGACCATCTTCCGGCTCCCCGCCGCCGTGGCGAGGTCGGCGACCACCGCCTCCACCGAGCCTGCGGGAGCCGCGCCCCGAACCTCGGCGAGGCGCTCGGAGCTCCGCCCCGCCGCCGCGACCCGGGCGCCGGCCTGGGCGAAGGCGAGCACGGTGGCCCGGCCGATCCCGCTCGAGCCTCCGCTGACGAGAACGCGCCGGCCCGCGAAAGGCTGTCCCTCAATCACGCGCCGATCATAAGCGGGCACCCGGAAACGTAGGATTGCCGCCACCGATGCCCACCCCGTCGCCGTTCATCAGCCCTTTGCGCAGCGACGCCAACGCCGGGCGCGTCGCGTTGATCACCGGCGGCGGCACGGGGATCGGCCGGGCCACGGCGCTCGAGCTCGCGGCCACCGGCGCGAGTGTGGTCATCTGCGGCCGCCGGGAGGAGCCGCTGACGTCCACCGCCCGCGAGATCGAGGGAGCCGGCGGAACGTGCCTCCCGGTGCTGGCCGACATCCGCGAAGGCGACCAGGTCGAGCGGGTCCTCACGACCGCGCTCGACCGCTTCGGCGGGCTCGATGTCCTGGTCAACAACGCCGGCGGGCAATTCGAGGCGCCGGCCGAGGAGATCTCGGACAAAGGCTGGCGCGCGGTGGAGCGGCTCGCGCTCGACGCCACCTGGAGCGTGACCAGGACGGTGGCCACGGGCTCGATGATCGGCCGCGGCGGCGGCCTCATCGTGTTCATCGGCTTCAGTCCGCTGCGCGGGATCCCCGGCTTCGCCCACGCCTCCGCGGCCCGCGCCGCGGTGGCCAACCTCGCCTCCGGGCTGGCGCTCGAATGGAGCCGTCACGGGATCCGCTCGGTGTGTGTGGCCGCGGGCACGATCGCCACCCCCGCGCTCTCTCAGTACGGCGAGGACGCGGTCGAGCGCTGGCAGCGGACGGTGCCGCTCGGCCGGCTCGGCTCGCCTGAGGAGGTGGCCAGTGTGATCGCCTTCCTGGCCACCGCGGGGGGCGCGTACATCACCGGCACTACGCTGGTGGTGGACGGCGGCGCCGATGCCTGGGGCCTGGCCGAGGAGCCGCCGCGTGTTTGAGCTCATCGAGGTCCGCCGGGAAGGGCACGCCTGCGTCGTGCAGTTCCGCCGCGAGCAGAAGCTCAACGCGATCTCGGCTCAGCTCGAGCGTGAGCTCTGCGGGGCCATCGTCTCGCCCGAGGCCCGGGATGCGAGCTGCGTGATCTTCACCGGGGGTGAGCGGGTGTTTTCCGCCGGCGCCGACCTGAACGAGATGAGCGGACTCGACCCGGCCGCGATCGTCTCCTACTACGAGGGATCCGGCGACTACGCCGAGCGCGTGGCCGACCTGCCCCAGCCCACCTTCTGCGCGATCGCCGGCTACTGCCTGGGCGGCGGGCTGGAGCTCGCGCTGGCCACGGATTTTCGGATCGCCGACCGGACTGCGGTCTTCGGCCTGCCTGAGGTCGGGCTCGGGATCCTCCCGAGCTCCGGGGGCACGCACCGTCTCGTCCAGCTGTTCGGAGCCGCCCGGGCCAAGGAGCTCATCCTCCTCCATGACCGTCTGCGCGCCGAGGACGCGCTCCGCCTCGGGCTGATCAGCGAGCTCGTGGACGAGGGTCAGGCGCTCGAGCGCGCGCTGGCGCACGCGGAGCGGCTGGCCGCGCTGCCCCAGCTGGCCGTCAAGGTGACCAAACGGGTCATCAATTCGATGGCCGACGGATCCCGCGCCTCCGGGGTCGAGCTCGAGCGCCTGGCCTACGGACTGCTGGCTCAGACGCCTGAGGCCGACGAGGAGAACGCCAGGCGGGTCAGGCGGCGCTGAGCACGGGCTCGCGGCTTACCGCCACGCGCTCGATCAGCTCGGCCGCCCGCGTCGTCCCCGGGCGCCCACGCAGGCGCTCACCGGCGGCGGCGCTGCGCGTGCGCAGTCCCCGATCGGTGAGCACGCGGTCGACCGCGCCCGCGAGTTCGTCGGGCTGGTGAGCGTAGGTGGGCAGCCGCAGCCCATAGCCCGTCTCATCGACCCGCTGCGCGTTGTCGTGCTGGTCCCAGAAGATCGGGAGGACGAGCATCGGCTTGCCGAACCACATGCACTCGGTCACCGTGTTGTTGCCGCCGTGGGTGATCACCGCGTCGACGTGGGGCAGGACCGAGGTCTGGGGAAGGAACGCCTCACCGATCATGTTCTCGGCGAGCTCGTACTCGCTGTGCTGAGGCCCCGTGCTCACGATGTAGCGGTGGCCGGTTGAGCCGAGGCTCTGAACCAGCTCGCGCATGAGGGCTACGTCGCCTGAGCCGAGCGAGCCCAGGCTCACGTAGACGAGCGCCCGCCCGTCCCTCGGCGGCGGCGTCCACGGCGCATCCGTCGCCCGCACGCACGTCTCCAGGTTGTGCCAGGTCTCGGCCAGAGGACGGCTGCGTGGGTAGTCGAGCTCGGTCGGGTACAGCATCAGGTTGAGCCACGGGGATTCGTGGATCATCTCGTGCCCGGGCAGCGGTGGCGCGCCCCGCTCGACACAGAAGCTCGAGAACTCGGCCTGCATCTCGCCGATCTGGCGCACGTACTCGTCCCAAAACCCCGCCCACCCGGACTGGTCGTCCAGCGGCAGGCCTGAGAACGTCGGCGGCAGCGCTGGGTCCTTCATCTCGAGCGGGTTGCACGACATTATTCGAACCCACGGGCGCGCGCTGGCCGGGATGGCGGGGAACGAGCACACGTTGTCCTCGACAATCGCGTCGGGCTCCAGCTCGTCGAAGATCTCGGTCAGCCGTTCGTCGACGTAGCGCGCGCCGTCCAGCAGGGCCTGCCAGGTCGGCGCGATGAACGTCTCCAGCTGCTCGAGCGTCGTGCCGCGAAACGCGGGCGCGGTGTCGCGAATGAAGTCCTTCCAGAACTGCCCCGGCTCCTCGGGCTCATCGGGGACCGGCCCGAGACGCATGAGCCGCTCCTCGAATCCCTTGGCCTCGAGGGTGCCCGCGAACGATTCCTCGATCACGAAGATCACGCGGTGCCCACGCCTTCGCAGGACGTCGCCGATTCCCACGCAGTTGTTGGTCGGCCCGAACGCGCCCTCGGGGAAGAAGACGATTGTGCTCAAAGTTATTTACCTGCCAGGCGAACGATGAAAGAATCTCCACCGGAATGGGGAGCAAGGGCGAACAGACTAACCATCGGCAGTCGCTCGTCGATAGCGCCGAGCAGGCACTTCGCAACTGGCTGGCTCCCGGTCGCCACCGACCCGGCGACCGTCTGCCCCCCGAGCACGAGGTGGCGGCGATGCTGGGTATCTCTCGCGGCACCCTCCGCACCGCGCTGGGCCGGCTGGAGGAGACGGGCGAGATCATCCGCCGGCAGGGCAGTGGAACCTTCGTCGGCCATGTCGCGGTTCCGAGCCAGCTCGACGAGCGCCTGGAGCGGCTCGAGCCCTACTCGTGGCTGGCCCAGCGTCGCGGCGTGAGCCTCACCGCGCGCGACCTACGGCTTGAGACTGGGCCGGTGGGGCGTGAGGTCGGCGAGCTCCTCGAGCTTGACCCCGACACGGAGGTGACGACGATCTCGCGCCTGCTCCTGGCCGACGGCCGTCCCGCCGCGGTGATGTTCGACGTCGCCCATCCGTCGGTGCCGCTGCCCGTCGGGCGTCGGCTCGAGCGGCGCCTCCACGATGGGCACATGGTCCTCGACCTCCTGATCGAGGCCGGGATCGCGGTCGCGTTTGCCCGCACCCACGTCATCCCGCGTCTGTTGACTCCCAGGGACAAGGCAGGCCGGGCGCTCGAGATCAGGCGGACCACCGCGGCGCTCGAGCTCGAGGAGGTCATGTACACCGCGAGCAGCGAGCCGGTCGCCTACTCCCGTGATCTCTTCTCCCAGGGCGCGCTCGATGTGACCGTCATGCGGTCCCTCGATGCCACCCGCCCGACGCCCATCGGACCCGGCCGCCGCTCGACCCGCCGGGTTCGTCCCGTGGCGCTCGGTTCGGCAGCCAACGGCGGCCAGCGGCGCCGAGCAACTCTGCCGCGCTAGGCCTCGCACGCCTCGCCTATGCCGACCCCCCGGCCTTGCGGGTCAGCTAAGCGCCCCCCCGCCGGCGATCAGCTCCAGGGGTACGGGCTGTGCGAGACCGGATGGAGCTGGCCGCTCTGGAACCGCTCGTAGGTGAACGGCGCCAGCAGCGAGGAGTGCTCGCCGCGGATCACGCGCGCGACCTCGCGACCCACGGCGATCATCTTGTAGCCGTGGTTTGAGTCGGCGGCGACATAGACGTTGGGCCGCATGTAGTCGAACACCGGGAAGTTGTCCGCCGTGAATGCACCGGCTCCACCCGAGCGCACCTGGCGGTAGTACTGCCGGCCGCCTTCGAAGCGCTCCAGGCAATGCGAAAGCGCAGCTGACCACATGTCCGCGAACCCCGGCTCGACGCTTCCGGTTGGGTACGGGTCGACCTGAAACTCGTGGCCGATGGGCAGCGGCTGAGCCCCGCCCTGGACGGTGGTGCGATCCGGCTTGAAGTACACGCCCCATGGCTCCTCGGTGATCAGCCGTCCATCGTCGGTCCGCAGCGGCTGGTCTGAGTCGACGTGCAGCACCGGAGACGAACGCCCGTCGTCGGTGACGAAGTCCGAGGGGTCGATTTCCAGCTCGCCCTCCTGGAGGTACCAGTACGTCCACATAGGCCGATCCTCGAGTACGGTCCCGTCGGGCTGGTGGACGTCGAGCCGATCCGGAAGGCCGAGCATCTCCCATAGCGACGCGATCCACGGCCCGACCGCGACCACAACCTGTTCGACCTGGATCGATCCGGCCGATGTGTCAACCGACGTGACAGCGCCGGAGCCGTCAAAGTGAAAGCCCGTGACCTCGACGCCCGGGAGGATCTCCGCCCCCGCCGCCCGTGCCTTATCGGCCAGGCCGAACATCGACTCGCGATTGAACGCGTACCCACCCGCTCGCTCGTGCAGGCAGACGGTCAGACCGGGAGCTCGCCAGTCGTAGTAGAGCGAGGACATGTGGGCGCGGACCTCGTCCTCCCCGACATAGATCTCAGATGGATAGCCGATCCGTTGCTGACGCTCGCGCACCTCGATCAGGTCGCTCTCCTGAGCCGGCGGTCCAAGCGCGATGTATCCGCTCCCGTGGTAATGAAAGGCCTCCGGATCGGACTCCCAGATCTCCACGCACGCGGCCATCAGATCCGACATCGCGGGCTGGAAGTAGTTGTTGCGGACCACCCCGCAGGCGATGCCCGACGCACCCGCGGCCACGCCGATCTTGTCGACGACGAGCACGCGCTCTCCCGCCTGGGCAAGATGCCAGGCGGTGGACAGGCCATGAACGCCGGCCCCGATCACGAGCACCGGAACCGAACTGGGGGGTGTGCGGCTATCTGCCATGCGGTGCGGCGCCTCCGTCACAGACTGGGTGGAGCGGATCGGGAACAGCATTGCCTATCACGCAATGCCTTTGCCTTATACGCTACACCTAGGTTATCGTGAGGCCCTGATGACGGTCAAGCCGCAGCACGGGCAGCCCGTCACGCTGGCCCGCGTTCCTCTCCCCTGGGCCCTGTCGGTGCCGACGGCCCTGCTTCTGGTCCGGGACGATCCGCGCCCGTTCGCGCTCGCCGGTCGGTGGGCCGGCGGCGGGGCCCTGATCGGGTCGGCCCCGGTCCGCGTCGCCCCTGCCGAAGCGGATCCGTTCGCGTTGCTCGACGACCAACCGGCGATTGCGGGTTGCTCGCCGCGTGTGGCTGCCGGAGAGGTCCAGCCACCCCCGCCCGCCGTCGGCGGCGGCTGGTTCGGCTGGCTCGGCTACCGGCTCGCGCGGCATGTCGAGCGCACCGACCCGCCGCCCCCAACGCTCGGCGATCCTCCGCCCTTCCAGCTGGCCTTCTATGACCATCTGCTTCGCCTCGACGCCAACGGCCAGTGGTGGTTCGAGGCCCTCTGGACCGAGGGCCGAGCCCGCGCGCTCGAGCTGAGGCTCCAGACGCTCCGGCAGCGCGCCGCCACCCCGCCCCCACCCAGACCCTTCGCCACCGAGCCGTGGCGCATCACGCCGTCCGCCGCCGGCCACGAGCTTGCCGTCGCCGCCTGCCGGGAGCGGATCCACGCGGGCGATCTCTTCCAGGCCAACATCTGCGCTCGCCTCGACTCACGCCTGGCGGGGGAGCCGATCGACCTGTTCGCGGCGGCGCTCACCCGGCTCCAGCCCGACCGGGCGGCGTTCTTCTCCACGCCTCAGGGTGCCGTGGCCAGCCTCTCCCCTGAGCTCTTCCTCGAGCGTCACGGCCGGCGCGTCCGCAGCGCCCCGATCAAGGGCACCCGACCCAAGCCTCCCCGGGCGGCCGCCGCCGCCCGAGCCCGGCGTGAGCTCGAGCGCTCGGACAAGGATCGCGCGGAGAACATCATGATCGTCGACCTGGTTCGCAACGACCTCGGCCGGGTCTGCATCCCCACGACGATCGAGGTCGACGCGCTCGCCGAGGTCCGGCCCCACGCCGGCGTGTGGCACCTGGTCTCCGAGGTCAGCGGGCGCCTGCGCGACGGCGTCGGCGACGCCGAGCTGGTCCGCGCGGCATTTCCCCCGGGCTCCGTCTCCGGAGCGCCGAAGGTCGCCGCGATGAACGTCGTGGCCGAGCTCGAGAGCACGGCGCGTCAGCTGTACACGGGCGCGGTGGGGTTTGCCAGCCCGCTCGCGGGCCTTGAGCTGAGCGTCGCCATCCGCACCTTCGAGTTCCAGCACGACCGAGCCTGGCTCGGCGTCGGCGGCGGCATCGTCGCCGATTCAGAGGCGGCCGCCGAGGCGGCCGAATGTATGGTCAAGGCGGCGCCGCTGCTCGACGCGATCGGCGCCCGGCTCGCCTCACCAGCTGCCAGCCACCGACCATCGCTCAGCCCTCCCCCGGTCCTTCGGCTGGCCCCTCGACCGACCCCGCGTCCTGATCCCAGCGCCGGTGTGTTCGAGACGGTTCTCGTCCGGCGCGGGCGCCCGCTTGACCTCACGGCCCATCTGCGCCGCCTCCGGACTAGCGTCGCCGCGCTCTACGGCGACGACCTGCCCGGGGAGCTGGAGACCGAGCTGCATGTCGCGTCGTGGCGCCTCGAGACCGGGCGTCTGCGCATCGATGCCCGCCCGGACGACGGCGCGCTCCGCACGCACGTCACCCTCTCAACCCTCCCCGTTCGGACCACGCCGACGGTTCTCTGCCCGACGACCGTTCCCGGGGGACTCGGGCCCCACAAGTGGGCGGATCGGCAGCTCCTGAGCGCCCTCGCTGCACAGGTTCGCGGCGAGCCGCTGCTCTGCGACCTCGACGGGCTGGTTCTCGAGGCCGCGCGCGCCAACGTGTTCGCGGTCGAGGATGGCTGCTCGCTCCTCACTCCACCCGCCGACGGCCGCATACTGCCCGGCGTGACACGCGCCCGGATCATCGACCTCGCCATGGCGCTCGGCCTTCACGTTCGCGAGGAGCCGCTCGAGCTGGCGCGCCTGGCCCGCGCCGAAGAGGTGTTCCTGACCGGATCGCTGAGCGGGGTCGAAGCGGCGCACCTTGACGGCGCGCCAGGCTCGGATGCCCCGGTCGCTGCGCGCCTCGGCGCGGCCTGGGGCAGGTGGGCGAATGGCGCTGCAGGCCCGTCGGTACCCGACGCGGGACCCGCCCCCCTTCCGGCTTAGTGGGCATCGCGCTCGGGCTCGGGGCGGCCCTCTCCTGGGGACTGGCCGACTACTTCGCCGCGCTGGCGTCGCGCTCAGTGGGACCGTTGCGGGTCGTCCTCGGGTTCCATCTCTTCGCGCTTGTGCCGCTGGGGATCCTCGTCCTGGCCACCGGAGGTCTCGACCACGTCAAGCCGGACCAGTTGCCGGTGTTCGCGCTGCTCGGCATCGTGGGCTGGCTCTCCTATCTGACCTTCTATGGCGCGCTTGAGATCGGGCCGATCTCCGTTCTCAGCCCGATCGTCTCCGGCTACGCGGCCGTGACGGTCGTGCTCGCCGTCCTCATCCGCAGCGAGCAGCTCTCGGCGGGCGAGTCGGTGGCGGTGGGGATCACGATCGGCGGCGCGATGGTCGCCTCGGCCGACGTTCGCGCCATCGCCCACACCCACCTCGAACGCCGCTCGGCGCTTGGCTTCGTCCTGGCGCTGGCGGCGATGGCCCTGCTCGGCGCGTTCGTCTTCGGCGTCTCCTATTACCACCGCTCGATCGGCTGGCTCGGGCCGATCTTCCTCGCGCGCGTGGCCAGCGCGGTGTTCATCGCCCTGAACGTCCTCCTCCGCTCCGACCCCCGCCGCGAGCGCCTGCCCCGCCGGCTGCTTCCCGTCCTGGCCGGCCTCGCGCTGCTCGACACGGGTGGCTACGTGTTCTTCAACCTGGGGACCAGCCACGCCTCGACGGCGGTCGTCGCCACCGCGTCGGCGCCATACGCCCTCGTCCCGGTCCTGATGGGCGTCTCACTCCTCCGAGAACGCCCCACCCCCTCCCAGTGGCTCGGCGTGGCCCTGGTCCTCGCCGGCCTCCTGACCCTGGGCGCGGTCTCGTAGGAGAGTGCGCGCCGTCTCGTAGACCCTCAGCGCGGTCTCGTAAGACCCCGCGGCGCCGTCTCGTTCACCCCCGAAGGCGCCCGCCCCCGGGAAAGCCGCCGCCCCTCACCAAGAGGGCGTGGGGGGCCGGCCGCCGCCATTCGCGCGCCGCGCCAACGCACCCGCCCCACGAAGACCGCACCATGGCGCCGGCCGGCCCCCACGCCCGCCCCCCTTTCCCAACATTGAACAAAATGGTATAAACGCTCGGTGGGCGTCTGTACCTACGGGGCCTTCCCGGGGCGGCTTGGACGACTCGGCAAATCGTGGATAGGCTCGCTCCCCTTCAGGGCGAACGAGGAGAGGAGATCGAATGGCAGTCGACGCCGCCAGCGAAGCGACGATCGCACCTGAGCAGGTATTCGGTGGCACCGTCGCGACGGTCCTCGCGAGCGACCGGATCGCGCCACCGCCGGCGACCCTCGAGGAGGCGCGGAACGCGCCCGGGCGCGCGGAGAAGATTGAGGCGCTGACCCGGAAGATCGAGTCCCAGGGGATCAAGTACGTCTTCTTCCAGCAGGTCTCGATCACCGGCCGGGTGATGGGCAAGGGCGTCGTCTCCACCTTCTTCCCCCAGGTCGCCGAGCGCGGCTACCAGCTCGTCTACGGCGCCACGGCGAACCTGTTCACCGACCGCCACGGCAACTACATCGGGTTCGGGCCTGAGGAGTCGGAGCTGGCCGCGGTCGCCGACCTCGACACGTTTGCCGTGCTGCCCTGGGACGAGCGGGTGGCCCGTGTCTACTGCGACTGCTACGACACCGAGACGGGCGAGCTCCTCGACGCCGACCCGCGCCAGAACCTCAAGCGGATCGCCCACGAGTTCGAGCAGGAGCTCGGATACCAGTTCCTGATCGGGATCGAGCCGGAGACGATGTGGCTCAAGCGCTCCGAGGACGGGGCCCTGCCCGAGGGCCTGACCAAGCCCTACTGCTACCACATCCACCAGTTCGAGGAGCTTCGTCCGGTGCTCCTGAACGTCGTCGAGTGGGGGCAGGCGCTGGGCCTCGATATGAGCTACGGCGACCACGAGGACGCCCCCGGCCAGCTGGAGCTGAATTTCCGCTTCGACCGGCCCGTGCGCACGGCGGACAACATCACGACCTACCGGCAGGTATGCGCGGCCGTGGGTCGCCGCCACGGCGTGCTTCCGAGCTTCATGCCCAAGCCCTTCACCGGCGTCTCGGCCAACGGCCACCACCATCACTTCACGCTGGTGGACGACGAGGGCAACAACGTCTTCCACGATCCGGACGGTCCGGCCCAGCTGTCCGAGCTCGCCCGCCATTTCCTGGGCGGGATGCTCGACCACTTCGGTGCGCTGATGTGCGTCGGCAACCCGACCGTGAACTCATACTGCCGGATGTGGGACACCGGCTTCTGGGCCCCGATCTACAAGAACTGGGGCTGGCAGAACCGGACCACGACGGTTCGGGTGGCCAGCGGCGGCCGCTTCGAGTACCGCGGCGTGGATTCGTCGTGCAACCCGTACCTGACCATCGCCTCGCTGCTCCAGGCCGGCCTCGACGGCGTGCGTCGCAAGTCAGACCCCGGCCCGCCCCAGCAGGGCAACACGTATGACCTGCTCCAGCGGGGCGTCGAGATCGAGAAGGTCCCGGACAGCCTGGGCGACGCGCTCAAGGCGCTCGCCGCCGACGAGGTCATCAAGAGCGCCATGCCCGGGCGCCTGTACAAGGTGTTCGAGCATTACAAGCGCGACGAGTGGGAGCGCTACCTGGCCGCCGTCACCGACTGGGAGCGTGAGGAGTACCTCGAGGTGCTCCCGTGAGCCCTCGGTCGCGAAGCGGCGGGGAGGCCTAGCTATGTGCGGTATCGCCGGCATCATCTATCGCGATCACGGCGACGGGCACCGAGTGGGGCGCGACCTCACCAAGATGCTCCAGTCGATGAAGCACCGCGGCCCGGACTCCACGGGTTACGCCCTCTACCGCGCCCCCACCCAGGAGCTCGTACTTCGGGCCAAGCTGGCCGACGGCCCCGGGAACGGCGACCTCGACTTCGCCGAGGCCGTGCGCCGGCGCCGACGTGAGCTCGAGGGCCGGCTCCGCGCCGCGGGCGCCCAGATCCTGAGCAGCGAGGACATCAACGCCTACACGATCGCTGCGAGCCTGGCCTACGAGGGCGACCTCAAGCTCCTCGCCGACCACATCGAGGCCGTGCCCCACGTAGAGGTCCTCTCCCTTGGGCACGCCCTGGAGATCGTCAAGGACCTGGGCGACGCCCGCACGGTCGGATCCTCGTACCACCTCGACGACTACTTCGGCAGCCACGGGATCGGCCACGTCCGCATGGCCACCGAGTCGGACGTCGACATCTCCAACGCCCACCCCTACTGGGCCTATCCCTTCTCTGACGTCGCGGTGGTCCACAACGGCCAGCTGACCAATTACCACCAGTGGCGCCGGCGGCTGGAGCGCTCGGGGCACCGGTTCGCGTCCGAGTGCGACTCCGAGATCATCGCCGTCTACCTGGCCCAGAAGCTTGAGCGTGGGATGGAGCTCGAGGAGGCCATGCGCCTGAGTCTCGACGAGCTCGACGGCGTCTTCACCTACATCTGCGTGTCCGAGGACGCCCTGGGCATGGCCAAGGACGAGCTCGCGGCCAAGCCGCTCGTCCTCTATGAAGGCGACGACATGGTCGCGCTGGCCTCCGAGGAGATGGCGATCCGAGCCGTGATCGACCACGAGATCGAGACCTATGACCCCTATGAGAGCGTGGTGAAGGTATGGAAACGCTGATCCCCGACGGCGAACCTCGCTACGACGCCCGCGGGCTGGTCGAGCTCGACGAGGTAATCCCCCGCATCAGCCAGATCGACGGCGAGCGCGCCACCTTCGACGCCCGCGCCCTGACCACGCGGCGGATCAACCTCGAGCTGCGCTGGCTGCTCTACGAGATGGGGGTCAAGGACGTCACCGTGCAGAACCCCGGAGCCAAGCACTCGCTGGCCGCCGGAATTCTCACCCGCTGTCGGATCACCTTCGAGGGCAGCCTGGGCTACTTCGCCTGCGGGATCATCGATGGGCCCGAGGTGCACATCAAGGGCCGCGTCGGCTGGTCGGCGTGCGAGAACATGATGTCCGGCGTAACCATCATCGACGGCAACGCGGGCTCGCTGCTCGCGGCGGCGATCCGCGGCGGTGACGTCGTCGTCAAGGGCCAGGCCGGCGCGCGGACCGGGATCGACCAGAAGGGCGGGACGGTGATCGTCCTCGGCGACGCCGGGTCGATGACTGGCTTCATGATGCAGCGCGGCCGCCAGATCATCTGCGGCGACGTAGGCCCCGGGCTCGGCGACTCGATGTACGACGGCACGATCTATGTCGCCGGGAAGGTCAAGTCGCTCGGCATCGACTGCGTCCCCGGCGAGTGGAACGACGCCGACACCGAGCTCATCGAGCGCAAGTTCCGCATCTACGGCCTCGGGTCGCCGCCCGAGTTCCAGAAGTTCGTGTGCGGCAAGAAGCTCTACAACTACGACAACCTCGAACCGTCCGAGCGCAAGCTCGTCCTCTAGGAGGCGACGATGGCAGACGAGACCTCACAGAGGCGAGTGGCTGACGAGACCGCCGCCCCGGCGCCCCGCAACTACGGCGACGAGACCGCGCCCTCCAAGCACAACCGTCTCGGCCATAGCCGGATCTTCACTCCGGAGGTCATCGACGACATCCACGTGAAGTCCGAGCTCGGCCGCTACCGGATGCGCGGCTTCTCGATGTTCAAGCCGATTCCGCACTGGGATGAGCTCATGTTCCTTCCCGGGACGCTCACCCGGTTCGTGATCGAGGGCTACCGCGAGAAGTGCGTGACCAAGACGGTCCTGGGCGCGCGTTTCGCCAAGAAGCCGATCGAGCTCGACATCCCGATCTACATCACCGGGATGAGCTTCGGCGCGCTCTCGCTCGAGGCCAAGATGGCGCTGGCCAAGGGCGCCTCGATGGCCGGCACCGCCACCTGCTCAGGCGAGGGCGGGATGATCCCGCCCGAGCGCGATCTCTCGACCAAGTGGTACTACCAGCTCATCCAGAGCCGCTACGGCTTCAACCCCCATCACCTGATGCTGGCCGACGCCTGCGAGTTCTTCATCGGACAGGGGTGCAAGGTCGGTCTCGGCGGCCACCTGATGGGGCAGAAGGTCACCGAGCAGGTGGCCGAGATGCGCTCGCTGCCCGCGGGGATCGACCAGCGTTCGCCCGCTCGCCACCCGGACTGGCTGGGACCCGATGACCTGTCGCTGAAGATCCAGGAGATCCGCGAGGCGACCAACTACGAGATTCCGATCCAGCTCAAGCTCGGCGCGGCTCGCGTTTATGACGACGTCCGCATGGCCGCCAAGTGCAGCCCGGACATCATCTACCTCGACGGAGCCGAAGGCAGCACCGGCGCCGGCCCTCACACGGCCACCGAGGAGACCGGGATCCCGCTCATGTCGGCCATCCCGGAGGCGCGCCGCGCGCTCGAGGACGTCGGGCTGGCGGATGAGATCGACCTCGTCGTGGCCGGCGGGATCCGTAACGGTGCCGACGTCGCCAAGTGCCTGGCCCTGGGCGCGACCGCGGTCGCCATCGGGACGACGGCCCTGGTCGCGCTCAACTGCAACAAGGAGATCCCGGGGGTCACCGACTACGAGGGGACGGTGGGCGTCCCCGCGGGCCAGTGCTACCACTGCCACACGGGTCGCTGCCCGGTCGGCATCACCACCCAGGACCCGGAGCTCCGCAAGCGCCTCGATGTCGACGCCGCCGCCCAGCGCGTCTACAACATCCTCCACACGATGACGCTCGAGTGCCAGATGATGGCCCGGGCGTGCGGCAAGACCAACGTCCACAACCTCGAGCCCGAGGACCTCGCGGCGCTGACCACCGAGGCGGCGGCGATGGCCCGGGTGCCGCTCGCCGGCACGAACTACGTCCCCGGCGTCAGCGAGGAGAACGCGCTCGCCGAGATCAAGCGCCTGCTCGAGCGCAACATCGAGAACCCGATCGACTACCTGACGCCCGAGGTTCAGCCGACGGCCGCGGGAGGTGAGGCGTGAGCACCCGTGAGGCCCCCCACGTCAAGATAGACGCCGAGGCGCTGGCCGGTCACCGCTTCCCCTACCAGGAGGACATCTCGCTGATCGAGGACGTCGACCTGCTCGCGGCGACCCCGGGCGAGGACATCAACTGGCTCGAGGACATCACCCTGCTCGAGGAGGACGGCCTGCCGGCCGTATTCGACCGCTACTCGAACTCGTTCCTCAAGCTCTACTTCCCCATCCCGGAGGGGCGCGAGGACGAGATCGCCCGCAAGGTCCTGATCAAGCACCTCGAGTCGGGTAACTCGTACGGAATCCAGCTCAAAGAGCGTCACGCGAAGTTCCCGCAGCCCAAGCTCGGCCCCTGGGTCGAGGGCTCAGAGACCGTCGGCACCAGCTGGACGCCGCCGGTGCTCGAGGGCTGGGAGCCACCCGACCACTGAGCCCTCTGCCCCGCGCGCCGGCTCCCGTTCGCAGCTGGTGGCTGCGTGAGGCGGGCGTCGCCGAGTCGGCGGCGCCGCTCGTCGGCGCCCGCCGGGCCGACGTCTGCATCGTCGGCGGCGGCTTCACCGGGCTCTGGACAGCCATCCGGATCAAGGAGCGTGAACCGGCGGCCGAGGTCGTCCTGCTGGAGAGCGACATCTGCGGCGGGGGTGCCAGCGGTCGCAACGGCGGATTCGTGATGAGCTTCTGGCACCACTATCAGGGGCTCGAGCGGGCGTGCGGGAGCCAGGAGGCGCTGCGCCTGGCTCGCGCATCCGCCGAGAACGTCGCCTGGATCGGGAGCTTCTGCGAGGAGCACGGGATCGACGCCCAGTACCGCCACGACGGATGGCTGTGGACGGCCACCAGGCAAGCGCACCTGGGGGCCTGGGACAGCACCGTGGCCGCCATCGCCCGCCACGGCGAGGAGCCATTTCAGGCGGTTTCCGCCGACGAGGTGGCACACCGCAGCGGGTCGCCCGCTCACCTCGCCGGGATCTTCGAAGCGAGTTGCGCGACCGTTCAACCGGCGCGCCTCGCGCGGGGGCTGATGCGCGTCGCCCAGGAACGCGGAGTCAAGGTGTTCGAGGGCTCGCCGATGGTCGCGCTCGAGCGCTCGACTCCGCTCGTCCTCCGAACTCCGCAGGGCAAGGTCACCGCCGACCGTGTGGTGATCGCGGCGGGCGCGTGGGCGTCCCGGCTCCGCGAGCTGCACAGGGCGTTTGTCGTCACTGGCAGCGACATCGTCATCACCGGCCCGGTCAGGGAGGAGCTCGAGCGGAGCGGCTGGCGCGACGGCGTGGCCATCTCCGACTCCCGCCTCATGGTCCACTACTACCGGACGACCCTTGACGGGCGCGTCGTCTTTGGCAAGGGCGGGAGCCGCGTCGCCTTTGGATCCAGGATCGACCCCGTGTTCAACGGCCCAGCGCCGCTTGCTTCCGAGCTCACGCTGCGTTTGCGCGAGCTCTACCCGTGGCTCGCCACCACGCCGGTCTCGGCCAGTTGGAACGGGCCGATCGACCGGACCGTGGACGGACTGCCCTTCTTCTTCAGCCTGGGGCGTCCGGATCTCGTGTGCGGCGTCGGGTATTCCGGCAACGGCGTCGGACCATCGGCGCTCGGCGGCCGGATCCTGGCCTCGATGGCGCTCGGGCTCGATAACGAATGGGCGACGTGCGGTCTCGTCCGCAGCCCACCTCGCGGCCTACCGGGGGAGCCGTTTCGCTACCTCGGGGGACGGATGGTCCGGGCCGCCGTCGCCCGCAAGGAGCGCGCCGAGGACGAGGATCGCAAGCCCGGGCGGCTCGATCTCGCCCTGGCCGGCCTCGCCCCCGCCGGATTGGTGCCGCTCGAATGACGCGGGTCGCCGTGATCGGGGCCGGGTTCGCCGGCCTGGCCGCCGCAAGCGAGCTCGCCCAGGCAGGGCGAGACGTGATCGTCCTCGAGGCTCGCGATCGCGTGGGCGGACGCGTGTGGTCGGACATCGTGCGAACCCCCGACGGCGCCGAGGCGGTGATCGAGCGGGGCGGCGAATTCATTCTCCAGGGCTACGACGAGCTGCGCCGGCTCGCCGCGCGGCACGGGCTCTCGATCGCCGATACCGGGATGAGCTACTACGTCCGCGAGCCTCGCGGCAGCGCCGGAGTCGACGCCGAGGCGCTCAGTCGCGCCGGCGCCTCGATCGCGTCGGCCGCCGATACGAGCGGGCGCACCGTGGCCGACGTGATCGCCGCGGCCGGGCTTCCGGCGGCGGTGGGCGAGGCGGTGCGCGCCCGGGTCGAGATCTCGTGCGCGCTTGAGTCCGAGCGGCTGGCTCCCGCCGTGCTTGAGCACGTGGCCTCATTCACGTCATTACCCAGTCACCGCATCGCCTCCGGCAACCAGAGCCTGGCCGAGGCGTTGGCCTCAACGCTCGGGGACCGGCTGGCGCTGCGCACGCCGGTCCGCGGCATCGAGCGCCGCGGTCATGCGATCCGGGTGCTGACCTCCGACGACGAACTCGAAGCCGAGGAGGTCGTCCTTGCGCTGCCCCTTCCGGTCCTCCGAGAGCTCCCCATCGACCCACCGCTTCCTGACTGGAAGCACGAGGCCCTCGCGCAGGTCGAGATCGGCCAGGCGGCCAAGCTCCACCTCCCTCTGGCTACCGCCGCGCCGACGAGTGCGGTGATGAGCGTTCCCCTCCGCTTCTGGTGCTGGACCGCGACGAGCGGCGAGGGAGCCGTCACACCGGTTCTCAATTGCTTCGCTGGATCGCCCACGGCGCTTGACCGGCTCGAGGTTCGAGCCGGCGTCCGACGCTGGGTCGATGCCGTCAGAGAGCTCCGACCCGAGCTCGACCTCGCCCCCGAGGCGCCCGTGCTCACCACCTGGCAGAGCGATCCCTACGCGCTTGGCGCCTACCGGGCCGACGGGGTGGTTCGGGTCGACGACGCCGCGCTCGAGGCACCGGTGGATGGGCTTCACTTCGCCGGCGAGTGGGCGGCAGGCGCGCAGAGCGGGCTGATGGAGGGGGCGCTGCGCAGCGGCATGCGCGCCGCCGGCGAGCTCGTGGCTAATTCCAGCTTGCGGGCAGCGGGCTGACTTGGTTGGCCGCCCCGAGATAGCCCGGCGCGACCACGCCAAACCCGTCCTGGAGCGTTCTCAGCATGCTGTAGACGTAGGTCAGGGAGCCGTATTCGCCCGGCTTGACCAGCGGGCTGATGATCGCGCACACGGTATGCCCGCCGGTGCCGAGCGTGGGATCCTGGCCGTCGGCGCGATCGGACTCGTCGTAGACGACGATGATCACGCCGTCCTTTCCGAACGCCGGGGAGGCCTCGATCAGCGGGATCTCGTTGGCCAGGAAGTCGTCGAACTGCGTATAGCGATTGTTGACGGGCTTGCAGTTGCTCTCGCCGTCCTCGCAGCCGTTCGGGATGACGGTGTTGAACGCCGCAACCTGACCCAGGGCGAGGTCGGCGTTGAACGTCGCCATCCCGTCCGTCGGCGACCCGGCTGGGATGTCGTTGGCCAGGCATTCCTGCGACGGGGTGCTCGCCGACCAGACGCCCCCCGGTCCCTCGATGTTGTCGAACAGGATCGGCGGATTCCCCGTCGTGTAGAAGCCGGTGAGCGGGCAGGCCACGTTGCTCGAGCAGGAGCCTCCAGAGCCCGTATCGCACTTGGCCGAGCCCGCCTCGAGCCACACCTTCCAGCTCAGGTGGGCGCCGTCCAGCCGGTGGTAGAGGTTGTCGATGTTCTGATGGCAGGAGATGCCGCCGTCCTTCTGCTCACAGCTCGTGAACTGGCCGGTCACCATCGCCACGTAGTTGGCCTCCGACCAGTGGGTCGCCGAGTAATAGCTGTCAAACCAGGCCGAGTTGGGGCGCACCGTGCCCATCAGGTACGGGGTGTTCGTGGCGTCGACGTGCGAGTAGTCGGTGTTCTCGCCGATGATCAGAAAGACGTGTCCGAAGCGCGGCACGGCGCTGTCCGCGTTCCCGGCCGCCGACGCCGACCCTGCCGCCAGCAGAGCCGCCGCGATCGCCCCTATCAGTGCCACCACCCGTCTCATCAGATTCCCCGGCGCGAACCTACCAGGCACGCCGGCCCCTGCCAACCGATCCGGTTAGGGTGCAGCCAATGGACACGCCGCTCGTAGTCGCCCTCGATCTCGAGTGGGAGGATCTCGGGCCCGAGGAGGCGGCGTTGGCCGGCGTCGGCGCCCAGCTTGTCCGGCTGGCCGACCTTGAGGATTCACAGCTCGAGCGGGTGGTTGGCCTGCTCACCGAGGGGATCGCCGGCGTCCGCGCGGACGACCTTCGCCGCTACCCGAACCTGAAGGTCGTCTCCGAGCTCTCCACCGGCTACGACGCCGTCGATGTCGAGACGGCTCGTCAGCTTGGCATCGCCGTGACCCACGTCGCCGGCTACTGCACCGACGAGGTCGCGGACCACACGCTCGCGCTCGCGCTTCACCTGATCCGCCACCTCGATTCGCTGAGCCGTCAGGCTCTCCAGGGCCAGTGGCTGAACGTCGACGCCGGCAGCATCCGCCGTAGCCGCGACTCCATCTGGGGGGTGGTGGGGTTTGGCCGCATCGGCCGCGCCGTCGCTCGGCGTGCTTCCGCCTTCGGGTTCGCCATCTGCGCCCACGATCCGGACCTCACCGACGAGCAGATCGCCGAGCTGGGAGCGCGGCCGGCCACCCTCGATGAGCTGCTCGAGCTCTCCGACGTGGTGAGCCTCCATGCCGCGCGAACCGGCCGTGACGACCACATGCTCGATCGCCGGCGCCTTGCCCGGCTCAAGCCCACCGCCTACCTGATCAATGTGGCTCGCGGCGCGTTCATCGACGAGGACGCCCTGGCCGACGCGCTCGACACCCGACGGCTGGCCGGGGCCGCGCTCGATGTGCTGACCGACGAGCCACCGGACCCATCCAACCGCCTGCTCGGCCACCCCCGCACCCTCGTCACCCCCCACTCGGCGTGGTATTCGGACAGCGCTTTGACCGAGCTGCGTGCGCGCGGGGTAGGCGCGGTCGTCGATGTGCTCAGTGGCCGCCGGCCCGCCGACCTCGTCCCTGAGCTGGCCGGAGCGAGGTCGTGAGCAGCCGGCCAAAACTCCTTGTGCTCCAGCACATCGCCTGCGAGCCGCCGGGCGCCTATGAGGACGAGCTGCGCGAGCGGGGCGGTGAGGTGACGCGCGTGATGGTCGACCAGGGCGAGCCGCTTCCCGAGCTGGCGAGCTTTGACGGGATGATCGTCATGGGCGGCCCAATGGGCGCCTACGAGGATGACCGGTTGCCGTGGCTGCGGCCTGAGAAGAAGCTCATCGCAACCGCCGTGAAGGGCGGAGTCCCCGTGTGGGGCGTGTGCCTGGGCGCACAGCTGCTGGCGGCCAGCCTCGGCGCCGCGGTCGCCCCGGGGCCCGAGCCGGAGATCGGAGTGCTGCCGGTCTACCGGACGGCCGCCGCCGAGCGCGACCCCGTGTTCGAGGCGCTCCCGGAGCGGTTCCTGGCTCTGCAATGGCATTCCGACACCTTTGCCCTTCCGGAGGGAGCGGTGCTGCTGGCGCGCTCGGGCGCCTATGAGAATCAGGCGTTCCGGGTCGGGCGGGCGTACGGGCTTCAATTCCACATCGAGATCGGCACTGCGCTGGCCGAGGAGTGGGGCGAGGTTCCGGCGTACGCCCAGAGTCTCGAGACCAATCTCGGGACCGGGTCGCTGCCGGCGCTGCTGGCCGAGGTGGATGCTCACCAGGAGGAGATGGTGGGATTGGCGCGGACGCTGTTTGCCGGATGGCTCGAGCACGTCGTCGGAGTCGTGAGTGGCGTTGTCCACGGCTGAGGCCGGGCTCGAGGCCCGCTACCGCGCCCGAAGCCTGTGGCTCGACGGGGTGCCGGAGTCGCTGGAGCCGCGCCCCGGGCTTCCGGGGGACGTCGAGTGCGATGTGGCGATCGTCGGCGCCGGCTTCACCGGTCTCTGGACCGCGTATTACCTGAAGCAGCTCGACCCCGCCCTGCGCGTGGTTGTGCTCGAACGGGAGATCGCGGGCTACGGCCCCTCCGGGCGTAACGGCGGCTGGGCGAGCCCCGGAATGGCGGGCAACGCGGGCGCGTACGGGCTGGCGCGGGACAGCGACCCGATCCGGCGCGGGGTCCGGGAGACCCAGAACGGCGTCGAGGAGATCGGCCGAGTCGTCGCCCGTGAGGGCATCGACTGCGGCTACCTCAAGGCGGGCGCCCTCACGATCGCCACCACGGCACCGCAGCGCGACCGCCTGCTCGGCCATTCCGCGCGCTCCTACGAGCGCGGTGACCTGGACCGGGAGCTGTCGTTGAGCGAGGCGGCGGAGCTGGTTCACGTTCCGGACCTACAGGCCTCGACGTTTGCCGCCGACGCCGCCCGGATCGATCCCGCCCGGCTGGTCCGCGGACTGGCCCGAACCTGCGAGGGCCTTGGCGTGACGATCTACGAGCGCACGCCGGCACTCGAGCTCGTCCAGGGACGCGTGCGCTGCGGCTCGGGGAGCGTGCGCGCGGATGTCGTGCTGCGGACCACCGAGTCCTACACGACCCAGCTTCCGGGTGAGAGCCTCCGCTATCTCCCGCTGTATTCGCTGATGATCGCGACCGAGCCGTTGCCGGAGGAGGTGTGGGAGCAGCTGGGGTGGCGTGACGGGCTCCTCATCGGCGACGCGCACCACCTGTTCTTCTATGCCCAGCGGACCCGAGACGGGCGGATCGCGATCGGTGGCCGGGGTGCGCCCTACCGGCTCCGCGACCCGATCAGCGAGCAGCACGAGCGCTCGGCGCCGGTGGCCGAGCGCCTGCGCCAGGCCATCCGGCGCCACTTCCCGGCCGCCGGCGATGCCGCCATCACCCACCACTGGGGTGGCCCGCTCGCGGCGCCGCGCGACTGGTCGATGAGCGTAACCTTCGACCGGGTCACGGGACTCGGGTACGCCGGCGGCTACACGGGCCACGGCGTCGTGGCCTCGAACATCTCAGGCCGGACGATGGCCGACCTGGTGCTCGGCCGTGACACCGACCTCGTCACGCTGCCCTGGGTCGGGCACGACAGCCGGCGCTGGGAGCCTGAGCCGCTGCGCTTTCTCGCCTCCCGCGCGATCGTCGGGATTCTTGCCCATGCCGACCGTTACGAGGACCGAACCGGTCGCCCGTCTCGCCGCACGCGGCTGGTGGCGCCGTTCATGCCGGGAGGAGGATGACGATGCCCCGCAACGCCCGTGACCCGCGCCACGACATCCTCTTCGAGCCGGTTCAGATCGGCCCGAAGACCCTGCGCAACCGCTTCTACCAGGTGCCTCACTGCACCGGCTTCGGGACCCGCAAGCCTTATTCTCAGGCGGCTTTCCGCGGGACCAAGGCCGAGGGCGGGTGGGCGGCGGTGTGCACCGAGTACGCCGCCATCAGCGAGGAGGCGGACGAGGCGCCGGCCATCTCCGTCCAGCTCTGGGACGATCGCGACGCGAACAGCCTGGCGCTCATGTGCGAGGAAGCCCACCGGCACGGCGCCCTGGCCGGCATCGAGCTCCACCACTCGGGCGCCCACGCGCCCTCCGCCGAAGCTCGTCGACCGGCACTCGCACCGTCGCAGCTCGGCAGTGACCTCTACCGGTTCGTCGTGCCCAAGGAGATGGAGCTCGCCGATATCCGGCGCGTCCAGGCCGACTGGGTCCAGGCCGCGCGCCGGGCGCGTGACGTCGGCTTCGACATCGTCTACGTCTACGGGTCCCACAGCTACCTCCCGGTCCAGTTCCTCTCGCCGTTCTACAACCGCCGTACCGATGAGTACGGGGGCTCGTTCGAGAACCGGGCCCGGTTCTGGCTCGAGCTGCTCGAGCTCGTCCGCGACGCCGTCGGGGACGAGTGCGCCGTCGCCTGCCGGATCGCGGTCGAGGCGCTCGGCCCGGCGGGGGTCGATTTGGAGGAGAGCCTCGCCTTCATTCGCGCCGCCGATGAGCTCGTCGACCTCTGGGACGTGAACGTCGGCTCGATCGCCGAGTGGTCCAAGGACTCCGGGGCTTCCCGCTTCTTCGCTGCCGGCTACCAGCTGGAGTGGACGGGGCGGGTGCGCGAGGCGACCGCGAAGCCGATCGTCGGCGTGGGCCGGCTCACCGACCCCGATCAGATGGCCTCGATCATCCGCAGCGGCGCGTGGGATCTGATCGGTGCGGCCCGCCCCTCGATCGCTGACCCGTTCCTCCCGGTGAAGATCGAGGACGGTCGCTACGGCGAGGTGCGCGAGTGCATCGGGTGCAACGTCTGCATCATGAAGAGCGAGGCCGGGGGTCACCTCGGCTGCACCCAGAACGCGACCGCCGGCGAGGAATACCGGCGCGGCTGGCACCCCGAGCGCTTCTCTCCGGCCGGCGGCGCCGACCGTGACGTCGTGGTCGTCGGCGCCGGGCCCGCGGGCATGGAGTGCGCGATCGTCCTCGCCAAGCGCGGCTTTAGGCGAGTCCACCTGCTCGAAGCCGAGGCCGAGCCGGGCGGCGCGATGCGCTGGATCCCGAACCTGCCCGGCCTCGGGGAATGGCGGCGCGTCGTCAACTGGCGCGTGGTGCAGATCGACAAGCTTCGCAACCTCGAGCTGATCACCGGGGCGCGGCTCGATGCCACCGCGGTCCGCGAATACGGCGCCGAGATCGTGATCCTCGCCACCGGTGCCCGCTGGGTGATCGACGGCGTCACCGCCGCCACCCACGCGCCGGTGCCCGGCGCGCCGGGGAACGACAACGTCCTCACCCCTGAGCAGATCATGGTCGAGGGCAAGCGCCCGCCCGGCGACCGGGTGATCGTCTGCGACGCCGACGGCTACTTCATGGCCGCGGGGATCGCCGAGCTCCTGGCCGCCGAGGGTCGTCGCGTCGAGCTCGTCACCGACCTCGAGGTCATCTCCCCGCGGTCTGACGAGACCCTCGAGGGCCCGCTGCTCCGCCGTCGCCTCCACGAGGCGGGAGTGACGATGCACCGAGGCCTCACGCTGAGCGCGATCGAGCCCGGCGCAGGACGCTTTCACGACGAGTTCGAGCAGGCCGTCGAGCTCGAGGCCGACGGCTTCGTGCTGGTGACCGAGCGCCGCTCCAACGACCAGCTCTACCGTGAGCTGGCTGCCGCCCCGCAGGCCCTGGCCGCGGAGGGCGTCGAGGCGCTCTACCGGGTGGGCGACTGCATCGCGCCGCGTCTCATCGCCGACGCCATCTTCGACGGCCACCGCCTGGCCAGGGAGATCGACTCCGAGGACCCCTCACTCCCGCTCCCCTATCGCCGGGAGCGTCCGGAGGCCGAGGGGTCGCTGCGGACCGCAGCGGTCGGCGGGTAGGTGCGGCGGGTCGGCGGGTAGGTGCGGACCGGCGGGTAGGTGCGGCCCGGCGGCGCTCGTACCCCCGTCCGGGTCGCCGACTAGCGACACTAACTCGCCACGCACCGCCGCCCAAGCGACCGCGTGGCGGCTAGGTATCGAATATCGATCCCAACTCGCCACGCACCGCCGCCCAAGCGACCGCGTGGCGGCTAGGTATCGAATGGCGACGAGGGTTCACGCCGCAGCGCACCCAGGGAGCACGCCCCCTCACCCCTCCGCGTCGATCTCCTTTTGCAGCCCCCTCACCCCTCCGCGTCGATCTCCTTCAGCAGCCCCTTCACCCCTCCCCGTCGATCTCCTTCAGCAGCTCCTCGGCTGAGAGGACCTTGTCGGCGAAGTGGTCGTGCATCCAGGCCAGGTGCTCCCAGCGGTTGTCCACGATCCGTTGAAAGTCCCAGTTGGGGATGTCCTGCTGGTGGACGTGCTCGGTCATCAGCGCCGGGTCCACCTCGAATATGTGGTCAAACCGGCTGACCACCACGTCGGTGACCCGATGAGCCTCGGGCGGCTGCTGTGCCGAGAGCCTGAAGCCGAGCATGTCAGACCTCCTCGTAGGCGCTGCCGAGCAGGTACTTGCTCGGGTTCATGATGTTGTTGGGGTCAAGCGCACGCTTGACCTTCTTCATCACCTCGAAGCCGCCCCCCAGCTCGTCGGGTACGAGGTCAACCTCGCCGGCCCGGCAGGAGCCGTGGCAGGCCGAGATCGAGCCGCCGTGCTCGACCGACACGCGGGCGATGTCCCGCTTGAAGTCGACCCACGCGGCCCACGACTCGTCATCCCACTTCATCTCCCACACCCCGACATCGATCTCGGTCAGGTAGTCGCCCCACGGCTTGTAGGCGCCGTTGGTGTACGCGAACACCCCCCAGTCGTCGAACATGTCGAACCGCTCGCAGAGCTCGCGGGTCAACCGATGCCACTTCTCCCGCACCGCCGGAAGCTCCGGGTACGGGATGGCGGCGTCCTCGCAGTGCCAGCTCATCAGCGCCACCTGCCCGTCGCGAGTGCGGCCGTGCTGCGGCGTCGCGTAGCGGTCGTGCCGTGACGCCCAGTCGCCCTGGGAGATCTCGTCCCCGAGGTAGTTCCCGCCTGACTCCTTAGCGATCCGCAACAGGCGCTTGGCACCCACCCGAACCTCATCCTCGTTCCCGTAGCCGGCGCAGGCGATCACCGAGCGCACCGAATCGGGCTGCGGGATGTAGGCCTCGTCGTCACGGCGCAGGTAGCGGATCTTCTCCTCGTCGAAGAGAACGACGCCGGCCAGCGTGGCCACCCCGGAGCGGGCCAGCGCTCCGGTCGCCCGCCAGGCATCCATGTAGCTCTCGTACGAGAAGAACGCCGAGAACTCGGCCTCAGGCCGCGGGACGAGCTCGAGCGTCGCCTCTGTGACGATTCCCAGCGTTCCCTGGTGTCCCATGAACAGGTGCTTGAGCTGGTAGCCGCTCGAGGACTTTCGGACCTTCTGCCCTCCACCGTCGCCGACCCGGATCACCTCGCCCGTGGGGAGCACGATCTCGAACGAGATCACGAGGTCACGCGTGTGCCCGTAGCGCGCCCCGATCAACGACCACCCGCTCGTCCCGATCCGGCCGCCGACCAGCGAGCACGGGTAGGACGCCGGATTGTCGGGATAGATGTAGCCGTACTTGCGCAGCTCCTCGTTGAGCTTGAGCATGTTGATCCCCGGCCCGACCGTCACCGTCCGGTTCTCATGGTCGATCTCGTGGATCTGGTTCATCAGCTTCACGTCGACCAGGATCCCGTGCGCAAGCGGGACCGCCCCGTCGGTCAAGCCGGTCCCGCCGGCCCGCGGCACGACTGGGATCTGGTGGCGGTTGGCCAGCTTGACGACCTCGGAGATCTGCTCGGCCGAGGTGGGCAGGACAACCGCACTGGGGATGTGATCGGCCCAGCGGTGGACCGGAAACGGAGCCGGGACGCGAGCCCGGTTGAACACGGCCGAGCGGCCGGTGAAGACGTGCTCAGGACCGCAGATCGCGGTCAGCTCGTCGACGACGCTGTCGAGGATCGCCACCGCCATCTCACACCTCGAATCCGGCCGCCTCGGCGACCAGCTCGAAGATGTCCATGACCTCCATGCCCTGCGCCTCGCCCTGCTCGGTGAGGGGCCGCTCCGACCACGGGCAGGCCGAGACGAGTACCTCGACGCCGTCTAGCTCCTTGGCTTTGTCGATCCGTCGTCTCGAGATCTCCGCGGTGAGCTCTGGCTTCTCGACGAACAGGTTCGACCCCGCCCCCGAGCAGTAGGACCACTGGGTGACGTGATCGACGTCGATGAAGGTCAGCCCGGGAATCGCTCGCAGGATCTCCCGCGGCGACTTCCACACCCCCATCCGCTTGTTCAGCCGACACGGATCGTGGTAGGTCACCGTGCGTTCGATCGGCGTGCTCAGCGTGAGCTTGCCCTCACGGAGCAGGTCGGCGATCAGATCCACGGCGAGCACGATCTCGAACTCGTCGAAGTTCTCATCGAGCTTGGGGTAGTTCTCGACGATCGTGATGTAGTCGTGTGGGTCCAGGCAGACGATCCGCTTGGACCCGGTCTTGCGCCAGTCGAGCATGTTGTGCTCGGCCATCTTCAGCGCGATGTCCGCGTAGCCGGTCTCCCACATCGGCCCGCCGCAGCACCACTGCTGATTCATGAGCCCGAACTCGACCCCGGCCGACCGGAGGATCAGCGCCACCGCCCGCGGCACCGATGGCCGGTTGAAGGCGGCCTCGCAGTCGGCGAACAGGATCGTCTCACCGCCCGTCGGCACGTCCAGCCCCGCGGCCCACGCCCGCACCTTGCTGCCGGACGTCTCCTTGGCCCATCCGAGCACGGGCTCGTTGCCCCAGCGGTCGGTGAGCTCGGCCCAGCGCTGCCAGTTCTTCTGGTGGATCCCATGCTCCACCGCCAAGGTGCGCATGGCCCGGACAACGTCGATCGTGCGCTGACGGAAGCGATAGAAGTCGCCGGTGAAAAGTGTGTTCGGGCAGCGAAGCTCGCAGGCTCCGCACATCGTGCAGTGGACATAGTCCTCCGCGACGTCCTCGATCGAGAGATGCCCCTCGTCCATCGCAACCACGTTGGCGTGGAACGCGGTGGGTGTGTGGCGTTCGTCTCGGGTCACCTGCATGACCGGACACACCTCGCGGCAGAATTTGTGCCCAGAGCTGAAGCAGTTGTAGGCGACGTCACGCCACTCTTCGACCAGCGCGGCCACCGCCCCGTTGGACTCCTGGGCGCTGTCCGCCCCGTTGGTCGTGGCTCGCCCGGAGGTCGTTGTATCCGCCATCGGTTCTCCTCTCTCAGCCGTCCCCGCGGAGTCGGGCGATCATATGCCAATTTGTCTAAAGGCGCTACGTGCCAATGGCGGATCAGATTGCCTGGCCCCTGGCCGGGCTCAGCTAGACTCCGCGGTCAAGGTATCCGGGGCAATTGGCTGGATATCCAGGGGCTAAGTCTGGCTTTCCAAAGGGGGATTAATGAAGAGACGTTTTCTGTTGCTCGCCGCCGTGGCGGGCGCGTCGGCCGCGATCCTGTCCGTCCCGGGCACATCCTGGGCCGGCAAGTCGTCGCCCACGTCGACCGCGTTCTCAAATGTGCCGTTGACGGTGCCGCTCACAAACCCGCCGTCCGGGGTCACGTCAGCCACGACCGGAGACAGCGAGCCCGCGGTCTCGATCGGGACCACCGGGAGAATGGTCGTAGGTGGCCTGTCGTGGATTCCGTCCCAGGTCAACATGTGGACTGGCACCGCGGGCTCGACGCCTTCGTTCTTCGGCGCCCTGGACCAGAACATCGCGCTGAACGGAAACGGGCGGACGGCGGTCGGTGACGGAGATGAGTCGTTCGACCTCGGTTCGACAGGAACCATCCACTTCGCCGACCTCATCTTCGTCTCGCCGGGCACGAGCAACCAGCAACTCGGAGTATCTGAGACGAACTGCCCTGCCGGTGCCACGTCGCCGTCGCAGTGCAACCGGCGTGTCCTCGACACGTCCAGCGCTGACCGCCAGTGGCTCACCTCGAACGGCCGCCAGGTCTGGCTTTCCTACCACGACTCTGGAAACAGCAGTCTCATCCACGTCGACTACTCGGCCAACGACGGGGCGACCTGGAAGAAGGTCGGGAGTCCGATCCCCGGCCAGGGCGCAGCCACGGGCGACGCGACGTTCAACAACGACCAGGGACCGATCGTCGCCGATCCGACGACCGGAGACGTGTTCGACATCTACGCGGCGGGCCAGCCGGGGATCCAGAAGGCGACGGCCGCGACGTTCAACAACATCTACGTGTCCCGGTCGACGGACAACGGGGCGCACTGGAACTCGACGCTGGTCTTCTCAGCGCCGCTGTTCACGGGGCTGAACAACGTGTTTCCGGCCCTCGCCGTCGACCCGGTCACCGGCAAGCTCTACGCGTCGTGGACCGACACGCATGGCGTCGCCGTCTCGGTGTCGAGCGACCACGGAACGACCTGGACGGCGCCGGTGACGGTGTCGAATTCGGCCACCACGGTGATGCCGTGGGTGGCGGCCTACAACGGCAAGGTCGACGTCGTCTATTACGGGACCGCAGCCGCCTCTAACACCGACCCAACGGCGGTGTGGAACACCTACGACGCGCAGCTGCGCAACGGATCGTGGTCGCAGATCAAGGTCTCCAACACCCCGAACCACATGGGCGAGATCTGTCTCGCCGGCGCCGCGTGTCCCAACCAGAACGTGACGCGGACGCTGCTCGACCTCTTCCAGGTGGCGGAGAACCCGCTCACCGGGAAGGCCACGGTCATCTACACCGACGATACGTTCCACACGTGGGTCGACAACGGCACGACGTTCCAGCTGCCGGAGATCGTCCTCGCGCAGGAGAAGTAGCTAGCGATGTGAGTCGTGAGCCGCCCCGGAGACGGGGCGGCTCACACGCTCAGCGTGTGATCCCGCGGGTATCCGCGCTACGCCTCCACGTAGAGCCCGAGGGGATAGGCGCGGTAGCGGAGCGCCGGCAGCTTCTCCATCGTCACGAAGCCGGGCGGGGCGTTGATGACGTCCGGGATCCGGTTCACGAGCTGGGTCACGGTCGTGACGCCGGTCGGCACGGCGGGGTTGCTCAGGCGCAGCTCGGGTTCGCCGGTGACCGTCCAGTCGTTGATGTCCGCCTCGCCCTCCATGTACAGGCGTCCGGTCATCTCGAACGTGAGCGTTATCCCCTGGTGCGTGCGGGCCGTGTCCACGTCCGTGAAGCCGATTACGCGGCCGGGCTCTACGGTGATCCCGAGCGTCTTGCACTGAACCGGCTGCTCGGCGATCTCAGGCCGGGTCGTGGTCGTCAGCTCGGCGGGCGAGAGTTCGAGGTTCGAGAGCAGGGCGCCGAGGGTGTTGCGCCCGAAGCTCGGCGGCCGGTCGGCATGCGCCAGCCAGTCCTCGAACTGCTCCGGGGTGGTGTCGACCTGCTGGTCCTTGACCACCTCGGGCCCGAAGTCGTCGACGTTCCAGCTCGCCCGTCCGGTCACCGTCTCGATCCGATGCGAGGTCCCGAGCAGCATCGTGACCATGTTCACCCAGTAGACGTCCTGATGCCCGGTACCGGTGATCGTCACGCCGTTCTCCCGCGCCAGACGATCTAGCTCTGCCGACTGGGCGGGTGACGTGTTCCAGGGATAGAGCGCCTCCTCAGAGATCGTGACCGCGTTGACTCCGTGCTCCGCGCACCGGCGCAGGTGCTCGTACATATCCGACATGTAGCTGGCCACGGCGATCACGGCGATGTCCGCCTCCCGCGTCGCCAGCACGCGCTCGGGATCGTCCTCCACAAGCACACCGGTCTGGTAGCCGAGGCCCGCGACCTCGCCGAGGTCCCGCCCCACCTTCTCGGGGCTCCGCGCCAGTGCCCCGACGATGTCGACGCCCTTCTCGAGCATCATCCGGGTGGCGATCGAGTTCATCGCGCCGACGCCGTAGACCACGGCCTTGATCCTTCTCATGCTCTCTCCTTGCGCTCGCGTGCCCGCGGCGCCAACCATAACTGTGGCGGCCAGCGGGATTGAAAAAGATTCCGCCGCGTCGAGGTTTGCCCCCTGAGTACGCGCATGCGGTACTCAGCGGGCGAACTTTCTCACGGGGTAGCCGGATCGAGCCACCCGGCGCCAGAAAAATCTCCCGCGGCGATCCCGCGTGGTTAGGATCGCCCTCGGGAGAGCGCCGTCGCAACACAACGAAGGGGCGGTTTATGTCTTCTGCAGGTAATGGCGCGGTCCGTTTCAGCTACTGCATGCTCCCCGACTACTCGATGGCGGACTCGATCGAGATGATCCGGGTCGCCGACGAGCTCGGCTACTACGCCTGCTACTCCGTCGACGAGACCTGGCACAAGGATCTCTGGTGCCTGTTCGCCGCCGCGGCCGACAAGACGCGGAACATCCGCTTCGGCCCCAACGTCACCCACGTCTTCCTGCGTGAGCCCACGCTCATCTGCCAGCAGCTGGCGACCCTCGACGAGCTCTCCGGTGGGCGCGCCGAGGCCGTGGTCTCCACCGGCAACTTCGTGATGATGGAGCAGTATCACCTCGACTGGGCCAAGCGCAAGCCGCTCTCACGGCTACGTGAGGCGATGCACGTGATGCGCACCTTCCTGGACGACGGCAAGATCGATTTCGAGGGCGAGTTCTTCAAGTACACGGGACTGTTCACCGCGGCGCGGCCCGTCCAGGAGCGGCTGCCGCTGAAGATGGGCGGGATGAAGGGACCGAAGTCCTTCGAGGCGGCGGGCGAGATCGCCGACGGCCTCCACCACGCGCTCAGCTACTCACGTGAGGCCTATGACTACGTGATCGACCACGTCAAGATCGGCGCCGAGCGGGCGGGGCGCAACTGGCAGGACCTCGACCTCGGCGCCTGGATCGTCTCCGTAGTCTCGGATGACTCGGCGGCAGCCAAGGAAGCGGCCCGGATCCTTGTCGCCTTCTACATCCCCTCGATGCCGCCCGAGCAGCTGGCGCGCCACGGGATCGACCAGTCCGAGCTGCAGCCGATGTTCGACGCCTTCGCCGCCGGCGATGTGGCGAAGGCCATCGCCATGTTCAGCCCGGAGCTGGCCGAGAAGCTCTCGGTCGCGGGGACGCCCGAGGAGTGCGCCGAGCGGATCCGGCGGGACATCCTCCCCTCCGGGATCAACCATGTGATCCTCGCGCTGGCCGACGCCCCGCTGGTGGAGCTGTTCTCCGGGCAGTCCGTGTCCGGTGTCCCGGGGATCGCCGACCAGCTCCGCCTGGCCGCCGAGCGGCTGATCCCAGCCGTCGCCGGACATCCCTCACCCGCATAGATGAGCTATCTGGACGAGCTCTTCGGGCTCCGCGGCGCCACCGCCGTCATCACCGGGGCGACCAGCGGGCTGGGCGCCGCCAGCGCACTCGCCCTCGGCCGGGCAGGCGCCGCCGTCGTTGCGGTGGGCCGTAGCCGCGAGCGCGGCGAGGAGGTGGTATCGGAGATCGAGGCGGCCGGCGCGGCCGCCGAGCTCGAGCTCGCGGATGTGTCTGACCCAGCCCAGGCCGAGGAGCTGGCCGACCGTGTTCTTGACCGCCACGAGCGCATCGACATCCTCGTCAACGCGGCGGGCGTGTTCGCCCGCGACGACGCTCTCGATACCAGCCTCAAGGAGTGGCAGCGGCTGATGGCCACCAACGTAACCAGCACCTTCCTCCTCTGCCAGCGCTTTGGGCGCCCGATGATCGAGCGCGGCTACGGGAAGATCGTGAACTTCTCCTCCACCGACGGCTTTCTCGGTGTGCCCGAGCAAGTCGCCTACAACGTCAGCAAGGGCGCGATCGTTCAGCTCACGCGGACCCTGGGCTCGGAATGGATCCGCCACGGGGTGAACGTCAACGCAGTGGCGCCCTGCGACTTTGCGACGCCGATGATCGCGCCCTTTCTCGATACGCAGGAGTACCGCGAGTGGATCCTCGACGCCATCCCCGCCGGCCGGGTCGGACAGCCCGAGGAGATCATCGGCGCCGTGCTCTTCCTCTGCTCACGCGCCTCGAGCATGGTCGCCGGCCACAACCTGCTCGTCGACGGCGGCCGGACGGTGATTTAGGCCGGGCTGACCGCCACTTCGACCCCGTGCACGGTCGTCGAGCGGCCCATGTCGCTCTCGATCCCGGGGTTCAGCACGTTGACGTTGGCGCCCCCGGGCTCGCGCTTGGGCCACCGCCCCTTGGGGGAGTACACGACGCCGCGGGGCAGGTCGTCCGACAGCGCGACGGTCAGGGTGAGCCGGCCCGTCGAGGTCTCGAGAACCGCCTGGCTGCCCTCCCCCACGCCGCACGCCGCGGCGTCCTCGGGGTGCATGGTCACGGTTGCCGCGCCCAGGCGCCACGTCAGCTTCGGGTCGTTGGCGAAGCTGTCGTTGAGCAGCCAGGCGGAGGCCGGAGACAGCAGTCGCAGCGAGCCAGCCGCCGGGCGAGGATCGGCGTGCGGCTCGGGAAGCCGCGGATGGCCGGCCGCCTCGGCGCGCTCGGAGGCGATCTCAACCCGACCACTCGGCGTCGGGAAGCACAGGTCTGCCCACTGGATCACCGGCTCCGGATCGAGCCAGACGGTTCCGCGCGACGCGAGCTCCGCAAAGCTCACGCCGGTCGGCTCGAGTACGTGGCTGATCACCTCCTCGTCGCTCTCGAACAGCGCTGAATCCTCGAAGCCCATGGCACCGGCGAGCCGCCGGAAGATCTCCGTATTGGGCAGCGATTCTCCGAGGGGCTCGATCGCCTTCACCTGCGCGCCAAGGCTGAGGTGGAAGTACGAGGCCACCAGATCATCCTGCTCCAGGAAGGTCGCCGCCGGGAGCACGATGTCGGCGTGATCGGTCGTGTCGGTGGCGAACATGTCGACCACGACCGTGAACAGGTCCTCACGGGCGAGCGCCCGCCGGAGCCGGGCCTGTTCGGGGTTCGATGCCGCGATGTTGATGTTCCAACAGCAGAGGGCCTGCGCCCTTGAGGGATCCTCGAGCACGCCGGCCAGATCCATGTGGCTGATCGGCTCTGGCGCGGCACCCCGCGCCAGCGTCGTCCCCGCCAGGTAGTCGTCGTCGATCCGCCGGCTCCCGGTGCCATTCAGGTAGAGCAACCCGGTCCCGGGCTTACCCAGGTTGCCGCTGGCCACCGGCAACAGCCCGACCGCCCGCACCGCGTTCCCTCCGCGTGGCTGGCGCTGGAACCCCTGGCCGATCCAGAGCAGCGACGGCCCCTCTCCATAGACCCGGGCCGCGAGCTCGATCTGCTCGCTCGGCACCCCGGTGACCGTCTCCCCCCAGGCCGGGGTGCATTCGGCCACCCGAGACTCGAGCTCCTCCCAGCCGAGCGCATGCTCGGCGAGCAGCGCGGCATCGCTCAGGCCCTCGCGGACGATCACGTGGAGCAGCGCGAACGCCAGCGCCGCGTCGCTCCCCGGGAAGGGCGCCAGATGGAGGTCGGCTGCGGCCGCGGTGGGCGTGCGGACGGGGTCTACGACGATCACCTGACCCGGCGCCTCGGGGAGCCAGTGGTCGTGCTGATGGGGGGCCGAGGCCGACGGGTTGGCGCCCCACACGAGAATCGCCGCGCTGTCCTGCGCCGTGCGCGGGTCAAAGCCGTCCAGCGAGCTTCCGTAGAGGTAGTCGAGCGCCACGTGGCCGGCGTTGTTGCAGATCGTGTCGGGGTCGATCTCGGTGGCGCCCAGGCGGTTAAAGAAGCGCAGCGGAAACGCGTATCCGAGCAGCGCGAAGGTTCCGGTGTAGTGGGCGTTCAGGATGCTCGCCGGCGGGACAGCCGAGAAGCGCTCGGCCACCTCCTCGATCGCCGCCTCCCAGGACACCCGCTCGAACTGACCGCTGCCCTTGGGTCCCGACCGGCGCAGCGGATGGAGCAGCCTTGCCGCCGGATCGAGTAGGACGCCGTTATAGGCGGTGCTGCATTTCTTGCACAGCCGGCCGCGGCTGACCGGATGGTTCTGATCGCCGCGGACGTGCCGAACCTTGCCGTCGCGCTTGACCACCGCCACGCCGCACGCGTCGTAGCAGTCACGCGGACATGTGGTCAGGATCACCTCGTCCAACGCCGCCATGCTACGCCTCCGTTCCGTCGTCGCCCAGTGCGCGCTCCCGCGCCTTGGCCGCCCGTCGACTCAGTCGCGCCACCTCCTCGACCCGCCCGTCCTCGGACTCGCCGCGCAGATTGATCTCAACCAGCCGGGCCGCCGCGCGCGTCGCCGCCTCGGCCAGCAGCGTCCCCGCCGTCGCGTCGCCACGCAGTGACGGCGTGCTCTCCGCTGCCACCCGCGCTGCCAGTTCCGCCACCTCGGCCGTGGCCCGGGCGATGTCCAGCGGTGTCTCCGAGGCGGCAGACAACGCTGCGCGCAAATCTCGCTCCCGCTCAGCGCTACCCACCGGGAGCCGCAGTGCCGCCAGCACGGGCCCGTAGGAGCTGAGCTCACGCTCCCCCGCCTCGAGCAGCTCCACCCGGAGGATCGGCGCGCGAGCCTCGGCCTCGGCGTCTTCGGCAAACGCGCTCACCATCTCGAGCAGCCCGGCCGCGATCGCACCCGTCCAGGCGACCGCGCAGCCAGCGCCCGGAGCCGGTGTCCGCTCCGACAGTCCAGCCAGGAGCTCGGCAAGCGGGCGTTCGGCGCTGGCGCTCAGTGAACGATCATGATGTCGGTGTGGGCGTGGTGCGCGATCGCATCGCTGACGCTCTGGCCAAACACCCGCTCGAGTCGACTCGGCTCGCGGGTCCCGACGATTATCAGGTCGGCCCCTCTCTGGTTGGCGAGCTCGACGATCGTCTCTGACACGTCGCCCACGGCCGGCTGATAGCTCGCCTCGATGCCCTGCCCCTCGAGATAGGAGCGTGCATGCGCGAGTTCATCCGAGTGCTTCTCGACCGGCTCCATCGGGTCAACCGGTCCGGCCGATCGCCCGGCGCCCACGAACACCGGGGTGACGCTGATCACGATCAACTCTGAGCCGAAGGCCTTAGTGAGCTGCGCCGCGCGCTCCAGGGCCCGCCGCGATGGCTCCGTGTCGTCGTAGCCGAGCATGATCTTCTTCATGGCTGTCTCCTCTCCTCTGGCCCTCCGAGCACTGCACCCCTCCGACGTGAGCGATCATATATAGGGTCGCGTGCCGCGCCAACCGGCGCGATGAGCGACCGCGCCCGGACCGCGCGTCAGGCGACGCGCGTGGGGGTTCGCCTGCGCGGGCGATGCCGCGGTCGGCGGGCGAAGCCCGGGCGGTGGTCGGCCAGCCGCGCGTGGTCGCGCAGACGAGCCCGCGCCGGCTCGGCAGACGGGAGTGGAAGGCCTCCCATTGGACGTGGCGGTGGCGAGGACGGCCTCCGGGGTCCTCTGCCGCCGCCGTCATCGGAACCGCCTTCGGTCGGCGGTGTGCGACGGCGCGCGAAGAGAAGCGGCGCGAACATCACGACAACGACCACGACCACGTAAGCCAGCCCAAGCGGATCGAAACCGGAAGCGTCGAGCCCTCGCGCCATGGCCGAAGCCTACCCTCGCGCCGGTTTACACTAATCGCGATGGCGGCCACCCAGGCGAAGCTTCCGCGGTCGGTTCGAAAGGGACCGCTGATCACCGTTACCTGTGAGTGCGGCGAGCGCCGGGAGCTCCGTTATGACGAGCGCTGGACGTGCGAGGGCTGTGGGCGCAGATACGACACCGGGAAGATCCCCCTCGAGGAGTACGCGCTGATCCGTCGCACGCAACTCCGCTACCGCATGTTCCCGTTGCTCTCCGGTCTCTTGCTCCTCGTGTGCACGCTCGTCTTCTTTGCCACCGGGAGGACGTACGGCGCCCTGGTTGCGATCCCGTTCCTGCTCGCTTCGTGGGCTGTCTTCGGGCGGCCGTTCTACCGCTCGCGATATCGCCGCGCGCTGAGCAAGAACTCTCCGACCTGGAACATCAAGGCCGACTAGACCCGGCCGCCGCGCGGGCGGGCCGGGTCCAGACCCTAGGACTCTCTACCGCTCAGTGCGGCGGATGGACGATCAGCACGTCGCAGTGGACGTGGTGGGCGACCTGGTCGCTCACGCTCTGGCCGAACAGCCTGGCCAGCAGGTTCGGCTCGCGGGTCCCCACGACGATCAGATCGGCGTCACGCTCCTTGGCCAGCTCAGCGATCGTTTGGGACGGGTGGCCAAGCCCGGCGACATATTCCGCCTGGACCCCCTGGCCCTCGAGGTAGGCCTGAGCATGATTCAGCTCCTCGGCGTGCGCTGAGGGCGGGTCGGACGGGTCGCCAGGGCCCGTCGAGCGCCCGATGTTGGCCAGAACCGGCGCCACACTCGTGACGATCAGCTCTGAGTCAAACGCCTTCGTCAGCTCCGCCGCGCGCTCAAGCGCACGCTTGGCGCCGTCGGACTCGTCGTAGGCGAGAACTATTCGCTTCATCTCTCTCCTCTCTGCGCCGGCCGGTCACCCGGCAACCGGAACGGCTTCGGCATCGGTCCTGACGCCCACCTGTTCGAGGGCCACGCGATCGTCGCCCTCTGGCATCGTCGGGGGGGTCTCACGCCAATGGATCGACTCCTTGTCCTCGACGACCCGCCGGTAGAAGAACAGCAGCACCGACCCGACGAGGATGCCCACGCCGATGGCGAAGTCGGTCCACGTCCCGTAACCGTTCAGCTTCGGAGCTCCGGCGCCGACCACGAGGATCACGGCGTAATACACCAACAGGATGCCCGCCATGGTCACCCACGGCGCGCTGACCTTGATCGGCCGCGGCCAGTTCGGGCGATCGCGCCGCAGCAGCAGGAAGGCGCTCATCGCCAGCACGTGACACAGCACGTAGCCGATGTTGCTCATGTACAGGATCGCCAGGTTGCTCGAGATGAACAGGATCAGGCATGTGTTGACGACCAGGTCGACGGTCATCGCGTTCCCCGGCACGTGGTAGCGGTTGAGCCTGCCCAGCCACTTGATCGTGAGGCCGGCCTTCGAGATTCCGTACAGGGCGCGGCCGGCGTCCGCGGTCGAGCTCCCCATCGAGAGCAGGAACGAGAGGATCAGGAAGATGAGCAGCACATCCGCGGCGCTGTGGCCCACCACGGTGTTCAGCGCCGAGACGTATGTGGACCCGGACAGGATGGCCGAAAGCGACGGGACGCCGCTGAAGCCGCCGAGGCCGAGCGGCAGCAGGATGTAGACGAGCATCTGGAAGCTGGCCGCGCTTCGCAGTGCGATCGACATGTCCCGGCGGGTCTTGAACTCAGGCGTGAACGTCGCGTTGACCTCGACCCCTCCCGATGACCAGGTCATGATGAACAGCCACACGAGGGCGATCTTGACGCCGCCCCATGCGTTGCTGGCCAGCGCCCAGTGGACGTTCGACGAGTGGAAGTGACCGGATACCACCGGGCCGGCGATGAGGACGGCGATCGGAATCATCATCAGCACGCCGGTCACGTACGTAAACCAGGTGAACGGCCGGATGCCGAAGATGTTGGTCAGCCACACCAGCACGATGCAGCCGATCCCGATGAAGTTGAACAGCTGGAGGTGCACGACGCCGTCCCAGACGGTCCAGGTCGAGCTCGCGAACCACTGCTGCTGGATCAGCGCGCCGATGAAGTTGCCGAAGATCGCGAGCACCACGGACCAACCGATCCAGTAGCCGAACGTCGCGATCGGCCCGACCAGGGTCGTGTACTTGCGCCAACCCTCGTTGGCGTACAGGGAGATTCCTCCCGACCGGCCCGGGAACATCATCGCGGGCTCCGTGTAGATCCAAACCGAGAGCAGGGCGACGAGAGCCGAGATCCCCCACAGCGTGGTCGCACCGATCACACCCAGGCTTCCGTACGCACCCAACAGGGACCCCAGAAGGAATCCGGGTTGGCAGAGGGCGATGGTGAATCCGTCCCACCAACGCAGGGTCTTCAGGAGCTGGCGCTCCTCAACAACGGCTGTAGCCATCCTCTTCCTCCGAGAGTTGATCTACCGAGCTCCCCACACCCTCTGATCGAGCCCGCGGTTGGGGCGGCTTATACCAGTTTGTATAAACAGCTTCAACTACAATTCCCGCACAATGGCGCAGCTTGTGGACCGCGCCGACGCGTCGATCGAGGGCCGGGTCGACGCCCCGCCCTCGGCCCGCCCGGTCGTGCTCGCGACCCTGTCGGTGCGGATCGACCCGAGCGCAGAGCGGATGGCGCTCGAAACCGCGCTCGAGGCTCACAGCGAGCTGATCATCGCGAACCTGTTGCCCCTGCGGCCGTACCCGATGACGGCGATCCTCGCGCCCGACTACGTGACCCTGCCCCACGAGGAGGACCTCGACGCGGTGAGGGCCACAGCCCAGCGCGCCGCCGAGCTGGGTATCCGGACCCAGCTCCTGCGGATATCGACGCCGCGGCCGATCGAGGCGCTGCTCGAGGTGTGCCGCGAGCGCGCGGCCGGGCTCCTCGTCTTCGGTCCTGACCTTCGCCGGACCTCGCGACTGAGCTTCAGATTGACCGCCCGCCGAGTGCGCCGGAGGGCCCCCTGCCTGGTCTGGATCGCCCCGGACGGATGAGCCCGAGCCGGCCATCGGCCGCGCTGGTGGACATCCGCCATCAAAACCGATAGAACACGCCCCGGGGTAGACAAATTCGTTCGATCCGTCGATCGAGGAGAGATTCAGTGGCGCGTGATCCTAAGTACGACATCCTGTTCGAGCCGATTCAGATCGGGCCCAAGACGCTCAAGAACCGCTTCTACCAGGTGCCTCACTGCATCGGTGCGGGGTCTGAGAAGCCGGGCATGCAGGCCTATCACCGGGGCATGAAGGCCGAAGGGGGCTGGGGTGCGTGCTGCACCGAGTACTGCTCGATTCACCCCGAATCCGATGACACGAGCCGCGTCTCGGCCCGCATCTGGGACGAGGGCGATGTCCGCAACCTGGCCGCGATGACCGATCGCCTGCACCAGTTCGGCGCCCTGGCCGGGATCGAGCTCTGGTACGGGGGCCCGCACGCCCCCTGCATGGAGTCACGCGCCACCCCGCGGGGACCGTCGCAGATCGCCTCGGACTTCGAGCTCAACATCTTCCCGCGCTACATGGACAAGGACGACATCAACGAGGTCCAGCAGATGTACGTCGACGCGGCCATCCGGGCCCGCGACGCCGGCTTCGACATCGTCTACGTCTACGGCGCCCACGCCTACCTGCCCTTCCAGTTCCTCTCGCCTTTCTACAACCGCCGCACCGACGAGTACGGCGGATCCTTCGAGAACCGGGCCCGGTTCTGGCGCGAGTCGCTCGAGAAGGTTCGCGAGGCTGTCGGCGACGACTGCGCGATCGCATCGCGCTTCGCCGTCGACCACCTGCTCGGCCCGACCTCGATCCAGGTCGGCGAGGACGGCGTGCGCTTCGTCGAGTACTGCGACGACCTAGTCGACCTGTGGGACCTGACGGTCGGCGACATCGCCGAGTGGGGGCAGAACGCAGGCCCCTCGCGCTTCTTCGAGGAGAACCACGAGAAGCCCTTCACCGGCCAGGTCAAGGCCGGGAACCACACCAACAAGCCCGTCGTGGGCGTCGGCCGCGTCACCAACCCGGACACGATGGTCGCGATCATCAAGTCGGGCCAGTTCGACATCATCGGGGCAGCGCGGCCGTCGATCTCCGATCCCTTCCTGCCCAAGAAGATCGAGGAGGGCCGGCTCGACGACATCCGCGAGTGCATCGGCTGCAACCAGTGCATCTCCCGTTGGGAGATCGGCGGCCCGCCGATGGTCTGCACCCAGAACGCAACCGCCGGCGAGGAGTACCGCCGCGGTTGGCACCCGGAGAAGTTCCACCCGGCGGCCAACCGTGAGAAGAGCGTGCTCGTGATCGGCGCCGGACCTGCCGGCATGGAGTGCGCGATGGTTCTCGGCAAGCGCGAGATGGCCGCCGTCCACCTGGTCGAGGCCGACGCCGAGATCGGGGGCTCCGTCAACTGGATCTCCCAGCTCGGCCATTCCGACGGCAAGGAGAACCTGTTCCGCGGCACCGCCCGCGGCCTCGGCGAGTGGAAGCGGATCGTCAACTATCGCCAGATCCAGCTCGACAAGCTCCGGAACGTCGAGGTGCACCTGAAGTCGCGCCTGAGCGCCCAGGAGGTGCTCGAGTACGGCGCCGAGATCGTGATCGTGGCCACCGGGTGCCACTACGCCACCGACGGCATGAACGCGGCCACGCACGCTCCGATCGACGGAGCGGACACGTCGCTCGACTGGCAGTTCACCCCCGACCAGGTGGTGAGCGGCGCCAAGCCGGTCGGCAAGCGCGTTCTCATCTTGGAGAACGAGGCCTATTTCATGGGCGTGTCAATCGCGCAGAAGCTGGCCGGAGAGGGCCACGAGGTGACCTTTGTCACCCAGGCCGGCGAAATCGCCGACTACATGCACTACACCCTCGAGGCGCCGATGCTCCATCGTGATCTCGACCGCCTCGGCGTCGACATCCACACCTACACGATGCTCGAGAAGATCGAGCCAGGTGTGTGCCACGCCTACGACGTTTGGAACCCGGCGCACAAGGAGCGCTTCGAGGTCGATTCGGTGGTGCTGTGCACGGCGCGGATCTCCAACGATGAGCTATATCGGGAGCTCAAGGCCGATCAGGCCCGCCTCGAGTCCGAGGGGATCGAGCAGCTGTTCGTCATCGGCGACGCCGCGGCGCCGCGGATGATCGTCGACTCGATCTTCGACGGCCATCGCCTGGCCCGTGAGATCGACTCGCCGAACCCGGCCATGCCGCTTCCCTTCATCCGGGAACGGCGGCTGTGGGGCGATGCGTCGAACGAGGACTACAAGGCCCAGCTGCTCAACACGCCGGACGTTGTCGTCGCATAGCCGATGAAGGTCGTCGTACCCGTCAAGCAGGTGGCGCTGCTCGACGACGAGTTCGAGCTCCTCGACGACGGGTCGGGGGTCGACCCCGACAGCCTCGAGTGGGATCTCAACGAGTGGGACTCGTTCTCACTCGAGGCTGCCGTGCAAATCAAGGAGGCGGCGGGCGAAGGCGAGGTCCTCGCCGTCACGGTCGGCGACGAGGAGGCCGAGGAGGGCCTTCTCAGCGCTCTGGCCAAGGGAGCCGACCGGGGCATCCGGGTCTGGGACGAAGACCTCGCTGACGCCGGTCCGCTGGCCGTGGCCCGAGTCCTGGCGGCGGCGATCGAGCCCGAGTCGCCCGATCTCGTGCTGTGCGGGGTCCAGTCCTCCGACGCCGTCAACAGCGCCACGGGGATCGCGCTCGCCGGCTACCTCGACCTGGCCCACGTCGCCGTGGTCAAGAGCATCGAGCTGAATTCCGGCAGCGCGACGGTCGAGCGGGAGCTCGAGGGCGGCCTGGTCGAAATCCTGCGGATCGGCCTCCCGGCGCTGCTCACGATCCAGACCGGGATCAACGAGCCCCGGTACGCCACGCTCCGCGCGATCAAGCAGGCCCGGGACAAGCCGCTGGCCGTGATGACGCTGAGCGACCTTGGGCTGGGCGCCGACGCGGTGGAAGCCGCGGACGGCTCGCACCGTCGGCGGCTGGCCCATCCGGAGAAGGGCGAGGGGGCCGAGATGCTGAACGGGTCAACCGCCGAGGTGGCGGCGAGAATCGCCGAGATCGTCCGGGAGCGGGTCGGCTGATGGCGGGCATCCTGGTTATCGCCGAGGCCCGGCGCGGCGAGCTGCGTGAGGTTTCGTTTGAACTCATCGGGGCGGCGCTCTCGCTCAAGGCCCAGGCGGGGGGCCCAGTGGCGGTGGCCATCGTCGATCCCGAGGCCGAGAAGCATGCTCCGGCCCTGGGAAGCGACGGTGTCGATGAGGTCCTCACCGTCACTTCGCCACCGCCAGGCTTCGAGGCCCACGTCGCCCAGCGCGCCCTCGAGGCCCTTATCTCCGAGGCGGACCCGGATGTGGTGATCGCCGCCCACTCGATCGATGCCCTCGGTTTCATTCCCGCGGTGGCCGCCGCCGGGGGCTTCGGCTTCGCCTCCGACGTCACCGCGCTGGGCTGGGACGGGGGCCCGATCGCTACGCGCGGCGCCTACGGCGACAAGCTCGTGGCCGAGTACGACTTCCCGGGCAAGGCGACGACGCTGCTCCTGCTGCGGGTGGGGATCTTCGCCCCGGCGCAGCCGGGCTCCGGATCGGTGGTCGCGCGAGCGGTGACCGTCGACGGGCTGGACGGCGCCGCGCGCAGTGAGCACCTCGACTACCGCGAGGTCCAGGAGGGCGACGTCGACATCACCAAGTCGGAGTTTCTGCTCTCGATCGGCCGCGGCGTCGAGGACAAGGACAACATCGAGCGCTTCGAGGAGCTGGCCGAGAAGCTCGGCGCCACGCTCAGCGTCTCACGCCCGCTGGTTGACGCCGGTTGGATGCCGAGCTCACGTCAGGTCGGCCAATCGGGCAAGACGGTCAAGCCGCGGGTGTACCTCGCGATGGGGATCTCGGGCGCCGTCCAGCACCTGGCGGGCATGCGCGGAGCCGACACGATCATCGCCGTGAACACCGATCCCGAGGCGCCGATCTTCACCGTGGCTCACTACGGTGCCGTCCAAGACATGTTCGAGCTGGCCGACGCCCTCGAGCAGTCGCTCTCCTAGGACGCCCTCATGCGGATCGCCGTACTCGCCTCCGTGGCCACACGACCGGTGTTCTGGCACTTCGTCGTCTGGCTGAAGGTCATCTGGTACGCGCTGGCGGTGACCTCGGTGTTCGTCTTCGCCTACGGCCTCGTCCGGCCGGCGGTCAAGTACAACCGTGGCCACGGCGGCCAGCTGCCCCGCGGCCGGCAGCTGCCCCCGCTGCTCTGGCGGGGCCTGCGCCAGCTTTTCTCGCACGTGACCATCCGGCGTCGCGACCATGCCGCCGGCTTTGCGCACGAGCTCATCTTCTACGGGTTCATCGTCCTCTTCGCGGGAACGATCATCCTCGGCTTCGATACGGACTTCACCCACCCGGTGTTCGGGTGGAACTACTTTCACGGCGACTTCTACCTCGCCTACAAGGAAACGCTGAACGTACTCGGGACGGCGCTGATCATCGGCGTGCTGGTGATGATGATTCGCCGCGCCATCGTCCGGCCGCGCAAGCTCGACTACGACCGTCCCGACCGGGCCCCGGGTGATCCGCAGTACGACCGCCGCGTCTACCGCGTCGGTGACTGGGTGTTCATCGGCTCGCTGCTCGTGATCGCGCTCACCGGCTTCCTGCTCGAGGGCGTGCGGATCGCCATGGACCATCCCGGCTATGGCGGCACGCAGTTCGGGGGCTGGGTGTTTGCCCAGGGGCTGTCTGGGGTTTCACGCCCGGTGCTCGCGGGGCTTCGACATGGTCTGTGGTGGTTCCACGGACTCCTGGCCCTGACCTTCGTGGCCAGCATCCCGTACACGAAGGCCGCGCACATGCTCACGAGCTACTTCTCGCTCTCGCTGCGCGACCCGCTGGCCGGCAAGCGCCTGCGGCCAATTCCGCCCGAGATGGCCAACCAGCCCGCCGGATACGCGACGCTGGCCGACTTCAGTCAGCTGCATCTACTCCACCTCGACGCCTGTACGAAGTGCGGTCGCTGCCACGAAGCGTGTCCGGCCAACGCCACCGGTCGCCCGCTCTCGCCGCGGGACGTGATCCTCGAGCTCCGTGAGCAGGCCAACGCGGCTCTGCGGCCGGTCGGCGTGGGGGGCATCCTGGGTCAGCTGGCCGCGGGACGGGCGAACGGCGACGGGTTCTCGAAGCCCGTGGTGGGCGAGAACGGTGTGCGCGTGGAGACGCTGTGGTCGTGCATGCAGTGCAACGCCTGCGTGGAGATCTGCCCCGTGGGGATCGAGCAGGCGCCGATCATCAACCAGCTCCGCCGGCGCTTGGTCGAGGACGGCGAACTCGATTCCAACCTCCAGTCGACGCTTGAGGTGATCCACAAGTCCGGCAACTCGTTCGGCGAGAACAAGCGAAAGCGTGGGCGCTGGACCTCGGAGCTCGACTTCGAGGTTCCCGACGCTCGCAAGCAGCCGGTCGACGTCCTCTGGTTCGTCGGTGACTACGCGTCGTTTGATCCCCGCTCGCAGCGCGTGACCCGTTCGCTCGCCCGCCTGTTCCACGAGAGCGGCGTCGACTTCGGGATCCTCTACGACGGAGAGCGCAACTCCGGCAACGACGTGCGGCGAGTCGGCGAGGAGGGGCTGTTCGAGATGCTCGCCGAGGGGAACATCGAGACCCTCTCCGGATGCGAGTTCAACCGCATCGTCACCAGCGATCCTCACTCGCTGAATACCCTGCGCAACGAGTATCCCGAGCTCGTTCGCCAGCAGGATGGCGAGCTGGCGGACCGCTGGCGTGTCATGCACCACACGACACTCCTGCTCGAGCTGATCGACTCGGGCCGCCTCCGGGTCGCCAACCGCCTCGCCTACACGGTCACCTACCACGACCCCTGCCACCTGGGGCGGATGAACGGCGAATACGACGCGCCGCGTCAGATCCTCGAGCGCCTCGGGTGCGTGCTGGTCGAGATGCCCCGCAACCGTGACAACTCGTTCTGCTGCGGCGCCGGCGGCGGCCGCATCTGGATCCCGGACAAGCCCGGAACCGAGCGGCCCTCGGAGAACCGGATCCGCGAGGCGGTGTCTCTGCCCCATGTCGAGCTGTTCGTGGTCGCCTGTCCCAAGGACGTGACGATGTACGAGGACGCGATCAAGACCTCCGGCAACGCCGACCGGATCGAGCTCCGCGAGCTCACCGAGCTGGTCGAGGAGGCGATGGTAGGACGCCCGGAAGTCGCGGTCCCGGCCTGATGCGCTCGCGCCCAGAGGCCACCCCCTGATGCGGTCCCGCCCGCTGATCGGCATCTCCGCGAGCCTGCATGACTTCGGCGACTACGGCGGAGTCGGCGTCCATCGGCCCGTGCTTGCCGCGGGCGGGCTCCCCGTCACCCTGCCCCAGCTCACGAGCGCAATCGAACCCGCGCTTGAATCGCTCGACGGGCTGATCCTCGCTCCCGGTCGGGACATCGACCCCCGGCGCTACGGCCAGGAACCACACCCGCTGCTGGCGGCGACCGAGCCGCAGCGGGATGCCTTCGAGCTCGAACTGGTTCCCCGTGCGCTGGAGCGCGAGCTGCCGATCCTCGGCATGTGCCGAGGTATCCAGACGCTCAACGTCGCCCTCGGGGGCACCCTGGCCCAGGACACGAGCCTGATCTCGGCTGAGCACCCGAGCGACCCCGGCTGGGTGGCGTGGAAGATGAGCGAGGGCGCCTCGCTCCGCGACGAGCCGATGCCGCCCCACCCCCGGCACGACATCGCCGTCGAGCCTGAGAGCATCCTCGCCCAGGCGCTCGGAACGACGTCGATCGATGTCGACTCCTTCCACCACCAGGCGATCGATGGCCTGGCTGAGGGGCTCGCGGTCGTGGCGCGGAGTCCAGACGGCCTGATCGAAGCCGTCGAGATGCCCGGCCGGCCTGTGCTCGCCGTCCAGTGGGAGCTCCAGGAGGAGGCACGCGTCGACCCGCGGTTTCACGCCATCTTCGAATGGCTCATCGCCGAGGCGGCCGGCCGGATGCGGACGTCGTCGGCGGCCACCGCGGCCGCGCGGATCGGGAACGCCGCGGGCACGTCCTCCGCAGCCGCCGCTGCCGCGGCTCCCACCACCTCCGCCGGGGCCGCCTCTGCCGCGGCGGCTCCCACCACCTCCGCGGCCTAGCGGTTCCGAGCATGGCCAGGCCGATCGTTCTCGGGGTAGTCGGTGATTCAGGCGCCGGGAAGACGACCCTCACCAGAGGACTCATCCGGGTCCTCGGCGACGAGCACGCCGTGCGTCTGAACGCCGACGATTACCACCGCTACGACCGCCGTCGGCGGGCCGAGCTGGGCATCACTCCGCTCCATCCCGACTCCAACCACCTCGACATCCTGACCCAGCACCTGCTCCACCTGCGCCGGGGCGAACCTGTGCTAAAGCCGGTGTATGACCACAAGCACGGCACGCTCGAGCCGCCCGTGTACCTCCGCCCCGCGCGCTTTCTGTTCGTGGAGGGCCTGCTGAGCTACCACACCGAGACGCTCCGAACCGCCCACGACATCCGCGTGTTCCTCGACCCACCGGAGGACCTGCGCCGCTCCTGGAAGCTCAAGCGCGATTGCACCCGGCGCAACTACACCACCGACGAGGTCCTGGCCGAGCTCGATCGCCGTGAGCGTGATGCCGACCTGTTCATCCGCCCCCAGCGGGAGTTCGCGGACATCCTGGTCAGCTTCCGCCACGGATCCGACCCGTCGCACCTCGATGTCGACGTCATCCTGCGCGACACCCTCCCTCACCCTGAAGACGACGATCTCCTGCCGCTGCTCGTGGATCCCGAGGATGGCGGCGCGATCGTCACGCGCGCCCACGACCGATTGCTGAGGATCCCCGGCAACATCGAGCCTCGTCACGCCGCCGAGCTCGAGGAGACGATCTGGTCGCGGATGAGCTTCGCCAACCACCTCCGCGTCCGTCGCCTGGGTGAGTTCACCGTGGGAACCGACCTCCATCGTTCGGACTCACTTGCCCTGGTCCAGCTGCTGATCCTCTACCACCTGATGTGGGGTCGGCTCGAGCAGGCGACCGGGGCGTCCGAGCCCCGGACCTCTGGGCGGCGCACGACCGGCGACGACTCAGCGTTTTTTCTATAGTTCGCTGGCCGATTATGGCCGTTACCCTAACTCAGCTGACGGCCTTCCTGGCCGTGGTCAGGCGCGGCTCGGTCACCGCCGCCGCCGAAGAGCTCGTGGTCACGCAGCCGTCCGTCTCGGCCGCCATCTCTGCGCTCGAGCGCGAGCTCGGCGTCCAGCTCACCGAGCGCGTAGGGCGCACCGTCACGCCGACGGCCGCCGGCCGCGCCTATATCGACTACGCCGCCGAGGTGCTCGGCCTGCTCGAGCGTGGCCGGCGCGCCGCTCAGGAGGCCGCCGCCCCGGAAACCCAGACGCTTCGGGTGAGCGCCGTGACCACTGCGGGCGAGCACATGGCTCCGCTGCTCTTGCAGGCTTTCCGCGCACGCCATCCTGAGCTCGACGTGAGCCTCGACGTGGGTAACCGCGACACGGTGTTCGCCCGCCTGGTCAACCACGAGGTCGACGTGGCCATAACCGGCCGGGTCCCCGTTGGCCTCCGCGTGCATGGCGAATCCTTTGCCAGCAACGAGATCGTGCTCATCACCTCCGCCTCGGATCCGCTGGCCCGCCGGCGATGGGTGGCGCCTGAGGAGTTGGCGCGCCGACCATGGCTCGTACGCGAGCCCGGCTCCGGCACCCGCGCGATGTGCGAGGAATACCTCGCCTCACAGGAGATCGAGCCGCCGCTGCTGACGCTGGGCTCCAACGGCGCGATCCGCCAGGCGGCTCGGGTCGGGCTCGGGGTGGCCATGATCTCCAAGATCGCCGTCAAGCTGGAGCTCGATCACGGCCTGATCCGGCTGATCCGCGTGCGCGGCGGCCTCCCCCAGCGCTCGTGGTACGTCGTGCGCTCGGACGTTGGCCCCGTCACCGAGCCCGTCCAGCAGTTCCTCCGCTTCGCCCACTCGGCGGCGGCCCGGCGGGCTTTGGAAGACTGAGGAGCGGCTGGGCGGGCAGAGGCCGAGGGAGCAGTGAAGCGTTCCGCCCCGCAACCGGACCTGGGCGAAAAAGCGAACCCACAGCGTAGGTAATTCGCCCAGGTCCCCGAGCAGGCGACCGGCGCGCCACCCCCCGTCAGACGGCGGCGATTAGCTCCGCGCTCGGTTCGAGCACGGTCTCGAACGCCTCGAGCAACGTCTCGGCCGTGCGGTCGTTGGCGTTCGGGCCCATGAGACCGAGCCGCCAGATGTTGGGCGCGTCCGGCCCGAGTCCGCCTCCGACCTCGATCCCGAACTCGCGCAGGAGGCGCTTCTGGACCTGCGCCCGGTCGACGCCATCGGGGACGCGGACCGCGGTGAGCGGGGCCATCTGACGCCACGGATCGGCCAACAGCTCCAGCCCGAACGCGCGCAGCCCCTGCTGGAGGTAGCTGCCGGCGTGATGGTGGCGCCGCCAGCGCCGCTCGAGGCCCTCGAGGTGGACCTGGCGGAGCGCCTCGTGCAGCGCGTAGATGTGAAGGATCGGGGCCGTGTGGTGGTAAACCGCCGGGCGCTCCACCCAGTAGCGCCGGAGCAGTTCGAAATCGAGCGAGAACGGGACCGGATGTGTCCGCTGCGCCATCCGGCGCTGGGCCCGCGCCGAGAGCGCGACCGGGGCCATGCCGGGAGGTGCGCCGAGGCACTTCTGCGTGCAGGAGTAGGCGTAGTCGATGCCCATTCGATCGAAGTCGAGCTCCATCCCGCCCAGCGACGTGACACAGTCAGCCATCAACAGCACGTCGCTGTGGCGGAGCGCCGCCGACAGCTGGGCCAGCGGGTGCTCGACTCCGGTCGAGGTCTCGGCGTGGACGACCGCGACCATGCTCGCCTCCGGATGCTCGTCGAGCGCGGCCAGCAGGCGGTCGTTGGGTACCGCCTGTCCCCAGTCGGCCATGACATCGACAACCACGATTCCGTGGCGGCGGGCAATCTCGGCGATGCGACGTCCGAAGAATCCGCATTCGGCCACGATCAGCGTCTCCCCGGGGGCCAGGAGGTTGACGATCCCGGCCTCCATCGCGGAGGTCCCGGTCGAGGAGAGCGGTAGGACCAGGGCGTCATCGCCGGCCCGCCAGGTCTGCCGCAAGAGCTCCACGACCTCGAGCAGGATCTCGTGCATGTCGGGATCGAGATGCCCGAGCATTGGCCGGTGCATCGCCTCGACCACGCGCGGGTCCGGGTTCGTAGGCCCGGGGCCGCATAGCAAGCGGGCCGGTGGATCGAGTGGGTTGAGCGGCGAGGTGAGCGGGTTCTCGTATGTCGTGATCGTCATCGCTGGAGCTTGACCCTTAGGTCCTTGGGTCGCAAGCTAAGAATTTCACGCAAATCATCGCGATTTCTCTATATATCGACTAGCGCCGTCTGGCTGAAAAATTCCTCTAAGGTCGCTTGTCTCCGCGCCTGGGCCCTGGTGTATTGCCGCGGATGACCAGGGCCCGCCTCCACAGATCTGAGCTCGCCGTTCCCGGCAGCAATGTCCGCATGCTCGAGAAGGCTCCCGACCTCGGGGCGGACATCACGATGCTCGACCTCGAGGACGCGGTGGCTCCCGATGACAAGGACCAGGCCCGCCGCAACGTCATCGACGCGCTGCGTGAGCAGGACTGGTCCCGCTGCTCGACCTCGGTTCGCATCAACGGCCTCGACACGCACTACTGCTACCGCGACATCGTCGATGTCGTAGAGCAGGCAGGCCAGTACGTGGACACGATCCTCATCCCCAAGGTTTCCTGCGCCGGCGACGTTCACCTCGTCGCCACCTTGCTCAGCCAGATCGAGGCAGCGATGGGCCTGCGGCACCGAATCGGGATCTCGGTCCTGATCGAGACCGCAATGGGAATGGTCAACGTGGACGAGATCGCCAGCGCGTGCCCGGACCGGATGGAGGCCATGGTGTTCGGCGTCGCCGACTATGCAGCGTCGATCCAGAGCCACACAACGTCGATCGGGGGAATCGATCCCAATTACGCGGTTGGCCCCGACCTGGGCGATCAGTGGCATTACCCCCTGTCCCGAATCGCGGTCACCGCAAGGGCCCATGGCCTGCGTCCCGTGGACGGCCCCTACGGCGACTTCACCGATCCCGAGGGCTACGCCGCCTCGGCCCGTCGCGCCGCCGTCCTCGGATATGAGGGCAAATGGGCTATCCATCCCTCGCAGATCCCCATCGCCAACCAGGTGTTCACACCGCACGAGCACCTGATCGAGCGGACCCATCGGATCATTGCCGCGATGCGTGAGGCGGCAAGCGAGGGACGTGGCGCCGTCTCGCTCGACGGGCGACTCATCGATGCCGCCTCGATTCGGATGGCCGAGAACCTGCTGGCCAAGCTCGAGTTGATCGAGCAGCGCGAGCAGGCCGCGCCCAGCGACGCGGCGGCGCTTCTCGCAGCTCCCGTCAGCTGAGCGATCAGTTCAGCTGAGCGGCCAGCTCAGCTGTGCCAGCCCTCGACCCTCAGGAACGCGGCCGCTTCTTCTCCGTGTCGTAGAGCGGGAACGCGGCCACGGTGGCACTGACGGTTCCGCTGCCCGACGCCACATCAACCTGCTGGCCGTCATTCACCAACGAGCGATCGATCGCGGCCATCGCGATGACCTCGTTGAACGTCGGGCTGAGGCAGGGGCTGC
>Ga0070731_10000291_pt1 | contig 79894 bp, 76 predicted proteins | sample Coa_R1_2_FD_66448 | JGI IMG/M metagenome (GOLD analysis project Ga0070731, IMG submission 66448) | Surface soil microbial communities from Centralia Pennsylvania, which are recovering from an underground coalmine fire - Coalmine... | ecosystem: Environmental > Terrestrial > Soil > Unclassified ... | reverse complement strand
TGCACATCGAGCTCTGCGCAGGCGTCGATGGCGCCGACAAGCGAGTCCCAACCCGACGTGTGACCGACGGCATCGATCGCATCGAGGCGCCGCTCGAGTACGGCGAAGTCGCCATCGAGCAGGCATTCCAGCACGTCGAACAGCACGCTCGACGCCTCGCCTTCCGCGGCGCAGCGAAGATACGCGTTGCTGATGACGCTCGTCTCGCTCGCCGCATGCGGCAGCACGCAGGCGGCGAGGCGACGCGCGATGCCTGGATGGCCGCAATAGTGAAGCGCAGCCAGCGCGCCGCAAAGATAATCGTCGCCGGAGGGCGTGAGGCCGGGACCGAGACCGATTAGCGCGTCGAGTGCCGGCGGCGCCACGTCGACGCCGGCAAGTGTCGCGGCGAGCCAGCGACGAAGTGCATCGGTCGCCGGCATCGCCGCGCATAGCAGAGGATTCGCTGTTTCGGCGCTCGATCCGTCTCGCACCATCCATAGCAGCGGCGCGAGCCCGTCGGCCGCGCGACGTCGCGCCGACGATGCGAGCAGTCGCAATCCCGATGACAGCGACGGCCCGCCGCGCATCGTCGCCACCGGGGCGCGCCAGGTTTCCGCATCCGTGAAATCGAAGCAGAAGCGATTTGCAATGCGAAGGGCCGAATCGCCTCCAACAGCTCGCATGCCGCCGGTCACGCCCTCGACGGTCCACGCGATCGCATCATGCGCGGCGTACAGAACGTTCAGCGGACCGCGCCCGAGCGCAAGCGGACCGACGCAGACGACGCCATGCTCGAACGCAACGTAGAAGCTGCGCCGAAACACCGCGAGCACCTTGCCGGTTGCATTGGCGTCGAGAACGGCGCGCGCGACGCACCCGATCAACGCGACGGGAAGCATCGTCCTGGGCTGCATTGCATGCTTCAGTCGGCGACGATGTGCGTGCCCGCCTCGCCGCGCAGGATGGGCACGGCTTCCTCGAGCCGGCCGATCATGACGCGGCGTCCGCCGCCTTCGAGGAACTGGATCGCCGCATCGATCTTGGGTCCCATGCTGCCCGGGGGAAATTGCCCGGCCGCCTGCAACTTCCTGATCTCCGTGAGCGACACGCGATCGAGCGGCTTTTGATCGGGCTTGCCGAAATTGATCGCGACGCGCGGCACGGCGGTGAGAATCATCAGGTCGTCGATATGCAGCACGTTCGCCATCAGGGCCGACGTGCGGTCCTTGTCGATCACCGCCTCGACGCCATGGCGCTGGCCGCGGCCGCTGCGCACGACGGGAACGCCTCCTCCACCACCCGCGATGACGACTGCGCCGCTCTTCGCGACGGTTTGCACGAGCGAAATGTCGACGATGTGCTTCGGCTTCGGCGACGCCACGACGTGCCGCCAGCCACGTCCGGAATCCTCGCGCATCTGCCAGCCGAGCTCTTCCGACAGCGCCTTCGCTTCCTCCTCGGTGTAGAAGTAGCCGATCGGCTTCGACGGATTCGCGAAGGCGGGATCGTCGGGATCGACCTCCACTTGCGTGAGCAGGCAGACGACGTGGCGCGGATTGCCCTTTGCGCGAAGCGCGTTCTCGAGCGCCTGCATCAGCAGGTATGCGATACCACCTTGGCTATGCGCGACGCAGATGTCGAGCGACATCGGTTCGACGCGCTGGCGTGCAATCGACTGGCGCATCAAGATCTTGCCGACGACGGGCCCGTTGCCGTGCGTGATGATGAGTTCGGTGTCGAGCTCCATCACCGGCAAGAGCGCCTGGCCCAGATTCGCCGCGACGGCGATCTGCTCGCCCGGCGTCCCGCGAATGCCTTCGGGATGCGTGGCATTGCCGCCGATCGCTATGACGAGACGACTTGGAATCCGTCCTTCGGCCGACATCGATGCTCTCCCTCGAGGGGCTGCCATCCCGCGACAGCCTGGGAAGTGAAGCCGCGTAGATTACGGCATCGCTTCCGGGTTCGCCACTTTTTCGAAATTTTTGCGATTCGGCGAACGTGCTTCTTCCTTTCGATCTTATTGCCTGGGCGGATGCCCGTCCGGTATCATCCGACGCGGCAGGCCAACGACTCCCGGCGATGACGACCGCGCAACAGATCGAGCTCGCGAACAAGGAGACGCTTCGGCGCATTCTCGAGGCGCAGCCGGTGCTGATCGACGTCAAGCCGGCGGGCCAAGTCATCGCCGGCCTCGGCAGAAACGTGATCCTCCATGCCGGCCCGCCGATCGACTGGACGCGCATGTGCGGGCCGATGCGTGGCGCCGTGTGCGGCATCGCGGTGTTCGAAGGCTGGGCAGCGAGCCTCGACGAGGCCGCGAAGGCGGCGGCCGCCGGCAAGTACGAATTTCATCCGAATCATCACTTCGGCGCCGTCGGGCCGATGACCGGCATGACGACCGCGAGCCAGCCGGTGATGATCGTCGAGAACAAGATCTACGGCAATCGCGCGTACTGCACGATCAACGAAGGCGTCGGCAAGGTGATGCGCTTCGGCGGCAACGACGCCGAAGTGTTGCGCAGGCTGCGCTGGATCGCCGACGTGCTCGGCCCGGCGCTTTCGTCGGCGCTCGAGTCGAGCGGTGGCATCGGCCTCAAGAGCATCATCGCCCGCGGGCTTGCGATGGGCGACGAGATGCACCAGCGCAACGTCGCGTGCTCGGCGCTGTTCCTGCGCGAGATCGCGCCGTCGCTCGCGCGCGCGTGCGGCGACAAGTCGACGCTCGCCGAAGTGCTGTCGTTCATCGGCAGGAACGACCAGTTCTTCCTGAACATCGCAATGGCGATGGGCAAGTCGATGACCGATCCCGCGAATGGCATCGAATCATCGACGATCGTGACGACGATGTGCCGCAACGGCACCGATTTCGGCGTGCGCATCAGCGGCACCGGCGCTCGCTGGTACACGGCGCCGGTCGAGATGCCCGTCGGCCTGTTCTTTCCCGGCTACTCGGCGCGCGACGCGAATCCCGACATGGGCGATTCGGCGATCGTCGAAACGATCGGCCTCGGTGGATTCGCGATGGCGGCCTCGCCTGCGGTGGCGGGCTTCGTCGGCGCGGGTTCGGCGAGCGAAGCGTCGAGCTACACGAACGCGATGTACGAAATCACCGAGGGACGCAATCCCGAATGGACGATTCCGAACCTCGATTTCGCCGGCGTGCCGACCGGCATCGACCTCCGCAAGGTGCTGACCACCGGCAAGGCGCCGGTTATCAACACGGGCATAGCGCACAAGGAGGCCGGCGTGGGGCAAGTAGGCGCGGGCATCGTTCGAGCGCCGATCGCGTGCTTCGAGCAGGCGTTGTCGGGAATCGCCGAACGCATGGGCATTGCATGATGCTGTTGACCATCGAATGCTGAAGGACGAGCCTCGACAAACTGCGTCGCATCCGCGTGCGGCGCCGACAGCCATCGGCGGCAACTCCGGTGACGAGGGCGCATCGCGCACGCTCGCGATCGAGATGTTCGAGAAGCTTCGCGCCGACATCCTGAGCGCGCGGCTGCCGCCCGGCACCAAGCTTCGCTTCGATTACCTGCGCAAGACGTACAACGTCGGCTTGAGCCCGTTGCGCGAGGCGCTGTCGCGGCTCGCCGAGAATCGGCTCGTCGTCGCGACCGGACAGCGCGGCTTCCGCGTGCCATCCGCGTCGGCACACGACATCATCGACATCGCGATGGTGCGAAAGGAGATCGAAAGCCTAGCGCTTCGGCTGTCGATCGCGTACGGCGACGATGCGTGGGAAGCGAGCGTCGTTGCGGCGCGCCACAAGGTCGCGCTGGTCGAAAAGGCGGGCAAGAACGTCGCCGAGGATCTGTGGGAGAGCCGCCATCGCGAGTTCCATCGCATGCTCGTGTCGGCGTGCCACTCCGAGTGCCTGCTGCACTTGCACGGCCTGCTCTGCGATCAGTTCGACCGCTATCGCAGGCTGTCCGCGAAGAGCCGCTTGTCGAACGCGCCGCGCTCGCTCGTTCACCAGCGCATCCTCGACGCCGTGCTTGCGCGCAATGCCGATCTCGCGGTCAAGCTGCTCCGCGATCACATCGACGAAGCGACGCGCCGGATCGTCGCCGGCCTGCCGTCGACCGACAAGCGAACGAAGAAGCGGAGAACGTCGTGAAACGCTTTCTTCAGGCGGCGCTGGTTGCATGGCTCGTCGTCATCGCCGCAAGCGACGCAGCGGCCCGGGATCCGCTGAAAATCCACTTCACGCTCGACTGGAAGCTGCAAGGCATTCACACCTGGTACTTCTGGGCGCAGGAGAAGGGCTATCTCGCCAAGGAAAATATCGAGCTCGTGATCGATCAGGGCGACGGCTCGGCGTACACGGTGACGCGAATCATGTCGGGGACCTACGACGCGGGCTTCGGCGACGTGAACGCGATCATCCAGAACACGGCGCAGCGCCCGGGTGTCGCGCCGGTGATGGTGTACATGATCTACAGCAAGGCGCCGTTCGCGCTTTTGACGAAGGCGACGAGCTCGATCAAAACCGTCGCCGACATGCGCGGCAAGAAGCTCGGTGCGCCGGCGGGCTCGGCCGCGCTAAAGCTCTTCCCGCTGCTCGCCGAGCGCAACGGCCTCCCGGTCGACAGCGTGACGATCCAGAACATGACGCCGGCGCTGCAGGAGCCGCTGCTCATTCGCGGCGACGTCGACGCCGACGCGGTGTTCACGGCGACGAGCTACATGAACCTCGTCGCGCTGCACCTCGATCCCGACAAAGACTTCCGCTGGCTCTACTACACCGACTACGGTCTTGACCTCTATTCGAACGGCGTGATGGTGTCGCAGAACCTGATTCGCGAGCATCCCGAAGCCGTGAAGGGACTTCTTCGCGCGATCGCGCGCTCGATGCGCGAAGTGCTGGAAAACCCCGACGCGGCAATGGACATGCTCGCCGAGTCGCAGCCGCTGATCAACAAGGACATCGAGAGGCGGCGGCTCCTCTACGTGGCGCGAACGCTGATCGATACGCCGGAAAGCCGGCGCATTGGTGTCGGCGACATCGACGACAAGCGAATGGCCGATGCGATCGCGGCCGCGGTCAAGGCCTACGATCTGCCGCGAACGCCGTCGGTGTCCGAAGTGTTCAACCGCACGTTCCTTCCGCCGATCGACGAGCGCAGGCTGCCGCCGATCGGCCGGTAACGCCACGTCGCGGTATCCGCGAAATCGGCTCGGGCGCGCAACTCATGAAGCAGATCGATTGCGCGTTCGTTCTTCCCGGCGCACGCTGCCAGACGGTGCGCAATCGTCGCATCGTCGTCAACGGCGATCGAATCGCGGTGATCGATGATTGCGAAGCGCGCGAGGCGCGGCCGATTCTCGCGCTGCCGGCGCTCGTCAATGCGCACGATCACGCGCGTGCCGTGCGCTCGAGCTCGTTTGGCGCGGCCGGCAAGCCGCTCGAAATATGGCTCTCGTGGATGGCGATGCTGCCACCCGTCGATCCCTGGCTTGCGACCGCAGTGTCGCTCGCGCGAAGCGCACTGGGCGGGGCGGGCATCGTGATGATCCACTACACGCGCGTGCAGGGAATCACCGATTTCGTGACCGAGGCGCGCGAGGTTGCGCGCGCGGCCCGCGACGTCGGCGTGCGCGTCGGCTTTGCCGTAGCGATGCGCGACATCAACCCGCTCGTCTATGGACCGTCCGAGCCGATTCTCGCCGCGCTTCCCTCGGCGGCGCGTGCGGAAGTCGAACGGCGTCTCATGCCGCGCCCTCTTCCGGTTCACGAGTTGATTGAGCGCGTCGATGCGGTCGCGATCGCGTGCAGCGACCGCGATTTCAACGTGCAGTATGGTCCCGCCGGTGTGCAGTGGTGCTCGGACGAATTGCTGGCAGCGGTGGCCGACGCTTCCGCTCGCACCGGCCGTCGCGTGCATATGCATCTGCTCGAAACGCGGAATCAACGTGAATGGGCGGATCGCACCTATCCACAGGGCATCGTCGCGTACCTCGACGACATCGGTCTTCTGAGCCCGCGGCTTACGCTCGCGCATTGCACGTGGGCGCGCGCCGACGAGCTCGAGCGCCTCGCTTCGCGTGGCGTGACGATCGCCGTCAACGCGAGCTCGAACCTCGCGATCCGCTCCGGCATCGCACCCGTCGCGGCGATGGTGCGCGCCGGATGCCGCGTCGCGTGCGGGCTCGACGGTCTTGCGCTCGATGAGGACGATGACGCGCTGCGCGAGCTTCGGCTCAATGCGTTGCTGCATCAGGGCATTGGCTTCGCGATCGATGTCGATCGCGCAACGATGCTTGCCATGGCATTCGTGAATGGCCGGCGGGCGGTGCTCGGAAGCGACGTGGGCGGCGAGCTCGCGGCCGGCGCGCCTGCCGATGTGCTGATGCTCGATTGGGGACGCGTCGACGACGATCGCCTCGTTCCCGCGCTCGATCCGTGCGACCTGCTCTTCGCGCGCGCGAACGCGCGGCATATCGACGAACTGATCGTGGCTGGACGATCGATCGCGCGCAACGGCACGGTCAGTGGCATCGATTTGCCTGTTCTCAAATCAGAGCTTGTCGCGCGGCTTCGCGCCAGCATCGCGAGCGATTCGCGCTTCGAGGAAACGCTTCGAGTGCTCGACCATCGCATGGCGATGCATTACGATCCGCAACACGCGAGCTGCTGGTGAACGTCGGAGGAGGATGCACATGAGCGCTGCAGAGCCGCCTCAAAGCGCGAATTCCGCCCCCGCGGGAGGCAGCGAAACTAGCGAGCCCGACGGGCCGCCCCGAGGGCGAGCACGTGAGTGCGAAGCACGAACATCGCCGAACAAGCAGCGAGCGTGGGGGAATCATACGAGCGAAGCACGCGATGTTCCGCGCGTCGATGCCGGTCCCGACACCGTGCACTGGGGCTATTTCGATGCGCGATTGAAGCCGGTGCTTTCGATCGATAGCGGCGATCGCGTCGTCATGTCGACCGTGTCGGGAGCGCCCGAACTGATGCCGCCACCGCCGTTTGTGGTGCCGCCGGCGCTCCCCGCGATTCACGCGAAGAACGGCCCGCAACGTTTCTTCGGGCACATGTGCACCGGACCGGTCGCCGTGCGTGGCGCCAAGGCAGGACAGACGTTGCGCATCGACATCGAGAAAGTCGAGTCGCATTACGACTGGGGACACAACGTTGTGCGTCCGCTCGCCGGCGCGCTGCCCGACGACTTCGACGAAGTGCGCGTGACGCACATCGCGCTCGATCGCGCGCGCGCGATGTGGCGCCTGCCGTGGGGCCCGGAGGTGCCGTTCCGGCCCTTCTTCGGCGTGATGGCCGTCGCGCCGCCGCGTGCATGGGGAACGATCCCGACGCCGCCGCCGCGGCGAAACGGCGGCAACATCGACAACAAGGAGCTCGTCGCGGGCTCGACGCTGTACCTGCCGATCTTCAACGATCAGGCGCTGTTCTCGGTCGGCGACGGACACGGCGCGCAGGGCGACGGCGAGGTCTGCGTGACGGCCGTCGAGACGGGACTCGTCGGCACGTTTCGACTGACCGCCGTCGACGACATGCCGCTCGAATGGCCGCGGGCAGAAACGCCGACGCACATGATCACGATGGCGTTCGATCCCGATCTCGACGCGTGCGTGACGATCGCGCTGCGGCAGATGATCGACGTGCTTTGCGCGCGCACGCCGCTCGATCGCTACCAGGCATATTCGCTTTTGAGCCTCGCCGGCGATCTGCGCGTGACGCAGGTCGTCAATGGCAACAAGGGCATCCATTTGATGCTGGAGAAGCGGTATCTGACATAATCGCGGCTGCCTTCGCATCGCACGCGCACGCACATGCCCGGCACATCGAGTTTCGCGGACCGTTCGCTGATCGCCGAGACGACGGCGAAGATGCTGCTGGAAATCGAGGCGGTGCTCTTCAACGCCGCGAAGCCGTTCATCTTCACGTCGGGGTGGGCGAGCCCGGTCTACATCGACTGCCGCAAGATCATCTCGTATCCGCGCGTGCGCAGCACGCTCGTCGACTTCGGCTGCTCGACGATCTTTCGCGAGATCGGATTCGAGTCGATCGACACGATCGTTGGCGGCGAGACCGCGGGCATTCCCTTCGGCGCATGGATCGCCGATACCCTCGCGTTGCCGATGCAATACGTTCGCAAGAAGCCGAAAGGGTTCGGCCGCAACGCCCAGATCGAAGGCTTCCTGCGCGAGGGATCGCGCGCGCTGCTTGTCGAGGATCTGACGACGGACGGACGGAGCAAGATCAACTTCTGCGAGGCACTGCGAGGCGCGGGCGCGCGCGTCGATCACGTGTTCGTGATCTTCTATTACGCGATCTTCGAGGAGAGCGAAAAGATTCTCGCCGACCTCGGCGTCGCGCATCACTACCTCGCCACGTGGTGGGACGTGCTCGCGGCTGCGAAGCGACACAGGTACTTCGATACCGGAACGATCGGCGAAGTCGAAAAATTCCTGCACGCGCCCGCCGATTGGTCGGCGGCCCACGGAGGAACGGCGCGCGCCGTGGAAGCCGGCTGAAACGGTTCGCGGCAACGCGTAATGGCCGACTCTATCGGGACCGATTCTCCAGTCGTGGCCAGTCGCGCATCACGCGCGTGTAGATCTCGACCGCCTCGCCGATCCGCGCGACGCTGCAGCACTCGTCGGTCTGATGCGCCTGCGAGGGCTCGCCGGGGCCGAGGATGATCGTGCTCGGGGCGCCCATCGCCGGCGTCAGCAAGGACGCATCGCTGAAGAACGTCGCTGCACCCGGCGGCGTCGCGTTTCCCGTGATCTCTGCGGCGATGCCGACGACGGATTTCACCCATTCGGCATCGGGCGACGTCCATACGCCGGGAACGTCGAGAAACGCCTCGATACGCGCGTCGTCGCCGACACGTTGCTGCAACGTTTCGCGCAACGAAGCGTGATCGACTGACGGTATCGTGCGCACGTCGATGCCAACTTCCGCGCGGTCCGGCACCGAATTGATGTTGACGCCGGCGCGCATCGTGTTGACGGAAAGGGTCGGCCGTCCGAGCACGGCGTGCGGCGCGGCGTCGAACGCGAACGTACGCAGGCGCTCGACGACGCGCGCAGCCTTGTAGATCGCATTGTCGCCGCGCTCGGGCATCGAGCCGTGCGCGGCAATGCCCGTCGCGGTCGCGGTGAGCCAGAGCGCCCCTTTGTGGCCGACGCATACCGCGTTCGCGGTCGGCTCGCCGACGACGATCGCGGCCGCGGTACCGAGCTTGCCCTCCGACACCAGTTTCGCCGCGCCGGTGCAGCCGGTCTCCTCGCCCGCCGTGACGACGAGCATCAAATTCGGCGCACGTACATCTTTCGCAACTGAGAGCGCCGCACAGACGAACGCCGCGACGCCGCTCTTCATATCGCTCGCGCCTCGGCCGTAAAGGCGTCCGTTTTCGCACTTCGCCGCGAACGGGTCGCAACTCCATGCGCGCGTGCCGAGCGGCACGACGTCGACGTGTCCGGTGAATACGAGCGGCGCGCCGTCGCTGCGCTGCTTCGACGTCGCGATCAGATTCGCGCGATCGACATCGAGCTCGCGCAGCGAGACGTCGAATCCGCCGTCTTCGAGAATGCCGGCGAGGAATTCGATGCAGCCGCGCTCACGACCCGGCGGATTGACCGTGTCGAACGCGATGAGTCTGCGGGTGAGCTCGACGGGATCATGGGTGATGGTGTTCACGAACGCCTCCTCGGGTACAGCGTCGCGGATTGTCGCATCGTCTTCGGCGCGCTCGAATGATCAAAGATCGAGCACAAGACGTTTCGACCGCGCGCGCGAGCAGCAGATCATCATCGACCTGTTCTCCGCGCGCTCCTTCGCCGAAAGCAGCAGATCGCGATGATCGGCCTCGCCTGCGACAAGCTTCGTCTCGCACGTGCCGCACACGCCTTCCTCGCACGAGCTTGCCACGTCGATGCCGGTTTCGCGGACCACATCGAGGATGGTTCGATCGGCAGGCACCGTGACGACAATATGCGAGCGCGCGAGCTCGACCTCGAACGACTGGTCCTGCGCATGATCGACCACAGGCGCGGCGAACCACTCGAAATGCACGCGCGCCTCGTCCCAGCCGGCCGTGGCCGCCTTGACGGCGCTCATCAGTCCGACCGGTCCGCAGCAGTAAACGTGCACGTCCTTCGGTTGACTGGCAAGCAGCCGCGCGACGTCGAGCACCGGCGCTTCGCTCAAGTGCGTGTTGATGCGCTGCGGCGCCAGCCCCTCGAGCTCGCGCAGGAATGCCGCGTGCGCGGCGGAGCGCGCGCAGTAATGAAGCGTCCAGTCGCGCTGCTCGCGCGCAAGCGCCTGCGCCATTGCGTAGATCGGCGTGATACCGATGCCGCCTGCGATCAGCAGATTCGATCCCGCTTGCTGCGCGAGCGGGAAGTAATTCTTCGGCGCGCCGATCGCGAGGAAACTGTCGACTTCGGCGTCGTCGTGCATGCTGATCGAGCCACCGCGACCGTCCGCTTCTTTCTTGACCGCGATCCGGTAGCGATCGCGCGTGTCGATGTCGCCGCAAAGCGAATACTGCCGCACGACACCACTCGGGACATGCACGTCGATGTGCGCGCCCGCGGCACATGGCGGTAGGGGTCGGCCGTCGGCCGATTCGAAATCGTAGGCGCGGATGTCGATCGCGACGTCGCGGACCCCGACAACACGAACGCGCCGGAGCTCGTCGACGCTCACGTGAATCGCCGCCTCAGTACTGCCGCTCGAGATCGACGACGTTCGTAAGCGGCTCGCCGGCGAAGTGCCGGCGCAGGTTGTCGAAGAACAGGTCGAGCGTGCGCGGAACGTACGCGTCGATGTCATCGGAGAGCACGTGCGGCGTGATGATGAGGTTCGGCGTATCCCAATACGGCCAATCGGCAGGCGGCGGCTCGGGATACGTGACGTCGATCAGCGCGCCGCCGAGGTGTCCCGAACGCAGCGCTGCGTCGAGTGCAGCGGGATCGACGAGGCCGCCGCGCGACATGTTCACGAAGCATGCGCCGCGGCGCATGAGCGCGAATTCGCGCTCGGCGAAGAAGAAGCGGGTGGTCGGCGTGAGCGCCGTCGTCAGCATCACGAAATCGGCGCGTGGCAGAAGCGCGTGCAGCGCGTCCGGCCCGTGCATCTCGTCGACCGCGGGATGCGTACTCCCGCTTCGCCGAATGCCGAGCACCTTCATGCCGAACGGCTTTGCATGCTCGGCCGTGCCGCCGCCGATACGGCCGACGCCGACGATCAGCAGCGTCTTGCCCTCGAGCGAATCGGTGAAGATGCGGTTCCAGGTGTGCCGTGCGCGGCTTTCGATCAGCTCGGGCATGCGCGCGTTCAGCATCAGAAGCGCCATCAGCGCGGATTGCGCTGCCTTCGGCACGTGCGCGCCGCTGTTCGTGAGCACCGTCACCCCGCGCGGCACCCAATCGAGCGGCAGCAGGTAATCGACCCCGGCGCCAAGAATCTGCAGCAGCGAAAGGCGCGGCGCCGCGTTCGCGAGCGTCGCGTGCGGAAAACGGTAGGTGATCATCGCGTCGGCGACGCGCGCCTGCTCGGCGTAGTTCTCCTGATCGAAGCCCCAGGTCGTGCGGATGCGCGAAGCGACGTCCGGATGGCGCGCGAGCGCCTTCTCGTACTGATCGGGCCGCACGATGAACACGGGCATCAGCGAGCGCGAATTCTCGATGTGCACGTGGAACGGTTGTCCGGATCGCGGCGCGGCTTGCGTGTTCATGCGTATCGCCTACGCCGTCGCCGCGCTTGCTTCGGCGGCTTGCGCCGGCTCTCCCTCGCGCAACGCACGCGAGCGCGGATCGTCGGGACCGACGACGCGATCGAGCACGCGATTCGCGATGCGGTGCACGATGTATTCCTCGAGCGAGTAGCGGCCGGGACGATACGCGCCCGATGCCATTCCCTTCTGCACGTTGGGATTGATGCCGCGATCCTCGCGGACGATCGCCGAGTACTTCTCATAGTACGCAGGGCCGACGATTTCGCCGAAATCGGGACGCTCGACGGTGCTCCTCGGAAACGCCCAGTTCTCGTAGAGCCGCAGCTTTTCCGGTCCCTCGGGCAGGTACTGGCGAAACTTCATGTACGACGACGTCAGGATGATCTGCACGCTCGGCTGGATCCACACATGGTAGAGCCCGGCTGCCTTCTTCGGATCGAGACCGGGAATCTCGGGCAGGCCCGAGTAGGCGACGATGCTGCGCTTGCTGAACATCGCCTCCCACGGACCGCGCGTGCGCTTGAACTGCCAGTTCTGCGGCTTCGCCGGATCCATGTGCCTGCGATGGATCGTCATCGCATGGTAGTTCTCGAACGCGTTCTCGAGCCATACCTTCCAGTTGCAATCGACGACGTACTCGTCGCGATGCGTGAAGCGCATGCTCTCGAGATCGTAGTCGGCGAGGAACGCCGGCAGGTCGCCGAGCCATTGCTGCAACGGTTCGGCGTCGTCGTTGAACGTGATGAAGACGAACCCGCCCCATTGCGCGCTTCGCACCGGCGTAAGTCCGTAGTCGCGCGGCGAGAAACCCTCCGCGCCCGCCATCGGCGGCGGCGATCCGGGCGTGCTCGTCAGCGCGCCCGAAAGCGAATACGTCCAGCTGTGATACGGACACACGAACGCGCGACAGTGTCCGGCGTCCTGCGCGATCACCGCGCCGCGGTGGCGGCAAAGTGCCGAATGCACGTGAACATCGCCATTCTCGTCGCGCACGACGATCAGCGGATGGCGCAAGAGCTCGATGGTGAAGTAGTCGCCGGGCTCCGGAATCTGATCCGCGCGGCCGACGCAAAGCCAGTCGCGGCGAAACAGCGTGTCGACCTCGCGTGCGTACCACTCGTTCGAGACGTAGCACCAGCCGGGGAGCGGCGAGGCGCGATGCAAAGGCAGGCGGGTCGCCGCGTAGTGCTCGGGCGAGAAGATCGAAGCCGAGGCGTGACTCTTGCTCATTGCTCTCTCCGGACAACTAGTCGACTAGTTGACAATGATACCGACCGCGATCGACCGATTCAAGCCCGCCTTGCGCCGTTGCCGCGTCCGGCGTCGCGACGTGGTCGCCGCCGCGTCTGCGCGGAAAAATCAGCGGCATTCGCGATGTGCTCGCGCATCCGCGACGCCGCCTCTTCGGCGTCGTGCGCCTCGAGTGCGTTGACGATGCGCTTGAGCTCGGAAAAACCCGAGCGGATGCGCGTGGCCGACGGCCGGGTCGTGCTTTTGAGCCACTGCACCTTGTCGAGCAGGTTCGCGAGGATGTCGGCGATGAGCGCGTTCCCTGCCGCACGGTAGATCGTGAGATGGACGATCGAGTCGAGCTCGTTGAAGTCGTCGAACGCGCGCTCGCTCAACTGCGCCACGCCGCGCGGACAGAAGGACACGAGCGCACGGCGAAGCGTCCGAAGGTCGTCTTCGCCGATCGCTTTCGCCGCGAGCTTCGTCGCATGCGTTTCGAGCAGAAGGCGCAAGTCGACGAGATCGGCGATCTCCCGGTCGCTCAACGACTTGATGTACGTGCCGCTTTGCGGGTTGATCGCGATCCAGCCGTCGCTCTTTAGCTTGACGAGCGCGGTGCGGATCGGCGAGCGGCCGAGGCCGAGCTCCTTCGCGAGTTGCGCCTCCGACAGGCGCTCGCCCGGCGCGTAGCGGAAGTCGAGGATGCGCTTCTTGATCGCCGCATACGCGTGCATCGCCATGCTCGAATCGACGCTCCCGCGGTGTGAATCGCTTTCCACGACGTTAGAAGGATGCAAGCGACGCATTCGCAAGATCGGTGATCAGCATGTGTCCCGGCTTGTGCGTGATCGCGAGCGGCGGGCGCGCGGCCGTGATCGCCGAGTGCGGCGTGACGCCGCACGCCCAGAAGACCGGCAACTCGTCGGGCGCGACGTCGGTGGTGCCGATGCCGAGGTAAGGTTGGTCGAGCCGCTCGATGCCGATTGCCGACGGCGATCCCAGATGTACCGGCGCACCGTGCACGCGCGGGAAGCGCGACGTCACCTGGATCGCGCGAATCGCATCGGCGGGCTCGAGCGGCCGCATCGACACGACGAGCTTCCCGTGAAAGCGCCCCGCCCGTTCGGTGTCGACATTGGTCACGTACATCGACACGCTTTCGCCGCGCTCGATGTGCTTCAACCGTATGCCGGCCTCGAGCAGCGCCCACTCGAACGAGAACGAGCAGCCGAGCGCGAAGGTCACGAGATCGTCGCGCCAGAGGCCGGAAATGTCCGACATCTCGTCGACAAGCTCGCCGTCGCGAAAGATGCAATACGCCGGCACGTCGCTTCGGATGTCGATGTCTTGTCCAAGCGCCGGCAGTCGGGGATCGCCGACGTCCGATACCGCGAGCAGCGGACAGGGCTTCGGATTGCGCTGGCAATAGAGCAGGAAATCGTCGGCCCACGCCTTGGGCAGGATGCAGACGTTGGCCTGCACGAAGCTGTCCGCAAGTCCGGCGGTATGGTGACGGTGATCGGCTGCGCGAATGCGTCGCCGCGCCGCGCGGGTCGGCGATTCGCCGTGCATGCGAGCGCGCGCGGAATCGTCGGGCGGATTCATCCGCGGCTCCGTGATGTCGTCGCGTGCGCGACTTTCGACGACGTATTTCGTTGCGCCGCCCGCTCGGGGAAATCGAGTCCGTGCAATCCGGCGTAAGGCGCGGCCTGCGCTGGCGACCAGCCGACGAGAACCTGCGGCGGCATCTCGAAGATCTCGATCGCGAGCGGCCGGCAGGTCGTGGCCGGATCACCTGCGTTCGGTCCCCACATCGGCACCGACAGATCGCCGTGCGGGCACGCCGAGATCGCGCACAAGAGATCGATCTCGGCGATGAATTCGAAGTAGTCGCCCTTCTTCGCAGGCGACGGTTTCGCGAAGTAGCGACCGTCGCGCGTGAGGCCCGTCACCTGGAACATGTTGAGGTTGTCGTGGACGTCGTACTCGGTCAGGCCGTACGGCAGCACGGCGCGCGTCAGGTTCGAGTGGCAGCAGAGATCGAACGATTCGCCGCTCAGCAACGCGTGAACATAGGGATCGCAGCGCGTGCCGAGCAGGTCGTGGCATCCCGCGCCGTCCGCGTCGATGCCGTAGCGAACCGACTCGTCCAGCACCGTCGCGATCGGCCGGAGAAACGGCAGGCACGACCAGAAACGGTCGAAGCGCGTCATGTGCGCCGAGTGAAGCTGCTTCGTGCGTCCCGACCAGAAGCGCTCGCGCGGATCGTGCAGGTTCCACAGATCGAGATCGGCAACCTGCGGACCTTCGGGCAGCGACACGCGGCAGATGTCGCCGGCGCGCACCTTCCACGCGTAGCCGGACCGCTTCGGCACGACGATGCGTTCGCGAAGCGTGCGAAGCTCGATGCGATCGGCAAGCGGACCGTACACCGCGCGATCGACGTAGAGGGGCATGCCAGGCTTCGCCTGGTACAGCGGCGCGGGTTCCGGATGCGATCCGTGCACCATCGAATGCGTTTCGCTCATCGCATCTCTCCCGGCGTCAGGAGCTCGAACAGCGGCGCCAGATCGTCCAACCCGTCGATGCGCATCAACTCGTCGCGAACCCGCGCGACACGCTCGCGATCGAGCGCGAGGGACCCGAGATGCTCGAACTTCTCCATCAACTCGCGCACGGACATCGGCGTGCGCGGATCGCCCTTCGGCATGTCGATCTGGTGGCGCAGCACGTCGCCGTTTCGCAATCGGATCTCGACCCGCGTCGGCGTCACCTCCGGATAGCGCGCATCGATCGCCGAATCGGCATGAACGCGTACGCGTCGCGCGAGGTCGAGGATCGTAGAATCGTGGATGCGCTCCTCGGCGAATTGCCGCGTCGAAAGCGATCGATCGACGATCGCCGCCGCGGCGACGTAGGGAATGCTGAATTGGGAAGCAATCATCGAGCTGTCGCGATCGGTATAGCGATCGAGGAGCGTCGCCGACAGCGTGTACGTGTACACGTCGATGCGTTCGATCTCGCGCGGATCGAGCGCGCATTGGCCGACGATGCGAAGCGCTGCTTCCGCGGTGCCGTGCGCATGGCGGCACGCGGGATATGCCTTGAAATAGACGTCGCGAACGGTGTAGTGCTCGCCCAGCCGATCGACGATGCGGTCGAAGCGAACGTCGCCCGTCGTGATTTCGAGGAAGCCGCGTCCGCGCTTTGGCGTACCTTCGATCGGGCATCCGGCGAAGCCCTGCTCGGCCCAAAGTGCCGCTTCGATGCCAAGCTTCGCCGCATAGCCGGAATGAAGCGGCTTCGCCGTGTAGCCGCACCACAGATTCTCCGCGGTCGAGATCGGCAGGATGAAACCGGCGACACCGAGCGCATCGGCGGTTTGTCGCGCGTCGAATCCCATCAACCGGCTCGCGGTGGCGGCGCTTCCGCACGTACCGGCCGTTCCCGTCGGCAGGAAGCCGGCCGCGAGATGACGCGGATGCACGGCGAACGCGAGCCGGTTCGTCACCTCGTAGCCGGCGACGATCGCTTCGATCAGCGCCTTGCCCGTCGCGCGCTTCCATTGCGCGACCGCGAGCGCGGCGGGAATGACCACGCACGGATGATCGTTGCCGAAGCGCCATCCATCCTGCAGCTCGAAAATCTCCGAGAACGTGCCGTTCACCAGTGCCGCGACCGGCGGGGAGACCCGCGCCCGCGTTCCCAGCACCGATGCGATCGGCTGCGTGTCGAAGCGAGCCGCGGCGCGCAACGCGCTCATGCCGAGCGACGTCGTCGCAGCGGCGAGCATGGTTCCCACGCTGTCGAGAAGGCACAGTTTCGCCTTGTCGACGACGTCGCGCGGGATTGCTTCGAGCTCCAGCTCGGCGCAGAAACGCGCGAGCCGTTCGGTAACGGCCGGGCGCCCCTCACCCAAGCCCTCTTCTGGTACACGGGGCGAGGGAGCCGATCCCCGATGAACGGTTTGCAATTCGGCGCTCATCAGCCGTTCTCGGTCTCGTCGCCGCCGGTCTCGTGTTCGGGCACGAGCCACGTCTCCTGTGAATCCCATCCGATGTCGACGCGCTGGCCGGTCTCGAGCAGGGCGCTCTCGCCGCTGTTCTGCAGCTTCGCGGTCAGCATCTGCCCGCTCGGGAGGGTCACCAGTACGCGCGAGACATCGCCGACATAGATCATTCGATCGAGCACACCCTGCAGACGGTTCGCACATCGTGCCGCACGCGCGCCGATGTGCAGACATTCGGGACGCACGACGAGATATGCAGTCTCGCCGGTTTTCCACGCGCGCTTCGACGGCGCCTGCACTTTCGTGCCCGATGCGATCGTGATCGTCGTCGACGCCCCGGCGGAGACGACGCGTCCCTCGATCAGATTGGTCTCGCCGACGAAATCGGCGACGAAGCGATTCGCCGGCCGCTGATAGAGCTCGTCGGGACGGCCGATCTGCTGGATCGCGCCATCGGCCATGACCACGACGCGATGCGACATGACGAGCGCCTCTTCCTGGTCGTGCGTGACGTAGATCACCGTGATGCCGAGGCGGTCCTGGATGCGCAGGAGCTCGATCTGCATGTGCTCGCGGAGCTTCTTGTCGAGCGCGCCGAGCGGCTCGTCCATCAATAGCAGCGGCGGCCCGAACACGATCGCGCGGGCGAGCGCGACGCGCTGCTGCTGGCCGCCAGAGAGTTGCGCCGGAAAGCGATCGCGCAAATCGGCGAGCTTGACGACGTCGAGCGCTTCCATCGTGCGTGCGCGTATCTCGGAAGATGCGCACTTTCGAACCTCCAGCGGAAATGCGACGTTGCGAAACACCGTCAGATGGGGAAAGAGCGCGTAATTCTGGAACACCATCCCGATGTTGCGCCGATGCGGCGGCTCGTCGGTGACATCGCGTCCGTCGACCTCGATGCGTCCGCTCGCTGGATCGACGAACCCGGCGATCATCATCAGCGTCGTCGTCTTGCCCGAGCCGCTCGGTCCGAGCAGCGTGACGAATTCGCCCCGCCGCACGTCGAGCGACATCCGCCTGACGGCGTCGAACGTTCCGTATCGCTTGCACAATGCGTCGAGCCGCAGGCTGATCGGACGCGCGCTCGCCTCGTTCGCCATGTCGCGCGTCCGCCACGATGGAAGCGGCGCCGAGGTCGCTTCGATCGTCCGCTGCGGCTCGGCGACCCTCATTTGCCGATCGCCCACTGATCCCAGCGTTTCTGCACCGCGTCGCGGTTCGCGGCCCACCACTCGTCGTTGTAGAAGAACTGCTTCGAGAGGTTTTCCGGCGAGCTCGGCAGTATGCGCGCGCGGTCTTTCGACAAAATCTCGAACGCGCGCGAGTTGGCGGGCCCCATCAGCGTATAGGTCGAAAAGCCCGCCTGCGCGACCGGCGCGGTGGCGAAAGCGATAAGCTTCATCGCGTTGTCGTAGTTCTTCGCGCCCTTCAGGATGCACCAGTAATTGTTCTGCACCTCCGCCTGGTTCCATTCGTAAGCCACCGGCGCGCCGCTCGCGATCAGATCGCCGATCCGATTGATGTAGGCACTGCCGACGCTGATCTGCCCGTCGGTGAGCATCTGCGGCGACATCGCGCCGGTCGTCCAGAATTTCGCTACGCTCGGGCGAATGCGATCGAGGCTCTTGAAGGCGCGATCGACGTCGAGCGGGTAGAGCTTGTCGACAGCCACGCCGTCGGCGAGCAGCGCAAACTCGAGATCGGGCGTCAGGCTTCCCGAGAATGCGCCGAGGCTGCGCTGGCCCGGAAACTTCTTGACGTCCCACACCTCGGCCCATGTCGTCGGATGGTTCGACGTCGGGATCGCCTTCGTATTGTAGCTGATGCCTCGGCTGAAGAAGATGTTCGGCACGCCGTACGGATCGATCATCCCCTTCGGGATGCCGGCGATATCGCGCTTGTCGATCCGGTCGTAGTCGATCTTCTCGATGTAGCCCTGCTTGACGAGCGCGAGCATCGCGCCCTTCGACATCACGATCGCGTCCCATTGAACGTTGCCGGTGCGCTCCTGCGCGACGATCTGCGATGGCCCGGTGTAGGCGATGATCTGCACCTTGATGCCGCTCTCCTTCTCGAACGGCTGGAATACGCCCTTGTTCTGCGCGTCCTCGAAGCTGCCACCGAGCGAGGCGACGCGTACTTCGCCGGTTCCCTTGATCGATGGCTGTGCGCGCACGATCGTCGGTGCGGCGAGCGCGCATGCGCCAACGGCGAGCGTCTTCAATGCGTCGCGACGTGAAATGCCTGTATCCATGCTCTCCTCCTCATGATGGGGCTTCTAGCGCAAGGCATGCCCGGTGGTGGACTCCGAACGTCGGCGCATCACTTCGAGCGCCGTGAAAAGCGCGACGGTCACTGCAATGACGACTGTCGAAGCCGCGGCGATCACCGGCGTGATCTCGAGCCACACGCCCTCCCAGATCTTCTTCGGCAGCGTCACCGCGTTCGTGCCCGAAAGGAAGATCGCCACGACGACCTCGTCGAACGACGCGAGGAACGCGAGCAGCGCACCCGTCGCGATGCCGGGCGCGATGAGCGGCAATGTCACGCGCCGAAGTGCCGTCCACGGCGCCGCGCCGAGGCTCATCGCCGCGCGCTCGAACGCCATGTCGAAGCCGCGAAGCGATGCCGCGACAACGACGACGACGAGCGGCAGTCCGAGAACCGTATGCGCGAGCACGAGCCCCGCAAAGCTGTCGATCAGATGCAGCGGCGCGAACAGGAAATACAGCGCGATCGCCGTGATGATCGACGGGACGATCAGCGGCGAGAGCAACGCGCCGTAGATCGCCTTCTTCATCGGAAAATCGGAACGGATCAGGCCGAACGCCGCCGCGGTGCCGATCGCTGTCGCGAACGCGCTCGCGACAACGGCGACTTCCGCGGAGAGAATCGTTGCCTCGACCCAGCCGTGGCCGCTTGCGTAAGCGCCGTACCAGCGAAGCGACAGGCTCTTCGGCGGGAATTGCAGAAAGTTCGCCGCACTGAACGAGATCGGGATCACGACGAAGATGGGAAAGACGAGGAAGAACAGCACGAGGCCGGCAATGATCCACACGACGAGCGGCACGCGATAAGTGCGCACGTCGTTGCGCGACCGCCGCGCGCGTCCCGAAATCATACGAGTCGAACGCCGCCCGATGCCATCCGGCTTCCCGCTGCTTTGACGACGAGCATCGCAAGCGCGAGCGTCGCCATCGTCGCAACGAGCAGCACGATGCCGATTGCCGCGGCGAAGCCCCAGTTGAGCGCGACGCCGACCTGATTCTCGATCAGCATCGACACGGTCATGTTCTCGAGTGCGCCGAGCAGCGCCGGCGTGATGAAGAAGCCCAGCGAAATGATGAACACGAGGCAGCTTCCGGCCGCGACGCCGGGAAGGCTCAGCGGTGCGAACACGCGGATGAACGCCTGCCAGCGCGTCGCGCCGAGTCCTTCGGCGGCATGCACGAGACGGATGTCGATGTTCTGCATCGCATTGACGATCGGCAGGATCATGAGCGGCAGCAGAACATGGACCATGCCGATGTACACACCGAGCGAGTTGTTGATGAGCCGGTACGGGCCGAGGCCTAGCAGCGACAGGAAATTGTTCACCATGCCGTGTGTGCCGAGCAGCACCATCCACGCGTATGTCCGAACCATCAGACTCGTGAGATAAGGCAGCATTACCGGAATCAGGAACAGCCGCCGCGTCGAAGGCGATGTCGAGTTGATCGCGTACGCGACCGGATAGCCGAGCAAGACGCACAGCATCGAGACGTTGAACGCGAGCGCGACCGTGTTGAACATCACGCGCAGATACGTCCCGCTGCCGAGAAAGTCGGCGTAGTGCGCGAGCGTGAAGCCGGGATCGAACAGGCTAAGCCACAGCATGCGCACGAGCGGCAGCGCGAAGAGCAGCATGACGACCGCGAGCGCCGGAACGAGCAGCCAGCGCGAGTTCTGCAGGCTCTGCCTGCGCCTGCGCGCCACCGCAAGCATGCCTTTTGGCGCCGCGGCGCGCACGTCGGGCGAGCGCGTGGTCGCGCTGCGCTCGGATCGCGCGATGGTCAGTGACATGCGGCTTAAGCCTTCGAATCGGACCGGCAGGGAGCCGATCGAATGATCGTAGTGACTGCTGCCATGCTAGTCAACTAGTATTCGGTTTTGACTTGCAGGGTCGCACAGATGAGCCCGAAGCGCATTGCCTACCTCGCGAGCACCGCGCCCTCCGCACGCCGATTCCCGAATGCACTGCGCGTCGGCGACACGATCTACGTCGGCAGCGAGCCCCTCGGCACGATGATTCCCGCTGCGCCGCCTGACATCGAGGCACAGACGCACGAGGCGTTCTCGACGTTCGTCGCGCTGCTCGAGGACGTCGGCACGAGCATGTCCGATCTCGTGAAGCTGCACACGTATTACGTCTATGACGGCGAAGCCGACCGAGCGACCGCGTACTGGCAACGGATGACCGAAGTGCGTCTGCAATACATCGCCAATCCAGGCCAGGCCGGCACGGCGCTTCGCGTGAAGGCCGCGCCTGTGCGCGGAAGGTTGATCGCGATCGACGGCGTTGCGTCGGTTGCGTCTTCGCGGCAGAGGATCATGCCGGCGCACGCATGGGACTGGAGCATGCCGACGCCGTTGTCGCAAGGGTGGCGCGTCGGGCCGGTCGTCTATGCGGGTGGGCAGATCTCGGCCGATCGCGCGGGCAAGGCCGTCGCGCCCGGCGATGTCGTGCGGCAGGCGATCAACACGATGGAATTTCTTCGCCACGTGCTCGTCGACGGCGGAACCGGCTTCCACGACATCATCGCGCTGAAGATCGCGTACCAGCATCGCGGCGATGACGCCATCGCGCGTCGCGTGCTCGACGACATCCTCGGCGTCGTCAAGCCGCTGCTCGAGCCGGGACAATGCACGCTCACGTGCCTCGGCGTCGATCTGCTCTACGAAGGACTGATGCTCGAAATCGATGCCGTCGCGATCGCCGGCGAGCACGAAACGCCGCGTCGCATCGCGGATGCTCGCGGTACGTGCGGCGCGCCGGGGTTCGCCGCGGCATGCAGGATCGGCGACCTCGTGCACGTCGGCGCGATCGGATCTCCGGACAGGTCGGCGATCGAAGCACAGTTGCGTGAGGCGCTTGGCGAGCTCCAATCGAGGCTGCGCGGCCTCGACGCGGCGCTCGACGATGTCGTGAAGCTCAACGTCTTCTACGTTTCGGACGACACGAATGACACGAGCGATTGCCGGCGACTCTACGAGACGCTCGATGAATTGCTGCCGAGGCCCGGACCTGTGCTGACGCTCGTGCGACTCGTTGGATTGCCGAAAAAGGGACAGCGCGTGCAGATCGATGCGGTGGCGCGCACCGATCGCTGAACAGGTTACCGCAGCGCGACCGGCGATGCCGCGACGCCGAGCGATTCGAGCCGCGCGCCGACGCGAAAGAGCAACTCCTCGCCGCCGTGACGCGCCATCAGTTGGACACCGATCGGCAGACGACCGGCTCGCGGGATCGGCACTGTCAGGCTCGGGCAGTCCGTGCCTGCGAGCGGTTGCGTGAACCAGCCGAGCGCAAGGTTCGTCGGCAATTCGACGCCGCCAACGCGAAGCGTCGCCGTGTCGATCGGCGGTGCAATGCATGGCGTCGCCGGCACGACGATCACGTCGACGTCGTGGAAGAGGCGTCGCATCTGCGCGATGTGCCAGCAGCGGAAGCGCTGCGCTGCGAGATACCACTGCGCCGGAAGCAATGCGTGCGCAAGAAAGCGCTCGCGCGTCGCGGGATCGAATTTGTCGACACGCGTACGAAGCGCATCGAGCATGCCGCTCGCGCTCTCCGTTGCATTGATGAGCGTCGCGGCGGCGCGCGCGCGTCGCGGCTGCGGATATTCGATCTCGCGCGTGGTCGCAAGCGCATCGACCACGCACGAAAGCGCATCACGCGCATCATCGTCGAGCGCTTCGCGGAAATAGCCGCCCGCGGTGGCAATGCGTACCGAAGCGTCGAATGGCGGTAATTCTGCCCATGCCTCGTGATCAGGACCGCAAAGCACGCGATGGCACGAAGCAATGTCGCGGCTCGATCGCGCGAACGGTCCGAGCGTCGCAATCGTTCCGCCCGCGCCGAGCACGCCTTCGTCGTTCATGGTGCCCCGCGTCGGGCGCAATCCGAATACGCCGCATAGCGACGCGGGAAGCCGGATCGAACCGAGGCCGTCGCTGCCGATCGCGATCGGCACCATGCCGCCTGCGACCGCCGCCGCCGATCCGCCCGACGATCCTCCGGGCGTTCGCGCAAGGTCATGCGGATTGCGCGTCGCGCCAAAGCACGCGTTGCGCGTCGTGCCGCCCATGCCGAATTCGTCCATGTTGAGCGCACCGACGCAAATCGCGCCCGTGTTCTCGAGCCTGCTGACGACGTCGGCGTCGCGCGTCGCAAGCGGCGCATCGTGATAGAGCGTGGAGCCGGCGGTGGTCGTCAATCCCGCCACGTCGATCATCGCCTTGACACCGAACGGCACGCCGGCGAGCGGACCGAGTGTCTTTCCGGCCTTGCGTGCGCCGTCAATCTCTCGTGCATGTTTCAGCGCGCGATCAACGGCTATCGCCGTAAACGCATTGATCGCCGGGTTGTCGCGCTCGATACGCGCGAGCGTCGCCTCGACGACCGCGCATGCCGACACATCGCCGTTGCGCACCGCTGTTGCAATCGCTGCCGCGGTCGCGTCGGCGGCAAGCGCGTGGCGTGACGCCGGCGTCATTTCGCGTTCGTCGCGCCTTCGTCGGCGGGAATCGGAAATTCGAGCACCTCGCGTGCGAGCGCGTGGAGACGCGTCAGGTTTGCAGCGACCGTCTCGCGACTTGCCTGCGGAATCGGCAGATCGAGCGTTCGCGCGACGGCGTCCATGTAGACGTACGCGTCGAAGCCCGCCGATGCGTCGGCGCTTCGCCCGCGGCAGCTTCGCAGGTTGTGGACATGCACCCATGCGCCGCGCGCAATGGGCGCTGTCGCTTCGCCGATGCATTCGCCGTACTTGGTGAGCGCGTCGCCCGGCGCGACATCGGCAAGTGCCATCTTGTGGCCGAGCGCGATCGGCTCGCGCGTCGTGATCGTCACGATCGCACCGCCGATCTTCACGCGGACGTCCGCTCCGGCGGCGACGGATTCGAGCAGCATCGCGACGTTGTCTCGCGCGTCGAGCGCGCCGGCGTGCCAATGATCGGTCATAACGCCGGTCCCAGCCGGCTCACGACGTCCTCGCCCTCGTCGAGAACTTCGCCCCATGTCAACGTGCCCGATGCCACGTCGAGGACCACGTCCTTCAATCGCAACGCGGCGTCTTCAAGCGACGCCTGGCGCGCGAACACGTCGCTCGCGTCGAAATCGAGCTGCTCGCGAAGCCGCGCGGTCGTGATCGGATTCGCGGAAATCTTGATCGTCGGCGCAATGCCGCTTACGAAGCTGTTGCCGACGCCAGTCGTGAACAGCACGATCTGCACGCCGGATGCGACGAGTCCGCCGACCGATTCGGGCGCATACGCCGGCGCATCCATTACGTAAAGCCCCGGACCCGGGAGCGGCTCGGCTATTGCGACGACGCCTCGGATCGGCGAGCGCCCGCCCTTCGCGATTGCGCCAAGTGACTTCTCCTCGATCGTCGAAAGTCCTGCTGCGATGTTCGTGGGTCCCGGATTGTTGCCTAGGAGATCCATGCCGGCGGCCACGCTGGCCTGCTCCCGTCGCTGCACGGCGATGCGAATCGCCTGCGCGACGTTTGGGTCGATCGCGCGCCTGGCGAGCAGGTGCTCGGCGCCGAGCCATTCGATCGTCTCGCCGAACACCGCGCGCCCGCCGGCGGCGACGATCGCGTCGGCGATGCTGCCGACGAGCGGGTTCGAAACGAGACCCGAGCTCGGGTCCGAGCGGCCGCATTCCATGCCGAGGCAGAGATCGCGCAGCTCGACACGCGTGCGCCTCGTGCAAGACGCATTGCGAATCATGCGCGCCACGATCCGAATGCCGCGCTCGGTAAGCGTGATCGCATCGTGGTCGCAATCGTCGAGAACGAGCGCCTCGACCGGCTTTTTGTTCGTCGCGATGTCCGAGGCAATTGCCTCGACATACGGCTTCGTCCCGCCGATCACGAGCACGGCGGCGACATTCGGATGACGACCGAATGCGGTAAGCGCACGCTGCTGCAGCGCCGCGTCGTCGCCAAAGAGACCGCTGCCGAACGGTGTCGTGATCACTCGCGCACCGGGCAGGGCCCGACCGATCCGCCGCGCGGTCGGGCCGGTCAATCCGGTGACCGACATCACCAGCACGTGATTGCGAACGCCGACGCTGCCGTCGGCGCGGCGGAATCCGTCGAAATGCCCCGCCGTCACGCGGCGTCCTGTAGCGACGAACGGGCTTTCACGCGGTGTCGGCGGCGACAGGCGTCGGCGCGTCGCGTGGAATCAAATCCGACGCCTTCAACTCGTCCCACAATGCCGCGGGGATCGGCAGCGTCGACCACGCGAGATTCGTATCGACCTCGGCCGCGCTGCGATAACCACACACCGCCGAGACGACCGCGGGATGCGCCAAAGTGAATTGCAACGCCGCGGCGCCGAGCGGCACGCGATGGCGTGCGCAAATTGCCTCGAGGCGCTTCGTTCGCTCGACGATCTCCGCGGGCGGCGGCGAGTAGAAATAGCGTGCCCCCTGCACCGCGCCCGTGGCGAGAACGCCCGAGTTGAACGGCGACGCGACGATGACGCCAATGCTGTTGCGCTCGCAATGCGGCAGAAATACGTCGAGCGCCGCGTGCTCGAGCAGCGTATACCCGCCCGCGAGCATGAAGAAGTCGAAGTCGCCTGCTCGCGCGAAGCGCAGGCAGACGTCGGCGCCCTTGACGCCGACGCCGATCGCGCGCACGACGCCTTCGCTTCGCAAACGTTCGAGCGCACGATAGGCGCCGCGCATCGCCTCGTCGAAGACGCGTTCGTAATCCGCGCCTTGCCAGCGCGGATTGACGTCGTGAATGAAGACGATGTCGACGCGGCAGAGGCCGAGACGTTGCAGGCTGTCCTCCAGCGAGCGCATCGTGCCGTCATACGTGTAGTCGAACCAGATGTCGAACGACAGCCGATCTTCGGCTGCGGACTTTGCGCATGCAGGACGAAGGCGACGGCCAACCTTGGTCGACAGCACGAAATCGTCACGGCTGCGCTGTCGAAGCGCCGCGCCGAACCAATGCTCGCCGAACCCGTTCGCGTACATCGGCGCCACGTCGAAATAGCGGAAGCCACGATCGTAGGCGTACGACAGAAGCTGCGTGGCCTCGCGCTCATCGCGCACGCGGAAGAGACTGCCGCCGCCGTAGCCGAGACGCGGCAAGGTCAGGGCCGCGGCAGTCACGTCAAATCCGGCAGCCGGCCCGTCTTCCGCCCGCCGCGCGCGACGAGCTCCTGCACTTCGGCCGCCGCGCGATTCAGCGCTTCCCTGGGCGCACTCTTGCCGATGATGCATTCGTTGAGCCGCAGCGAGACGATCGACGACATCTGCGCCGCCTCGGGAATGACCGCATACATCTTCGCGACCTTCGAGTTCTCCGACTGCGCCTTCAGGAACCGGAATTTCGGATCGCGCGCGAGATCCGTGCTGCCGAGATCGACGCGTACCGGAACCGCGCCGTAACGCGTGTATGCAAGCTGGTGGTCGAGTGTCTGGAACCACGCGAGAAACGCGATCGCTGCAAGTTGCCGATCGTGCGGAACGTTCTTCGCGACCGCGCCGATCCAGTGGCCCGCGCGGCTCGCGTGCCTGCCGTCGTTGCTTCGCGGGATCAGCGCCGCATCGAACTTGCCGACGACGGCCGACTTGCTCGGATCCTCGAGCTGCGACCACGCGCCAACGATGCCGATCGCCTGCGCGGCCTTGCCGGTCGCCATCAACTGGATCATTTGTCCCTGGCTCACCGCGCCAGCGGTTGGATAGCCCCCCGCCTTTCCGAGCTCCCGATAGAACTCGAGCGCGCGCAACGCCGCGGGACTGTTGAGCGTGACCGTGAAGTCGCCCGCGCTCGCGTCCTTGAACACGTCACCGCCAAAGCTGAACAGGTAGTTGCTGAAGTCGGCAAGCGCCGAGTCGCGATCGTCGCGATGCACGAAGCCGTACACGCGCGAGCCGTCGTCGAGCTTCTCGGCATTCGCGAGCACTTCGTCCCAGGTTTCCGGGACCTCGAGGCCGTGCTTGTCGTACAGGTCCTTTCGATAATAGAAGACCTCGACGTTGCCGTTGACCGGCACGCCCATTAGCTTGCCGCCTTTCGAGTCGAACGTGCGCAGCTTGTCGTTCCAGAAGACCGTGCCGCCGTAGGTGCTGACTTCGGGATCGAGGCGGAACTCCGGATTCACGTCGTGAACGGGCGCGAGGAATCCGCCGTCGAAGAATTCGACCATCCAGTTGTTGTCGATCGCGAGCAGATCGTACGAGCCGCTTTGCGCGCGCAGCGAATTTCGGATCTTGTCGAGCGCGCCCGCGTATGGATTGACGTCGAGCTCGATGTGGTTGCCCGTTTCCTGCTCGTACTGAGCGACGAGCCTGCGAAATCCGTCGAACCAGGGCGACTGGTTGATCACCATGGTGATCGAGGGCACCTTCGGCGTGGCCTCGGCGAACGCGTGCCGAGCAAGGCCTGGCGCGAGCACCGCGACACCGCCGACCGCAGCGGTGCGGCGCAGGAATTCGCGTCGCTTCGACATGCCCGATTCGTCCTCTTTCCCGCAGGGATGATTGCGCAATCATCGGAATATTGCTACCGTTTCGCGCGACGTGTCAACGCTGCGATCGAACGTGCGCCGCGCCCGCTTCGTTTCGTCGAACGCCAACGCCATAACCCGTGCGCCACGGTTGGTCGACGTGGCGCGCGTTGCGCACTTGTCGCCGATCACCGTCTCGCGCGCGCTGCGCGAGCCGCACAAGGTGTCGGCTCAGGCACGCGCGCGCGTCGCCAAGGCCGTCGCGACGACCGGCTACGTGCCCGATCTCGTCGCGAGCAGCCTCACGAGCCGGCGCACGCGGCTCGTCGGCCTCGTCGTGCCAACGATCACCTCATCGATCTACGCATCGACGGTCGCCGGACTCTCGGACGTGCTGCGCGAACGCGGCTTCCAGGCGCTGATCGGTGACAGCGGCTACGCGCTCGACGGCGAGGAGCGACTCGTCGCCGCGTTCGTCGGGCGGCGAGTCGACGGCATCGTCCTCAGCAACGTCGAGCACACGGCGGCGACCCGGCGCCTGCTTTCGCGGGCGCGAATGCCGGTCGTGGAGACCGGGAATCTGACGCCCGAGCCGATCGACATGGTCGTCGGCTTCTCGAACTACGACGCCGCGCACGCGATGATGAATCACCTCTTCGCACGCGGCCACCGAACGATCGGCTTCATCGGCGCGTCCACGCAAGCCAATCCGCAGGCGGCCGATCGGCGACGAGCCTATGCGGAGGTGCTGGAGGCGCACCGGCTCCCGCATCCGCGTACGCTCATCGCCGAGTGTGCATCGGACCTCGACGCCGGCGGCTACGCGCTGCTCGATATCGTCGCGCGACACCCGAGCGCGACTGCGATCTTCGCCGCGAGCGAGGTGCGCGCGATCGGCGCTTTGCTTACGTGCCTGCGCCATCGGTTGCCGGTGCCGAAGCGGATCGCGATCGCCGGTTTCAACGATGCCGGGATGGGCGCGCATCTCGTTCCCGCGCTCACGACGGTGCGCGTTCCGCGCGACGAGATCGGCCGGCGTGCAGCATCGATGATCCTCGATCGCCTCGACGGACACGCGATCTCCGAGCCGATCGTCGACGTCGGCTTCGAGATCGTCGTGCGCGAGAGTGCATGAAGGTCTCCAAGCCTGCTCGCTTCTGGACGCTCGCCCCGGCGCTGTTGCTGTTTGCCGCCGTCGCGCTCGCCCCGATCGGTGAGCTCGCGGCGATGAGCGTGTCACAGATCGACTGGGTCCGGGGCCACGCGCAATGGCGCTACGTCGGGCTCGATCAATATCGCCGCGTGATCGCCGACGCGCTTTTTCGCGCGGGCGTCGTCAACACGCTGATCTTCGCGGTTGGCGGCGTATTCGCGCAGATGATCCTCGGCTTCGCGCTCGCACTCCTGACGACGAAGGTCGCACGCGGCCGCGTGCTCTATCGCACGGTGTTCATCCTGCCCATTCTCGTGCCGGGCATCGTCATCGGCGCGATCTGGAAGCTCATGTACAACTTCGACTTCGGCGTGCTCAACCAGCTCCTGGGTCTGATGGGCGTGGGCGCGGTCGATTGGCTCGGCAACACCGCGACCGCGCTTGCCGCGGTCATCGCCGTCGACGTGTGGCACTGGACGCCGTTCGTGTTCCTGCTGATGCTCGCCGGGCTCGAGAGCCTGCCACAGGACGTCTACGAAGCGGCGCACGTCGACGGTGCGTCGCTTTGGGACGAGCTTCGCTTCGTCACGCTGCCGTTGATGCTGCCGACGATCGTTGTCACGCTCATGTTCCGCATCATCGTCGGCGTCAAGGTATTCGACGAGATTTATCTGCTGACGGGCGGGGGCCCCGGCACGTCGACCGAAGTCGTGAGCTACACGATATTTCGCCGCTTCTTTACCGAAGGCCAGACCGGGTACGGCTCGGCGATGTCGGTGGTCGTGCTATTCGCACTGGCCCTGATCTTCGTCGTGCTGCAAGCGACGACGCAACGCCGAGCCGCCGTCGCATGAAACGACGAACCGACGCGATCATTGCCATCCACGCCGCGTTGATTGCTGCGGGAGTCATCGTGCTGTTTCCGTTCGTCTGGATCGCGCTTGCCGCGTTCAAGACCCAGATTTCGCTCACGATCGGCGAAGTGCTGTTCACGCCGACACTCGCCAACTTCCGCGAGGTCCTGACGTCGGGAACGTCCGACTATCTTGCGAACTATCGCAACAGCGCGATCGTGGCCGCGTCGAGCACGCTGCTCGTCCTCGCCGTCTCGACGCTCGCTGCGTACTCGATCGAGCGGCTCGCCTGGCCGCGCTGGATGGTTCACGGCTTCCTGTTAGGCGCCGCGGTATTCAATGCGATCCCCGCAATTACGCTCGTCGGCGCCTGGTACGTCGGGTTTCGCGCGCTTGGCCTCTACAACACGTACCTGGCAGTGATCCTCGCGCACGCGACGCTCAACCTTCCGATCGGCATCTGGCTGATGGCGACATTCATCCGCGAAGTGCCGCGCGAGCTCGAGGAAGCGGCGCGAATCGACGGCTGCGGCACGCTGCAGATGCTGGTCAAGGTAATCGGGCCCGTGGTGATGCCCGGCATCGCGGCCACCGCGATCCTCGTGTTCATCCATAGCTGGAACGAATTCATCGTAGCGCTGAACCTGACCGCGCGCCAGACCGCGACCGTGCCGGTGGCGATCGCCAAGTACGCGCAGGAGAACGAAACCAAGTACGGCGCGATGGCTGCCGGGGCGGTGATGTCGATCCTCCCATCGCTTGTGCTCCTGTTTTTCGCGCAGCGCGCGATCGTGCGCGGGCTGACGGCAGGCGCAGTGAAGTAGCCCGCGCACCTCGTACGGCGCGTGATCCGCGCGCCAGTAGAACGCTGCAACCTTGCCGGCGAATGTCCATCCAATGTCAACGGCCGTGAATCGCGCCCAATTGGACATCCATGGCTTCGAGTCGGCGACGGAACCGCGGTCGCGCGACACGCTATTCGAAAGGAGCATCACGATGGAACCAAGACTCGATCTCAGCGCCGTCTCACCAGGCACCATCAAGCCCCTGCTCGACATCGAAGCGTATCTGGCGAAAAGCGGTCTCGAACCATCGCTTCTGAACCTGGTGAAGATGCCGCGCGTCGCCGAGACGCATGCGCCCGATGACGTGTACCGCGAGGCGCGCGCCCAGTTTTCCGCGCAGGAGCTTACCGACCTGACGCTCGCCATCGTGGCGATCAACGGCTGGAACAGGATCGCGATCGGGTTTCGCAGCGTGCCGGGAACATATCAATCTCGCAAGCGCGCTCGTGCGGGAGTGGTCGCCGAGCATTGAGCGGACGCTTCGAAGAGGGTTCGTGTACCTGCAGAGCCGCGACGTCGGTGATCACGCAGGCGGCATCTCGGAGATGGACGTCAGGCTTGTTTGATCGAGCGAAGCAACGCATCACGGCGTAATGTCGTAGCGGCGTCGCCGACGCAGGGTGGCGTGCCGGAGATCACGACGCCATACGCGTCTTGCGCATGCTCGACCGACATTTTTTCCTCGACCACGTCGGCGAGGACCGCGGCGGATTCGCGCGCGAGCGCGTCGCCATGGCCGCCGCCTCCGGCGAGCCGCACGAGCAGCACGTCGCCGTCGTGCACCGTCGTCAGGAATTTCGCCGGGCACGGTTCGTCGCGACCGTCGGCGCGCCGGATGCGAACGTCCGAAGGCGCTCCCCGTCGTCCTCCCTGCAATCCGTACGGTGGATGATCGCGCCGGTCGGAGCGAATTTGCAGGACGGCGTTGTTCGCCCTGAAACGAAGGTGGCGCTCGATGGCGAGTCCGCCGCGATAGCGACCTGGGCCGCCGGTGTCGGCCACGAACGCATAGCGCTCGACGACGATCGGCTGATCCGCCTCGATCATCTCGCAGGGTGCGTTCGAGTAATTGACGAGCGTTCCGGTGCACGCGTCCATGCCGTCGCGGTCAGGTCCGCCGCCCCACGATCCGACGAGGAATTCGAGATAGACGAACGGCGTCCCGTCGGCGTTCGTGCCGCCGAACGAGATGCCGACATCGGGCGCGTTCGCGCCGCACGCCGGCACGATGTGCGGCACCGCCTGCGCGAGCGCGCCGAAGATCGTGTCGGCGATCCGGATGCCGGTGATCCCGCGCGCCGCGACCGCCGCGGGCGGGTTCGGATTCACGACGCTGCCCCGCGGCGCGATCACGCGAATCGGCCGGAAGTAGCCCGCGTTGTTGGGAATCGAGAGATCGAGGATCGAGCGCACGCAGGCGAGCGCCGTCGACAGCGTGAACGGATAGACGCAGTTGATCGCGCCGCGCACCTGCGGCGACGATCCGGTCAAATCGATCGTCATTTCGTCGCCGGCGATTGTCACGCTGGCTTCGATGCGGATCGGATCGGGATCGATGCCGTCGTTGTCCAGATGGTCGACGAAGCGCCATGTCCCCTTCGGCAACTTCGCGATCTCGCGGCGCGTGAAGCGCTCGGTATAATCGAGCAGCTCGCGGCAGCATCGCTCGAATCGCTCGACGCCGTGCCGCCGCGCGAGACGGATCAGCTCGCGCTCGCCGACGCTGCACGCTGCGATGAGCGAACGGACGTCGCCCAGCACCTTGTCGGGAACCCGCACGTTTCGCGCGATGAGACGGAACATGAACTCGTCGGGCTCGCCCGCGCGCCACAGCCGGCCAGGCGGGATGCGCAGCCCTTCCTGATAGAGCTCCGTCGAGTCGCTCGCGTTGCCGCCCGGCATGCGTCCGCCGATGTCGGTCATGTGCGCGAGCGCGACCGAGTAACCGAGGTGCCTGTCGTCGACGAAGATCGGCTTCACCAGGACGATGTCCGGAAGGTGCGTGCTTCCGTCGTAGGGATCGTTGGTGATGTAGAGGTCGCCCGGTGTTATCGATCCTTCGAACTGTTTCGCGATCGCCTTGACGGCGAACGGCATCGCGCCCAGATGAAAAGGCAGGCACGTGCCCTGCGCGATCAGCTCACCGTCGGCGAGGAACAGCGCCGTCGAGAAGTCGAGCGCCTCCTTGACGACGAACGAGCGCGCGGTGCGGTGGATGGTCAGCGCCATCTCGTCGGCGAGGGCGGCGAGCGAGTTCCTGATCAGTTCGAGCGTGAAGGGATCGCGCGCATTATTGTCAGGGCGCATCTCGATGGCGCGTGGAATGTCGGCGAGCATGCTCATCGGATCATGCGAGCTCGATTTCGATCGTATCCCACGCGACGCGCCTTGCGCGACCATCCGGCGGCACGACCGTCGTGCTGTCGAACTCGTCGACGAGCAAGGGTCCCGCCCGCCATTCGTCGAGCTCCTCGCGCGCAACGACCCGCGTCGGCACGACCCCGAAACCGGGACCGAAATAGACCTCGCGCGGCTCGCGCGAGCTTCGCGCAACCGCCATCGAGAAGCGGTCTACGCGCTCGTGCGCGGATGCGCAGGCGATCACCCGCGCATTGACGATCTCGATGGCTTCTTCGTCCGATCGGTAGCCGTACTGACGAAGATGGGCCGCGCCGAACGCCTCGCTCAATCGAGCGACGCGGTCGGGCTCTTCGGATGCAGGCGCCGAAAGCGTCAGCTCCGAATTCGCACCGACGTAGCGCAAGTCGAGCAGCCGCTCGAAGCGATGCCGCGACGGCTCGAACCCTTCGTCCTGAAGCGCCGCGCGCCCCGCGTTGGCCAATGTCTCGAAGGCGTCATCGAGCGCTTGCGCGTCGAGCGTCGCGAGCCGGCGCTTGTGCGTGCGGACGTAATGATGCTCGATATCGGGAAACAGCATGCCGAGCGCGCTGAAGACGCCGGGCGCGGGCGGGACGAGGATGCGGCGGATGTCGAGCAAGCGCGCGAGCGTCGCGGCGTGCACCGGCCCGTTGCCGCCGAATGCGAGCATCGAGAGATGACGCGGATCGTGACCGCGCTCGGTGGACACCGCGCGAAGCGCGCGCGCCATCGCGGCATTCGCGACCTGGTGCACGCCCCACGCGGCCGCGCGAAGCTCGAGCCCGAGCGGCCGCGCGATGTGCGCATCGAGCGCCGCCTGCGCAGCGTCGCGCCGTATCGGCAATCCGCCGCCGGCGAGCGCGCGCGGATCGATGAAACCGAGCATTACGTTCGCGTCCGTCACCGTCGGCGCCGTGCCGCCGCGGCCGTAGCACGCGGGACCGGGATCGGCGCCGGCGCTGTCCGGACCCACGCTCAATGCGCCGCCGGCGTCGATGCGCGCGATGCTGCCGCCGCCCGCGCCCACTTCGGCGATGTCGATTGCCGGCGCGCTGACGTGATAGCCGCCGCCCGCGAGCAGGCGTCCCGCGATGTTGATGCCGCCGCCGACCTCGAACGCGTTGACGCGCATGAAACGGCCGCTCTCGACGAGCGCCGCCTTGGCGGTCGTGCCGCCCATGTCGAAGGTCAGAAGGCTCGCGTTGCCGAGGCGACGCGCGAGCTCAGCGGCGCCGACCACACCCGCGGCCGGTCCCGATTCGATGATGTGGATCGGGCGTTCCGCGGCGGCGGTCGCGCTCATCGCGCCGCCGTTCGACTGCATGATCGTGAGCTTCGTGCCGATGTTGCGCACCGACAATTTGCGGTCGAGACCTTGCAGGTAGCTTCGCACGAGCGGGAGCACGTAGCAGTTGACGACCGTCGTGCTGGTGCGTTCGTATTCGCGAATCTCGGGGACGAGCCCGCTCGAGATCGACACCGGCAGATGCGGTGCGCGTTCGAAGACGAGCTCGCGCAAGCGCGCTTCGTGAACGCCGTTGGCGTAGCCGTTGATGAGACAGATCGCGACCGCCTCGACGCCGGCGGCAACGATGCGATCGATCGCCGCGCGGGCGGCGTGCTCGTCGAGCGGCCGCTCGATGCGTCCGTGGCTGTCGATCCGCTCCGGCACCTCGAAGCGCAGATGCCTCGGCACCAGCGCCGGCGGCTTGCGAAAACGGATGTCGTAGAGGACCGGCATGCGCAGACGCCGGATCTCGAGGACGTCGCGAAAGCCCTCGGTCGTAATGAGCGCGACTTTCGCACCCGTGCCTTCGAGAAGCGCGTTCGTCGCGATCGTCGTGCCGTGCATGAGCTGGGCGATGCGCGAAGCGTCGACGCGTGCCTGCGCCAGCGCCGCTTCGAGTCCCTGCGCGATGCCCTCGCTGTAATCCCTCGGCGTCGACAGCACCTTCGCGCGCGAAACGTTGCCCGACTCGTCGAGCACGACGAGATCGGTGAACGTGCCGCCGATGTCGATGCCGATGCGCGCTCCCACGAAGGCCTCGCGCGCTTTTAGGCGTGAAGGCCGAGCAGACCGGCCGTATTGCGTCCGAGGATCGCGTCCTTCTCGCCGCTCGACAGGAAGGCACAGTAGCGGCGCACGTAGTCCACGCACTGGCGGTACGTGCAGAAGCGCTCGACGTTCGGCATGTCGGAACCCCAGCAGAGCTTCGACGCGCCGAACAGGTCGCGCATGCCGCGGATCAGCGCCTGCGCTTCCGGATACGGATAGTCCCAGACGCCGCCCCAGGTGATCGGAAACATCACCTCGATCCACAGGTTGTCGCGCTTGTACGTCGCGAGCACGTCGGCCGGAAATTCCCACGATCCCGACGCCGCGAAGTAGCCGACCGGCGGCCCCATCACCAGCACGAATGGATGCGACGGATGGCGTGCGAGCAGCGCGTCGAGCGCGCGCAGATTGCCAAGATAACCGGCGCGATCGTACGTCGGCGTCGACGAAAGCTCGATGAAGACCGGAAGCTTCTGCGCGACGATGCGCGCCCAGAACGGCCGGAACGCGTCGTCGTCGACGTTGCGTGCGTAGCCGTGCCGCGAGAAGTCCTGCGAATAGTAGACGCCGCGAAGGCCGAGCAGGTCCGATGCGCGGTCGACCTCGGCGAGCGTCGCCTCGGAATCCGCCGTCGACTCGTCGACGTGCAGAAGGCCCGTGAACTTCGCCGGATGCTGCCGTTGCGCGAACGCGTTGTAGTCGTTCATCGCGCCGTAGCCTCCGCCCGCCTGCAGCACGCAGTGGTCGACGCCCGCGTTGGTCATCTGCGCGAGCAGAAGCTCCGGCGGACAGACAAGATCCTGCATCCCGACCGGCTGATACTGAACGTAGTAATCCTCGCCTTCGAACGTGAAGCAGAGCGCGCCGAAGCGGCCGACACGAAAGTCGACGTCCGCGAGTCCGGTCCACGTGTTGTCGTCGGGCCGGAACAGCATCGTCGGCCTGATCTCCTTGCCGTCGCGGGCGCGAAACGCGCGTGCCGCGGGTCGCGTCACCACCTTCTGCAGATACCTGAGATGGATCGCGGCCGACGGATGCCCGCACGCGCCGTTCCAGTTCCGGAAAACGTGCGCGTGGCAATCGACGATCATCGCTTCATTTGCCGAGCACCGCCATGTGCTTCTGGAAAAGACGCTCCGTCTCGCCGTTGACCGTCATGAATACCGCGAAGAAGTCCAGGAAGTGCTTCCACTCGTAGTCGCCGTAGCGCACCGCCCAGGTGTTCGGGCGCTTGTCGATCGGGTGCTCGGGATCGAACACCATCGCCCAGTCGGCGTTGCGCTTCGCGAAGAGCAGCACGTCGCTGTCGCCGCTCATCCAGACGTCGGCTTTTTTCGTGCGCACCGGCTCGGCGCCGAGGATGATCTGCCCGGTGGTCGTGATGAGCTTCGCCTTCGGAAAAAGGACCGGAATGCGCGGCTCCTCGCTGCCGCCGGCGGTCACCGAGAACGTCACGTTCGGCTCGTTGAAGTCCGTCAGCGTCTTGAAGCGCGGGGCGCTATCCTTGCGGATGAGCAGCAGGCTGCCCTTCGACCACAGCGGTCCGATGTAGTCGACGACGAGCGCGCGCGCCATCGTGTACGTGAGCGACGAGCCGAACAGCTCGTAGTCGTTGCGCCGCAATCCGACCGTCGAGTTCTGGAACGTGACCTCCTTGTAGTCGACCTTGACCTCCATCTCCTTCGCCAGGCGGTCGACCGCGTCCTTGTAGATGCCGCCGAGCTCGCCCGTCTTCGCGTCCTTGTAGAACCATGGGCCGGTCTGGGCGTAGCCGACGCGCATCGTGCCGGCCTTGCGGATCTTCGCGAGGCTGGAATCGTCGCGAATGCCGGTTTCGAGCATCTGCGCCATCGCCTGCCGCGGCGCGATCGCGCCGAGCACGCCCGACGCGACGCCAAGCATCGCCGCACCTTTGAGGAAGTCGCGTTTGCCGTCGTTCGTTCCGTCGTTCATGGGGCCTTCCTCCATCGATTCGATTTTTCGAACGTCAACTGCTCGCACCGCGCGCGGCGATCGGCCACAGCGCCTCGACGCGGCCGCGCCGCACCGCGACATACCAATCGTGCAGGTTTACCGTCGGATCGCAATGACTCGGGATGAGCAGCACCTTGTCGCGCAGGCGAAGGGGTTTCGCCCGCGCGCCGAGCTCGAGCCGGCCGTGCTCGTCCGACACGCCGGTGACCGTCACGTCCTCGCGATCATGCACCCACGGTGGTCCCTTCTCGGCGCTGTACGACTTCAATCCCGCGTCGACGATCGCGCGCGCGCGCGTCGGCACGCTGATCACCGTCGATAGCACGAACAGGCTGTGGCGGAATTCCGTGTAGGGACCGCCGTCGCGGCCACCGATCCGCGCATATTCGGTGTCCATGAACACATACGAGCCTGCCTGCAGCTCGTTCCAAAGGCCGCTTTCGCCCTCGAAACGGAACGTTCCCGTTCCCGCGCCGGCGATGGTCTCGCATTCGAGTCCCGCCCGAGAAAGCGGCTCGAGCGTCGCGCGTACGGCCTCGGCGGCGCTCGCGATCGCGCGCTCTCGCGCATCGTGCCCCCGAAGATGCTGTGCCGCGCCGTGATACGCCTGAAGCCCGCGAAACGCGAGACCCGGCGTGTCAGCGATCCGCTTCGCGAGATCGGCGGCCGCGCTTCCCGGTGCAATGCCGCAGCGCTTCATGCCGACGTCGATCTCGACCAGTGCATTGATCGTCACGCAGAACTCGGTAGCGGCGCGAGATGCGGCCTCGACCTGCTCGACGGCATCGAAGCAGAGTCCGATCGTCGCGTCGGCGCCGAGCGCTGCGAGCCGGCGCAGCTTCGCCATGTCGACGACCTCGTTGCTCACCAGCACGTCGCGCACGCCGCCGCGCACGAGCGCTTCGGCCTCGCCGACTTTCTGGCAGCATTGGCCGACCGCACCGGCGGCGATCTGGCGCAATGCGATCGTCGGACAGCGATGGGTCTTCGCGTGCGGCCTCAGCCGAACGCCCGCGGAGCGCGCGAACGCCGCCATCGTCCGCACGTTGTCCTCGAAAGCGTCGAGATCGACGATCAGCGCGGGCGTGTCGATTTCGTCGAGCGGCGCGCCGACCTGTGCCGGGATGATGTTCATTCGCTGCTTGCCAAGCGGGCTCCGCGTCGGCGACCATAGCGAAGTGACTTCGCGCTGTCAACCGAGAGACGACAGGGCCGCGCGGCCGCGCGCGGCGATGCGCTGCTGCGCGGCGACATGACAGCGCCGACGATTCGCGTCGTCGATCTCCACAAGCGTTTCGGCGCGCTCGAGGTGCTGAAGGGCGTCTCGTTCGACGTCGAACGCGGCAAGGTCGTCAGCATGATCGGCGCGAGCGGGTCGGGCAAGAGCACGCTTCTTCGCTGCATCAATCATCTCGAAACGCCGAGCTCGGGCGACGTTCTGATCGGCGGCGAATCGATCTGCTTTCGACCAGGACGCAACGGCGAGCGCAGCCCGCGCCCGCTGTCGGAGATCAACCGCATCCGGCGCGATCTCGGCATCGTGTTCCAGCAATTCAATCTCTGGCCGCACATGACGGTGGTCGGCAACGTCATCGAGGCGCCACGTCGCGTGCTCGGCCTGGCGCGCAAGGAGGCGCTGGCGCTCGGCGCCGCGTGCCTCGCCCGTGTGCACCTCGCTGACAAGGCGACGCAATATCCGGCGCGACTTTCCGGCGGCCAGCAGCAGCGCGTCGCCATCGCGCGCGCGCTCGCGATGCAACCGAAGGTGATGCTCTTCGACGAGCCGACCTCGTCGCTCGATCCGGAGCTTACCGAGGAGGTGCTCGGCGTCATGCGCGAGCTCGCCGCCGACGGGACGACGATGATCGTCGTCACGCACGAGATGGGTTTCGCGCGCGACGTTTCCGATCGCGTGATGTTCCTGCACAACGGGCTGATCGAGGAAGAAGGCGCCCCCGAGGCGCTGTTCGGCGCGCCGAAGTCGGAGCGGTTGCGGCAGTTCATCTCGAAGCACGTGCGCTGAACCGGCGCTCGCACGATGATCGCTAATGCGAACTCGTTGATGGGGCCGTAGCGTGTCCGAATCGCTGCACCAGGCGTTCGACCTCGGCCTGTTCTGGGAATATCGCAAGGTCCTGATCGCCGGCCTCGCGGTCAACTTCTACGTCTTCGCCGCGGCGGCCGTCGTCGCGCTCGGCATCGGGCTCGGCGCGGCGCTTTTACGCGTCAACCGACTGCCCGTGTTCCGCTGGCTCGGCACGCTGCACGTCGAAATCTTCCGCAATGCACCCGAATACATCATGGTCGTGTGGGTGCATTTCGTGTTGCCGCTTCTGCTCGGCTACCTCATTCGGACCCGGCTCGAATTCAACCCGTTCGTTTCGTCGGTGATCGGCCTGGGGCTCGTCTACAGCGGCTACTTTGCGGAGACATTTCGCGCCGGCATCGAAAACATTCCGATCGCGCATATCGAGGCCGGGCGCTCGCTCGGGATGTCGGAGCGCGCGATCTTCTGGCGCATCGTGCTGCCGCAGGTCGTGCGCCGGATGCTGCCCGAGTCGGTCAACCAGTTCATATCGCTTTTCAAGGCGACGACGATCGTATCGCTGATTGCCGTCCCCGACCTGATGTACGACGTGACGATGATCACGCAGCAGGAAATGCGGCCGCTGCCGCTTTATACCGGCGCGGCGCTGACGTATTTCGTCGTGATTCTCGCGGCGAGCAGCGTGCTGCGCGCGCTGTCCGAGCGCTGGCGCGCGAAGATTTACGCCTGAGACAACGGCATGGGCAACTGGAAGCACCTCGTCTGGGATCAGCGCGAAGTGCTGCTCTCGGGCATCGCCGTCACGGCGCAGGTCTGCGCGATCGCGTTCGCCGTCGCCGTGGTCGTCGGCCTGCTGCTGTGCCTTCTGCGAATGTACGCGCGGCCGCTGCGGCCGATCGTGATCGTCGTCATCGAATTCTTCCGCGCGACGCCGATCCTGGTCCAGCTCCTGTGGGTCGCGTACGTCTGGCCGGCGCTCTTCGGCTGGCCGAACACGTTCTTCGCGGCCGCGTGGCTCGCGCTCGCGGTGCAGTCGAGCGGCTATCTCGCCGAGACGTTCCGCGGCGCGATCGAAGCGATTCCGAAGGGCCAGCGCGAAGCGGCCTATTCAGCCGGGATGTCGCCGGTGCAGGTCTTCTGGCGCATCGTGCTGCCCCAGGCCGCGTTGAGCGCGTCGCCGTCGATCGTCAACCAGTTCACGGTCATCGTGAAGTCGTCGACGCTGGTGTCGGTGATCACGGTGCCCGACCTCATGTATCAGTCGCAGAAGATCGTCAACATCTGGTACGAGCCGATCGAGATTCTCACCGCGACGGCGGCGCTGTACATCGTGCTCGTCTTCGCGGTCTCCGCGGCCGGCAAGCACGTCTCGGACGTTCTGCGCAGGCGCTACGCGATCACCGCGGCGTAACCGGCTGCGGCCGATCAGTCGGCGGCGAGGCCGCGCGCCTGCAATTGCGCGCGGACGCGCTCGAGTCCAAGCCGCGGGCTTGCGAGAATCGGAATTCGCTGCTCACCGAGGCCGTCGATCAGCCGCGCCATCGACGCTTGCGCGAGCACGATGACTCCCTCGGTGGCGGCGAGCGTCACGAGCGCGTTGTGCAGAATCTCGTCGTGCGCGTTCGCGTTGCCGCGCGAAAGCTCCGCGAACGCATCGTCGGCGAGCGCTCTGCGGATCGTAATGCGCTTGCCCGCCTCCTTCGCCTTGCGCTCGATGAGTCGACACGTGGGGTCGAGCGTGGTCGCAACCGTGGCGAGAACGCCGATGCGCGTCCCGCGACGTACCGCTTCCTCGGCCATGGCCTCGTCGATCGTGTAGACCGGCAGCCCGGACGCCTTCGCCGCCGATGCCGCCAGCTCCGAGATCGAGGAGCAAGTGATCAGCAGCGCGTCGGCGTTCGCGTCCGTCGCGCATTGCGCGAGACGCTCGACCCGCCGGCGCACCGCGTCGACGCCGGACGTGCGCGCGATTTGGCCGAGAATGCCGTCGTCCAGCAGGTTCATGAGCGCGACCCGTGGCATGAGCGTGCGCGCGAGGTCGTTGATCGGCCGGATCACCACCTGGCTGGTGTGCAAAAGCGCGAGCATCGTCATTTCGGGAAATCTCCGCCGTATGTCAGGAAAACCGAGTGTGGGGTCAAACACCGCACTCGAGCGCAACTTCGTGAAATGATGGTTCCCGTGTGCGGTCGAATGCAGCCGCCTTGAACGTGGCTACAATTCGCATCGAGGGCCTCCCGGGCATGGCGAGGCCGATTCGACTTCGAAAGCGAGGCAGCTTCCATGAAAGCATTGCTCGTGGCGTTCGCCGCCATCTCGTCGGTCCTTGTCGTGCAGCAGGCCTGGGCGCAGGTCGTTTTCTACGATCGCGAAGGCTTTCGTGGTCGCAGCTACTCGGTCGATCGACGCATCGACAATCTCGACCGCAGCGGCTACAACGACCGCGCGTCCTCGGCCATCGTGCAGCGCGGCGATTGGGTCGTCTGCGAAGACGCCAATTTTCGGGGCCGCTGCCTGACGCTGCGGCCCGGGCAATATCCGTCGCTGCGTGGGATGGGAATGGACAGGAACATCTCGTCGATCCGGCCCGTGCATGGAAGACCCGAGTACGGCTACGCGCCTCCTCCGCCACCCGGACCTTCGTATCCGTATTACCCGCATTACGGCGAAAAGCTCTACACCGCGGATGTCGTCGCAGTGCGCGCCGTCGTGGGACCGCCCGGACAGCAATGCTGGGTGGAACGACAGCAGGTGACATCCAACAATGCGCCGAACGTTCCCGGCGCGATCATCGGCGGCGTGATCGGTGGTGTCCTCGGCCATCAACTCGGAAGCGGCCGCGGAAACGACGTCGCCACCGCCATCGGCGCGATTGGAGGCGCCGCGGTGGGCGCGAACGTGAACCGCGGATCGCAAAGCTACACGCAGGACGTTCGGCGCTGCGCGACCGTTCCCGGCTCGGGGCAGACCGATTATTGGGATGTCACCTACGTTTTCCGCGGGAAAACCCATCGCGCACAACTCGCATTCGCACCCGGCGCTACGATCACCGTGAATTCGCGCGGCGAGCCGAGGATGTAGGCATCGACGCTTAGCCCCGAAACAAACCCGTCGTTCGAAGAAAGTCAGGACGCCGATGCGCCGCTCACATCGCGCTTGCAAGGATGGTCTCGTCCGCGATGGCGTCGAGCGTCGTGATCGCGCCCAATTTCGAAATCGTTTCGAGAAACTTCGGATAGTGCGACAGCCATAGGTCCGCGTAGCAGTCGTGCAATCCGAAAGCGACGAAATCGCGGCCGCGGATCTCGTCGACGAGGCGGCGTTCCCACTCACGGAACGGCATGCGCGACTTGTAAAGCGGGAAATCGTCGAGTCGGATCGGAATCTTCACAAGACCGTTCTGCATTACGGGCACGTCGGGGAGCGTTCGCGACGACGTCGCGCACCAATCGAAGTTGCGAAGGACGAGATTGAAGTCGTCCCACTCGGCCGTCAGGCGCGATTGAGGCGGACGAAAGCCGCGAATCCTCGGGTCCTCGAGCCGACAGCGGTACAACTGATTGGCATGGCGTCCCTTCGCCGAGGCGTCCGAGGCCTCGGCGAGTCGTTGGCGAAGGACCCAGTAATAGTGCGTGAACCGCCAATGCCTGCGGATGACGTGATCATACGAGTGAAAGGCCAGGCAATGGCCGTCGCTCTCGATGTCCTTGCGCACGTCGTCGAACAAACATCCCAGGACGCTGTAGGTCGCCTTCACGCCCGCGGCCTTCTCGCAACGAATCATCGCCGACAGTGCTTCCGCCGCGATGCGATTGGCTGTGTCGACCCGTTCGGCGTCAACGCCGAAGTGACCGAGACCTCGTTCGATGTCGTGACAGATGCAGATCTTACGTTCGCGCGGCACGCTGTCTTCGCCTCTTTCGGGGCTCACGAGACGATCACGATTGCTCGCGATGTCGAGGACCCACCAGCCATTCGCCTTGGTCGCCGTAAAGCGCTCGGTCACCGTTTTGTCGTAGATTCGCTCGAACAGCGCCTTCTTGACCGAACGCGCTTTGTCGGTATGCGCCATGACAAGCTCGGACGCCGGCGAGTGAAACGTCCTGACATCGCGCTCGACCGCGAAATTCAGGATGCTGTTGAACAGCATGTGCCGCCAGCCGTGGAACCGCTTCTCGACGCGTGTTGCGTATTCTCTTCGCCTCGAGATGCGCTGAACGAGGTCCGAAACGTAATTGAAGCCGTAGAGCTGGTCTCCGTCGACGAACAGGTACGCGAACGCGATGTGTCCGTTCATGCCGAAGTGCTGCCGGTGCCACACGATGTCGTCGTCAAAGAAAATTTCGCGAGGTAGCTGCTCGAGCTCGGGCGAATCGGCGAAAAGCACCATTTCCACGTGCCCGTCGAGATTCTTGCGGCCGCACATCTCTTGCGCGAGATAGAGCGCATCGGGACCGCACTTCGGGAGGTAATACGTTCGATGCGCGAAGAAATGACGCGCAGGCAGTCCGCACGCTACGAACTGCGAGCGGCGCCCCGGCGGAAAATGGCGAAAGCGCGAGACCGCGGCGGCGTCAGTCATGGGCCGTTCGGCTCGAAGCGCGAATCATTCGAGCGCGAAGACGTCGGACGCCCCCCCGTCAGTCCCTCAAGGCGCGGCGAACCGCCGACCTCGCGCTTGCGCGGATGCCGATAGTCGATTTTTCTTACAGCGCTCGACAGGAGCGCGATCGAAGCGGCAGCGCCACGTCGAAAATTCAAAGGATTAGCCAAGGTGACCGCAATCTTGCTATTGTGAGCAAATTATTCGCCGTCGGCCCTGCGCCGGTCGCGCGAATCACGACGAACGGAGGGAGCGGGATGGTCGAGTGGGCGATCATCGGCGTCGGCGCTTGCGATTCGAGCACGGTGAAGGCCATACGCGACTCGCTCGACGACGCGAGTCCATGCCTGGTCGTTTCCAATCGATCGGTCGCATGATCTGGCTGCCCATCATTGGCGTCCTGACGCTTGGCGTGCTCGCGCTGCCGTACACCGCCACGCAGCTTTTGCGCAGCCTTCAGGCACACCGACCGATCCGCGATCCGGGCGAGCTCGACGGCGTCGGCGCCATCGTTGTCCTTGGCGGCGATTTCGTCGGCTACGCGCCCGAGATGGGGGGTGACACCGTCGGTCCGCTGACGCTTCAGCGCCTGCATTACGCGGCGCGCCTGCATCGCGATTCGGGCCTCCCGCTGCTTCTCACAGGCGGCGTGATCGGGCGAAACAATCGCTCGCTTGCCGAAAGCATGGCGCAGGTTCTCGATCAGGATTTCAACCGAACCGCGCGCTGGGTCGATGGCGGCGCGCGCAGCACGCGCGAGAACGCGCGCAACAGCCGGGCGTCGCTGCAGCCGCACGGCATCAGGAAAATCTGCCTCGTCACGCACGGCTGGCACATGGTGCGTGCGACGCGCGCATTCGTCGAGGAAGGATTCGACGTCGTGGCCGCCCCGACGCTGTGCCTGAAGAAACCTTCGCCGATCGTGCGCGACTTCTTTCCAAGCGCAACGGCGCTCAGCCGAAGCCTCGTCGCGCTGCGCGAGTGGTGCGCGCGCGGCTGGTACGTGACGTCGGCGTGTCGCGAGAAGGCGTGGCGTCGCGTTCGGCCCCTCGACGATTTCGAGCCGGGCGAAGCCTATGCCGCGACATCGTCCTTTCCGACGTCGCGCATGAACGCGATCACGCGATCGAGTCCCGGCAGCGACGCGTAGGTTCGGAAATCTTTTTCACGCGTGCCGGCGCTCGCGGGCGCGAGCGTCCCGGCGAGCATGCCCATCAGCGCGTAGAAGTCGAGTGGATCGCGCCGTTCGAGGAATCGCTCGAGCAGCATGCCGGGCCATGCTTCCTGATGCCTGAATCTCCGCGCGTGCTTGCGCCGGGCCAACTCCAGCGTCCTGAACCGCTCGTAGATGCTGCGCGGCGTGTGCATGCCGCCGTGTATTCCCAGAATCCGAAACGGAAACGCCGCACTTTCGTTCGCGCCTGATTCTTCGTCGGACGCCATCACTCGATACGTGAAACCGTCGGCGCGCATGCGGTCGATCTGATCGAGCTCGCAAGACTGGACGTCGGCAAACGGATAGCGTCGCACGATGTCGTGACGGAAGATTTTCACGCCCTGAACCGGCATATCGAGATGGACGTCGTGCAGATACGCAACGACGAGCGCCACATTGCCCGGCGCGCCTTTCATGCTTGCATGCAAACGTCGAATGGCATCGGGATTAAGCAGCATGTCCTCGTCCACCTGGACGTAATGCGGGGTCTCGCATCCGTCGAGCATCGCCTGGAACGCCGCGCTCATCGGAGCGACGTTCTCGATCATGCGAAGCCGAAAGCGGCAATCCTGCGCCGCGAGATGCGCAAGGCACGCCGGAAGACTGTTCGTGCCTACCGTCGACACGAAGACGGTCACCTCGTCGCCGAGTTCGACGACGTCTCGCTGAACATCGCCCGTGCCAACGATCGATCGCCAGACGTCGGCCCCCGATGCGCGCCAACCTCTGACACGAATCGCTTCGCGCATGTTCGCGACGAGGTCCGCGCGCTGCGAAAGCGCAAGCCGCAGGCCACGTAGCATGTCGTCGGCATCGGACGCAACGACGATTCCATCGTAGCCATCGCGAACCATGTCCGCGCGATTGGCGCGCCGCGTGACGACGATCGCGCATCCGCACGCGGCGGCTTCGCGCAGCGCTCGCTGCGCCTCGCATTCGGCGGATGCGCACACGGCGATCGCTGCCCGGTTGAACGTCTCCGCGCGCTGCTCGGCCGTGCCGTGATCCGAAAGCCGCACCGTTTCGAATTCCGTGCCGCGGACGAAGACTTCGGGGCGTGGCACCCAAGGTTCGTAGAAGGACGCTCGCTCGCTGGCGAATGGCAGCAGCCATACCACGCGTTGGCCGCGATGCTCGATGGCGCCATGGACGTCGAACGTGTCTTCGTCGAGCGCCAACGGCAGAAGACGCGCGCGCGGCAGAGGACCGAGCCGTCGCCACAATCGCTCGTCGGCGATCAGTACGAGGTCCGCAGCGGCGTAGCATTCGTGAAAGCGTTCGAGGTCCGTCGGCCATTCGTCCAGGAAGGTGACGACGAGTCGGCTCCGGCAAGTCGCTTCGACTAGGAGCGCTCGCAGTTGCGACACGCGCGACGCATCGAGAAGCACGATGCATTCGGCATCGATGTCCGACACCGGGATCGACGCATCGGCGCACACCGCGGTCGTCGTAATCGAAACGTTTGCCGGACGGTTGCGCACCAGGAAGCGCGCGATTTCGCTCTGAGCGGCGGATGCGGGGTCGAACACGACCGCGACGCGAATCGGCGCGTCGGCGGTCACGAAAATCCTCGACGCATCGACAGCGCCGTCCGAACGAGGCCCGCCTGTTTTCCTGTCGCGACGATCAGCTCATAGAGCCGTTCGTTGTCAGGTTCCGGGCTTCCCGCTCCCTTGCGTGCGCGGGCCGTGGCGATGGCCTCGATCGCAAGGCGCGCGATCTCGCGGTAGCGGCGCCCGTCACGGCAGCGATGCCACAAGGAATCGTCGAGCTGCTCGCCATATTTCGCGACGACGCACGCGGCCGCTTCGCCGTGCTGGAGCGCCTTGCGCCAAAGCGCCGCCTTCGACGCGGGGTTGACGTGCGCGACGACCGCATCGTCGACGTATCCGAACGTCGCCCGCCCGCCAAAGAACGCGCGATATGAAAGCTCGACGTCCTGGCCGCGTGGAAACGATTCGTCGAATGCGCCGAGCGCCGTGAGCGTGTCACGGCTTGCGATCATGTTCGCGCTGACGACGTAAGGCGGCTTGAATTCTCCGATCGCGCGCTGCTGATCGAAGAGACGCTCGCAAAATCGTTCGACCGGCGTCGTCGGCTGATACGCGACGATTCGTCCTCCCATCAGATCCGCGCGGCGCGGACTCTGCGCGAAGCGCATCAACGCGGCGAGCCAGTCGGCGTCGGGAACGCAGTCGCAATCGGTGAACGCGAGCCACCGATGACGGGCACGCCGGATTCCTTCGTTCCGCGCAGCGGAGGCGCCGCGCCGTTTTGCACCCAACACCTGCACGCGCGGAAAGAAACGGCGCATCACTTCGACGCTTCCGTCCGTCGAGCCGTTGTCAATGCACAGGATCTCGAAGCGTTCCGGCGGATAGGACTGTGCGAGAAGCGCGGAGAGACACGAGCGTAGCGTACGCGCACCGTTTCGCACGGGAACCACGACACTTACGTGCTCGGCGTCGATCATCGGGTGTCGACACGCTTTCGCAACGCGTCGAGCAGCATCGTCGCGCGATCCTCGTACGCACGTGGACCGAGCGCACAGCGCAGAAGCGGTATCTGCCGCGCCTCGATGCGTGACGGCAATGCCTGCTCGATCGACGCATCCGGCCGATGGCCGCCGAACGCGGTCGGCTTGCCGTAGCGTGCATGCGTCGGAAACAGGGCCGCAGCGAGCAACGGGCGCGTTTCAGCGGCCGTCAGCTCGTCGATTTCGCAGCCGTCGACCGCGGCGGAAACGACGGGAAACAGAATCGCTCCGAGCCGGCCTCCCATCGAGGCCGTCGTGCCGAGCGCATCGGCGAATTGACGAGGATTGAGAATCAGCGCTTCGTCGCATCGCGCGACGCCACGCCGCCGCTCGGCGTCGCGCTCGTCGCGCGTCAGGCATCCGTCGTCGGGGCCGAATCCATGCGGCGCGAAGAAACGGTCGAAGAAACGTCGAGTCCCGGCGCGAACGTTGACGAGCGTCGGCATGCCCCGCACGGTGTAGCCGTCTGCCGAATGCTCGAGCAGTACGCGATCGTTCGCGATAAACCGCGCTTCGTCGCTCGTCAATGCATGAATCAGAAGCGACGTCTTGCCCGCGTGCTTCGGTCCGGCGACGACGTAGGCGACGCCGTCGCGCTCGAATGCGGCCGCGTGCAGGAACACGCCGCCGCCTTCGGCGGCTTCTTCCATCGCGAGCTCCCGCACGACGCGAAGCAGCGCCACCCGAGCCCAGGGACGGGGCTCGCGCGTAAGCAGGTCCACCTCGTGGCGATCGCGGCGGACCGAGAAAAAGACGTCGAACTCCTCGTCGAAGGCCAACGTTTCATCATCGTCATCGGCATTCCATCGCGGCAACGACACGAGCCGTGAATCGAGGGCGAAGAACGGGAGCGTCTCTTCGCACGGATGGCGGCGCCGCGACATGACCTCGCGAAAGCGCACCGGATTCGTCGAAAAGGCGACGCGCCAGTCAGGATCTCTTGCGGGCTTCTCGCGAAAGTGCGGCACGAGGCAGTCGCGGAGCCATTCGAGCTGCGCTGATGTCTCGGTGGCGACGAGCGTCTCGCGTCGCAGGTAACGGAACGCACGCGGCGAGTTCGCGTTCACCGCGTCGTCCACGACGGCAATGGCTCGCGCACCAGCAATCGCAGCCGGGCAAGGGGCGGCTCGGTCGAGACGCTGTTGCGCTGCCTGAACGCGGCGGAGCGAAGAAGAACGCAGATCGCCCAGAAGCGGAAATGCGCGATGAACTCGCTCGGTTCGCGATGCAGGCGATAACCGTCCAGGAACGTCTCGAACGCGGACGCATTCATCGGCCAGCGATACCACGTGCGCGCAAGATCGCAGTCGTACCAGAGCTCGCAGATCGTCTCGTTGTCGACGACGTGCAGGCCGCGCTCCGCTACGCGCAACAGGTTCTGCGCGCAGAAGTCGCCGTGGCACAGTCCCCACTCCGCATCGACCGGGGCCGACGCGCGCGCGAGCACGGCGGCTTCGCGCGCCGCGGGCTCGTCGAGGAGGCCCGCGCGAACGAGTCGCCCGGCGTCGAGCGAATCGTCGATCCAGCGCTGCTCGACAACGCGCTTCGCATGGAGTCCAGGCGCGTCGATCCGATGGAGCCTGCCCAGCAACGCGCCGGCGCTGCGCAAGGTTTCGGGATCGGCGGCTGCGATCGCGCGACCGACCAGCCATTCCTCGAGCAGCGCCTCCGATCGCTGCGCGACGACGCGCGCGATCGGCGCCGAGCGAAGGTGAAGCTGCGAAAGCCGCCAGACCGTTTCCGCCTGCTGTGCGGTTTCGAGCCGCCTTCCCTTGAGCGTTCGACCGTCGCGAAACCGGAGTCGAAACGCGGCGCGTGGCGATTGCGAGGACGTCAACGGGCTGATCGCCGTGGCTTCGCGAAGCGCGGCCGATTGCGCTCGAATCAGATCTTCGAGACTGGGGCCGAATGCGTTCCACGCGATCGTCACGTCGGCACGCTGACCGATCCGGCGGCGAGCCGCTCGGCCACGACGTGCACGGGCGCGCCGAACCACACGGCATGCTCGCGCAGCATCCGTTCGCGCGCTTCCTCTCGCACGTGGTGCTTGTCCAGAATCTTCCCGAGATCGCGAAGCTGAAGCGCGGGCGCGCGCAGCGTCAGCCGTTCACGACCATGGTCGCGGTAGTTGTAGACCTGATCGGGGACGACCACAACGCTGGCGGCTTGCTCGAGCAGCGTCCAGACGAGATCGAAGTCGTCCACGCCTGTCGATCCGATCGTCTCGTCGACGCCGCCGACCTTCATCAGCGCTTCGCGGCGGAACAGGAAGAAGTGCTCGAGGTATGCGGCGCGGCGATCGATCGACGGGAGCGCCTGATAGCGCGCCTGCGACGGTCGTCGGTGAAGCGATGCGAACTGGGCTTCGCCGTCCTCGGCAAAGACGCGAAGCCCCGTACTGACGATGTCGGCTTCGTGCGCAAGACAAGTCTCGACCGCCTCGCTTTCGAGCCAATCGTCGGAAAGGAGGAAGCCGATACGCTTCGTGCGGCACGCGCGAATCCCGGTGTTCAGTGCGGCGGCGAAGCCCGTGCCGGTTTCCGGCAGAACCGAAAGTGTCGGCGCGACGTGGCGCCACTCCGCGAGCGCCTGCAGGAGGTCAGCCGGCGTGCGCGGCGAGACGACGACCAGCACCTCGCAAGGCACCGTTTGCCGAAGCGCCGATTGCACGCACTGCGTAAGCCACGCGAGCGGCTGTCGCAGAAGCGGGACGACGATCGACGCGAGTGGCGTCATGGCGTGCGATGGCCGATTCTGCGAATGCTTCGCCGGCCCCAATTGCGAAAAGGAATCGCAACGTAGTCATGCACGAGGCGGACGGGGACATAGGCTGCAAGCGGAAGCCATGGCAGGCCTACCATGGCCAGATGCTCGAGCCGCGGCGTGCTGAGGGTGCGCCATCGATAGCGCGCGCGATCGATCGGGTGCTCGAATGAGCGCATTCGCCAACGGCTGAAGCGAAAGATCGACGTCGCGCGATCGGTGAGTCTCTGCTGTCGCCGGATCACGTCGCCGGCGAGCGTCGCGATGACCGGGTCGGCGTTGATCGCCTCTATCAGCCGCGGGGGCACCCGCGTGCCGAGCAGTGCGCCGGCGAGATCCAGCGCAAGAAGAAGCTTGCGGCACGCGCGACACGCGTCCGCGATGCGCAGGCAACGCTCCCAATCGATTTCGGGGCGCGCCGCGAGCAACGCCGCGACGTCGGCCACCATCTGCAGGCGCCGCCATTCCTCCTTCGCGCCGTGCAGCGCGACATAGACGAGCATGTCCTCCCGCGAGAACGTGCGCGCGACGATACCGTCGATCTCGACGCGTTCGGCGCGCTGCCAAAGACCGGCGTAATCGACGGGAATCGGGAAGCCGGCGGGGAACAGCGCCCAGTGCAGGTCGATGTCCGGCCCCGTCTGTGTGGATTCGTACGTGTGCGCGAAGTGATACCGCATGTGGAGGCGCTCCTCGCGCAACGAAAGTGCGTCGCGTCGATAGTCGAGCGCCACGAGAATTTCGTGCACGGCAGCGAGTTGCGTGCGCGCCACCAGGAGATCGAGATCCCAGTAGAACCGCGTTCCAGGGTCAGGATATGCACGCGCGAGGATCGGCCCTTTGAAAACGAGGCAGGCGATCGCGCGTTCGCCGAGCGCGCGAAGGATCGTGACAAGCATCGCCGCGCTCGCGTCGTTTCGCGCGCGATTCTCCCGCTCGTACGTCGCAAGCAATGCAAGCGCGTCGGGAGGCACTGCTTCGCAGCCGAGCGATCGCAGGCCGTGCAGCAGCAAAGCATCGACGCGGTTCTCGCGTGCCAGCGTACACAACAGTGGCCAATCGGTCGCCGAACTGTTGCCGCCGACGTTCGCGCAACGCGCGGATTCATCGAAGACTGCGCGAACACACGCGACCAGGAACCGAAACGTGGCGTCCGCCGATGCCGATTCGCGTGAGCAATCGTGACCGGCCGCTCGAATCGACACCAGGACGCCCGCTTCATTGCCAGCGGTGTGCACCAGGTCCGCTGCGTCTGCCATTCCGACACCCCCGGTCGGATCCTTGCGTACCGGGCAACGTCCCGGCGCGCGAGCGGCGGATTATCCTGTATCCGAGCTCGACGTGCGACACCGTACGTCGCCGGATTCCAAAAGACAGCGTTTGCAGCCGCGCGCGCAGACGACTGCGGATGTACCGCGCAGCGCCAGTGTGCTGAGTCAGAAGTTCCGATGATAAAGGAGCGAATTAAATCGGCCGCCAGGCAGGGCGCGAGGCCGAGACGTAGCCCGTGTTACGGCGAGGCCGAGTAACGCAGCATGGCGGCCGATTTCGCCGCGAACTATCGAGCGAATTTCTGAGTCAGCACACTAGACGTCGAAGAACACGGTCTCCTCGGGTCCCTGCAGGTGGATATCGAACCGATAAACGACTTTGCCGGCGTGTTGCTCCCGCACGCCGATCAGCGTCTTTCGGCGTTCTTCCCACTCGATGAGATTCAGTACCGGATCGGCGGCGTTCGCTTCCTGCTCATCCGAAAAATACATTCGCGTGCTCAATCCGACGTTGATGCCGCGCGCGACGATCCACAGGTTGACGTGCGGCGCCATCGGCATGCCGTTGCGGCCCATCACCGCCCCGGGCTTGATCGTCTCGAATGCAAAGACGCCGCTCTGGAAGTCCGAGCATGCGCGCCCGAAGCCGCGAAACGATGGATCGACGGCCTTGTTCTGGCGATCGGCCGGATGGTTGTACTTGCCCGCCGCGTTCGCCTGCCACAGTTCGATCAAGGCGTCGCGAAGCGGCGTCCCGGCACCGTCGATCACGCGGCCCTCGATGCGGATGCGCTCGCCTTTCGTATCCGGCCCTGCGAGCACGTTGCCGAAGTGCTTTTCGAAAATGTCGAAGCCCGCGGCGTTCGGCGCAAGCCCGATGTGCACGTACGGTCCGGCGGTCTGCGACGCGGATTCAGTCAGGTAGCGAAGCTCGTTCACCATGCGATCACTCCCGCTCCATCGGCGCGTCCTGCGGCGTCGCGCTTTCGAACCAGGTCGCGCGCGCGCCACGCACGACGATATCGAAACGATAGGCGAGGCTGTCGAGCTGGATGGCCGCCCCCTTGTCGAGCGGCGCGATCAGGCTGCGGATCGATTCCTCGTCTGGAATCGTGTGCACGATCGGGCAGAGCGCGATCAGCGGATCGCCTTCGAAGTACATCTGGGTGACGAGGCGCTGCGCCCAGGCAGTGCCCGAAATGCTGTAGTGGATGTGCGCGGGTCGCCAGTCGTTGATGCCATTTCGCCACGGATACGGGCCCGGCTTGATCGTCCGATAGACGTAGTGCCCATCGCGATCGGTCAGCGTGCGTCCGCAACCGCCGAAGTTCGGATCGATCGGGGCGATGTAGTTGTCCTTCCGGTGCCGGTAGCGGCCGCCCGCGTTCGCCTGCCAAACCTCGACGAGCGCGTGGGGCACGCCGTGTCCATGCTGGTCGAGGACGTAGCCGTGCACGACAATGCGCTCGCCGATCGGCAAGCCATCCTTCGCGTAGTTCATGATGAGATCGTTGTCGCGCGGACCGATCTCGGCCGATGCGAACACAGGCCCGGTGATCTCGGACAGCGAGCTTTGCAGCGCAATCAGCGGCTTCGCCGGCGAGCGCAGCACGCTGGTCTTGTACTGGGGCGTCAATGCCGGCGGATGGACGGACCGGTCGCGCTGCATATAGTCGCCGTAGCGCGCGTTCTCTGACTCCATTGAAGTTCTCCTCGCGTGTAGCGATTCGGAACGCGGCAGCGCGAGGTCGTCCGGCGACCGCCGCCCGCCGCGCAAGCCAAGCTTACCCGACCACCAGCGCCTGGCTTCGCATCCGCTCGTACTCCCCCTTGTCGACGGGGACGGCGTCACGCATGCCGAGATCGTTCAGGTGCGTGCGATACGTCTCGCGCGCGCTGAACGCAGCGAGCGCCGAGACGATCGTGATGCCCAGCGTCCACGCGCCGATCGTCGTCGGCACGTTGGTCGATCCGGGCGGCGCGATCGAGGCGAAGAACGCGGGCAAGAGCGCGGTCAGCATCGTGCCGATGTTCTGCGCGATCGCCATCGCCGTCACGCGCGTGCGCGTCGGGAAGAGCTCGGGATAGAAGCTCGGGAAGATCGCGTTGTAGCCCTGGTAGACGATGCCCCACATCAGAAGCGACATCGCGACCGCAAGGGGCACGCTCTTGATGCTGATCGCATACAGGTAGACGAACGAGAGCAGTCCCGACACCAGCGCGCCGACAATGATGGGCGGCCGGCGGCCGATGCGATCCGACAGGTTGCCGACGAACGGAATCACGACGACCGCGACGATGTTGCCGAGCACCGGGATCCACAGGTAGACCGACTTGTCGAAGCCGATGCCGTACGCCGGCTGCACCGCGTACGCCGCGCCGAAGATCGACGTCACCACGGGGATCACGTTCATGAGCGCCATGCAGATCACGCGCAGCATGTCGCGCCAGCTCTCGCGGAACGCGATCGGGATCGGCGAGCGCGGCACTTCGTGATGCTTGCTCTCCTGCTCGAACGCCGGCGTCTCGTCGACCTTCCTACGGATGATGTAGCCGGCGATGATCACGATGAAGCTGAGGATGAACGGCACGCGCCAGCCCCACGAATTGAAAGCATCCTTCGGCAGGTAGTAGGCGATCGGCAGGAACACCGCGGCGGCGAAGATCTGCCCCGCCTGCACGCCCTGCAGCGTGAAGCTCGCGAAAAAGCCGCGCCGACCGAACGGCGCGTGCTCGAGGATCATCGAGCTGGCGCCCGAGATCTCGCCGGCAACCGCGAAGCCCTGGATCAGGCGCAGGATCACGAGCAGCACCGGCGCCCAAATGCCGGCCTGCGCATAGGTCGGCAGGAAGCCGACCGCCATCGTCGACAACCCCATCATGAACATGCACGTAAGCAGCACCGTCTTGCGCCCATGCGTGTCGCCCCAGTGGCCGAGCACGAACGCGCCGATCGGACGCGCGACGTAGCCGACGCCATAGGTCGCCAGCGAGGCAACGATCGCCACGGTCGGATTGCTCGACGGGAAAAACAGTTGGGGGAAGACGAGCGACGCGGCGGTCGCGTAAATGAAGAAGTCGTAGTACTCGAGCGCGGAGCCGATCCAGCCGCTTGCCGCGGCCTTCTTCGACTGATGTCTGCCCGATGGTTCGTGTTCGAGGCCGGCGTCCATGTGCACCTCCGTCGGTTGTCTGGAACGATGCAGCGCGCTGATCGCGTTACGCGGCCGCGTGCTGCGCCTGAGACACCATTCGCGCCGGCGCGTTGAGCGCGCCGTACGCGTCGTAGCCACTCTTTCGCTGCACGATTTCAAAAAAGAACCGGTCGGCAAACGCCGGCGTGTAGCCATGCAGGTATTCGCCGCCGCCGACGCGGTCGTAGAGCACCGACGTGCGTCGCATCCCGTCGAGCAAGCGCTCGTCGAGGTCGAGCCGCGCGGCAAGATCGTCGTAGTAATTGGGCGATATCGGCACGAGCGACATGCCGGATCGGCGCAACATCTCCGCCGCTTCGACCGCATCGTCGACCGCAACGCCGATGTGATGCACGCTCGCCGTGCCGCCGCTCGCGGAGATCGTGCGCGCCGTACGCGTCTTCTGGCTGAGCGAGACGTTCAGGACGAAGCGCAGCGTACGATCGGGCGTCGCGATGCCGGCGCTTCGGATCAACCCGAACGGATCGGCGAGTTCGAGGCTGTCGCCCACTTCCATGCCGAGCACCGCGCGGCAGAAGAGAATCCACGTATCGAGCTCGCCCCGCGGCAGGCCGAACGCGACGTGATCGATCCGGCGCAGCGGACCTGCCCTGGCGTTCGTCTCGTCGAGCACGAAGTCGACCTCGAACAAGCGGTCGGGCGCGAGCGCATGGTCGACGAAATAGACGATCGTCCGGCCGGGCGCGACGATCGCCGGAATGGCGACCTCGTGTGGCCCGAGCGGGCCTTCGAAGCGGGCGCTCGAAAGCGCGCTCGCGCGGTTTTGCGCGCGCAACGGATCGTCGGTCCAGAGCCCGATCGCGCAGACGCCGGGACCGCGATCGATGAAGTACGCGTGTGCGGGCAACGCAGGATCGGCGTTGACGATCAGATTGATCTCCTCCTGCCGATAGAGCGCCACGTCTTTCGAGCGATGCTTGCCGGCGCGTCGAAAGCCGAGCGACTCGAACCACGCGCCAAGCGCCGCGGCCGCCTGCGCGTCGACCGCGAACTCGAGAAACGCGACGCCGAAGAAACGCGCGGGCGCCGGCGGGTCGAAGAGATCGATCCGCGCGAGCACGCGCTTCGCGGCCTGCGCGTTTATATGATCCCCCCACGCGCGCGGCTGCGCCGCTTCGCTGCCCCCCGCGGGGGCGGAATTCGACCCTTGGGGCGGCCCTGCGGGTCTCATGCCGGCCTCTCCCGCCTTCAACCGGTTTCGTACCTCGCTCTCGAGGAACAATAGCGAGCGCATCGCGTCGGTCGCCGTGCGCCGGTTCGGCGTCTCGCGAAACACGTCGTTGAAGATCTCGAGCGACAAATATCCGGTGTAGCCCGCAAGCAGCGCCTGCTCGAAAAAGCGGACGACATCGAGCTGTCCCTGTCCCGGAAAATTGCGGTGGTGGCGCGCCCAGTTCGTGACGTCGAGCGAAAGCCACGGCGCATCGGCCATCTGCACGAAGAAGATGCGCTCGCCGGGTATTTCCGCGATGCCGGCCGGATCGTCGCGCAGCGAGAGGGTATGGAAGCTGTCGAGGATCAGGCCCAGGTGCGGATGGTCGGCGCGCCGCACGATCGACCACGCCTGCCCGTAACGGTTGACGACACGTCCCCAGCCGAGCGCCTCGTAGCCGATGCGGATGTTGCGCCGCGCGGCGCGCTCCGCGAGCGCGCGAAGCTGATTGGCCATCAAGCCTTCGTCGGCGATCGTGTCGCTTCGCGTGTTCGAGCAGACGAGCATAAGCTGGCAGCCGAGCGCTTCCATCACGTCGAACTTGCGCTCCGCGCGCAGCAGGCTTCGCTCGAACGCCTCGGGGCTCGTGCCTTCGAAATCGCGAAACGGCTGATAGAGCACGCACGCGAGCCCGAGATCGGCGGCCATGCGCGCCACTTCGGCCGGCGTCGCGTGGTAGTAGAGCAGGTCGTTTTCGAAAATCTCGTAGCCGTCGAAGCGCGCCGCCGCGATCGCTTCGAGCTTGTCGCGCAACGTGCCGCTCATCGAGACGGTGGCGATCGAGCGGCGCATGATCTCGCGAGGAACGGGACGGACGCTAAGCGTCAGACTCGTTTGGCACGGGCCAGCGCCGCGATTGCCAATGCGTACCCCGCGACGCCGAACCCGACGATGATGCCGCGGGCGACTGGCGAGATGTACGAATGATGGCGAAACGCCTCGCGCGCGTGCACGTTGGAGATGTGCAGCTCGATCACCGGCACGTCGGCGCCTTTGATCGCGTCGTGCAGCGCGACCGAGGTATGCGTGTAGGCGCCGGCATTCAGCACCACGCCGAGCATTATCCCCGCCTTCACGTCGCGGCCCGCTTGGTGCAACCAGTCGACGATTTGTCCTTCGTGGTTCGTTTGCCGGCACTCGACCTCGACGCCGAGCTTCGCGCCCTCCTCACGGCAAAGTCGCTCGACGTCCGCGAGCGTATCCGCGCCGTAGACGGCTGGCTCGCGCATTCCCAGCAGGTTCAGGTTCGGGCCGTTCAGCACGAGGATTTTCGCCATCGTCCGCCTCAATACGCGATCTTCGCGAGCGAGCGAAGCTCTTCGGCCGTCGTGCCGGGAAAGCCGAAGAACTCGAGATACGCGGGGATCTGCTCGAACAGCATGTCGGTGCCGATCTGGAAGGGGCAGCCCCGCTCCTGCGCCGCGCGAAGCAGCGGCGTCATTTCCTGCTTCATGACGACTTCGCCGACGAACGTTCGCGAAGAAAGCCGCGCGACGTCGAACGGCAATGGGTCGGTCGCCTTCATGCCGAGCGGCGTCGCGTTGACGGCGACATCGTAGCCCGCCGGGTCGCTCGATCCGAGCGCAACCTCGATGTGGGGATAGTTCGCCTGGAGCCGCGACGCGAGGGCTTCCGTCGCCGCGGCATCGCGGTCGAACAGGCCGAGCCGCGCAACGCCCGCTCCGGCGAGCGATGCGGCAATCGCGCAGCCGACGCCGCCGGTGCCGACGACGAGCGCGCTCGCGCCCTCGAGCTTGCGCCCCTTGCGCTCGACGCCGCGGACGAAGCCGGCGCCGTCGAACATGTCGCCGAGCAGCGATCCGTCGGAACGCCTCACCACGGCGTTGCAGGAACCCGCCACGCGCACCGTCGGCGTCACCTCGTCGAGCAGGTCGACCGTCGTCACCTTGTGCGGCATCGTGACGAGCGCGCCGCGGATGTTGCTGATTCGGAAAAGCAGCGGGAAGAACGCGCGGTATTCCGAAGCCTTTACCCCCATCGGCACGACGACCGCATCGAAGCCCGCGTGCTCGAACCACGGGTTGTAGATCATTGGCGCCTTGAACGACTCGGTCGGAAAGCCGAGGTGCGCAATCAGGAGTGTCTTGCCACTGATCATGACCCGCTCGAAGCTCGAGGAATGGCAAGTCTAGCCGGGCGCCCGCGCGAACGCCAGATTGAATGCCGCGCCGGCAAGGAGTAGGTTTGCAATCCCCACGAACGCGGGGTGCACGATGTCCCTCGACTTCAGCTACGAGCCGCTCACGCCGACGTCGTTCCTGGTGCGATCGGCGGACGTTTTCCCCGATCGCACGGCGCTCGTCGAGAACGACGTACGCTTTACTTATCGCGAATTCCTCGATCGCTGCATGAAGATGGCCGGCGCGCTACGCGCGCTCGGCGTCCGACCGGGCGACCGGGTCGCGGTGCTCGCCGGCAACTCGCATGTGTTGCTCGCATCGCACTACGCGATGCCGTTCGCCGGCGCGGTGCTGGTCGGGATGAATACGCGGGTCAGCGCGGACGATCTCGCGTACATCCTCGACCATTCCGGCGCGAACGTCTTTCTCTACGAGCAGGACTACGCGAAGGCCGCGCTCGCGGCACGCGAGCGCCTCGGCCGCGACATCCGGATGATCCGCGTCGGGGGGGACGAAGACGAGCTCGAGTCGCTGATCGCCGCCGGCCAGCCGTTGCGCGAGCCGGTCGCGGACGAGCGGGGCTTGATGGCGCTCAATTACACGAGCGGGACGACGGCGCGGCCCAAGGGCGTCATGTACCACCACCGCGGCGCCTATCTGCAGGCGCTCGCGATGGCATTGCACATGGGACTGACCAGCGACTCGGTGTACCTGTGGACGCTACCGATGTTCCATTGCTGCGGCTGGTGTTTTCCGTGGGCAGTGACGGCCACGGGCGGAACGCACCTGTGCCTGCCGAAGCTCGAGGCGCGATTGATCTGGAAGCACATGCGCGAATCCGGCGTCACGCATTTCTGCGCGGCCCCGACGGTGCTCACGATGACGATCTGGGATCCGGCCGCAGGCACGACGAAGCTGCCGCGCATCGTGCGGATCGGTACCGGCGGCGCGCCGCCGACGCCTGCGCTCCTGGAGCGTCTGGCCGAGCTCGGGATGGATATCACGCACCTCTATGGCCTGACCGAGACGTATGGGCCGGTTTGCATCTGTGAATGGCGCAGCGAATGGAACGCGTTGCCGATCACCGAGCAGGCGCGGCTCAAGTCGCGCCAGGGCGTCAACAACGTGATCGCGCAGCGAATCCGCGTCGTCGACGCGGCGGGCCACGACGTTCCATCCGATGCCGAGACGATGGGCGAGATCGCGATCCGCGGCAACGACGTGATGCTAGGCTACTACCGTGACGAGGAAGCCACGCGCCTCGCATGCCCCGACGGGTGGTTTCGCACCGGCGATCTCGGCGTCAAGCATCCGGACGGCTACATCGAGCTTCGCGACCGCGCGAAGGACATCATCATCTCGGGCGGCGAGAACATCTCGTCGGTCGAGATCGAGCAGGCGCTGACGTCGCACCCGGCGGTGCTCGAGGCGGCCGCGGTCGCCGCGCCCGACGAGAAGTGGGGCGAAGTGCCGGTCGCGTTCGTTGCGCTCAAGGACGGCGCGAGCGCCACCGACGCCGAGCTGATTGAGCACGTGCGCGGACGGATCGCGCGCTTCAAGGCGCCGAAGCGGATCGTATTCGGACCCTTGCCGAAGAACGCGACCGGCAAGGTGCAGAAGAACGTGCTGCGGGAACGCGTTCGGCGCGGGGACCTTGCAAAAACGTCATGAAGCGCCTGGCCGGTTAAGCAAATGATGCAAGGAGGCTTGCATGGAATCGCAATCGCGCATCAAGCCGCGGCTGCCGCTGCGGGAGATCGACGAGCGCAACAAACAACGGATCCGTGAGCTCAACGGCGAGTTCCTCAACCTGTACAAGCTGCTCGGCCATCACGAGCAGTTGTTGTCGGCATGGATCGAGTTCGCCTACACGCTGCGCCGCGATTGCACGACGAAGCGGACGCTGCGCGAGCTCATGATCCTGCGCGGCGCGCAGATCGAAGGGTCGGCCTACGAATGGCATCAGCATCGGCGCTGGGCGCACCAGCAGGGCGTGCCGGCAGAGCAGATCGAGGACCTCTTCTTCTGGCGCGAATCGCCCCGCTTCGGCGAAGCTGAATGCGCGGCGCTCGCATTCACCGAAGCGATGCTGGAAGGCCACGTGCCAGACGCCGTCGTCGACGAGCTCAAGAAACACTTCACGCATAGCGAAGTGATCGAGCTCGCGTTGACGGCCGGCTTCTACGCGATGGTCCCGAGAATCCTGAGCGCGCTTCGCGTGCCGATCGAGGAAGAGACGCTGCACGGGCCGATCGCCGCGACGACCGACGCGCGGTAGTCGTTCGGGGACAAAACCTCAATGGACCTGCGGCTCGACGGACACAACGCGCTCGTTACCGGCGCCAACGGCGGGCTCGGCGGCCACTTCGCCGAGACGCTCGCGCGCGCAGGCGCGCAAGTGGCTGTCGCCGCGCGCCGCATCGATTCGCTGGACGACGTCGCGAAGCGCATTCGCGAGGCCGGCGGCGCCGTCGCACCGATCACGCTCGACGTATCGAACCGCGACAGCGTCGTACGCGCATTCGCGGATGCCGCCGACACGCTCGGTCCGATCACCGTCGTCGTCAACAATGCCGGCATCGCGATCACCAAACCGCTGCTCGAGCAGACCGAGGAGGACTGGAACGAGGTGGTTGGCGTCAATCTGACAGGCGCGTGGCGCGTCGCGCAGGAAGCGGCGCGGCACATGGTCAAGCACCAGCGCGGCGGGAGCATCGTCAACATCGCGTCGATCCTCGGCCTTCGCGTCTCGTCGCAGGTGCCCGCGTACGCGGCGTCGAAGGCCGCGCTGATCCAGCTCACCAAGGCGATGGCGCTCGAGCTCGCGCGGCATCGAATTCGCGTGAATGCGCTCGCGCCGGGCTACGTCGAGACGGGGATCAACCGCGAGTTCTTCGCGAGCGAAGCGGGACAGGCGCTGACCAAGCGCATTCCGCAGCGTCGTATCGGCAAGCCCGAAGAGCTCGACGCGGCGCTGCTGCTGTTCGCCTCCGATGCAGGCTCGTATGCAACGGGCTCGGTGCTGGCGATCGACGGCGGGCAACTGGTCAATACGCTATGACGCCCATGGACGCCGCACGGGGCGCGGAGTCGGTCGTCGACTTCTGGGTCGGATTGATTCCGCAATTCTTCGGGAACGCCGCGGCCGGCGCTGCAGCGTCGGGAGCCGGCAAGACGCCGTCGTCGCTCGACGGGCTCGTATTTCCCGCCGACGCCATCGCCGCCACCGCGACGATGACGCGACAGTACATGGAATTGTTCGCGCGTCAGTTCGGGTCGATGCTGCAAACGGCCGGATGGCCTTCAGGCGCGAGCGAATCGATCTCGCCTCAATTGAGCGCGTGGGAGGCCGCGTACGCGGGCGGTGACGTCGCGCAGAAAATGCTCGCGCCGTGGCTTTCGATGATGCAAAGCCTGGCGAAGCCCGGTCGCGCGTTTCCGGAGGCGACGCTCGCTTTCGATCGAACCTATGGCGCGCTCGCCGATGCGCTGGGGTTCGGGCCGCTTCGGAAGCTGCAAGGCGCGTGGCAGGATGCCGTCGAAGCGGGCATCGCGCAGCAGGATGCGCGCGCACGTTACGCCGTGCTCGTTCAGCGCGCGCTCGCGCAAGGCTACGAGCGAACGCTGCGCCAGCTCGCCGACAAGGCGTCCGCGGACGAGAGGATCGAAAGCGTTCTTGCGCTGCTTCGCCTGTGGGCCGTCGCGACCGAGGAAGCGGTGCACGAGGTCTTGCAATCCGAGGACGGCCTTGCCGCGACCGCCGCCTTGACGCGCGCGGCGCTCGCCTATCGCAAGAAGATGCGCGAAGTCGCTGACATCCTCGCGGGCATGCTCGACGTGGCGACGCGCAGCGACGTCGACCTCGCGTACAAGGAAATCCAGGCGTTGAAGCGCGAAGTGCGCGAATTGCGGCGACACGCGACGCGGAGGAAGACCAGATGAAGGACGCCACCGCACAGGCACTGCTTGCCGCGCGCGCGGCACCTGCGCTCGCGATCACGCCCCGAAGCGCCGCGCGCGAGCTCGAGGAAGCTCGCCGGAAGCTGCTACGCGGGATGCGGAAGGTCGCGGAGGTGCCGGAAGAGATGCTCGCGATCGCAACCGTGCCGCGCGAGGAAGTGTGGCGCGAGGACATGGTGCGCCTCTATCGCTGCACGCCGGTCGCGCAGACGCTGCATCGCACGCCGATATTGATCACCTACGCGCTGGTCGGACGCTTCCAGATGATCGATCTCGAGGCCGACCGCTCGCTCGTTCGCAAGCTGCTCGCAAGCGGCTTCGATGTCTACTTCATCGACTGGGGGCTGCCTGGCCGGGCGCAGCGCTGGCTCACGATCGACGATTACGTCTCGGGCTATCTCGACGAATGCATCGACATCGTGCGAAGCCGCGCGAAAGTGCCGGCGATCAACGTGCTCGGCATCTGCCAGGGCGGCGTGTTCACGCTGTGCCACGCGGCGCTCTTTCCCGACAAGGTGCGCAATCTCGCGCTTACCGTGACGCCGATCGACTTCCACGGCGACAAGAAGGAGCCGCGGACCGGTGCCGGCTACATGAACCAGTGGTCGCGCGCGCTTGCGCCCGAGGATATCGACGATCTCGTCGAGGTGTATGGAACGGCGCCGGGCAGCATGGTCGGCTTCGCGTTTTTGATGATGAACCCGGTCAGCAACCTCACCAAGTACACGATCGATCTCGTCGACGTGCTCGACGACGACGCGAAACTCGTCAACTTTCTGCGGATGGAGCGCTGGATCGCCGATCGACCCGATCATCCGGGCGAGGTCGTGCGCCAGTGGTTCAAGGAGTTGTACCAGGAGAACAAGCTCGTGAGGAACGAGCTCGTGCTCGGCACGCGGAAGGTGAACCTGCGCGATGTCAGGATGCCGGTGCTGAACATCTATGCGACCGGCGACACGATCATTCCGGTCTCGTGCTCGCGCGGCGTCGGCAAGCTGTTCGGAACCGACGACTACACGGAGGTCGCGGTCCCCGGCGGCCACATCGGGACGTTCGTCGGGGGCAAAGCGCAGAAGATACTCGCGCCGACGCTCGCCGAGTGGTTCGAGGCCCGCGGTTAGGAATCGCGCAAAAGAAAGCGCGCTCGTCGCGGCAAGCTACATTGCAAGCGGACTTGATCCCGAACGCGAACGCCATGGCGCCTACCGAAGCCCTGCCCGAGCCGAGCAATCCGCTCGGCATCGACGGCATCGAGTTCATCGAATACGCGACGTCGCATCCGCAGGCGTCCGGCGCGCTGCTCGAAAGGATGGGCTTCCACGCGATCGCGCGGCATCGCTCGCGCGAAGTCGTGCTCTATCGCCAGGGGACGATGAACCTCATCGTGAACGCGCACGAAGTCGTCGACCCGACGCCTGCCATTGCCGCGATCGCGCTTCGCGTCCGCGACGCGGGCGAGGCGTTTCGTCATTCGCTCGATCTCGGCGCCTGGCCGATGCGAACGCGCGCGGCAGCGATGGAGCTCCATATCCCCGGCATTCGCGGCGTCGGCGACAGCCTTGTCTATTTCGTCGATCGCTACCGCGACTTCTCGATCTACGACGTCGACTTCATTCGCATTCCCGGCGTCGATCCGCAGCCGCCCGCCGTGGCGGGATTGCACTGGTTCGGCGTTGTACAGGCGATCGAGGACGGTCGAACGCAGGACTGGATCGATTTCTATCGGGCGCTTTTCGGTTTCACCGTGTTGCCGAGCGGCCGCTACTTCGGCGTGCTTCCCAAGGGCACGTTGCTCGAAAGCCCCTGTCACCGGTTCTACCTCCAGCTCATCGAGCCGCCGACCGGCGCCTACGAGCTCGACTGGCCCGAGCGCTTCGTGCGCGTCGGGTTCGGCGCACCCGACATTCCTGCCGCAACCAAGGCGTGGCGCGATCGCGGCATCGTCTTCATCGATCGCGGCGACGTGCAACCGAGTGACAAGGGAGCGCTGACACAGGCGTATCTGGGAGGCGCCATGTTCGAGCTCGTCGTGTCGGATCCATCCAGGGGCTGTTAACCGGCCCTTGATGAAGGCAAGCGCGCGATGAACCTCGACCATTTCGCGATAGATGCGGCGACGCTCGCTGGTCCCCTTGCCAGCAGGCTCGCGGCGATCCGCAACGGCGATTTCCGCCAAGTGATGCTCTCCGCCTCCGACATCGCGCGTGACGCCGAAAACGAGCGCGCGGCCGCCGAAGCGCTCGCCGCGAGCGGACTGCGTGCGGCAGGTTTGCAGGCGTTGCGCGATTTCGAAGGCCTGTCCGGGCCGCTGCACGACTACAAGGTCGGCATCGCGAAGGCGATGCTCGGGATGTGCGTCACCCTCGGCACGAGGCTTCTGCTCGTCTGTTCGTCGACTTCGGCGTACGCGGTCGGCGACGAGGACGCGATCGTTGGCGATCTTCGCAAGCTTGCGACGCTCGCGGTTCCGCTCGGCGTTCGCGTCGCCTACAAGGCGCTGTCGTGGGGACGACATGTGAATACGTACTTGCGATCGTGGGAGCTCGTGGCGGCAGCGAACCGAAGCAACCTCGGGCTCGCGCTCGATTCATATCACGTTCTCGCGTGGAACTCCGATCTCGCGGCGCTCCAGGAGATCGACCGCGACCGCATCTTCCTCGTTCAGCTTTCCGATTCTCTCTGGAACGAGACCCGATCGATTGAAGATCGGATCGAGACCGCGCGTCACCACCGTGTCTTCCCGGGCGAAGGCGTGCATGGCGCGGAGATCGACGACTTTCTGCGACGCCTCGATGCACTCGGCTATCGCGGCGACTACGCTTTCGACGCGTTCAACGACGATTACCGGCAGATTCCCGCGGATGTCGTCGTAGTGCGCGCCCGCGACGCGGCCGAGTGGGTGAGCGAGCGCCTGACGCGACGCGCGCCTGTTGTCAGACGGATTCACGCCGCGTCGGAAACGCTCGACGCGCAGGAACGGCGCGCGATCGGCCGGACGCGATAAGCCGGCGGTTCCACGGATTACGGCCGGCAAACCGGCCGGGCCTGCGATACGCCGCAACGCTACCCGGCAACCGAAGCGTTCGGCATCCTGCGCCTGGCCCACTTCGCGACGAGGCTCGAGATGCCAACGATCGCGATCAGCAACACCGGCCAGCGCGCTAGACTCAGAAGGTCGACGAAGCTCGGCCATTCCTGCTGGCGCAGCATCTGGTAGCGATCCCACATCCAGCTCGCAGCGATGCACGCAGCGATGCCCGAGAGCGAGACGACAACGACGCGGTCGGGCACGAAACGACGCGCAAGCACGAGCGCAGGCAGCATCACCGCCAGCACGAGCATCTGGCCAAGCTCGATCCCGACATTGAACGAGAACAGCGACAGCAGCAAATAAGAACCCGCGAACTGCAATTGCTCGGTCAGGACGTCGGCAAAACCGAATCCGTGCACGAGACCGAACATTCCGGTAATGAACCAGCGGCGCCTGAGGTTGGGACCTGCGACGTTCTCGAGCGCCATGTAAAGGATCGATGCCGCGATCGCCGTCTCCACGAACGGCGGAAACCAGCCGCCTTTCGGCGCGAGATGAAACGCCGAAGCAAACAGCGTCACCGAATGGGCAAGCGTGAATGCGGTAATCACGGAAAAGAGGCCGCGCACGCGACGAAACGGGATGACGAGGCAAAACAGGAACAGCAGGTGATCGATGCCGCTCAGGATATGGCCGATGCCGAGTTCGACGAAGCTCCCTGCCGCCTGATACCAGGTGGGATTCAACGACAACGGCTCCGACCCGCCAGGAATGATCAATGCACGACTCGCGCCTTCGATCGGCACGTAGCGAATCAAGAGCTTCGTCGCGCCGCCGAGATCGGCCGCGACCTGCGACTGGATCGTAAACACCGAATGCGGCGAGACGATCGGATACGTGAAGTGAACGTCGAGCGCACTTTGATCGTACGGCAGACGCGTCGCCGGATCGGCCGACTCGTCGGTGTGGCGAATGGCCGCTTCGTAGGTTTCGAATGAACGATCGGCCGAAGGCGACAGTCGCGCGCCGGCCTTCGTCGGTGACAAGCGAGCGCCGTCCTCGTCCAGAACGAGGCCGTCCGCCAGCGTCTGAAGCGCGAGGTCGATGACCGGCTGCGATCCCGCGAGGTCGTAATCCACCCCCTTGCGAGCGAATGGCAGCCCGCGCAGCAAGTCCATCGGAATGCGCACGACCAGGTCGGCTTCCTTCGGCTCGATCTTCACGAACGCGTTCATCACCGTATTGGTCGGCAACGTATGCGCGACCGCCGCGGGAACGAGCGCGATGAACGTCAGAGCAAGGAGCACTCCTGCGATGTTGCCGATCCTGTTCCGCGCGAACGCAAGTGCATCCATCCGCATCGACCTACTTCGCGCTGGAAACCGCAATGCCACCGAGTTGCAGATACTGCTGTTGCTGGTCGTAGTGCGTGGCCCAGCTACCTGTCAGCGTCAGGACGGCCATCGACCGCGACATCTTCGTTTCGCCCATGGTCAGCATGTCCTTCATGTGCGAGTCGTCCAGATTCGCGAGCGCCGCCGTGCAGAAATCGAACGAATCCTTGATCCGCTTCATCAACGTCGGCTTCGGATCCGTCTCGGCGAGCGTTGGAAGCTGCGGCATCGGAATGCCTCCGATGTAGGAACAAAAGAGATAGTTGCCATCGGCGATGTGCAGCGTCAGATAGCCGAACGTGTAGTTGTCCGGCGGCGCCTTGAGCTCGTATTTGTCGGCAGGCATCTCGTCCGCCGCGTCGATGAGATTCTTGCTCCGCTGCGCGAGTGCCGTACGGAGGAACGTAGACACGCGATTCGCACCGGGCGAAAACAAGGCAGACGGATTTGCGTACGCATGGCTGGAAACACAAAACACCGCGATCGCCGTCACCCGGCAAACGTTGCTCGCAAGCAAACGCTTCGCGCAGATCGGCCGATGCATGCTACGGCGTCGAAAGGGCGACGCGGAACCCGTAACCGACGCCATGCGCGGATGGGACGAGACCGATGCGTCGCGTCACATGGACGAAGCTCGCGAGATCGCCCCAGTAGCCGCCGCGAAGCGATCGCATGCGAGCATCGGCCTCGCTCGCCGCGTCGTTTTTCGGGTCCTGAACGCCAACGCCTTCATCGAACCAATCGGACGTCCATTCCCAGACGTTGCCGGTCATGTCATAGAGCCCCAGGCCGTTCGGCTTCTTCTGGCCCACCGGATGAGTCTGGAAGTCGGCATTGTTGTAATACCACGCGTAGTCGGCGAGCGATTTCTCGCTGCTCGTCCCGGCCCATTTCTCGGCCTTGCCGCCGCTTCGCGCCGCGTACTCCCATTCCGCCTCGGTGGGCAGCCGATAGGCCTTTCCGGTTCGCGCGTCGAGTTTGCGAATGAACGCCTGAACGTCGTTCCACGATACGTTCTCGACCGGACAGTTCAAGCCACAATTGGGTTCTTTCGATGGATTCGTGCCCATCGTTCCCGTCCATTGCATCTGGGTGACGGGATACTTGCCGATGTAGAAGTCCTTCACGCACACCTTGTGGACGGACTCCTCGTCCGAGCCGTCGCCCATCGTGTAGCAGCCGCCTTTCACCAGCACCATGGCGATCTGCCTGAGCGGCTCGGGCGGCGTGATCGGCCAATCGTCCGCCGACGCCGATGCGACAAAAAGAGACGAAACGATGGCCAGAATTGGAACGGACGTTTTCATGCCTCTACTGCCGCGAAAGAAAGGCGGGATGAAAAACGAGGGCGGAAAAGAGGCCAGGCTCGCATTTCTGGGCGCAACGCATGGTCAGAGTACGCCCGGAAATGCGAGCCTGGCCCCTTTTCCTCCGCCGTGGAGGCGAGGCGATCGGGATGCGAACGTTGTGTGCAACCTTCAAAGCGCAGCGAGCTTGCCGATCTGATCGTTGATCAGGATGGTCAGCGCTGTCTGGTTCGGATCGAGAATCCACTGCGACACGTCCTGCTCGAGCGTCTGCAGCACGCTGATCGCGTTCGTGTACTGCCCCTGCTCGACGTCGTGGAACGCCGCCTGGTATTCGCTCAGCAACTCCGCGCGTTGCATGGGCGCATTCGCGGCATTGACGAAGCCCGAATCCGGTAGCAGGCCCGTGGGCGGCAGCGTCGGACAGATCGACTTCAACGCGCATGTCAAGCCCGACGCGATTTGTCCCCAGCCGAAATCGAGCAGGATCTTGACGTCGTTGCGCGCCATGAGCGTGCCCGCGATCTCCGTAAGACCGGCCACCTGGGTCACGAAGTAGTTCTGGTCGAATCCGGGATAGCCTGCTTCGGTCGTCAGTTGCGAATATTCCTGCGTCCATGCGCCGGGCCAGTCGCCGGCGAGGCCGATGCCTGGAATCTGCGGCGTGTACGAGCGGCCCTTGTTGACGGGACTCAGCACCTGCTTCTGGAAACCGCCGTTGACGCCGGGGGCCACGTTACCCGAGCTCGCCTCGACGCGCGGCCAATTGTTGTCGGCGGTGGCCTGCGCGATCGTGTCGATCAGAAACAGATTGTTGTTGTTCACGTCGATGAAGCTGGTGATGACGCCTCCGTCTTCCGGGCGTGCCGAGGAATACACATAGTCGTCGCCGTTCGATCCTGCCTCGAGCGTCGAGCGTCCACCCATGTGCTCCATGCCCATCGTCGCGACGATCGGTTGCAGCTTGTCCGGATTGTTCAGGTAGTAGTCATACTGCGACCATGCGCTTTCGGCGCCGGGCATGAAGTGCCGGCTGTCGAACCAGAAGACCAGCGTCCTCGGGCGCTGCTGTTGGGGAATGTGGCTCATGTAATGCATGATTCCCAGCATGCCGAAGCTGCCGTCTTCCTCGACGAGCGACATCGCGTCGGTGTGTGTCGCAAGCAGGATCTGCTCGTCCTGTGGCGTCCCGTAGTTCTTGCCGGGCAGGTAACCGATTACGTACCGCCCCTGGACCGGGACGAAGCTGGCGTTCAGCGTCAGCGTCGCATTCGCGCCGGTCTTCGCGTCCTCGATCACCTTCGCGCCGTTGACGCGATCGAGGCAAAGCGTCGGCACGTTCCGGTACACGGTGCCCGGGCCGCCGCTGCCGGTGAGGCTGTAAACGCTTCGCTGGATGAGCCCGAACGCGCCGCCGGGCGACAAGTCGTAGACGATCACGACGCCGGCCGCGTTGCCTTTCATCGCGATGTTGGCGAATCCGCCGAGCTGGCTCCAGACCCAGCGATACCAGTAGGAGCTGCTGACACTCGCCGGAACCGGCGTGTACATCGGGAACGACCAATCGCCTGGACTGCGAAATTCGTAATCGGTGTAGGTGTAGTTCGGCAGGATCTGGCTCGTGTACGAATAAGGCGGATTGACGTTCGGGACCGACGGTGGATACGGTACCGTCTGGAACACGACGATCTTGCCCGCGATGCTCGCCGGCGGATTTGCCGGATCGTAATAGACGAGTTGAGCCGTGACGCCACTGGGAGGCGTCGAGCCCGACGTCATGCCGTACGTCGCTACGACAGGCACCGGCGTGCCGTTCGACACCAGCTTCTCGACCTCGACACCGGAGCCGTAAATGTGCGTCCGCGGGTCGGGCCAGTCGTTGACGGTGAAGAAGGTGTACGGCAGGTCCTGCTCGAAGAGGTCGACGGCCCCGAACTCCTGCATCGTGGTCTCGATGAAATTCAGCCACTTGTTGCCGCCCGGGCTTCCGGCGTACGTCGGACCGATCTGCGACTTGAACATCGCCCACTGCAGCGCCTGCTGCGGCGTGATCATGAATGCCTTGTTGATGCGCGTGAGATGCGGGCTTCCGCTGGTGAGATGCAATGACGGCGATGGCGACGGTGGATCGGCAAAAGCCGGCGCGAGCATCGCCGACGACGCGAGCGTGAACAGCGCAATGGCTGACATCTTCATCCTGGCCTCCTTAGAGTCGCGACGGGCGCGTGCAGGGCGCGCGATCGCTGGTTCGTTCGCAATTCCAGCTCCGTCGTGCAGTGTATTTCGGGCGGGAGCCCGCGGAGTTGCCGATTCCTGATACGGAATGTCAAGAAATTGCGATTTTTCGACGAACGTGGCGCGACACTGCAACGGCAGCGCCGGCGTTGCTCGCTCCGCAGCCCCATGAGATGGCGGGCGTCGCCATTCGACGACTTTGCGGCGGACGAGCGCCTATCCCGCCAGAACGAACCACGCCGCCATCGCGATCGCGGCCGAGGCAAGCAGGTAATTGACAATGGGCGCGAACCAGACCGGACGGCCTGGGGGACGCTCCGGGGCGGAGAGACCGTGAATGAACCGGGCGAACTGCGAAGCCGAAACGATGGCGACGATCGCGCCGAGCAGTAGGAACACGACACCGAAGAACAGCGACGCGCCGGGATGCGCATGCTCCGCCGCGCCGTTTTCGATGCTGCGAATGTACAAGCCGAAGCGCTCGACGACAAACCCCAGTCCGATCAGCGCGATGGCGGTTCGCTGCCATGCCAGCAGCGTGCGCTCGGCAGCGAAATAGACGCGCGGATCATCGAGATAGGACATGAGCGTGCTCCTCCTCGATACGTCGACCGAGGCCTATGGGTTATGACCCGAGATGAAACTCGCTACTACCGCAACAGGAAACGCTCGACCGCTGTCGCGAAGACGATCGGCTGCTCGACGTTCGAAAGGTGCGCGGCCTCGAGCGTCGTCACTTCCGATCCCGCGATCGCGCGATGGATCGCCTCTCCAGCCTCGGGCGTCGTCGACGGATCGTGCGCGCCGATAATGACGAGCGTCGGCGTGCGGATCGATCGGATCGCCTCGCGCTGATCCATGTCGCGGATCGCGGCGCAGCAACCAAGGTAGCCTTCGACCGGCGTGCGAAGGATCATCGTGCGCACGCGCTCGACCGCGCCGGGCTCCTTCGCGCGAAAGGCCGGCGTAAGCCACCGCTCGAGCGTTCCCTCGACGATCGCGTTCATGCCGTTCTCGCGCACCTGGGCCATGCGCTCGTCCCAAAGCGATCGCGGCGGCATGTGCGCCGACGTATTCGCGAGCACCGCGCGCGCGATGCGTCCGCCCGCGTGCGACATCAGCCACATGCCCATCATGCCGCCCATGGAAAGCCCACAAAAATGCGCGCGTTCGATATGAAGCGCGTCCAGCACCGCGAGCGCGTCGCGGCCGAGGCGGTCAATCGTATAGGGTCCCGGCGACACGGCCGTGCGCCCGTGCCCGCGAGCATCGTAGCGGACGACTCGGAAACGCTTCGACCAGTGCGGCACCTGCTCGTCCCACATCGACATGTCGGACCCGAGCGAGTTGGAGAGCAGGAGCGCCGGAGCTTCGGGCGAGCCGTCGGTGCGCACCGCAAACGCATTGCCTTCGATGTCGATGGTAGCCATGGATCGATCGCGTGTTGGTTGTGTCGGGGTACTAATCGCCTCGATTATCGCGCGATATCGACATCCACCGCGTTGCCGGTCCTCGCCGCTTCGGCGATCGCGTCAATGACGCGCAGATTCTGCAAACCGTCGCGACCGCTGACCAGCGGCGTTGCTTCGCCGCGCATGACGGCCGCGAAATGCTCGATCTGCAGTGCGAGCGGATCGGCGCGGTCGAGCGGGATCGTTTCCTTGAAAGGCGTGAACCACGAGGGAGTCGCCATCCTGCGCGTAGTACCTGACGCGACGTGGATCGCGTTCGGCGTCGCGAGCATGACGGCGTCGAAACGATAGCCGATTCCCTGGCAGCCGAACATCGCCGTAGTTGGCGGACACGACGGCGTCAAGGTAAATTGCCAGGCGGAAGATCGCGCACGCCGCACACCCCATACGAAGGAGCGCCATGGCGCGCATCATCGGCGGCCTTGCCGCCTCGCATACGCCGACCATCGGGTTCGCCTACGATCGCAACAAGCACGACGATCCCGCCTGGACGCCGATCTTCGAAAACTTCGCGCCGCTTGCCGAATGGCTTGCCGGGAAGCGACCGGACGTGCTGCTCTTCATCTACAACGATCACGTCACGTCGTTCTTCTTCGACCATTACTCGGCGTTTACGCTTGGCGTAGGACCGACGTGGCACGTTGCCGACGAAGGTGGCGGGGCCCGCGATCTCCCGCCGATCGACGGTCACCCGAAGCTTGCTTCGCACATCGGGCATGCGCTGATGGCCGACGAGTTCGACATGTCGTTCTTTCAGCATCGCGCGCTCGACCATGGCTGCTTTTCGCCGCTGTCGGTGCTATGCCCGCACGAGCCCGAATGGCCCGTCAGCATCGTGCCGCTGCAGATGGGCGTGCTGCAGTTCCCGATTCCGGGCGCGCGTCGCTTCTTCAAGCTCGGCAAGGCGCTTCGCCGCGCGATCGAAAGCTATCCCGAGGATCTTCGCGTCGCGATCGTCGCGACCGGCGGCCTATCGCATCAGGTGCACGGCGAGCGGGCCGGCTTCAACAATCCCGAATGGGACCAGCGCTTCCTCGATCTCTTCGAGCGCGATCCCGACCGACTCGCAGAGATGACGATCGCCGAATATGCAAAGCTTGGTGGATTCGAAGGCTCCGAAGTCGTAATGTGGCTGACGATGCGCGGTGCGCTGCCGGCGAATATCGTCTGCAAGCATCGCAGCTACTACCTGCCGTCGATGACCGGCATCGCGACGGCGATCTACGAAGGCCTCGACGAGGCAGCCGATCCAGCGATCGCCGAACGCCAGCGCCGCGATATCGCGACGCAACTGAACGGTATCGAAGGCATCGAAGGCAGCTATCCGTTCACGATCGAGCGCAGCGTCAAGGCGTTTCGCATCAACGATTACCTGCATCGGATGGTTGAGCCCGCACATCGCGAAGCGTTCCTGCGAGACTCCGAGGCGAGCTTCGAGGCTGCGGACTTGAGCGAGGAAGAGCGCGATCTCATTCGGCGTCGCGACTGGCGCGGATTGATGCACTACGGCGTCATCTTCTTCATGCTCGAGAAGCTCGGCGCGGTCACCGGCGTGTCGAACCTGCACATCTATGCGGCAATGCGGGGTGAAACGCTCGAAGCGTTCCAGCGCACGCGCAATGCGCCGGGCGCGCTTTACTCGGTCGCGGGCAAGGATGCGGCCAGTCTTGGCTGGGACAAAGCGGTGCCGTCTCGGTGACCCGCATTCCAGGGAGACGGTGTCGATGATCATCGACGTCCACGGCCACTACACGACGGCCCCGAAAGCGCTCGAGACGTGGCGCAATCGTCAAATCGCGGCGATCGGAAACCGCGCCGATATGCCGCGCGCTTCCGAGTTTCGAATCGACGACGACGAGATCCGAGAATCGATCGAGCGCAACCAGCTTCGGTCGATGCGCGAGCGCGGCATCGACCTCACGATCTTCAGCCCGCGCGCGAGCTTCATGGCGCATCACATCGGCGATTTCGAAGTGTCGAGCACGTGGGCCGCGATTTGCAACGAGCTCTGCCATCGCGTGAGTCGGCTTTTCCCCGATCATTTCGTTCCGGCCTCCATGCTGCCGCAGAGTCCCGGCGTCGATCCCGCGACGTGCATCCCGGAGCTCGTCCGGTGCGTCGAGGCGTATGGCAACGTCGCGATCAATCTCAATCCCGATCCGTCGGGCGGACGCTGGACGTCGCCACCGCTGTCCGATCGCCACTGGTACCCGATCTACGAGAAGATGGTCGAGTACGACATCCCGGCGATGATCCACGTCAGCACGAGCTGCAATCCGTGCTTTCACACGACCGGCGCGCACTACCTGAACGCTGACACGACGGCGTTCATGCAGTGCCTGGCTTCGGACCTGTTCAAGGATTTTCCGACGTTGCGCTTCGTCATTCCGCACGGCGGCGGAGCAGTGCCTTATCACTGGGGACGATTCCGCGGGCTCGCGCAGGAGCTCGGCAAGCCCTTGCTTGCCGATCATTTGCTGCGTAACGTGTTCTTCGACACCTGCGTCTATCATCAGCCCGGCATCGATCTGCTGACGCGCGTGATCCCTGTCGACAACGTGCTCTTCGCGAGCGAGATGATCGGCGCCGTGCGCGGCATCGATCCCGAAACGGGATACCACTATGACGACACGAGGCGCTACGTCGAGGCCGCGCGAATCGATGCGGCGGCCAAGCAGAAGATCTACGAAGCGAATGCGCGGCGCGTCTATCCTCGGCTCGACGCAGCACTGAACGCGAAAGGACAATGACGCATGTATGAGCTCGGCGTCGTCCATCGAAACATCGAGCGGCCCGATAGCGAGGTCGTCGCCAGGCTGGGTTCCTTCGGTGTTGCGACCATCCACGAAGCGATGGGACGCGTGGGGCTTCTCGAGCCGTACATGCGCCCGGTCTTTGTGGGCGCGCACGTCGCGGGCCCGGCCGTCACCGTGCTGATGCAACCCGGCGACAACTGGATGCTGCACGTCGTCGCCGAGCAGCTCCATCCCGGCGACGTTGTCGTTGCCGCCGTCACGGCAGATTGCACCGACGGTTACTTCGGCGAACTGCTCGCCACGAGCTTCAAGGCGCGCGGCGCGCGCGGGCTTGTCATCGATGCGGGCGTGCGCGACGTGCGTGCGCTCACGGAAATGCCATTTCCCGTCTGGAGCAAAGCGATTTCGGCGAAAGGCACGGTCAAGGCGACGCTTGGCTCCGTCAACGTCCCGGTCGTATGCGCCGGCGCGCTCGTGCATCCTGGTGATGTCGTCGTTGCTGACGACGACGGCGTCGTGATCGTGCCCGCGCCGCTTGTCCACAAGGCAATGGAAGCGGCGGCCGCGCGCGAAGCGAGCGAAGGTGAAAAGCGCGCGAAGCTCGCCGCCGGCGTTCTCGGCCTCGACATGTACGGCATGCGCGAGCCGCTGGAAAAGGCCGGACTCAAGTACATCGATTGAGGCATGCGATGAACAAGTCCGGCAACGTGGAATGCATCAGCGGCATTGCGTCGATGGCGATGCGTTACGTATTGGCGGACGCGAGCGAGGCGTACACGCAGAAGACCGGACAACGCGTGAGCATCGCTTCGGTCGGCGGTGTCGATGCCGCGCGTCGCGTGCAGCAGGGCGAACCTTTCGATTTCGTCGTTCTCGCCGCCGATGTGATCGAGGAGTTGGCCAATCTTGGCCGAGTCGACGCGAGCAGTCGAACCGATCTCGCGCGATCCGACATCGCGATCGCCGTCGCCGCCGGCGCGACGAAACCCGACGTCAGCAGCGAAGCGGCGGTTCGTGATGCGGTGCTGCATGCGAGGAATATCGGCTATTCGACCGGCCCGAGCGGCGCGCATCTGATGCGCCTGATCGAGCGCTGGAACGTCGTCGATACGATCCGGACGCGGCTCGTCAAGGCTCCGCCTGGAGTACCGGTCGCAACGCTGATCGCGCGCGAAGACGCGGACCTCGGCTTCCAGCAATTGAGCGAGTTGATGCACGCGCCGAGCGTCGATGTCGTCGGTGTGCTTCCACCGGAGATCCAGTCGACCACGACGTTCTCGGCGGCAGCGTGCACCGCATCGATGCAACGCGCACCGACGAGCGCCCTGCTTGCCTGGCTCGCGTCCGAGCACACGGATGCAGCGAAGCGCCGCCACGGCATGCAACCCGCCCGAACGCGCACATGATTCATCGACGCCAACTTACCCTCTGGAGAAACCGATGCACGGTCATCGCATGACTCGTCGCGCAATGCTCAAGGCAACCGCGGCCGCCGTCGCGGCGGGCTTCGTCAAGCCGTCGTTCGCCGCTGAGTCCATGAAGATCGGATTGATCCTGCCGCTCACCGGGCCGTTCGCGTCGACCGGTCGGCAGATCGAGGCCGCATGCCGCCTGTATATGCAGAAGAACGGCGATACAGTGGCGGGCCGCAAGATCGATCTGATCGTCAAGGACGACACGGGCATCGCGCCGGAGACCACCAAGCGCATCGCGCAGCAACTCCTGGTGCAGGACAAGGTGAACGTGCTTGCCGGCTTCGGCCTGACGCCGCTCGCGCTCGCTGCCGCGCCGATTGCAACGGATGCGAAAACGCCGATGATCGTGATGGCGGCGGCAACGTCGATTATCACGTCGAAGTCGCCATACATCGTGCGAAGCGGTTTCACGCTGCCGCAGGTCACGTGGCCGATTGCCGAATGGGCGCCGAAGAACGGCATCAAGTCGGCGGTGACGCTTTGCACCGACTATGCGCCAGGGCTCGACGCCGAGAAGACGTTCGTCACGCGCTTCACCGGCGCCGGCGGCAAGGTGGTCGAATCGGTGCGCGTGCCGCTTCGCAATCCAGACTATGCGCCGTTCCTTCAGCGCGCGAAGGATGCGAAGCCGGATGCGCTGTTCGTGTTCGTGCCGTCCGGCGAAGGCTCCGGCGTCATGAAACAGTTCAACGATCGCGGTCTCGAGCCGGCGGGCATTCGCATGATCGGCACGGGCGACGTCGTCGACGACGATCTGCTCGAAAGCATGGGCGAAGTCGCGGTCGGCGTCGTCACGTCGTTCCATTACTCCGCCGCGCACGACTCGCCCGATAACAAGGCGTACGTCGACGCGTTCATGAAGACGAACAGCTTCCGGCCCAACTTCCACTCCGTCGGCGGCTACGATGGCATGCACCTGATCTACGAGGCAGTGAAAAAGGCCGGCGCGAATGCCGACGGCGACAGGCTCGTCGACGCGATGAAGGGCATGAAATGGACGAGTCCGCGCGGACCGATGACGATCGATCCCGCCACGCGCGACCCGATTCAGAACGTTTACATCCGTAAAGTCGAGATGGTCGGCGGCAAGCCGTGGAACATCGAGTTCGAGACATTCGAGAACGTGAAGGATCCCGGCGTGTAGCCTCAATTCGAAGACGGAAGCGGCGGCAGATAGCGCGCGGAAAGCGCGCAGAGATCTTCGAGGTCGACGACGCGCCAGCCGCGTCGCAGGAACGCATCCCACTCTTCGGCGAGCGGATACGAAAAATAGCTGCCGCCGACCTGCGCGCGAGCTTCCAGCGTTTCGTTACGCGCAAGTCGCGCGATCGCGTCCGCGATCATGGGGACGGCGACCGGATACAACGACAGCACGTGAGCGAAGAGTGATCGGTCGCGGTCGACCGGCACTTTCACCCGCCCGATAATCGGGCCGGCGTCGATCGCGCTATCCGTGATGTAGTGCAGCGTGCAGCCAATCTCCTTTTCTTCCGCCTGAAGCGCCCGGAACGTTGCGATCACGCCGCGATACGCAGGCAGCAGGCCCGCGTGCAGGTTGAGAATGCCGAGCCTTGGCACGCCGATGGCGGCCGCCTTGAAGATCGCCCCATAGCGGATCGATAGTACGAGGTCGGGCACGAACGCACGAAGCAATGCGAGCCCGGCCTCGTCGTTAGGCGTGGGAAAAGGCACGACCGCAATGCCGCGATGTTGCTCGATCTCGCGAAACGTCAGGTATCGCTCCTCGCCCGAATAGCCTGCACGCTCGACAAGCGGAAACAGCACGTCGTTCGCGAAGGCCTGTTCCGCCATGCGGAGCTGACGGCGCGGCATGGGCTCGGCGGCACTTGGTGCACCAATGCGAGCGCTGAGACCCACGCGGACTTCGTGTCCCGACAACGACGGCAGGAGCAGGTTGAGCGCGACGTTGGCCAGCACGTCGTCGTTGAGGCAGCAGAGGATCTTCATCGGAGTCGATTTTCAATCTTCGGTGCGACGAGCCCAGGCAAGGACGGAGCCTGACAAGGACGAAAGAAGGATCCCGGGGTGTAACGCGCGGCCGAATCGTCGCTTCAGAAGCCGATTCTCGCGCGCACGCCGCCGATCACGACGTCGGGCGCCGAACCGTTGCCACCCGGTCGGCGAATCCACTGCACGTCGGGCGACACGTCGAGGTGCTTGTTGACGCGCCAGCGGTAATACGCTTCGGCGATGCGCTCCGTCCCCGTCACCGCGTAACCCGCGAGCGAAGCATCGGCGGTCGCCTCACGATACTCGTTGCTCGTGCGCAGGAACCCCGACGCCAAGCCGATGGCGTCGTCCTCGCGGGCCCAGCCGCGTCCCGCAATCTCGGCGCCGAACGTCAACGCGCGATCGAACCGCACCTCGCCCGCGATCTCGGCCCCGAAGCGTCCCCATAGCGTGATCGTGTTAGTCACCGGCTGGTCGATCGAGAAACCGACACCCGTGTGCCGCTCGAAGCGGCCCTCGAAATCCACCGTTCTGCCGTTCGTCCAGGCGTACGCGCGATACGTGCCCGGTTCGAGCGATGCGAATCGGTGGTTGGTCTCGATCTGCCCGATCACGAACGGGCCGGCGAGCGAACCGTGAAAATCGGCCCCCGGGCCCGAGCCGAACGCAGCGAGCGATACACGCCACGCTTGGTCGCTCTCGCCGGCATACGCGACGCACACGCCGGGCGCGAACCCGTAACGATCGGCGCGCGTGTCTCCGCCCGAATCGAGCAACGGATTGTGCACGAACGCGTTGTTCAGGAAACGCATCGTCTCGTCGTCGGCAACTCTGTCCTGATCGAAAAAGGCGAATGCATCCATCTTGCCGACCGTGACCTCGAAGCGCCGATACGATGCACCGCCGCCACTGGCGGCAGGCAGCGGCGCACTCAACTGGTACCAGGCCTCGGCAACGATCACGTACGCATCGCCGGCGCTCATGCCGGCGAACGCCGTCGTGTTCGGCGTGCTCGTGTACGTGGGGCGCAGCGCCACCGCAATGCCCTGTCCGGCGCGGAAATGCGCGAGGAACTTTCCTTCGAGATCGCCGATTCGTCCGCCGGGCAATGTCAGCGTGACGTCAGCGCGATCGTTCGCGCGCGACGTTCGCGCGCTTTCCTCGACGCTACCGGCGTTCGCCTGCTGCGCGACGCCGGTGACGCTGCCCCCGATGGTCGCAGCAGTCGGCGCCTGCGCATCTTCGCGTTGGTTCGGTTGTTCGCCTTCGTCGGCGCCGGCGAGTGGCGCTGCCAGCCATAGCATGGCGACGAGCATCGTCTCGAAGGACAGGAATTTCAAGGCGCTTCCCTGGCGGTCAATGCAAATTGACGCCATTCTCGCTCGGGCGCATAGCAACCCGAGCGTCCCCGCGCCTACAATGCCGATCGTATGGACACCGCACAATCGCGATACCGCAAGGCGCTCGTCGTCGGGGCCGGTCAGGGACTGAGCGCGTCGCTCGCGCGCGCGTTCGCCGCGCAAGGCATCGACGTCGCGCTTGCGGCGCGCGACATCGAGAAGCTGCGCGGGTTGGCGTCCGAAACGGGCGCGCATGTGTTCGCATGCGATGCGCAGGTCGAAGCCGACGTAGACAGATTGTTTGCGGACGTCGAACGTGAAATCGGTTCGCCCGACGTCGTTGTTTACAACGCGAGCGCTCGCGTGCGCGGGCCGCTCGCCACGCTGCCACCCGAAGACGTGCGCCGCTCGCTGATGGTGACGGCGTTCGGCGCGTTTCTCGTCGCGCAGCGCGCGGTAGCGCGCATGCTGCCCCATCAGTACGGCGCGATTCTGTTCACCGGCGCGTCGGCGAGCGTCAAGGGCTACGCGGAGTCAGCACCCTTCGCGATGGGCAAGTTCGCGCTTCGCGGGCTCGCGCAGAGCATGGCGCGCGAGCTGGCGCCAAAAGGCATTCACGTCGCGCACTTCGTGATCGACGGCGCCATTCGCCGGCGGGGCCAGAGCGACCCCGATGACCGGTCGCTCGATCCCGATGCGATCGCGAGCGCCTACATGTCGGTGCTCATGCAGCCTAGAAGCGCGTGGACGTGGGAGATCGAATTGCGGCCATGGGTCGAGAGGTTTTGAGGGGGAATGATCGCTCGCAGCACGGCCGTATTTTCTGACTGTGCCGCAGCGTTTCGCGCTCATTCACCCCGTTGGTTGTCGCAGGATACGTTCGTGTTCCAATCGGCGAACGTGCCGCTCGGGTTGTGCTCCCACGCCCATACGTGCAATTCGCAGAAGGCGTGCAGCCGAAGCGATTAGCTCGGCAAACGTAGTTTGTGAGATGGCCGTCGACACC
>Ga0070731_10000290_pt1 | contig 80016 bp, 86 predicted proteins | sample Coa_R1_2_FD_66448 | JGI IMG/M metagenome (GOLD analysis project Ga0070731, IMG submission 66448) | Surface soil microbial communities from Centralia Pennsylvania, which are recovering from an underground coalmine fire - Coalmine... | ecosystem: Environmental > Terrestrial > Soil > Unclassified ... | reverse complement strand
ACCGCCGCGGCCGGCTGCGTGGGGCGTCCGGATCGTACGACGGTGCGGCTCCCTCGCCGTCGCGTGTCACGAACTTGTCGCACTCCCGTGACGCTCTCGTAGGGACGGCTGCCGCCGGACGTGCCGCCTCGAGCCACGCCGGTTCGGGACGCGGCTGTGATACGTGATTGTGACGGTCCGGCTCTCGTCAGACGCCGAGCGCTTGCGAGGCCAGGGCGGTGCCTCCGACCCGCGCGCGGATCTTCTCGAACGCGGTTTCCCGCGCCGTCGACCGGTCGTCGGCAAACGGTGAGAAACCGCAGTCGTCGGTCGTTCCGAGACGGTCGACGGGGATGTGCTTCGCCGCCAGCAGCACACGGTCCCGCACCTCCTCCGCCGTCTCGACACGCGGTGAGATCGGGTCGATCACGCCGACGAAGATCCGCTGACCGGGACGCATGTTCTCGGCGATCGCCCGGAGGACAGCCTCTGGACCGGGCTCACCCGCCAGCTCGAGGTAGAACGCGCCGGCGTGCAGGTCGAACAGCAGGGGAAGCAGCGCCGCGTAATCGACGTCGGCGCTGTGGGTCGAGTCGTGGTCGCCGCCCGGGCACGAGTGGACGCCGATCCTCTCCAGCTCATCGGGGGAGAACCGATCGAGCACCTGGTTGTTCAGCGCGATGAAGCTCCGGAGCAGCCCACCGGACGGATCCAGCTTGAGCGCGAGGCGGCCCTCGGTGAAGTCGATCTGGACGCAATGGGCGCCTGCGTCGAGGCAGCGCCGGATGTCCGCCTCGGCTTCGTCGACCAGATCGGCCAGGAACTCGTCGCGCGAGTAGCCCTCGATCCCGTCGGCCGGGTAGAGGAGGCTGAGTGCCGACGCAGCGATGACCGCCTGCTTGACGGGACGCGTCGCCACCGGTTGAGCCGCCCGCAGGTAGGCGTCGGCGTGCGTCCGGTAGCGGAACGGACCCTCGGTGATGACCGGGAGCTGCCGTGTGTGGCCGTCCGCAAACGGAATCACGACGCCTTCGGCGGCGAGAGACGTGATTCCGTCGACCGGGTAGGTGGCGAAGCTCGGCTTGCGCTGTTCGCCGTCGGTGACGACCGGCGAGCCTGTCGCCTCCATCCTCGTAATCGTGTCGCGAACTGCGTCGTCGAACAGCGTTTCGAGCTCGTCGGGGGAGGTCGCTCCGGTCGCGGCACCTTGCATCGCGGCGACGAGCTCGCCCGATCTCGGAATGCTGCCGATGGGTTCGGTGGGAATCATGGAGCGACGGTTACCGGAGGCACGCCGCAGATGTCAAGTCTCAAGCGCGTTTGACACGCGGCGTACACATCGCCGCAACGAGCGGTCTTTTCATTCGGCGCACCTCTTGCGGACGGCGCCGTTTGCGTCATACAGTGCGGCTCCCGTCGGGCACGGGGAGCGAGTAGGTCGAAGCCCCGCCGAGCGACACCCGACGCGCGAAAGCGCGAGAGGTTCGGTTGGCGAGGTGGACGAAAGCTCCACCGGCCCGGCGGTTTTCTTGTGGACCGATTCAGCCTGAGCGGCCGAAGAGTGAGCTCTCGAGCACGTAGAAGAGCGCAATCGCCGCATACAGCGCGACTGCGAGATACGCGGAGAGCAGCGATGACAGCGTCGCGAGCCCGTAGCTGAACGACCCCGGCAGGAACGACCGCGAGATCCCCGAGACGATGCGTGCGTCCGCGTCCTCGGCGATCAGCCGCCTGCCGAGTGCGGCGTAGAACCAGAGTGCGCCGAACGAGATCGCCATCAGCGTGAACGTCAGGCCGTACGCGAACGCGCCGGCGTGCGAGCCGCCGCGGAGCGTCTCGGCCAGCACGCGGGTCGGGAACGGGCTGAATGCGACGATCATCAGGAACACGATGTTGATGAACAGGAACGTGCGGTCCGCCCGGGCGACCTGCTGGAAGACGGTGTGGTGGTTGACCCAGATGATCCCGATCGTCAGGAACGAGATCGCGTACGCCGCGTACGACGGCCAGGCATGCACGAGCCCGTGTGCGGGGGAGCCGCCCGCACGGTGCACCTCGAGGATGAGAAGAGTGGCCGCGATCGCGAACACCCCGTCGCTGAACGTCTCGAGCCGAGCGGTCTCCACGCTACGAACTTAATTCATGCCCTGGATGAACTACGTTTCGCGGGTGTGAGCTTCAGCGGCTCCCTCATCCAGAACGCGATCTACATCGCCCGCCAGGTGCACGAGTGGCCTGTCGAGGCGGACGATTGGGAACGGGAGGCGCAGGAGAAGCTCGCCCCGCGCGCGTTCGGGTACATCGCCGGCGGTGCCGGCTCGGAGTCGACGATTCGCGCGAACCGCGACGCATTCGCGCGCTGGCGGATCCGGCCTCGGATGCTGACCGGAAACACGCACCGCGACCTGTCGGTCGACGTGCTCGGCCTGCACTCGCCGGCGCCGTTCCTGTTCGCGCCGATCGGGGTGCTGTCGCTCGCCCATCCCGACGGCGATGCCGCGGTGGGGCGGGCGTCGGCGTCGTCGGGCGTCCCGCTCGTGGTTTCGACGGCCGCGTCGCAGTCGCTCGAGGAGGTCGCGGAGACCGGCTGCCCGCGGTGGTTCCAGCTCTACTGGGGCTCCGACCGCGAGATCTGCGCGAGCTTCGTCCATCGCGCGGAGGCGGCCGGCTACGGAGCCGTCGTGCTCACGCTCGACACGCTCACGCTCGGCTGGCGGCCGCGCGACCTGCGCCAGGGATACCTGCCGTTCCTCGACGGCGAGGGCTGCGGCCAGTTCTTCAGCGACCCCGTGTTCGTGTCGCGCCTCGACAAGCCGCCGGAAGAGGACGTGCTGGGCGCCGCGGCGATGATGCTCGCAACGTTCCCGAACATCGGGCTGACGTGGGACGACCTCGACTGGCTGCGTGCGGAGACGACGCTGCCGCTGCTCGTGAAGGGCGTGCTGACAGCCGACGATGCGCGGCGCGCGTTCGACCACGGCGTCGACGGCGTCATCGTCTCGAACCACGGCGGACGTCAGGTCGACGGCGCCGTCTCTTCGCTCGAGGCACTGCTGGAGGTTCGCAAGGCGCTGCCCGAGGCGGTCGTGCTGATGGACGGAGGCATTCGCTGCGCGGCCGACGTCGTGAAGGCGACTGCGCTCGGCGCCGATGCCGTCCTGCTCGGCCGGCCGTACGCCTACGCACTCGCCGTCGGCGGGCAGCGGGGCGTCGAGGAGCTCGTCCAGAACCTGATGGCGGAGCTGGACTTGACACTCGCGCTGATGGGCGCAACCTCCATCCGGGAACTCGACGAGAGTTGGATCGCGGCGTCGTCCTGAGCGCACCCGGGCGAGTCGCGCTCGAGGAGATCCACGTAGACGAGCCGGGCCCCGGTGAGGTACGCGTGCGCATCGAGGCGACCGGCGTCTGCCACTCGGACCTGCACATCATCGAGCAGGACGGATGGGGACACGAGCTCCCCGTCCTGCTCGGGCACGAAGGTGCCGGCACGGTCGACGCCCTCGGCGAGGGGGTCGACACGGTCGCGGTCGGTGATCGCGTCGTGATCGGCTGGAAGACGGCGTGCGGCGAGTGCGAGTCGTGCCTGCGCGGCGAGCCGCGCCTGTGCCGGAGGCCGCCTGCAGCGGCCGGGCGATTGCACCGCGAGAACGGCGACGATCTGACACCGGTCCTGCGCACCGGGACCTTCGCGACTCGCACGGTCGTGCCTGCGCGAGCAGTCGCACGCGTCCCCGCGGAGCTGCCGTTCGAGCAGGCCTGCCTCCTGGGCTGCGCGGTCGCGACCGGCGTGATGTCCGTCCTCGAGATCGCGAAGGTATGGAGCGGCGCGCGCGTCGCGGTGATCGGATGCGGCGCCGTCGGGCTCTCGGTGATCCAGGGCGCGCGGATCGCCGGTGCGCGCCAGATCAGAGCAATCGACCTCGACGAGCGGAGGCTCGAGCAGGCGATGCGGTTCGGTGCAACCGCGACCGGGGAGGGCCGGGCCGACTTCGCCTTCGACGTCGTCGGCCGCCGTGAGACGTTCGAGCTCGCGCTGTCGCTGCTCTCGTCCTCCGGCACAGCGGTGTTGATCGGCCTCTCGCCCGCGAACGAACGCGCCGAGCTCGATCTTCCGATGCTGTTCGCCAGGCGGGCGACGATCCTCGTGTCGCACGGCGGAGACCACATTCCGGACGACTTCTCACGGCTCGCGCAGTGGGCGCTCGAAGGGAGGCTCGACCTCGCCGGAATGGTGTCGCGCACCGCGCCGCTCGACGAATGGCAAGAGGCGTTCGACGCGATGCGGCGCGCGGACGCAATCCGCACGGTGCTGACGCCGTAAGATCAAACGAGTGGACCTCCGCGACACGCCCGACGAGGCCGCATTCAGGCAGCAGGTACGCACGTTCATCGCCGAGAACCTGCCGGAAGCGTCGAAGCTGCGCGGCGCGCGCCGATTCGAAGAGGCGGACAGGGAATGGAGCCGGCGCCTCGGCGAGGCGGGTTACGCCGGTCTCACCTGGCCGGCCGAATACGGCGGGTCCGGCGCGCCGTACAGCCACCAGGCGATCTTCCTCGAGGAGCTCGCCGCCGCCGAGGCGCCGCCGCATCAGGGCGTGATCGGAATCGGGATGGCCGGACCGACGATCATGGCTTTCGGAACCGACGAGCAGAAGGCTCGCTACCTCGCGAAGATCCTCACCGCCGAGGAGATCTGGTGCCAGGGATTCTCGGAGCCGGGAGCAGGCAGCGATCTCGCCTCGGTCCGCACGCGCATCGAGGACCGCGGCGACCACTTCGTCGTCAACGGCCAGAAGGTCTGGTCGTCGTTCGCGCACATCGCGGACTTCTGCATCCTGGTGGGCCTCGGGTTGCCGGAAGCGCCGCGCTACCAGAACCTCACGTACGTGATCGCCGACATGCACGCGCCCGGTGTCGAAGTGCGGCCGCTCGTGCAGATCACCGGACAGGCGGAGTTCAACGAGATCTTCTTCACCGACGTCCGCGTGCCGAAGGAGAACGTCCTGGGCGAGGTGGGGGGCGGCTGGCAGGTCGCGATGACGACGCTGCTGCACGAACGCGGCACGCTCGGCTTCGCGCTCGCCGCCACGCTCGACGTCGCGGTGCGGAAGCTGCTCGCGCTCGCCAAGGAGCGCGCCGTCACCGATCCGCTGCTGCGCGACCGAATCGCGCGTGAATGGATCGAGCTGCAGGCGGTGCGCTACACGAACTACCGCGCGCTGACGACACTGACGAGGACGGGGATCCCGGGCCCGGAAGGCTCGATCTCGAAGCTCGTCTGGTCGGAGGCGAACCAGCGGCTCACGAAGCTCGCACTCGAGATCCTCGGCTCGCACGCACAACTCATGGACGGCGGCGCAGACGGCGCGGGCTACTGGCAGTACCAGCAGCTGCGCTCGCGCGGTAACACGATCGAAGCCGGCACGAGCGAGATCCTCCGCAACATCGTCGCCGAGCGCGTGCTCGGGCTACCGCGAAGCCGCTGATGGACTTCTCGTTCACACGGGAGCAGGAGGACCTGCGGCGCGAGGCCCGCTCCTTCCTCGAGGCGAACCCGGCGCCGACGATGGACCAGCTCGCCGACCTGGGCTGGGTCGGGATGCTGCAGGGCGGCGAGGCGTCGTTCCTCGACGCGGCAGTTCTGTTCGAGGAGCTCGGCCGGGTGTTGTACGAGGGGCCGTTCGTGTTGAACGAGGTCGCCGGTCAGCCGGACGAGGACGTCTGGTCGATCGAGATCGACGGCTTCGTCCCGCACCTCGACGCGGTGGACAGGGTGCTCACGCCGGAGATGAAAGGGGTGACCGCGGCCGGCGAGGTGCTGACCACGGTCGACGAGACGCTCGGCCTCGGACTTCTGTCGCCGAACGGCGCCGAGCCCGCAACGGGCGAATGGGTGGACGTCCGGCGCCGGCTGCTCGCCGCGCTCGCGCTGGAGGCCGTCGGCATCGGCTCGAAGGCGCTCGAGCTTGCCGTCGACTATACGAAGGAGCGCGAGCAGTTCGGCCGCAAGATCGGCGCCTACCAGGCGGTGTCGCATTCGCTGGTCGACGCGTACGTCGCCGTCGAGCTGGCACGGTCGCTCGCGTACTGGGCGTCGTGGTGTGTCGCAGAGCAGGACGGCCAGGTCGATGTCGCCGTCGTCGCCGCGAAGTCCCAGGCCGCCGAGGCGGCCGTGTCGGCGTGTGAGAGATCGATCCAGGCGCACGGCGGGATCGGGTTCACGTGGGAGCACCCGCTGCACCGTTACTACAAGCGGGCGCTCTGGCTGGAGGGCGCGCTCGGCTACGGCCGCGAGCAGCGCGCCGAGGTGGCGGCATACCTCTTGGGCGGGCAGCCCTAGACGTGGTCGTGGGGATGGCTCAGACCAAGACCGGGGGCACGGCCGGCCGCAGGCCGTACGAATGTACGGGCAAGGCCGGGTGTGACGCCGGGCGCCGTGTATGAGCCATCATCCGCGGGGGCGCGTAGGGCTGCCCGCCCAAGAGCCGTCGTAACCGGCGCCTCGAGCGGCATCGGAGCGGCGACGGCCGCACACTTGCGAGACCGCGGCTGGGCGGTGTACGCGACGGTTCGCGAGCCGGGCCAGGCGCCGGCGGGCACCACGGAGCTCCTCTTCGACGTCACCGATCCGGTTGCGGTCGGTCACGCAGCGTGCACCGTCGACGAGCTGGACGCCCTCGTGGACAACGCCGGCATCGCGATCGCGGCGCCGCTCGAGTTCTTGCCGCCCGAAGAGCTGCAGCGGCAGCTCGACGTCAACGTCGTCGGTCAGCTACGCGTCCTGCAGGCGTTCCTGCCCGCGCTGCGCCGCTCACGCGGCCGGATCGTCCTGATGGGGTCGGTCGGAGGCAAGTCGGCGCTCCCCTTCCTCGGCGCGTACGCCATGTCGAAGTTCGCGCTCGAGGCGATGGCGGACTCGCTGCGCGTGGAGCTCGAGCCCTGGGGCGTCCACGTCTCGATCGTGGAGCCGGCGACGATCGCGACGCCGATGTGGACGCGGCCGCAGCGCGTGGTCGAGAGTCTCCCCCCGGAGATGCTCGAGCTCTACGGCGAACGGCTCAGGAAGTTCCGCGACAAGGCTGCGAGCCGGTCGTCCTCGGCCGCGCTGCCGGCGACGAAGGTGGCGGAGGTGGTCGAGCACGCGCTGATGTCGCCGCGTCCGCGCACGCGCTACCTGGTCGGCCCCGACGCGAAGCGGCGGGCGAGACTGCAGCGGCTGCCCGACCGCTGGCGCGACCGGCTGCTCGCGCGCTTCCTGTTCGGTCGCGAGCAGGCGCACTAGAGTCCGCGCTGATGGGTTACGCGATCGCGTCCCTGGACGAGCTCGGGTCGGGCTACGGCTTCCGGAAGGTTCGTGCGGCCCTCGGCGTCAACGCCTTCGGCGTCAACTTCCTCGTCTACCCACCCGGCACCGAGGGGGTCGCGCATTACCACGACGACCAGGACGAGCTGTACCTCGTCCATCGTGGGACGGCGACGTTCACCGTCGACGGTGAGGAGCACGTCGTCGGCGAAGGCGGTCTCGTCCACGTCGAGTCGACGACGCGCCGTCTCGTCGCCAACCGCGGCGAAGAGGATCTCGTGCTGTTCGTGGTCGGCGGCAAGGGCGGCTACGTCGAGCGCGACGGCCACCTCGTGAACGCGGACGATCTCGAGAAGCGGCAGCGCATGTCGAGGGGCGAGATGTAGTGCCCCTGAACGGCCTGATGATGGATCACCAGCTGACGCTGCCGATGCTGCTGCGTCGCGCCGAGATGTACTTCGGCGGCAAGGAGATCGTCACGCGGCTCCCCGACCGCAGCTTCCATCGCACGACCTACGTGGACGTCTGTCGGCGCGCACGGTCGCTCGCGGTCGGTCTCGCCGGACTCGGGCTCGAGCGCGGCGACCGTGTCGCGACGCTGTGCTGGAACCATCACCAGCATCACGAGGCGTACCTCGGCGTCCCGTCCGGCGGGTTCGTCCTCCACACGCTGAACCTCCGGCTGCATCCGAACGACCTTGCGCACATCGCGACGCACGCCGCCGACCGCGTCGTCATCGTCGACCGTTCGCTGCTTCCCCTCCTCGAGCAGTTCAAGGACCGAACGCCGATCGAGCACGTCCTCGTGGTGGAGGACTCCTACGAAGAGCTGCTCGGCGCGTCCGACCCCGACCGCTGGCGAGACCCGGCGCTCGACGAGAACGAGGCGGCTGCGATGTGCTACACGAGCGGCACGACCGGGCAGCCGAAGGGCGTCGTGTACTCGCACCGGTCGACGATGCTGCACACGCTCGGGGTCGCGGCCCACAACCCGCTGGGGCTCGGCATCTCCGAGCGCGACGTGATCCTGCCGGTCGTGCCGATGTTCCACGCGAACGCGTGGGGCTATCCGTACCTCGCGACGCTGATCGGCGCGAAGCTCGTCTATCCCGGCCCGTTTCTCGATCCCGAGAGCCTGCTCGACGACTTCGTCACCGAGGGCGTCACCTGGACGGCCGGAGTGCCGACGATCTGGCTGGGCATCCTGCAGCTCCTCGACGCGCAGCCGGATCGCTGGGACCTCTCGCGGATGAAAGGAATGCTCGTCGGCGGCTCGGCCGCGCCCCGCTCGCTGATCGCGGGGTTCAAGCAACGCCACGGACTCGACGTCGTCCACGGATGGGGCATGACGGAGACCTCGCCCGTCGCGTCGACCGCGCAGCTGCCCGGGGATCTCGCCGAGGCCGATCCCGACACCCAGTTCGACTACATCGCCATGCAGGGCCTGCCGTTGCCGCTCGTCGAGCTCCGCAACCGCGACGCCGAGGGAAAGGTGCTGCCCTGGGACGGCGAGTCGATGGGGGAGCTCGAGATCCGAGGGCCGTGGGTCGCGGCGGGCTACTACGCCACGGACGAGCAGGCAGAGCGCTGGACCGAGGACGGCTGGTTCAAGACGGGCGACGTCGTGTCGATCGATCCGCGCGGGTTCATCCAGATCAAGGACCGCGCGAAGGACGTGATCAAGTCGGGCGGCGAGTGGATCTCCTCGGTCGAGCTCGAGAACGCATTGATGGCCCATCCGGCCGTCGCCGAGGCCGCGGTGATCGCGGTGCCGGACGCGAAATGGGACGAGCGGCCGCTGGCCGCGGTGGTGTTGAAGGAAGGCGGGGAGGCGACCGCGGAGGAGCTGCGCGAGTTCCTCGCGCCGAGCTTTGCAAAGTGGTGGCTTCCCGACCGCTTCGAGTTCGTCGCCGAGATCCCGAAGACGAGCGTCGGCAAGTTCAGGAAGACCGAGCTTCGCGCGATGTTCGCGCACGAGCCGGCGACGCGATGATCGAGACGATCTGGCTCGACAATCCACCCGTCAACGCGGTGTCGGGCGCGGTCACCGGGGCGATCTGGGACGGGCTCGAGAACCTCGATCCGGAAGTGCGCGCGGTCGTGCTCCGCGGCCGCGGCGATCGCGCGTTCTCGGCCGGCGCCGACATCAGCGGCTTCGTCGGCGGCTCGGCCGCCGGCGAGCGGCCGGCTGGAATCCAGCCCGTCGCCGACCTCATCGAGTCCGCGCCGGTCCCGGTCGTCGCGGCGATCCACGGCTACTGCCTCGGCGGCGGGCTCGAGCTCGCGCTCGCGTGCGATTTGCGGATCGCAACCGGCGACGCGCGGCTCGGGTTTCCCGAGGTGAACCTCGGCCTGCTGCCGGGCGGGGGAGGAACGCAGCGCGCACCGCGGCTCATCTGTCCCGGACGGGCGCGCTGGCTGATCATGTCGGGCGAGCGCATCGGCGCGAAGCAGGCCGAGGCGTGGGGCCTCGTCGAGTTCGTCGTCGACGATCTCGACGAAGGGATCGCACGCTACGTCGAGCCGCTCACCCGTCAGAGTCCGCACGCGATCCGGCAGATCAAGGAGCTCCTCCGCGCGACGCGCGACGCGCGCAGCGACGAACGCGAGGTCGAGGCGTTCGCCGCCTGTCTGCAATCCGAGGACGGCCAGGAGGGTGTGGCCGCGTTCCTGGAGAAGCGGCAGCCCAGCTGGACGGGGCGGTGAAGGCGGCCGTCCTCCGCGAGGTGGGCGGCGCGCTCGCAGTCGAGGACGTTCGCGGGCCGGAGGGAGGGCCGGTCGTCGACGTCCGTGCCGCCGGGATCAACTTCGCGGACGTGCTCATCCGCAAAGGGCTCTATCCGCAGATGCCCCAGTTGCCGTTCGTTCCGGGCAGCGAGGTTGCGGGCGAGCTGGACGGGCGGCGCATCGTCGCCTACACGGGCCGCGCCGGCGGGTTCGCGGAGCGGGCCGTCGTCGATCCGGACTGGACGTTCGACCTGCCCGAGGGCGCGTCGTATGCCTCGGGTGCCGCGTTCCTCACGACCTACCTGACGGCGTACATCCCGTTGCGGCGGCTCTCGTTCGAGAGCGTCCTCGTGCATGCCGGCTCGGGAGGCGTCGGAACGGCGGCGATCCAGCTCGCGAAGCACTTCGGTGCGACCGTCTGCGCGACCGCCGGAAGCGAGGAGAAGCGCGCATTCGCGCAAAGCGTGGGCGCCGACGTCGTGCTCGGGTACGACGAGATCGACGAGGTGCGCGCCGACGTCGTCGTCGATCCGGTCGGCGGAGACGTCTTCACGCGTTCGCTGCCGCTGCTCAACCCGCTCGGCACGATCGTCGCCGTCGGGTTCGCCGGTGGGTTGTGGCAGGACCCGAGCGTGCAGTGGCTCGTCGGCCGCAACGTCTCGGTGCTCGGGATCTATCTCGGGCGGCTGCTGAAGCTGGAGCCGGCCCTCGTGCGGACGGCCGCCGCGGAGCTGCTCGGCTTGTGGTCGGAGGGTGCGGTCGATCCGGTCGTCGGCAGGACGTTCCCACTCGCAGAGGCGGAGGATGCGCTCGCCTCGATCGAGCGGCGGGAGCACGTCGGGAAGGTCGTGCTCGAGCCGTGAAGGCTCTCGTCACCGGCGGAGAGGGCGGTATCGGAAGAGCGATCCGTGCGCGGCTCGAAGCGGAGGGATACGACGTGCAGTCGCTCGACATCGTGGGAGGTTTCGACGTTTCGGATCCGTCGGCGTGGGAGGGTGTCGGGCCGGTCGACATCGCGAGTCTGAATGCGGGCGTCGTCGCAGCGGATCTGAGCTACGAGTCGTATCGGCGCACCGTCTCCGTCAATGTCGACGGGGTCGTGCTCGGCGTGTTGCGCCTGCGTCAGGTGATGACGGCAGGCTCGATCGTCGCGACGGCGTCGCTCGCCGGGCTCACCGCCATGGCGTCCGATCCGCTCTACGCGCTCACGAAGCACGCCGTCGTCGGCTTCGTGCGCAGCGTGGCGCCGTCCCTCACGCCGGTGCGCCTGAACGCGGTGTGCCCCGGCATCGCCGACACGCCGATGATCGACGGCATGCGCGCGGAGCTCGGCGACTTCCCGCTGCTGCAGCCCGAGGAGGTCGCGGAGGCCGTGTGGAGGGCGGCGGTCTCGGAGGCAACCGGCGAGTGCTGGTTCGTTCAGCCCGGCCGCGAACCGGCGCCCTTCCAGTTCCCGCGCGTCCCGGGCCCGCGCCGCGACGGCGAGCGCGTCGGAACCCCACCGTCCTCAGGACGTCGCGCCGCGATGTCCTGAGGACGCGAGTTTCGTCGCTAGTTCAGCCAAGGGTCGAAGGGCATGGACTCCATGAGCGAGAACCGGCCGCCCTTGCGGTGAACCACCGCCCGCCAGAGCTCGTCGGGATCGTCGGCGAACGGGTCGTCCGCCTGCGCCGCGACGACGATCCACGAGGGCTCGTCGAGCTCGGCCTCGAGCTGGCCGGGCCCCCAGCCGGCGTAGCCGGCGAACAACCGGATGCGAAGCACCGACAGCTCGTCCGGCTCGGCTTCGGCCGGCATGAAGCCGACGTGGCCGAAGATGGGCGCGGCGGCGTCGGCGACGTCCTCGAACTCGGCGAGCGCCATGAACGCCTCCGGCTGTACAGGCCCGCCGACGAAGACCGGATCGGCGGCTCCGACGAGTCCGTCGAGCGCCGGGACGGCCTCAGCGGCGGCGACCGACGACGGACGGCTGAGGACGAGGCCCATCGCCCCTTCGTCGTCGTGGTGCGCGATCAGGACGACGGTCTTCCTGAAGTTCGGATCGACGAGCGCCGGCGACGAGACGAGCAGCTTGCCCTGAAGCGAGTCGGCCATCTCAGGAGAACTGCCACTCCTCGCCGGATGCAAACGTCTTGAGGATCCTGCGCGCGACCACCATGCGGTGCACCTCGTCGGGGCCGTCGTAGATGCGTCCGCCGCGCGCCATCAACAGCATCTGCGCGAGCGGCGTCTCGTCTGTGAGCCCACGCGCACCGTGCACCTGCACGGCGCGGTCGATGACGTCCTGCAGCACGCGCGCCGCGTAGAACTTGATCGCCGAGATCTCGACGCGCGCCTCGGCGCCGCCGTCGATCTTGTGCGCGGCGTCGAGCGTCAGCAGGCGGCACGCCTGGATCTCCGCGTAGCTGTCGGCGATCCAATTCTGGACGGTTTGCTTCTCGGCCAAGGGGCCCCCGAACGACTCGCGTTCGAGCGAGTAGCGGCACATGAGCTCGAACGCGCGCTGCATCTGGCCGAGCCAGCGCATGACGTGGTGGATCCGTCCCGGGCCGAGTCGCTTCTGCGCGATCAGGAAACCTTCACCCGGCTGCCCGAGTGTGTTCTCGACCGGCACATGGACGTCGGTGTAGGTGACCTCGCAGTGCGTCGTCCAGCCGCGCCCGCGGTGCCCGAGCACGGGAACCGGCCGCACGATCTCGACACCCGGTGTGTCGGCCGGCACGACGATCTGCGTCGCGCGCGCATGTGTGGGCGCGTCCGGGTCCGTCACCGCCATGACGATCCCGAAGCCTGCGCCGTCCGCGCCCGACGAGAACCACTTGTGTCCGTCGATGACCCATTCGTCGCCGACGCGCACCGCGCGCGTGCGCAGCGTCGTGGGATCGGAGCCCGGTGCATCCGGTTCCGTCATCGAGAAGAACGAGCGGACCTCGCCGGCGACGAGGGGCTTCAGCCACCGTTCCTTCTGCTCGGTCGTCCCGAACAGGAAGAGGATCTCCGCGTTGCCCGCGTCCGGAGCCTGGCAGCCGAAGACGAGCTGGCCCCACACGGAGCGGCCGATCTGCTCGTTGAGGTACGCGTAGTCCAGGAAGCCCGTGCCGGTGCCGCCCGCCTCGGGCGGCACATGCGGCGCCCACAGACCGAGCGACCGCACCTCGTCCTGCAGTTGGCTGACGAGCGCATCCGCCTCGTCGTTCTCGCGGTTCAGCACCGGCTCGTTCGCGATGACCCGATCGGCCATGAACGCGCGGACCCGTTCGAGACGCCTGGCCGGCGGAGCCGGTGCGGTCGCGGTCACGTGGTTAGCATCGCACGGGAGATGCGGCTCGGCTTCTACATGGGCTACGCGCAGCCCGGGACGAGCCCGCTCGAGCTGATCGAGCTCGCGCGCGAAGCGGAGCGGCTCGGCTACGAGTCGGCCTGGGCGGCGGAGGCGTGGGGGACGGATGCGGTGACTCCGCTTGCGTGGCTCGGTGCGCTGACGGAACGGATCGCGCTCGGCTCCGCGGTCATGCAGCTTCCCGGACGCTCGCCCGCGAACACCGCGATGACGGCGGCGACGCTCGACCTCCTCTCCGGCGGACGCTTCAGGCTCGGGCTCGGCACGTCCGGGCCGCAGGTGGTGGAAGGCTGGCACGGCGACGAGTGGGGGCGGCCGCTCGAGAAGACGCGCGAGTACGTCGAGATCGTCCGCGCCGCCCTCCGGCGTGAGCGGCTCGAGCATCACGGCGCCCATTACGACATTCCGCTGACCGGCGGTACCGGGCTCGGCAAGCCGCTGCGCCTGATGGCGCGCCCACTTCGTGAGGAGATCCCGATCTATCTCGCCGCGATCGCGCCGAAGGCCGTCAGGCAGGCGTTCGAGCTCGCCGACGGCTGGTTGCCGATCTTCTGGTCGCCGGAACGTGCCCGGGACGTGTTCCCCCTGGAGCTGGCGCGCGAGGGTTTCGACATCGCACCGTCGGTTCCGGCCGTCCTGACCGACGACGTCGAGTCCGGCCGGAACGCGCTCAAGGAGTACTACGCGTTCTACGTCGGCGGCATGGGCGCACGCGGCAAGAACTTCTACAACGACCTCTTTGCACGGTACGGCTACGGGGCCGAGGCGCGTGAGATCCAGGAGCTGTTCCTCGGCGGCGCCCAGCGCGCTGCGGTTTCCAGGGTGCCGGACGCGTTCGTCGACGAAGCGGCCCTCGTCGGGCCGAAGGAGCGGATCGCGGACCGCATCGCCGCGTGGCGTGAGTCGGGTGCGACGACGCTGCTCGTCTCTGCGCGGGACGTGGCGACGCTGCGCGCCGTCGCGGAAGTCACGCTCTGATCGTCTCGAGGGCGGTCTCCGCCAGACGTGGCACGACGTGCTCGAAGAGCGCTGCGCGGGTGTCCTCGGCGCCGAGCTCGCCCCGCCTGTAGCGGCCGTAGATCGCCTCGCAGAACACGGCTGCCTTCCAGAGCGCGAGCGCCTCGAACCAGGGCAGCGGCTCGACGTCCCTGCCGCTCAACGCGACGTATCTCTCGACGAGCTCCGCGCGTGACGGGAAGCCCGCACGCTCCGTCACCGGCGAGGTTCCGAGCGCGCTGGGCCGCCCGTCCGGCTCGCTGTACGTCGCGAGCAGATAACCGACGTCCGCACGTGGGTCGCCGATCGCACCCATCTCCCAGTCGAGCACTGCGACGATGCGCGTCGGCTCGCCCGGTGCGACCATCATGTTCCCGAGCCGGTAGTCCCCGTGGACGACGGTGTCAGGTTGCGGGTGGGGCAGGTTCGCAGCCAGCCACGCTCCGACCCGCTCGACGGCGGTCAATTCGCGTGTCCGGTTGATCTCCCAGAGCTGCGTGAAGCGCCTGACCTGCCGCTCGAGGTAGCTGCCCGGCCGCACGAAGCCGGCAAGCGCGGGATGCGCCACATCGGCGCTGTGGACCTCGACCAGGGTGTCCACGAGGTCGTCGGCGAGTCTTCTGCGCGCGCCCGGCGACCCGAGACCCGGCGGCAGCTCCTGGGTGATCACGTGCCCCTCGAGGTGCCGCATGACGTAGAAAGGCACGCCGAGGACGGACTCGTCCTCGCAGACGGCGACGATCTCCGGGAGACGTCGGAAGCCTGCTACGCGGATCGCCTTCTGCAACCGCGCCTCGCGCACCATGTCGTGCGCCGACGGGGGCAGCGGCGGTCGCGGCGGGCGGCGCAGCACGAGCTTCTCTTCGCCGCGCCGAATCAGGAAGGTGAAGTTCGAGCCTCCGCCGTCACCGATCCTCGTCGCGGTCAGGGAGCCGCTGCCGATCCCGACCGAATCCAGGTACGCCTCGACGCGCTCCTCGACGATCAAGGGCGACCCGCTGTCCGGCATCGAATCACCTTACGCCGCCGAGATCGCGGCGACGCCCGCGAGCGCTGCGCACACGCCGAGCTTCTGGAGCCCCGTCAGGCGCTCGCCGAGCAGGGCGTGCGCGAGCAACACCGTGACGACCGGGTAGAGCGAGCCGAGCACGGAGACGAGCGCGAGCAGGCCGTGGCCGCTCGCGAGGGCGAACAGCACGTTCGCCGAGAGATCGGCGACGCCGACCGCCGCCACCGGCAGAAGCGCTCGCCGGGGCACGGCGAGCGGTGCGCGGGTCGCGAGCGCGGCGGCGACGAGCAGCGCGAGCGACCCGATCCGCGCGCCGAAGAGTGTCGAGAGCGCATCGCCCTCGCGGCTGCCGAGCCCGAGGAAGTAGACGAACAGGCCGAGTGCCACCGCCGCGAGCAGCGCAAGGGCGATCGCCCGGGCGCGCTCCTGGGATTCCGAACGGCGCTCCTCCAGCGACGCCGTCACCGCCCCGCCGAGCGCCACCGCGGCACCGGCAATCGCCACACCCGCCGGCCGTTCGCCCGACGCCAGCGAGATCCCGAACGGCACGACGGCGCCGCAGGCCGCGACCGGCGAGACGACGCTCATCGTCCCCAGCGAGAGGGCGCGGTAGAACGCCGCGAGGCCGGCTCCGCCGCCGATCCCGGCGAGCAGTCCGAGCAGGAACGAACGGCCGCCGATGTCGCCCCGAATGCCCACGGCCGCGGAGAGCAGGACGAACCCCGCCGCCTGCGACAGCACCGTGACGGCGAACGTCGGCAGGCGCCGCGTCAGCGAACCGCCGGAGAAGTCGGCCGTCCCCCAGACGACCGACGACCCGAGGGCGAGCAGTATCGCGAGGCCGCTCAGTTGAGGCGTTCGACGAGCATGGCCATGCCCTGGCCGCCGCCGACGCACATCGTCTCGAGCCCGATCGTACGGTCGAGCGTCTCGAGGTCGTTGAGCAGCGTGCTCATGATCCGGGCGCCCGTCATCCCGTACGGATGCCCGAGCGCGATCGCGCCGCCGTGCGGGTTGAGCTTGTCGCTGAACGGATCGACGCCGATCTCCCGGCACACGGGGAGGACCTGCGCCGCGAACGCCTCGTTGAGCTCGACGACGTCGACGTCCTCGATCGTCATCCCCGCCTGCGCGAGCACGCGCCGCACGGCGTCTATGGGGCCGACCCCCATGATCTCCGGCTCCACGCCGGAGACGCTCGACGCGATGATCCGCGCGCGCGGCCGGATGCCGAGCTCGTCGGCGCGACGCGCCGACATCACGACGACCGCCGCGGCACCGTCGTTGAGCGGGCACGAGTTGCCGGCGGTCACGCGACCGCCCGGCTTGAATGCCGGCTCGAGCTCGGCGAGCTTCTCGAGCGTCGACTCCCGGCGCGGCCCATCGTCGGCGGTGACGCCGTCCCAGGCGACGATCTCGCGTGCGAAGAAGCCCGAATCCTGTGCCGCGACTGCGCGCTCCTGCGAGCGTTGGGCGAAGCGGTCCATGTCGTCCCGTGCCACGTCCCAGCGCTCCGCCACGTTCTCGGCGGTCAGGCCCATCGGGATGTACACGTTCGCGATCGCTGCGTCGTCGCCGAAGAGCGCGGGGTGGAGCTCCTCGTCGGACCTCGGATACCCGTTGACCTGGGTGATCGACTCGACGCCGGCGGCGACGAAGGCTTCGCCTTCGCCGGCGCGGATCGCGTGGAACGCCATCCGGATCGTCTGCAGCGAGGAGGCGCAGAACCGGTTGACGGTCGTCCCGGGGACGGTCTCGGGCAGTCCCGCGAGCAGCGCGACGCGGCGGCCGAGGTTCATCCCCTGTCGCTCTTGCGGGAACCCGCAGCCGACCATCACGTCCACGATCTCCTCGCGCGGCAGCTCGGGGACGCGGTCGAGCGCGGATCGCACCGCGAACGCGCAGAGATCGTCGGGCCGCGCGTCGACGAGGGAGCCCTTGCGCGCACGGCCGATCGGCGAGCGCGCGGTTGCCACGATCACTGCCTCGGTCATCGATCCCATATTGACTGGCGGGTCAACTCTCGTAGGGTACGCGCCGGGGATGGCGCCGCTGCTGGCACTCCACGATGTGGAAGCACGCTACGGGCCGGTTCGCGCGCTGCACGGGGTGAGCCTCACGGTGGGCGAGGGGGAGGTCGTCGCGATCCTCGGCGCGAACGGCGCCGGCAAGACGACGACGCTGCGGGCCGTCTCCGGGATGGTCAGGCGCAGCGGACGGATCGAGCTCGCCGGCCGGTTGTTGAACGGCGAGGGGCCCGAGGACGTCGCCCGGCTCGGCGTCGCGCACGTCCCGGAGGGCCGGGGGACGTTCTCCGAGCTCACCGTCTGGGAGAACCTCCGGCTCGGCGCGATCACACGCCGCGGCTCACTCGACGAGGACATGAGGCGCGTCCTCTCGTTCTTCCCCTGGCTCGGGCACCGTCGCAGCCAGCAGGCCGGGACGTTGAGCGGCGGCGAGCAGCAGATGCTCGCGCTCGCGCGCGCGATGATGCAGCGGCCACGGCTGCTGATGGTCGACGAGCCGTCGCTCGGGCTCGCGCCGCTCGTCGTCGCCGAGATCTTCCGGATCCTCCGCGACCTCAACGAGCACGAGGGGACGGCGGTGCTGCTCGTCGAGCAGAACGCGCGCAACTCGCTATCCGTCGCCCATCGGGCGTACGTTCTCGAGACGGGCCGCGTCGCGTTCAGCGGCCCGAGCGAGGAGCTCATGCGCCACGAGGCGATCCGCAGGAGCTATCTGGGCTACTGATGCGTATGCGCGCGACCGCCGCGATCGTGCCGCTGCTCCTCGCGGGGTGCGGCGTCTTCCTGCTCGTCGGCTCGCTCGAGAGCGCGCTCTTCGCCCAGCTCACCGTCTCCGGCCTCGCGAACGGCGGCATCTACGCCAGCCTTGCCGTCGCTCTCGTGCTCATCTATCGCGCGACGCAGGTGATCAACTTCGCGCAGGGCGCACTGGCCACGTTCGCCACGTACGTCGCCTGGCAGTTCATCGCCTGGAACATGACCTACTGGCTCGCGTTCTCGCTGACGCTCGGCTGCGCGTTCGTCGGCGGCATCGTCGTCGAGCGCGTCGCGATCCGTCCCGCCGGTCGGCGCGGGTCGGTGCTGTCGATCGTGATCGCGTCGATCGGCGTCCTGATCCTCGTCGAAGGCTCGATCCCGCTGATCTGGGGCACCGACGTCCGCTTCTTCCCGTCGGCGTTCCCGGCGCGAACGATCCATGTCGGCGGCGTCGCCTTCCAGCTGCAGGACCTGGGGACGATCGGCGTGTCGATCGCCGCGGTCGTCCTTCTGTGGATCCTGTTCCGCTTCACGAAGCTCGGCCTGGCGATGCGCGCGGCGGCGTTCCGTCCCGAGGCCGCCCGCCTCGTCGGTGTCCGCGTGGGGTGGATGCTCTCGATCGGCTGGGGCCTGGCATCTGCGCTCGGTGCCGTCGCGGGCATGATGGCCGCGCCGAGCCCGAGCGTCCTGCTCCAGCCGTCGATGATGGACGGGATCCTGATCTACGCGTTCGCGGCCGCGGTCCTCGGTGGGCTCGAGAGCCCGGCCGGCGCGGTGGTCGGCGGCCTCGCGATCGGGGCGCTGTTGAACCTGCTCGGCAGCTACGTCGGCTGGGTCACGCCGCAGCTGCTCCTGCCTGCCGCGTTCTTGCTCATGCTGACTGTCCTGCTGGTGAAACCGTCGGGGCTGTTCGGCCGTACGAGTGTGCGCCGCGTATGAGGGCCCCCACCGCCCTGCGCTTCACCGTCGTCGGCGCCGTCGCGCTCGCGATCGCGCTGATGCCGTTCGTGCTCAGCGACTACAACAGGTCCCAGGGCGCCAGGGTGGCCGTCTTCTTCATCGCCATCCTCGGCCTGAACATCGTCACCGGCTACACCGGTCAGATCTCGATCGGCCACGGCGCGTTCATGGCGCTCGGCGGCTACACGACCGCGATCCTGACGCACAGTCACGGCTGGAGCACGCTGCCGACGCTGCCGGTCGCGGCCGCGGTCGGCTTCGGAGCCGGGATCGTCGTGGGGCTGCCCGCCCTTCGCTTCCACGGGGTGTACCTGGCGTTGACGACGTTCGCGGTCGCGCTCGCCGTGCCGCAGCTCGCCACCAACTACTCGCACTTCACGGGGGGCGTCGAAGGACTGCCGCTCCCGAGTCACACCGGCATCTGGCTCTACGGCCTCGGCTGGAGCGTCGCGGCCGTCATGTTCGTGCTCTCGTGGCTGCTCCTGCGCGGCCGCACGGGACGTGCATTCCGGGCCGTCCGCGACAGCGAAGTCGCGGCTGCATCGTCCGGCGTGAGCCTTGCCGTGCACAAGACGCTCGCGTTCGGCGTCTCGGCCGCGATCGCGGCGGTGGCAGGGTCCGTCTACGTCCTGGTCAACGCCTTCGTCAACCCGGACATCTTCGGCCTGACGCTCTCGCTGTACATCCTGATCGGCGCGGTCGTGGGCGGCCTCGGGTCGCTCTGGGGCGTCCTCGTCGGCGCCTGCTTCGTGCAGCTCCTGCCGATCGGGATCTCGAACTCGCACACCGTCTCGGCGCAGTCCGTCCCGGTGATCTTCGGAGCGATGGTGATCCTCGTGATGGCGCTACTGCCGCGCGGGGCCGCGGAGGCGCTCTTCTGGGCGACCGAGCTTCCGAAACGCATCCGGCGAGTCCATAGTTCGTCCACCCCCCAACGTCTGGAGGCGCAATGACAAGAATCAAGCTCGCGCTCGCACTCGCGGTTGTCGCCCTCGGCGTTTCCGTCTCGGCGGGGCTCGCAGCCACGTCGAGCGGCACGCCCGGCGTGACGGCGAAGAGCATCACGATCGGCGGCACGTTCCCGCTGACGGGGCCCGCTTCGCTCTACAGCGACATCCCGAAGGCGGAGAACGCGTACTTCCAGTACGTGAACGCCCACGGCGGCGTGAACGGCCGGAAGATCAACTTCCTGATCGAGGACGACGCATACAACCCGGCGCAGACGGTGCCGCAGACGCAGAAGCTCGTGCAGCAGAGCAAGGTGTTCGCCGACTACGGCAGCCTCGGAACCGCGCCGACGCTCTCGACGCGCGACTACCTGAACAAGCTCGGCGTGCCCCAGGTGCTCGTCGCGACCGGCGACTCCTACTGGGGCGCGCAGTACAAGAAGTACCCGTGGACGATCGGCTTCCAGCCCGACTATCCGGGCGAGGGCGTGATCTACGGCCGCTTCATCCGGAACAAGGTCCCGCAGGCGAAGATCGGCGTCCTGATCCAGGACGACGCGTACGGCCAGAACTACTACGCGGGGCTGCTCAAGGGGCTCGGCCCGGCGAAGAGCCAGATCGTCGACGTCGAGAAGTACGCGGCGACGCAGACCGACGTCAGCCAGCAGGTCGTCAAGCTGAAGTCGTCCGGCGCGAACGTGTTCGCGTTGTTCGCCCTCCCGACGCAGACGATCGATGCGCTCGCCGTGGCGACGCACATCGGCTGGAAGCCCGTCACGTTCATCAACAACGTGTCGAACAACCCGTTGTTCCTGTACCTCGCGCAGAAGTCCGGCGCGGACGTGCAGAACGACATCTCGACGACCTACCTGTACGACATCTACAACAACCCGAAAAGCGCCACGACGAAGCTCCTCGCGAGCATCCTCAACCAGTACGACAAGGGCTGGAACCAGCTCGACGGCAACAACATCTACGGCCTTGCGAGCGCCTGGACGATGGTGCAGGCGCTGAAGAACGCCGGCAACCCGCCGACGCGGGCAGGCCTGATGAAGGCGTTGACCAACCTGAACGAGGTGAACCCGTTCCTCTTCACCGGCATCAAGATGCAAACCTCGGCCGGCGAGCGCTTCCCGATCGAGCAGGAGTCGCTCGAGCAGTACAAGGGCAGCACCTGGGTGCCGTTCGGACGCGTCTACACCAAGGTGAAGTAGTCGGTGCGAAGGGTGGCGGTCCCTCGGGCCGCCACCCGTTAGCTTTGTACGGTGGAGCGGCTCGAAGACGGCCTGCTGCGCGTCACCTTCGAGCTGCCGCTCGGGATCGACCACGTCCACTGCTACTTCCTGCGCGCCCGATCGGGCGCCTGGATCCTCGTCGACACCGGCCTCGGGGTGCGGGACCCGGAACGGCTCTGGCGGCCGGTGCTCGACGCGCTCGACGCGCCGGTCGAACGGATCGTCGTCACGCACATGCATCCCGATCACGTCGGCGGCGCGGCGGACGTCGCCGAGCTCACCGGTGCGCCCGTGCACCAGGGCCGCGACGACTTCGAGCAGTGCGTCGGCGCGTGGGGGCCGGGGCGTTCGAGCGAGAAGCTCGCGGAGTACTGGCTCTCGCACGGGCTGCCGCCGCCGGAGGCCGATCTCGTCGTGCGGGAGTCGGATGCGCTTGCACGCGCCGTCCACTACGTGGCGAAGCCGCGCCTCCTCGACCCCGGGGACGAGATCGACGGCTGGCGCGTCGATGTGCTGCGCGGCCACGCCGACGGTCACGTCGTGCTGCGCCGAGACGGTGTGCTGATCGCCGGCGACTCGATCCTCAACGGCATCACGCCCACGATCGGCCTCTATCCGGCATCGCGTCCGGACCCTCTCGGCGACTACCTCGAGACGCTCGACCGGCTCGAGACGATGCCGGTGCGGATCGCGTACACCGGCCATCGTTCACCCATCGCGGACGTCGCCGCTCGTGCTCGCGAGATACGAGCCCATCACGCATCCCGACTCGACCACGCTCAGGCGGCGCTCGACGGCGCGCCCTCGTCCGCCTACGACGTGTCGCGCGTCCTCTTCGACGCCGACCTCTCGCCCGTGCAGCGGCGCTTCGCACTTGCCGAATCGCTCGCGCATCTCGAGCGGCTCGTCCTCTCCGGCCGCGCGCAGCGGGCGGACGGCGGCTACGTGGCGGTCTGAAGGCGCTCGTTACCATGGAGTCGTGGAGCCGCTCAGGATCGGCGTTCTCGCCGTGCAGGGGAACTTCCGCGAGCACGCGGCGATGCTGCGACGGCTCGGCGCGGACCCCGTCGAGGTTCGCAAGCCCGAGCAGCTCGAAGGCCTCGACGGGCTCGTCATCCCGGGCGGCGAGTCCACCACGTTCATGCGGCTCATGCGGCTGTACGGCCTCGACCGCGCGATCTCGGAGTTCGAAGGGCCGATCTTCGGCACGTGCGCGGGGATGATCGTCCTCGACCGCGATCACCTCGGGCTCGTCGACCTGTCCGTGCGTCGCAACGCGTTCGGGCGCCAGGTGTCGTCGTTCGAGACCGACCTCGACGTCGCCGGAGAGAACGAGCCGGTGCGCGCCGTGTTCATCCGCGGGCCGTGGGTCGAGGACACCGGCCCCGGCGTCGAGGTGCTCGCGGAGGTCGACGGCCACCCGGTGCTCGCGCGAGAGGGACGGTTCCTCGTCGCCGCGTTCCATCCGGAGCTGACCGATGACACGAGGCTGCACGAACGGTTCCTCGATCTCGTCAAGGAGGGGCGCGTTGTCCGGGCATAGCAAGTGGTCGTCGATCAAGCACAAGAAGGGCGCGGCCGACGCGAAGCGCGGCAAGCTCTTCTCCAAGCTGTCGCGCGCGATCATCGTGGCCGCGAAAGAGGGGGGCGGAGATCCCGCGAACAACCTCGCGCTGCAGAACGCGATCGAGAAGGCGCGCTCCTATTCGATGCCGAAGGACAACATCGACCGCGCAGTCGCCCGCGGCTCCGGCTCCGACACGGATGCCGAGGCGTTCGAGACGGTCGTCTACGAGGGATACGGGCCCGAAGGCGTCGCCGTCCTCGTCGAGGCGCTCACCGACAACCGCAACCGTACGGCATCCGACGTGCGTCACCTCTTTACGCGGCACGGTGGCAACCTCGGCGCGACGGGTGCAGTCGCGTGGCAGTTCGAGCGGCGCGGCGTCGTGCTCGTCCCCGCCGAGGGCGTCGACGAGGACGAGCTGATGCTGGTCGCGGCCGACGCCGGCGCCGAGGATGTCGAGCGCGACGGCGACGTGTTCCAGGTGACGTCTGCGGCGGAGGAGCTTGCGGCGGTGCGTACAGCGATCGAGCAGGCGGGATTCGACGTCGAGTCGGCCGAGCTGACGATGGTGCCGAAGACGACGGTGGCGATCGAGGACGAGTCGAAGGCGCGCCAGGTCATGCGCCTGATCGATGCGCTCGAGGACAACGACGACGTACAGGACGTGTACGCGAACTTCGACATCCCGGAGCGCGTGCTGGAGGCGGTCGCAGGATAACTCGCGTCCTAAAGGACGCGAGTTCGAAACTGTTTCGCGACGGCGTCGCGAAACAGTTTCCGAAGAGGAACGTCCGCCGTGGTCCCTAACGTCGGGACGTGAAGGTTCTCGGCATCGATCCAGGGACGGCTGCTTGCGGGTACGGACTCGTCCACGAAAGCGACGGGCGCCTCAGGGCCACGTGTCACGGCTGGTGGCGCACGTCGCCCCGGTCGCCGCTCGCAACGCGGCTGCTCACGATCTTCGAGGGCGTCCGGGAGCTGATCGCGGAGCACACGCCGGATGCCGTCGCCCTGGAGGAGTCGTACGTCGGCGCCGACGCCCGCATCGCACTCTCCGTCGGGCAGGCGCGGGGAGCCGTGCTCGTCGCCGCGTCGTCCGCCGGCGTCGCGTGCGTCGAATACGCGCCGGCCCGGGTCAAGCAGGCGGTGTGCGGCTACGGCCGCGCCGACAAGCAACAGATCGGGAGGATGGTCAAGACGATCCTCGCGCTCGACGCCGTGCCGGAACCGAACCACGCCGCGGATGCGCTCGCCGTCGCGATCTGCCACGCGCTCGCACCGCCGCTGCTCCGCGCCGCGGGATAGCCTCGATGCATGGTCCCGGAAGCGACGCTCGAGGACACGGGTGCCGGCCTCGTCCCGACGAGCACCGGTTGGTTCGTGATGAACGCGCGCGATGCGCGCTGGTTCGACAATCCGAGCCGGCACAGCCTGCCGCTGACCGGCTGCGACGAGTACGAGGCAGAGACGTTCTTCCCGATGCTCGGGATGGCCGTGCGCGTGCTCGAACCGGGCGCGCCGATGTCGGCATACCACTGGGAGACGGCCTACGCGAACTTCCCCGGCTCGGAACCTTCGCGTTACCGCGACGGGTGGCTCCCGGAGGGGTAGGCTGACCGGGTCATGACGATGGTGATGGTCCGTGCGCTCCGCCCGCGTCCAGACAGGACGCCCCGGTGGACGGCATCTTCTCCGCAGTAAGGACCTCGCCGCAGCGATCGTCCGCGACGCCGGCGTCGAACACGGCGAACTCGTCGTCGACATCGGAGCCGGCTCCGGGATGCTCACGGCTCCGCTGCTCGCAGCAGGCGCGCGCGTTCTCGCGATCGAGCCTGATCGCCGCCTCGCGTCGCGGCTTCGGCATGCCTGTCCCGCGGCGACGGTGATCGAGGCCGACGCGCGTGACGTCGCATGGCCCCGCGAGCCGTTCCGTGTCGTCGCGAACCTGCCCTTCATGCTCGCCGCCGACATCTGCCGGCGCCTCTTCGCCGACCCGACGCTGCCGCTCCGTTCTGCCGACGTGATCGTCGAGTGGGACTTCGCCGCCAAGCGGGCCCGGTTCTGGCCGAGCACGGCGCAAACCGTGGTCTGGAGCGCGTGGTACGAGCTCGCGGTCGTCCGGCGGCTCACCCCGAAAGACTTTGTGCCCCCGCCGTCGGTCGCGGCCGGCGTCCTGAGAGCGCGCCGGCGCTCGGAGCCGCTCGTCGACCCGCGCCGCGCTGCGCGCTACGAGGCCTTCGTGCGGCATGGGTTCCGGAGGGACGGGGCGGCCCGTGAGCTCGACCCGCACGCGTGGGCGCGCCGTTTCGCCGGGCAGGAGTCGTCCGCTTCCACCCGTACCGTTACCCGGATGACCCGCGGGGGGAGAGCTCGATGATCGCGCGTCTCCGTGGGCGCATGACCGCCCGTGCGGGCGGCGCGGTGGTCGTCGACGTCAACGGCGTCGGCTATCTCGTGAACGCCGCCCCGTCGGTGCATCGCCTCGGGGACGGCGAAGTGACGATCGAGATTCACACAGTCGTCCGTGAGGACGCGCTGCAGCTCTACGGCTTTGCGACCGCCGACGAGCGTGAGCTGTTCGAGTTGCTGCTCGGCGTGAACGGCGTCGGCCCCAAGGTCGCGCTCGCGATCGTCTCAGGCTCGTCACCCGCAGAGCTGAGGCGTGCGATCGCGCGCGACGACGTGAAGCGCTTCCAGGCCATCCCGGGCATCGGGCTCAAGACCGCTCAGCGAGTCGTCCTCGAGCTGAAGGAGAAGCTGGCGGTCTCGGCTGACACCGATTCGGCGACCGAGTTGACCCTGGCGCGCGATGCTCTCGTCGAGCTCGGGTGGTCGCCGGTCGACGCCGAGCGAGCACTGGCGGGCGTCGACGAGTCGCTGCCGGTCGAGGAGCAGATCCGGGAAGTGCTCCGGGTGGCCGCGTGAGCAGCGGCCTGCTGGCCCCCGTTCTCGAGGACGGGGGCGAAGAGCTCGAGCGCTCTCTTCGGCCGCACACGTTGGCGGACTTCGTCGGCCAGCAGCGCGTCAAGGAGCAGCTCGCAATCGCCCTCGAGGCGGCGCAGCGGAGAGGCGAGGCGCTCGATCACCTGCTGCTCGCCGGCCCGCCGGGCCTCGGCAAGACGTCGCTCGCGCAGATCGTGCGGAACGAGCTCGGCGTCGGCATCCGCCAGGTCGCGGGGCCCGCGCTGGAGCGCAAGGGCGACATGGCGGCGATCCTGACGACGCTCGAGCCGCGCGACGTCTTGTTCGTCGACGAGATCCACCGGCTCAACCGAGCGATCGAGGAAATCCTCTATCCCGCGCTCGAGGACTTCCGGCTCGACATCGTCGTCGGCCAGGGGCCGGCGGCCAGAACGTTGACGCTCGACCTGCCGCCGTTCACGCTCGTCGGGGCGACGACACGCACCGGCCTGCTGACCACGCCGCTCCGCGATCGCTTCGGGCTCACGTTCCGGCTGGATCTGTACGGGCCGGCGGAGCTCGCGCAGATCGTCCGCCGCTCGGCGCGCATCCTCGACGTGGTCGTCGACGACGATGCCGCCGAGCGGATCGCAGCGCGCGCCCGCGGCACGCCTCGGATCGCCAACCGGATCCTGCGCCGTGTTCGCGACGTCGCCGAAGTCAGACACGAGGGCGCGGTGACGACGGAGATCGCCAACGAGGCGCTCGCGCTCCTCGAGGTCGACGGGGCGGGACTCGAGCGGTTCGACCGCGAGCTGCTGTCGGCGATCGTCGGGAAGTTCGGCGGCGGGCCGGTCGGCCTCTCCACGCTCGCCGTCGCACTCGGCGAGGAGGCCGAGACGCTCGAAGACGTCTACGAGCCGTACCTGCTCCAGCTCGGGTTCCTACAGCGGACCCCGCGCGGGCGCGTGGTCACCGAGCTCGGACGCGAGCATCTCGGCGCCGTGCGCGAGTCGGCGACCCTTTTCTGAACGCACGAGGGCGAGCACGACCGGTGCGGTGAGCATCGCCATCACGTCGAACCAGACGTAGCCGCTCGCCACTCCCGACGGAGGATTGCCGTCCGGGATGCCCAGACCGGGGAGTCGGACCGCCCAGCGCCACGTGCCGATCGCGGTCCCGTAGAGCTCGAGCGCCGCGACGACGAGGAAGACCGCCGCATAGACGGCACGGTTCCGCGAGCGCCAGAGGAAAACCAGGAGGAGCGGCACGCCGACTGCGCCTGCGACGTCGCGCCGCGGAAGCACCGTGAGCCCGAGCAGTCCCCAGGTCGCCGCAGCGGTCGCGGCGACGGCGACCAGCGTCCGGGCATGGCCCCGGACCCTCGACGCCAGGGCGAAGCCGGTGAGGTAGACCAGCCCGTGCGCGGGCGGCACGAACAACGGCAGGTTGTGCAGCCGGTAGTGGTACACGCCCCAGATCAGCGAACCGGTGACCTCGCCGATCGTGGCGAAGCAGACGACGCCGAGTGCCTGCACGCGGCGCTCGAGCGGCGCGCGCGTGAGCGCGGCCGCGAGAACGAGCCACGTCAAGGCGCCGAGCCCGAGCTGCTCGTGGTAGGACGCGAAGTGGTCGAGCGCGAGCAGCGCCGCCAGATAGGCGAGCCCCAGCCCTAACCCCGGTACTGCAGCTCGTGCCACGACGGGACGGGGGCGAGCTCGAGCAGCGGGCGGCCGCCGCCGGGATGCTGGTATGCGAACTCCGCCTCGCCGTCGTCCCACACGACCTCGAGCGCGCTGCGCTTCACCTGATGGTCGAGCCAGGCGCCGCGGAAGATCAGCTTCCGCAGCCAATAGACGAGCGACTCGCCGTTCACGAGAGAGACACGTTCCCAGTTGCGCACGAGATAGCGGCCGAGGCGCGACGCGGGTTGCTCGATCACGCCCTGTGCCGCGAGCGAGACCAGGTCGGCGATCTCGTCGTCGTCGAGCTCGGACGTATCCACGACGCCGAGCTTCACGGCCGCCGCGATCACACGACCCTCGAAGTCGAGCTCGGAGAACGAGAAGCGGTACCCGAGGAACTCGACGACGTAGTCGTTCCCGGAGCTGTAGTTCGCGTCGGGTCCCGGAATCGGTTCAGGCACGATGGGCATGGTAGTGATCAACCTCGTCGTCGCAACCAGTCGCGCGGAGCGGCTCATCGTGTTGCTGCCGGCGTTCCTCGTCGGGTTGGGCCTCGTGATCGCCGTCATGATCCTGCTCGCGCGCGCGTTCGCAGATTCCGTACGCGCGTGGGGGCATCCGCGGCTGCTCGCCGCCGGGCTCGTCGCGCTGCTCGGCGTCGTCGTGCTGCTCACCTGGCTGGGCGTTTCCCTGCCGAAGGAATAGATCCGTCCGGTGGCGTCCGTACCGTCGACAGCCCATGTCGGCGGGTACGTGGCAGCTCGAACCTTGTGCGTTGAGCGACGTGCTCACGGTCGCGCGGGAGCTTGCGGTCGACGAGCTCACGGCATCCGTGCTGGTGCGCCGCGGCCTCGCCGACCCCGGTGATGCCCGGCGATTCCTGGCCGGTGAGCTGCCGGGGCACGATCCGTTCCTGCTCGGCGACATGCGTGGCGCCGTCCGGCTGCTGCGGGCGTCCGTGGCGGCGGGAAAGCGGATCTGCGTCCACGGCGACTACGACGCCGACGGGATCTGCGCGACCGCGCTCGCGGTGCTGCTCCTGCGAGAAGCCGGAGCGGACGCGGCGTGGCACCTGCCGTCACGGTTCGAAGAGGGGTACGGGCTGAACGGGCAGACGCTGACGCGGCTCGCCGGCGAGGGCTTCGACCTCGTGCTCACGGTCGACTGCGGGATCACCGCCGTCGACGAGGTCGCCCATGCGCGGTCGCTCGGGCTCGACGTGATCGTCACGGATCACCACCGGCCCGGCGGCGAGTGGCCCGCGTGCCCCGTGGTCGCACCGTTGAGGGGCGACTACCCGTTCACGGGGCTGTGCGGGACCGGCGTCGTCTGGAAGCTCGCCGAGGCGCTTCTCGGGAGCGGGCACCCCTTCCTCGAGCGCCATCTCGACGTCGTGGCGCTCGCGACCGTTGCCGATGTCGTCCCGCTGCTCGACGAGAACCGCGCGCTCGCGCTCCGCGGACTGCGCCGGCTCGCCCAGACGCAGAAGGTCGGTCTTCGTGCGCTCATGCGCGTCGCCAACGTCGACCCTGCTGCGGTCGACGAATCGTCGATCGGGTTCAGGCTCGCGCCGCGGATCAACGCCGGCGGTCGGCTGTGCCGGCCCGAGGCCGCGCTCGAGCTGCTGCTGACCGAGGATCCGCTCGAGGCGGCGGAGCTCGCGAACGAGCTCGAGTCGCTGAACCGCGAGCGGCAGGCGATCGAGGAGAGGATCCTGCGAGAGGCGGTCGCGCAGGTCGAGGAGTGGCCGGACGCGCGCCGGCGCCGCCGCGGCTACGTCGTTGCGGGCGAGACATGGCACGAGGGCGTGATCGGGATCGTCGCCTCGCGCCTCGTCGAGCGGTACAACCGCCCGGTCGTGCTCATCGCGGGCACCGAGGGCGACTGGAAGGGCTCCGGCCGGTCGATCCCCGCGTTCGACCTGCATGCCGCCCTCGGCGCATGCGCGGAGCACCTGTCCCGCTTCGGCGGGCATCGCGCCGCGGCCGGGCTGTCGATCCGCGCGGATCGAGTCGAGGCATTCGCGACTGCGTTCGCAGCGCATGCCGACGCGCAGCTCTCGGAGGACGAGCTCGAGCCCGTGATCCGTGTCGACGCGATCGTCCCCGGGGCGAAGCTGACGCTCCGGCTGGCGTCCGAGCTCGGACAGTTACAGCCGTTCGGGCTCGGCAATCCGTCGGTCACGCTGCTCGTCGACGGCTGCGAGCTCGCGGACCTGTCGACCGTGGGCGACGGGAAGCACCTGCGTTTCCGCGTGCGGCAGCGCGGCCGGGACTCCGGGTCGGCGATCGCGTTCGGCCTGGGTGCGCAGCTCGACCGGTTCCGGCGCGAAGGGCGCTACGACGTCGCCGTGCGGCTCCAGGAGAACCGGTGGAACGGCGTCGTCTCGCCCCAGCTCGTCGTGCGCCGCATCTTCGACGCCACCGAGGGTTTCGACGAGCTGCGCGACTGGCTCGCGGAGCAGTGGCGCGCCGGCGAAGACGCCTGGACACAGGAGGCGCGGCAGATCTTCAGCGAGCTCGAGTTGCGAGACGGATCCCGGAGAAGCCTGCTCGAGTCGCCGACCTTCCGGCACCTGCTCGAGGAAAAGCCGCCGGCGCTGCAGGACGCCGCGTAGCGTCCACCCCCAACTCGGCGAGCATCCGGGCGATACGCGCGACCTTCCGAGTCTCCCGCCTCCGCGCGAACATGGACCGGCATGGTTCCGCGGGCTCAGCGCGAATCCTCCTTGGGAAAGGCGGGGATACACTGGGTTCATGGCAGTAGTCGAGCGGCATGAGGACCTCGTCGACGAGCTGCTCGCCGAGGTAGAGGCGTACAAACAGGACGTCGACCGCGACCTGCTCGCCCGCGCCTTCGATTTCGCAGCGAAGGCGCACGAAGGGCAGATGCGCGCCTCCGGCCAGGAGTTCATCTATCACCCGTGGGGCGCGGCGAAGATCCTGGCGACGCTCCAGCTGGACGAGCCCACGCTCGCCGCGGCGCTGTTGCACGACGTCGTGGAGGACACCTCGACCGACATCGAGGACGTGCGCTCCGAGTTCGGCGACGAGATCGCGACCCTCGTCGAAGGCGTCACGAAGCTGACCCGGGTCAAGTTCCAGACACGCGAGCACGCCGAAGCCGAGAACTACCGGAAGCTGATCGTCGCGATGGCCGAGGACGTGCGCGTCATCCTGATCAAGCTCGCCGACCGCCTCCACAATCTCCGCACGATCGAGTACCTCGGCAAGCAGAAGCAGGTCCAGAAAGCGCGCGAGACGCTCGAGGTCTACGCGCCGCTTGCACACCGCCTCGGCATCCACGCGCTCAAGTGGGAGCTGGAGGATCTCTCGTTCCAGACGCTCCATCCGCGGAAGTACGAGGAGATCAAGCAGATGGTGGCCGAGCGGCGCGCCGATCGCGAGGAGCACGTACGCGAGGCGGCGCTCGTCCTGCAGAAGGAGCTCGACAAGGTCGACATCCCCGCCGAGATCTCCGGACGCGCGAAGCACTTCTACTCCATCTACGACAAGATGGTGCGCAAGGGCCGCGAGTTCAACGAGATCTACGACCTGACGGCGATGCGGGTGATCTGCGAGCGCGGCGGCGACGAGGGGACGCGCGACTGCTACGGCGCGCTCGGCCTCATCCACTCGTTGTGGAAGCCGATGCCCGGCCGGTTCAAGGACTTCATCGCGATGCCGAAGTTCAACGGCTACCGCGCGCTGCACACGACGGTGATCGGTCCCCAAGGCCGCCCGCTGGAGATCCAGGTGCGTACGCGGGAGATGCACGAGACCGCCGAGTACGGCGTCGCCGCGCACTGGCTGTACAAGCGCGGCAAGAAGGACAAGGACGCCGAATGGGTCGCGTGGGTCAAACAGCTGATGGACGAGAGCGCGACGGACGAGGCGGACCCGCGTGAATTCATGAAGACGTTCCGGACGGACCTCTTCGACGAAGAGGTCCACGTCTTCACACCGAAAGGCCAGGTGAAGACACTGCCGGCGGGTGCTACGCCGATCGACTTCGCGTACGCGGTCCACACGGACGTCGGGCATCGCACGGTCGGCGCGAAGGTCAACGGACGAATCGTCCCGCTGCACTACGTCCTGAAGAACGGCGACTTCGTCGAGATCCTCACGTCGAAGCAGGGACGCGGCCCGTCGCGCGACTGGCTCTCGCTGGCGAAGAGCTCGCGCGCGCGCAACAAGATCCGCCAGTGGTATTCGCGCGAGACGCGAGAGGAGACCGAGCAGAAGGGCCGCGAAGTGCTCGAGCAGGCGCTGAAGACGCAGAAGCTGCCGTACGCGAAGCTGCGCGGGTCTGCGACGCTTGCGCAGGTCATCCGCGACTCGGGCTTCAAGAAGGCCGAGGACTTCTACCTGGCGCTCGGCTCCGGGAAGCTCCAGGCCGGCACCATCGTCAACAAGGTCATCCAGCGGCTGAAGACGGAGCAGGTGGCGGAGGAGGCGCCCGTCGTCGTCAAGGCGCCGAAGGCGCGCATCGTCACCGGGACGGAGGTCGGTGTCGTCGTGCCGGGTGTCGACGACGTGCTCGTGCGACTCGCGAAGTGCTGCACGCCGGTGCCCGGTGATCCGATCGTCGGCTACATCTCGCTCGGCAAGGGGATCACGATCCACCGCGGCGACTGTCCGAACGTCCGCGCGCTGCGCCGGAACCCGGAGCGGTTCACGCCCGTCGAATGGGACGGAGGCACGGCCGCCAAGAGCTTCCGTGTGCAGATCGCGGTGGACTCGTGGGACCGCCCGCGGTTGCTCGAAGACGTCGCCCGCACCTTCGCCGAGCACGGGGCGAACATCGTCAGCTACGGCGGCATGGTCGAGGACCAGTTGGCGAAGAACTGGTACACGGCCGAGGTGGGGGACGTGAAGAGCCTGCGGACGCTGCTCAACGCGCTCCGGAACCTCGACGCGGTGTTCGACGCGTACCGCGTCACACCGTCCTCGTGACGGACGTCCATCCGGTCGCAGCGGCGGGCTTCGGTGCCGCGGCCGACGTCTACGAACGCGCGCGGCCGTCGTACCCGGACGAGGCGATCGCCTGGCTCCTCGAGCAGGCCGGCATCGGGCCGTCGGCGACCGTCGTCGATGTCGGGGCCGGCACCGGCAAGCTGACGAGGCTGCTCGTCCCGACGGGAGCGCGCGTCCTCGCCGTGGAGCCGCTGCGCGAGATGCGGGACCGGCTGCGCGAGCTGGTGCCGAGGGCGGAGGCGCTCGACGGGACGGCGGAGGCTCTGCCGCTCGGGGACTCGTCCGTCGACGCGATCACGGTCGCGCAGGCCTTCCACTGGTTCGATCCGGCGCGCGCGCTGCCGGAGCTCCACCGAGTGCTGAAGCCCGGCGGGGCGCTCGTTCTGATCTGGAACAGCCGTGACCTCGACGACCCGCTGCAGCGCCGGCTCGAGGATCTGCTCGCGCCGTTCCGCAACGAGGTGATCGCCCAGTCGTACGGAGTCTGGCGGCCGCCGCTCGATGCGTCGCCGCTGTTCGCGCCGCTCGAGGAGGTGCGGTTCCCGTACGCGCAGCAGCTGACCGCCGACGGGCTGGTGGAGCGCGCCGAGTCGACGTCGTTCGTCGCTGCGCTGCCGGAGGAGGAGCGGTTTGCGCTGCTCGCGCGCGTGCGCTCGCTGGCGGACGACCTCGACGAGCCGTTCGACTTCAACTACGTGACCGAGGTGTACCTGGCGCGGCGGATCGAAACTCGCGAACTTAGTTCGTCTGCGACGAACTGAGTTCGGGCGGTCCTTCAAACGAGGCGACCTTCGCACGGAACTCGTCCGGGACCGGCACCGACCGCCGTTCGTCGACGGTGATGCACACGAGCGTCTCGCGGGCGGTCGCCATCAACGTGTCGGTATCGTCGTCGATTCGGTAGGCGGCGTGCTCGTAGGTGATGCTCGTCCTGCCGATCCGCTCGACCCGCACGAAGATCTCGAGCAGGTCGTCGAAGCGCGCCCCCGCGAGGTACTCGACGGTGAGCGCGCGCATCGCGAAGTCGACACCCGTCAGGAGGACACGTCCGAGGTGGCGGTGGTACTCGGTGCGCGCAAGATCGAAATACGGCATGTAGCGGCCGTAATAGACGACGCCCTGCACATCGGTCTCCGAGAAGCCGACGCGCGTGTAGGCCGCGTACCTGAACGGCGGCTTGCGATCGGTGACGTGCCCGAGCTCGATCATTCCCTGATCACGGCGAGCACCTCGTCGCGTTTCCGCTCCATGAGCTCCTCGGAACGCGCTTCGAGGTTGAGACGCAGGAGCGGTTCGGTGTTGGAGGGCCGCACGTTGAAGTGCCAGTCGTCCGCCTCGACGGACAGCCCGTCGAGATGGGAGACTCGGCCGGCGGGCCCGAACCGCTCTTCGAGCTCACGCAGCTTGGCGGGGACGTCCGCAACGGGCGTGTTGATCTCACCGGTGATGAAGTAGCGCGACCGAAGCGGCGCGAGGACCTCGCTGAGCTTCCCTCGCCGCGAGACGAGCTCGCACATGAGCAGGAACGGGATCGTCCCCGAGTCGGCCTGCGAGAAATCGCGGAAGTAGTAGTGCGCCGAGACCTCGCCGCCGAAGACGGCATGGTCCTGCCGCATGCGCTGCTTGATGAATGCGTGCCCGACGCGATTGAGCAGAGGCGTTCCACCGGCGCGCTCGATCGCCTCGGGAACGGCCCACGAGGCGCGTACGTCGTAGATCACCTTTCCGCCCGGCTCCTTCTCGAGGATCGACTCGGCGAAGAGCGTCGTCACGAAGTCGCCGGGAACGAACTCGCCCGAATCGTCGACGAAGAAGCAGCGGTCCGCGTCCCCGTCGAACGCAACGCCGAAGTCGGCGCCCTCCTCGCGCGTCTTGCGCACGATGAACTCGCGATTCTCCGGCAGCAGCGGATTCGGCTCGTGATTCGGGAACGTGCCGTCCGGCTCGAAGAAGCACCGAACGACGCCGAGCATCGGCAGCCGCTCGAGAACGGGAGGGAGCATCGCACCCGCCATCCCGTTGGCAGCGTCGATCACGAGGCGCAGCGGACGAAGCTCGTCGACGTCGACGAACGAGAGGACTCGGTCGACGTAGCGCGACCAGATGTCCTCGTGGCGAATCTCACCCCGCTCTGCGTCGAGCCACTTTGCCGCGAGCGCGCGGTCGCGGATCTCTTCGAGCCCCGAGTCACCGCCTACGGGCAGCGCGCCTGCCCGTACGATCTTCATGCCCGTGTACTGCTTCGGGTTGTGCGACGCGGTGACCGCGACGCCGCCGTCCAGCCCGAGCCGACCGACGGCGAAGTAGAGCATCTCGGTGCCGACCAATCCGAGGTCGAGAACCGCCGCCCCCGCATCGGCCGCACCCGAGCGCACCGCCTCCGCCATCGAAGGCGACGACACCCGCATGTCTCGCCCGACGGCGATCTTCTCCGGCTTGAACTGGTCGACGAATGCCCGGCCGATCGCGTAGGCGCCGGCCTCGTCGAGCTCCTCGCCGTAGACGCCGCGGACGTCGTAAGCCTTGAAGACCTGCGGTGCCAGCATGCGCGGACGATACGTCGCTACACACGACGGGTGTCGCGGTAGTAGGCGCGCCGTGCGAGGGCTGCGAGCACCACCGCCCATGCCGCCACCGTCAGCCAACCCTCCGCGCTCCAGCCGTGCCCGCCCACCCCGATGTGCGCCGCCTGCACGAGCCAGTACGAGGGGATGCTTTCCGCGATCGTCTTCAACACCCCCGAGGTGATCGGGAACCAGGCGCCGCCCAGGAACGCGAAGAACGCGGTCGCGCCGCCCAGCGTCGGGCCGATCGAGTCCGGCGTCAGCATGTGCCCGAGCAGGATCCCGAACGCCGCGAACGGGATCAGCCCCACCAGGATGAGCACGGTCATCCTGACCCATGCGCCGGCGGAGAGACTCACGCCGAGCGTCGCGCCGGCGGCGAACAGGACGGCCAGCGTCAGGAGCGCCATCGCGTAGCCGGTGAGCACCTTCGCGCGGAAGTAGTCCCGCGTCGTGAGGGGCGTGATCCGTAGCTGCCGGTTCCAGCCGACTGCTCGTTCGGCGGCGATACGCGCGCCGGTCGACATCATGGCGTTCATCGTCCCGAATGCCGCGAGGCCGACCATGAAATAGAGCGGCGCGGAGATCCCCGTGTGGGCAAGGTTGCCCTCGTGGCGGTTCGGCGCCGCGATCGCGTAGTAGAGCGCCACCGGGAAGCCGAGCGCGAGGAACACGAAACGGCGGCTGCGGATGACACGCAGGAGCTCGAAGCGCGTGTACGTGAACGCCTTCATTCGTCTCCGGTCAGCAGGAGGAACGCCTGCTCGAGGCCGGCGCCGCTGATCTCGATGTCGCGCGCGGCCGGATAGCGGTCGAGGAGCGCGCGAATCGCGGCATCGGAGTTGCTGCAGCTGAGGACGATCGACTCACCGCGGCGCTCGACGTGGGTCACGCCGCTCAGCGTCGCGAGCCCGTCGAGGCCGGTCCCCGGGAGCGTGGCGCGGATCGTACGAATGCCCACCATCGCCTTGATCTCGGTGGTCGGCCCGTCCGCGACGACGTGGCCGCGCGCCATCAGCACCGCCCGGTCGGCGTACGCGTCCGCCTCCTCCAGGTAGTGCGTCGCGAAGACGATCGTCTTGCCACCCGATGCGAACTCGCGCATCGACGTCCAGAAGGCATGGCGGCTCTCGACGTCCATGGCGACCGTCGGCTCGTCGAGCACGAGCAGCTCCGGATTGCTCACCAGGGCGACTGCGAACCGCACACGCTGTGTCTGTCCGCCGGACAGCTTCTGCGTGCGCTGCCGGGCGACGTCTTCGAGCCCCGTCAGCGTCAGCACCTCGTCGACCCCTAGCGGCTCGCGGTAGAGCGAGGAGACCATCGTCACGAGCTCGCGCACCGAGAGGTCGCGGATCAACGCGCCCGTCTGCAGCATCGCCCCGATCGCGCCGGCTGCGACGGCATCGTGGGGCGACTTCCCGAAAACCGAGACCGTCCCGCTGTCCGGCGGGAGCAGGCCGAGCAGCATGTCGATCGTCGTCGACTTCCCGGCACCGTTCGGGCCGAGCAGGGCAACGGTCTCGCCTCGGCCGATCGAGACGTCGACGCCGTCGACGGCCCGGACCTCGCCGAACGACTTGTGCAGACCTGTGAGCTCGATGCCGTCGTTGGTCACTACGCGCCCAGGATCTCCTTGATCGCCTGCGTCGACGCGACGTCGGGGGACTCGGAGATCACCGTCGCCGGGCGGTCGAACTGCGCGAGCGCGTCGCGGAGGTGATCGGCGCGAAGCGTCCCCTCGCCATACGGAAGATGCTTCGTCTCGTTTCGATTCGCGAACTGGATGTCCGAGAAGTGGATGTGGAACGGCGCACCCTGCTCGATCACACCGTCGGCGAGCCGGAGAGCTTCGGTGAAGCGCTCGACGGTCGTGAACGCGCCGTCGGACGTCGCGTGCATGTGCGCGAAGTCGATCACCGGGCGGATCCAGTCGAGGCGCGCGGCGATCTCGACGACGTCCTCGAGCGAGCCGAGCTCGCGTACGCGTCCCATCACCTCGATGCCGAACGGGACCGCGCGACCCTTCGCGGTCAGCCTCTCACGCAGCTCGCGCAGTTGCTCGCAGACCGAGTCGATCGCGGCCTCTCGCGTACGCCCGAGCAGGAAGCCGGGATGGAAGACGACCGGTGCCGCACCTGCCGCGACTGCGATGCCCGCGGAGTGGTCGAGCATCCCGACCGCCATGTTGAGCTTCTTCCCGCGTTCGGCGTGTCCCATGAAGCCCGCGATCGGTGCGTGGACGGAGAGCACGATGTCGTGCTCGCGGCAGAGCGTCCCGAACGCCCCGGCGAAGTCGTAGTCCATCCAGAAGCGGCCCTCGAAGTCGATCTCGCAGGCGCTGAGCCCGCGTTCGACGAGCGCCAGGACGGCGGCCTCCGGCGACTCCTGGGAGGGCACGCGCGCAGGCCCGTAGTGCAGCTTTTTAGGCATCGCAAGCCACCCTATCGATGCTGTCCGACCGTACTCCTACCCTGGTCGCATGTCCCAGCGCCCGACTCGTATCGACCTGCTCGAACTCGACATCGACCTGCGCCTGTCCGACCTCTGGCGGGAGGCTGCCGGCATCACCGACTGGTCCCTCGACGTCGTGGCCGCTTTCATGCGGGCCGCCTACGGAAAGGGGTACTGCGACGCGCTGACCGAGGAGTCGCCGGGGGCGCTCTGCGCGGAGCACGGCTACCGCGTCCCGGCGCGGAAGGTGGAGCCGGCGCAGAACTCTCACCCTTAGAGGCGCTTCCCGCACGAAGGACGTGGCTAGACTCCCGTCGTGGCCCGCTCGCCGCGCAGCCCGGCCCGGCTGATCGTCGCCCTCGCCGTTGCCGGCGTGCTGGCGGTCTTCCTCGTCTACACGGCGCTTGCGGGCACGTCGACCCCTCAGGTTGCGGCGAGCCAGCTCGCGGCGCAGAAGCCCGGCAAGATCTCGGTCGTCGGCGCGGTCGTGGGACCGCTCCGCGGCGATCCGCACTCCGCCGGCGGACTCCGCTTCGGGCTTCGCGACATCGGCAAGAGGGGGCCGGTGGTGCAGGTGGTCTACCGCGGTGACTCGCCGCCGCCGCTCTTCGCCGTCGGCCGTCACGTGGTCGTGAACGGCGCCTACTCGAACGGCAGGCTGCTCGGCAACGGCATCCTCACGAAGTGCCCCTCGAAGTACACAGCGTCGACCACGAAGTCGTACTAGTGGCACCCCGCCGTGGCTGATCTGGGCCGCGCGGCGCTCGTGGTGAGTCTCGGGCTCGCCTTCTACGCCCTCGTCGGCGGTGGGTACGCGGCGCACACGGGCAAACGGCGACTCGCGAGCTCGGCGCGCAACGCGCTGCTCGCGTGCTTCGGCTCGACGCTTGTGGCCGCCGCCGTGCTGGCGACCGCGCTTGCGCGACGGGACTTCTCGTTCGTGTACGTCGCGACGCATACCAACCGGACGCTGCCGACGGTCTACGCACTGAGCGCGTTCTGGGGCGGGCAGGAGGGCTCCCTGCTCCTCTGGCTACTCGTGCTGACCGGATACGGCGCGCTTGCCGTCTCACTCAACCGCAGGCTGCTTCGTGACCTCGTGGCGTGGGTGGTTCCCGTCTTCGGTGGGATCGCGACGTTCTTCGCGTTCGTCCTCGTCGCGGTGGCGAGCCCGTTCGACACGCAGACCGCACCCGTCGACGGCGCCGGACTGACGCCGAGCCTGCAGAACCCGTACATGGTCGCGCATCCGCCGATGCTGTATCTCGGCTACGTCGGGTTGTCGGTGCCGTTCGCCTTCGCCGCCGGTGCGCTTCTCTCGGGGCGGACGGACGAGCGGTGGATCGTCGCGACGCGGCGGTGGACGCTCGCCGCCTGGATGTTCCTCGGCTTCGGCCAGCTGCTCGGTGCGCACTGGGCGTACGTCGAAGTGGGGTGGGGCGGCTACTACGCGTGGGATCCCGTCGAGAACGCTGCGCTGATGCCGTGGCTCGCGTCGACCGCGTTCTTGCACTCGGTGATGATCCAGGAACGCAAGGGCATGCTGAAGGTCTGGAACATGGTGCTCGTCGCGCTGGCGTTCGAGCTCTCACTGTTCGGGACGTTCCTGACGCGCAGCGGCGTCGTGAACTCGATCCACTCGTTCTCGAAGAGCCCGATCGGCGGCTGGTTCCTGTCGTTCGTCGTGATCTCCTCGATCTTCTCGCTCGCCGTCATCCTCTGGCGGCTGCCGCTTCTCAAGGCGCGCACGCGGCTGGAGTCGGCGCTGTCGCGCGAGGCCGCGTTCCTCTACAACAACCTGCTGCTCGTCGCGCTCAGCCTGACGGTTCTGTGGGGCGTGCTGTTCCCGATCGTCACCCAGCTCGTGAAGGGCGAGACGCGCACGATGGGCCGGCCGTACTACGACTTCTTCCTGCGGTCGTTCGGGCTGCCGCTGCTTCTGCTGATGGGGATCGGGCCGCTGATCGCGTGGCGGAAGGCGAGCGTCCGCTCGCTCGTGCGCACGCTCACCTGGCCGATCGCGACGGCGGTCGTCGCCGGCGTCACCCTCGTCGCCGTTGGCGCAGGCTCGTCGACACCCGGGCTGATCGCCTACACCTTCGCGGCGTTCGTCCTCGCGACGATCGTCGTCGAGCTCGTGCGCGGCACACGTGCCACGGGCTCTTTGACCATGCTGATCGCGCGCAACCGGCGACGTTACGGAGGCTACGTCGTCCACGCGGCGATCGTGCTCCTTGCGATCGGAATCGCCGGTTCGAGCGCGTACCAGACGACACGCGAGCAGCGTCTCGTGCCGGGACAGTCGACCGAGGTGGCCGGCTATCACCTGACGTACGAGCGGATCGATCCGATTCGCAACGATCCGAACCGCACCGGGCGCTACGCGGTGCTGAACGTCTCGGGCCGCTGGAACGGGACGCTGCGCACCGGTCAGGTCACCTACACCGGCTTTCAGGAGACCGACGAGGACGTCGGCATCAAGACCGACTGGCTTCGCGCCCAGGATCTCTACGTGATCGCGAACTTCGACAAGGGCTCGGCGGTCTTCTTCAAGATCCTCGTCAAGCCGCTGGTCAACCTCATCTGGCTCGCCGGAATCGTGTTCGTGCTCGGCTCGCTCGTCGCGCTGTGGCCCGACGCGCGCGAGCAGCGCCGGCTCGTCACGCGCCTCGCGCCCGCGCAGGCGTGACCTGGGTGATCCTCGGCGCGGTGGTCGCCGCGGTCGCCGTCGTGCTCGTCGCACTCCCGTTCCTGCGCGAGCCCCAGGCGGACGACGATCGCCTCGACGCGCCGACCGACGCCGACGCGCGGAGGCTGGAGCTGATCGAGTCGCGCGACCGGGCGCTGGCGGCGCTGAAGGAGCTCGAGTTCGACCACCGCACGGGCAAGATCGCGGACGACGACTACCGCCAGCTCGTCTCTCCGTTGCGCCAGGCGGCAGCCGTCGCCTTGAAGTCGCTCGACGAGGAGACGGCGCGCTACGGTCCAGCCATGACGGATTTCGAACCGCCGGTGCCCGTGCCCGAGCCCGCGCCGCCGCCCGACGAGGGGACACCCCCGACGCCGGCGCCGGTCCCCGAGCCGTATCCGCCGCCGGACGAAGGCACGCCGCCCAGGCTGCCGGAGGAGTAGCCGACACCCCCGCGAACGTCTGCACATGCGGCGTGTCGCGCTCGCAGTCGTCGCCCTGCTCGTCATCGCCGGGCCCGCGCTCGGCGACGACATCACGAAGAAGAAGCACGTCGACCAGCAGATCGGGTCGCTGAACGACAAGCTCGCGCATCAGCAGCAGCAGGAGAGCGCGCTGCGGAACCAGGTGGCGGGCTATACGACGCGCATCCGCGCACTGGAGGCCCGCGTCGGGGACGTCTCGCTCAAGCTGGGCACGCTCGAGGAAGACCTCGCTCTTCACCAGCGACGCCTCGGCACGCTGAACGCGCTCTACCACTTGCAGACGGATCGGCTGCGTTATCTGCGAGTCCAGTACGCCCTGGCAGTACGGAGGCTCGAGCATCGCTTCGTCGAGCTCTACGAGTCGGATCAGACGACGACGCTCGACGTCGTTCTCGGCGCCGAGAACCTGCAAGACGCGCTCGACGAAGTCCAGTACATCAAGCAGATCGCCGCCCAGGACAAGCGGATCGCCGCGTCGGTCGGTGCGGCCAAGGCGGACGTCCGTGCGTCGCGCGCGAAGACGAGAACTGTCCGTTCGACGGTTCAAGGGGAGACCGCGGTGATAGCGGCGCGCACCTCGCAGGTGCGCGCCGTCCGCGACGAGCTCGTGGGTGCGACGAACGATCTCGGCGCCGAGCGCAGCACGACGCTCGTCGACCTCTCGCAACTCACGGCATCGGAGCGTGCGGAGGCGTCCGAGATCGATGCGCTTCAGGCGGCCGGCGCCGCGCTGGCCGACAGGATCCGCGCGGCACAGGCGCAGAGGAGCGGGGGGACGTCGGACACGCCGTCGCCGGCCGGGCTCATCTGGCCGGTGGACGGCCCGATCACGAGCCCGTTCGGCTGGCGCTGGGGCCGCATGCACCAGGGCATCGACATCGGAGTCCCCGAAGGCACGCCGATCCACGCTGCCGCAGCGGGAACGGTCATCTATTGCGGCTGGGAGGAGGGGTACGGCAACCTCGTCGTCCTCGACAACGGCGGCAACCTGTCGACGGCCTACGCCCACCAGAGCGCGATCGCGGTGACGTGCGGTCAGGCGGTGGCTCAGGGCGACGTGATCGGATACGTCGGCTGCACCGGCCACTGCACCGGCCCGCACCTGCATTTCGAGGTGCGGATCGACGGGAACCCGGTCGACCCGCTCGGCTACCTGCCGTAACCCACCGAACCTGGTTCGTCGCAGACGAGCCAGGTTCGCGAGTTTCGAAGCTCGGTCACCACCGATACCAGCGCCGGCCGCCCGCTCCGCGCAGGAAGAAGCCGATGAGCCACAGCAGTGCGGCGACGATCGCCACCCAGATCAGTAGCTTCACGACGACGAAGCCGAGGACGAACAGCACGATCACGATCAACAGCACGGCGAGCAGAACGCCCATCGGGTCTCCTTCGGTCGTTGGGCGACGTACGTGCCCGGATCGGGTGCTCCCGTAACCAACAGGCGTGTGGCGGCGTTTGCCAATTGCAACCGGTAAGTCAGGCGACGGGCGATGCGCCTGCCTGCCGATTCGATCGTCTCCCGACGAGCGGACGCCCCTGCATGTGCGGGGGCGTCCGTCTTCGGCGCTCAGAGCCCGATGGTCTGGGCGAGCAGGAAGACGTTGAGGACCACGATCACCGTTGCGACGAGCGCGGCGGCCGCCGTGGTGAGGCGGGCGTTCGCCAGCGTTCCCATCACGTCGCGCTTCGACGTGAACACGACGAGCGGGACGAGCGCGAAGGGGATCCCGAAGGAGAGGACCACCTGCGAGATCACGAGCGTTTGCGACGGGTCGACGCCGAGGCCGATGACGACGAACGCAGGCGCCATCGTCACGAGCCGCCGGACGACGAGCGGGATCTGGCGCTGGATGAACCCCTGCATGACCACCTGCCCCGAAAGCGTCCCGACCGCGGAGCTCGAGAGGCCGGACGCAGTGAGCGCCAGGGCGAAGATCACGCTCGACGCGCCGCCGAGGATCGGCTCGAGCGTGCGGTGCGCATCCTCGAGCGAGCCCACGTGCGTGAACCCGGCGCGGAAGAACGTCGACGCAGCGGTGACGAGCATCGCGACGTTGATCGCGCCCGCCACGGACATCGCCAGGATGACGTCGAAGCGCGTGTAACGCATCAGCGTGCGAGCGTCGTCGTCGGTCTCCGGCACGAGCCTGTCCTGCGTCAGCGCCGAATGCAGGTAGATCACGTGCGGCATCACCGTCGCGCCGAGGATCCCGACCGACAGCAGCACGGCCTCCCGGCTCCCGAACTGGGGGACGACGGCGTGGTGCAGCACCGCGTGATAGTCGGGATGCGCGAACCACAGCTCCGCGAGGTAGCACACGCCGATGACTCCGACGAGCGACGCGATGACGGCCTCGAAGAGGCGGACGCCGAAACGCTGCAGCCCGAGGATGAGGAGCGCCGCGGCCCCGGCCGCGAAGAGCGAAGGCACGAGCCCGATCCCGACGAGCAGGTGGATGCCGATCGCGGCGCCGAGGAACTCGGCGAGGTCCGTGGCCATCGCGATCGCCTCCGCCTGCAGCCAGAGCGCCGCAACGACGCGTCGCGGCAGGCGTTCGCGGCACACCTCGGGGAGGTTGCGCCCGGTGGCGATGCCGAGCTTCGCGGAGAGCGTCTGGATCAGCATCGCCAGCAGGTTCGCGGCGACGACGACCCATACCAGGCGGTAGCCGAACTTCGAGCCTCCCGCGACGTTGGTGGCGAAGTTGCCCGGGTCGATGTACGCGACGCAGGCGATGAACGCCGGGCCGAGGAAGGGCAGGATGCGGAAGCGCGTGCGGTGTAGCGCCTCGTCGACCGTGCGGAGTCCTTCCGGCAGCGCTTGCCGCGAGGCGATCACGGTCGAATTTTAGCCGAGACTAAAAATCGGCGAGCATGGGGCGGGCAACGCGGAGATCGGGCAGGTTGCGCCAGCGCTCCTCGAGATCGAACCCGTAGCCGACGAAGAACTCGTCGGGGATCGTGAAGCCGACGTACCGGATCGGCACGTCGTCGACCAGCCGCCGGTACGGACGGTCGAAGAGGGTGACGGCGGCGAGCGACGCCGGGCCGCGCAACGCGAGGCTCCGGGACAGGTAGTTCATGGTCAGGCCGGTGTCGACGACCTCGTCGACGAGCAGCACGTGCCGGCCGTCGATCTCCATCGTCAGATCCTTGAGGAAGCGGATTCCCTCGCGCCGCTCGTGCTCGTGCTGGCCGTACCCCGCCAGCTCCACGAAGTCGAGAGCGTGGTGGATCGGCACCGCACGCGAGAGGTCGCAGATGAACGGGATGCACGCCTTGAGCGAGCCGACCAGAAGCGGCTCGAGCCCGGCGTAGTCGTCCGTGATCTCGGCTCCGAGCTCGGCGACCCGGGCGGCGATCTCGTCTGCGTCGAGGAAGACCTCGGCGATCCTGGCGTCGAGCGTTATGACGCCTTCCGCAGCCCGTACCGGGCGGCGAGCCGCTCGAAGTCGCGCTCGTAGAACAACTTGATCTTGACGTCCGGGTAGAGCTGACGGAGCTTGCGGAGCTTGCGGTTCTTCCTCGTCACGAGCGACTGCTTCATCACCGTCACCTCGAGGTAGAGATCCTGCTCCGGGAGGTAGAAGTCGGGCGAGAAGGCCTCGATCACGCGCCCCTGCTCGTCCCGTTCGAGCACGAAGGTGGTCGGCTCGTACTGCCACGGGATGCCGTACCAGTCGAGGATCTTGGCGTACTCGAGCTCCGCGGCGTTGGCGAAGCGCGGGGGTTCCGAGCCGCAATATGCCTGGAAATCAGGCGTTTCTAGGGGCACCGAGTCCAGGGTACCAGCGGGCCCGGATGTTCTAGAGTCCCGGCGGTGGGGCCGGTGACGATCGCGCATCTGTCGGATCTTCACTGTGGGACACCTCATTTCGTGCCCGATCTCCTCACCAGAGCTATCGCCGAGATCAACGACCTGAAACCCGATCTGGTCGTGTGCTCGGGCGACCTGACGACGTTCGGGTTCAAGGAGGAGTACGTCGAGGCGAAGCGCTACCTCGATCAGATCGAGTGCGAGGCGTTCGTCGTCGTTCCGGGAAACCACGACTCGCGGAACGTCGGCTACGTCCACTTCGAGGCGTTCTTCGGCGACCGCAGCTCGGTGCTGCGCAAGGACGGGATCACGGTGGTCGCGGTCGACTCGACGGAGCCCGACCTCGATCACGGGCAGATCGGGCGCGGCCGCTACGGCTGGATCGAGCGCGAGTTCGCCGCCGAACCGGCCGTCCTCCGGATCTTCGTGCTCCACCACCACCTGCTGCCGATCCCCGGCACCGGCCGCGAGCGCAACATCGTCTACGACGCGGGCGACGCGATCGAGTGCCTGCAGCGGGCAGGCGTGCAGCTGGTGCTGTCGGGCCACAAGCACGTGCCGTACGCCTGGAAGCTCGAGAACCTCTTCGTCGTCAACGCCGGAACCGTCTCGACGCTGCGACTGCGCGGGAACACGAGGCCCTGTTACAACGTCGTCGAGATCGCCGGCTCGCACGTCGCCGTCTGGCGGAGGTATCCGTTCCACGGCCAGGAGCAGATCATCCAGTTCGACCTTGCCACGGGCGAGTACGAGAAGTACACCGGCCGCATCGAGCACGAGGTGACGGCACGGCGATGAGGGCGGTCGCGCTGATCGACGGCGAGCACTATGCGCCGGTCGTCCGCGATGCGCTTGCGAAGCTGCCGTACGAGTGGGTCGGGGCGATCCTCGTCGGCGGCACCGAGAAGCTGCGCCCCGCCGCCGACTACGGCGTGCCGCTGGTGGACGCGTTCACGGGGGCGGAGGTGGTCGTCGACCTGAGCGACGAGCCCGTGCTCGGACCGGCGGCCCGTCTTCGCTGGGCTTCTCGCGCGTTGGCGGCCGGGCTGCCCTACGTCGGCGCGGACTTCCGATTCGAACCGCCCCGGTTCGAGCCGTTCGAGTTGCCGTCGATCGCGGTCGTCGGCACGGGAAAGCGCGTCGGCAAGACGGCAGTCACTGCGCACGTTGCACGGACGCTCGCCCGAGACCGCGATGTCGTCGTCGTCGCGATGGGGCGCGGGGGGCCCGCCGAGCCGGAGGTCGTCGAGACGCAGCCGACGCCGGCCGAGCTCCTGCGGCGATCGCGCGCCGGCGAGCACGCCGCATCGGATCACCTCGAGCTTGCGGCGTTCGCCGGCGTGCCGGCGATCGGCTGCAGGCGCGCCGGCGGCGGCCTTGCCGGCGCCGTGTTCGACTCGAACGTTCTCGCCGGAGCGCGGCTCGCGGCGGAGCGCCGGCCGGACGTGGTCGTCTTCGACGGCAGCGGCGCAGCTTTGCCGCCGGTCGCGACGACGGCGAGGATCCTGGTCACCACCGGTGCGCAGGATGCGACCGGCTACCTCAACCTGTATCGCCTTCTGATCTCCGACCTCGTCGTCGTCCTCCACGGCTCGTCGGACGACGCCGGGCACATCAAGGCGGCGGTCGACGTACCTGTCGTGCGTGCAGAGCTGCGGCTGCGTCCCGAGGAGCCGGTCGAGGGGCGCGTGGCGGTGTTCACGGCGGGGCCGGCTCAAGTCGAGCACCTCGACGCCGACGTCGTGCTGCGCTCGACGGCGCTCGCGGACCGGCCGGAGCTGCATCGCCAGCTCGACTCCACGGATGCGGACACGTACGTCGTCGAGCTCAAGGCCGCGGCGGTGGACGTCGTCGCCGAGCACGCAGCGGCTCACGGAAAGCGTCTCGTGCTTGCCGGCAACGACGTCGTCGCGGTCGACGGCGACCTGGACGCCGCCGTCGCAGCCCTCCTGCCGGCCCGGGTGGCGGCGTGAGCCAGCGGCGGATCGGCGATCCGCTGCCGCTCGGCGGCGACGACCTGCCGTACTCGAAGGGGATGATGGCGCGGGCGCTGATCGCCGCAGGCGTCGCGGCGGACAGGGCATACGAGCTGGCGCGGCGACTCGAGCTCGACCTCGCCGAGCGCGGTGAGAGGACGATCGACCTCGATCGCTTCGACGTCGTTGCGCGCGAGATCCTCGGCGACGAGGAGGGCGAGCGCGCGACGCAGCGTCTGCGCCGGCTGGCGGGGTTCCAGGCGCTCGACCTGCCGATCATCATCCTCGTCGGCGGGGCCACCGGCACGGGCAAGTCCACCGTGGCGACCGAGGTCGCTCACCGTCTCGGCATCACGCGGGTCACGTCGACGGACTTCATCCGGCAGACCATGCGGGCGTTCTTCTCGACCGCGTTCATGCCGGCGATTCACTACTCGAGCTTCGAGGCGGGTGCCGTGGTGGAGCCGGACGTCACGGGCGATCCGACCGTCCTCGGCTTCGTCGAGCAGTCGCGCCAGGTGTGCGTCGCCGTCGAGGCGGCGATGCGGAGGGCGCTCACCGAAGGCTGGTCGCTCGTGCTCGAGGGTGTTCATCTCGTGCCGGGGCTGGTGCCGACGGAGCTCGAGGGAGCGGTCGTCATCCACGTGATCGTCCAGATCACCGACGAGGACGTTCACCGCGTCCACTTCCACGTACGCGACGTGACAACCGGGGGCGTTCGGCCGATGTCGAGGTACCTCGACAGGCTCGACGACATCCGGCGCATCCAGGACTACCTGGTGTCGCGCGCCGCACGCTCGGGTGTCGCCGTCATCGAGAATGCAAACGTGGAGCGTACGATCGACGAAGTGGTCGAGCTTGTGATCGAGTCGGCGGAGCGCGCGGGCTGAGCGACAACGGGGACGGTTCGAAGGGGGCCTGCCCGTGCGAGAGCTTCGCGCGCGTCACGGAGCGCGCCGCGCTGGCGGCCGCGCGCTGGCTGGGCCGCGCCGACAACCAGGCTGCGGAGGAGGCCGCCTTCTCCGGTGCGCGCACCGCGCTCGAGCAGCTCCCGATCAGCGGCCACATCGTGATCGGAGCGCCCGAGGACGGCGAGCAGCTCGCCGCAGGCACCGAGATCGGGGCGGGGGGAGAAGAATTCGATCTCGCCCTCGACCCGCTCGAAGGACGGGCCGTCGTCGCCCGCGGCGGCACCAACGCGATCTCGATGGTCGCCGCCTCGCCGCGCGGCACGATGCCGTCGCTGCCGGACATGTACATGCGGAAGATGGCCGTGGGCCCGACGGCGCGCGGCCGGATCTCGCTCACCGCACCCGTCGGCGACACGATCCGCGCGATCGCCGACGCGTACGGTCGCGGTACCGGCGACGTCACCGCGATCGTGCTGGACCGTCCCCGTCACCACGATCTGATCGAAGGGATCCGCGCCGCCGGAGCCAGGATCAAGCTGATCCAGGACGGCGACGTGATCGCGTCGATCAGCGCGGCGGTCCGCGGGACGAACGACCACCTGGCGATCGGGATCGGCGGCACACGCCAGGCAGTGCTCGCGGCGGCCGCCCTCCGTTGCCTCGGCGGCGAGCTTCAGGCTCAGCTCTGGCCGACGCGCCGCGCCGAGATCGAGGCCGCGCAGCAGCAGGGGATCACCGACATCGGGCGCGTGTTCACGACCGACGACCTCGCGCCGCAAGAGGTGATCGTGGCGGCGACGGGCGTCTCGAACGGTGACCTGTTGACCGGCGTCCGCTTTCTCGCCGACTCTGCGCGGACGCACTCGCTGGTGATGTGTACACGCTGCAACTGGGTTCGGTTCGTCGACGGCATCCACTTCTTCGCGCGTGAGCGCCGCGAGGAAGTCCGCCTGAGCTAACCTCGACCCATGGCAAGCAGGGAAGACGTCGTCGAGGCGCTGCGACAGGTCGAGGACCCCGAGCTCGGGATGGACATCGTGGAGCTCGGGCTGTTCTACGACGCCGAGATCGAGGGGCCGAACGTGAAGGTGACGTACACCCTCACGTCGATGGGCTGCCCCGCGGGCCCGCTGATCCAGGAGGACATCGACCGCGTGCTGTACGAGATCCCCGGCGTCGAGACCGTCCAGAGCGAGCTCACGTTCGATCCGCCGTGGACGCCGGACCGCATGTCAGACGACGCGAAGTTCATCCTCGGCATCGGCTGAAACCGACATGTCCGGGGACTGTCCCCAGACAATCAGGCCGGTTCCGGCGCGACGGCCGGCGCGGCCGCCGGCGAGGCGAGCAGCGCCGCGCCTGCGACGACGCCGGCGAACGCTGCGATCCGCGCCGCGCCCAGCGCGCCGGACGGCACCGCGTCGCCGAACAGCGCGAGCCCGGCGGCGATGGGAAGCAGGTTCGTGAGTAGCGTCGCCGTCCCCGCGGTAGCGAGCGCGTCCCCTCGCTGGAATCCGAGCTGCAGGCAGGCGAAGGCCGACCCGTGCGCGAGCAGAAGGACGGCGGCGAAGACGAGCCAGGCGGTCCCGCCGACGGCGGCCTTCGTCGCGACGTCGCCCGCTGCGTAGAGCGTGCCCGCTGCGAGGCCGAGTCCCGCACCTCCCGCGAGGACCGCGCCTGACCCGGCCGAGCCGGCGGCGACGACGGCCGAGATCGCCACCCACAGCGTGACCGCCTGCCAGGACGCGTGGCCGGAGCCGGCCACGCCGTGTGCGAGGGACACGGCGAGCAAGAGAAGGCCTGCGACCGCCAGCCCGACCGCGATCCACTGACGCCGGTTCAACGATGCCCCTCGTCGTCGCGCGAGCACGGCGAGCAGAGGGAGGCCCCCCGCCGACACGGCCTGAACGAGCGACAAGGGCGCAAGTGCGAGCGCGCCGATGTACAGGCCCCAGCCCGCGAGCCCGGTCGAGAAGCCGACGACCCAGCGCGTGTCGCGGAAGAGCAGGCGCAGCGACCTCAGCGGGCGGCGAAGCGAGAGCGGTGGCAGCGCGGCGGCCGCGGTGTGCTGAGCAACCCAGCCCCAGTTGAGCGCCGCCGTCGAGAGGAGCGCGAGCGCCAGCCCGGCAGCGATGCTCATCGCCGGACGTTGCCGAAGGGCAGATAGGCCTCGGCCGCCAGAGCGGCGATGCCGACCCTCGGCAGGTCCCGCCGGCGCTCGTAGACCACGAAGCGGCGGTCCCAGCGCGGGAAGAACTTGCGATTGAAGGCGAGCAGGTTGTCGAGCTGGAAACGGCCCTTGAGCGAGAGCAATGCCCGCCGCTGCATCTTCTCGAGCCCGTTGAGCTCCGCCTCCGGTGCGAGAAGCGCTGCGAACGGCGCGAAGTTGAGAGACACGTGCTCGTAGCCGTGACGGCCGGCCCAGGCGACGGCTTCGCAGATCAGCCACTCGTTGAAGCCGTTCGGCGTGCCGCCGACCCGCGGCATCGACGACAGTGAGAGCGCCGACGCCTTAGGCACCAGGGCGAAGTGCAGAAAGCCTGCGGCGACCCCGTCGGGTGCAAAGCCGACGACGAACACGGCCTCGTCGTCGCCGAGGCGGAACAGAGCGTCGAGCGCCATCACGAACCCGCGCTCCGGCTCGCGGCCGCGCCACATCGCGGCGACGTCCTCGAGCTGCTCGCGGAGGCCTGCGTCGATCGCGCTCGGGGGCAGCACGCGCACGGTGTAGCCGGCCTTCTCGAGCCGGTGCACCGACTGGCGGACCTTGCGGATCGGGCGGCCGTCGAGGCTGAACGTAGCGGTCTCGACGATCGCCTCGTCCCCGTGGTACAGCGCATGCAGGCCGTGCGCGGCGTAGAGCGTCAACCAGCGCTGGGACGCGCCGAGGATGGCGATGCGCCAGTCGCGTTCGTGTGCGAATTCGATGAACCGCCTGACGAGCTCGTCGAACTCGTCGGGCGGTCCGATCGGATCACCCGAGACGATGGCGACTCCGCCGACGACGCGGTACGCCAGGAACGCCCGCTCGTTGGTGCTGAAGAAGTACGACTTGTCGGCCCGAAGGACGAAGGGGGCGAGCGTGTCGACGCCCCACGCGTGGACGAGCGAATGCGCGAGCTCACGCTCGCGATTCTCGTTCCGGACACGGAAGCGCCACGGCGCGAGCCAGGCGGCGAGCACCCAGCCGACCGCCGAGATCGTCAGCAGGAGCAGCGACAGCGGGAACCATTCGCCGAACGGGCCCGAGAGGTGCGGCGAGCCGGCAATCCTCAGCCCGAGTGCGCCGCGCGCGATCTCCTCGCCGGCGAAGCGTGCGGTGAACGGCTGGTCGGCGTTCACGCGGTTCAGCCAGAGAGCACCCAGTCCATAGAGGGCCAGCGCCGAGACGGAGGCACCGGCACGCGCGACGACGAGGCGTCGCGTTGCCTCGTCACCGGGCCGCTCGAAGTCGTGGCGGCGCGCGACCAGGACGACGAGCACGACGACGGATGCAAGCGTGCCGTCGTTGAGCCCGTGGAGCACGTGCAGGATCGTCGACAGGCCCGAGACCGCGACCGCGACCTGCCAGGCGCGGCGGCGACGTCGCGCAAGCCCCCTCGCCGCGACGAGGAGCGCGATCGCGGCGAAGATGCTCGTCGCGTGGGCGAGCGGCCCCACTGCGTCCGGCGTGAGCGAGCGCAGGAGCCCGCGGTCGCCGCCGGGGAGGACCGCATGCAAGAGGTTGAGGCTCCCCGCGGCCGCGACGAGCGTGGCGACGATCAGCGGCGAGCGTGAGGCGGTGTGCCTGCGCATCCCCAGCCCGGCTGCCGCGAGGGCGACGAGGACGAAGGGCAGGTAGGTCGCGGGCATGCGCGCCGCGGCGTCGAACGCGTCGTGCGCCGCGACCTGGCGGACGACCGCGATCGACACGCCCGATGCGAGGTACGTCCACACGACGACGGTCGTGCCGAGCAGGAGGGCGGCGCGCAGGCGCTCGATGCGCGCCCAGCGGGCGTACATGCCGAGGGCCGCGGCCGCGGCGCCCCAGACGACGACGTACCAGAGGAGGGGTGACGCTGCGTGCTTCGAGAGCTCGTCGAGCGGCAGCGCCTCGGCGACGCGCGGCCCGGGAAGCGACGGCCGCACGAGGTACAACCAGCCGCTGGCGGCGAACGCGACGGCGAGTGCCAGCGGGACGGAGGCCGCCCTACGGAGCATGCAGCCTCCTCGCGGCGGCGAGCAGCGCATCGGCGGCGTTTCCGCGCCACAGCGCCCAGTTGTGGCCGCCGCGGACGACGCGGTAGCGGTGACTGACGTCGACGTGCGTGAGGAGCGACGCGAACTGCGCGTTCTGCTGCTCGAAGTGGTCGCCGGTGCCGCTGTAGAACCAGATGTACGTGTGCGCGTCGCGCAACTTCGCGGCGGCGGCGTCGAGCGTCAGCAGCGGGCTGTTGTACGTGAGGGCCGCGGTGTCGTGACCGAAGATCGCGCGGAGTGGGTCGGCACGTTCGTAGCCGGACCAGCTCTCGAGCACCTTGAACTCGCCGGGGTGGTGGATGCCGATGTTGATCGCGCCGTACCCGCCCTCCGACAGGCCGGCCAGCCCCCGCGCCCAACCGGCCCGAATTGTGCGGTAGCGCCCGTCGATCGCCCGGACGAGGTCGCGTGCCACGAAGGTCTCCCAACCCTCGTGAGGTCTGACGCCGTTCGCCCACTCCTTGTCGGTGAACGAGCCCGTCGATCCGAACGGCATCACGAGGATGACAGGCTGGATCTTGTGCAACGCCACGAGCTCGTCCTCGACCACGCCCATCCGCACCGTCGCAAGGAACGCGCCCGGACGGCCGGGGACGCCGTGCAGGAGGTACAGCACGGGATAGCGGCGGTGAGGATGCAGGTTGTAGCCGGGCGGCAGGTAGACGTCGACCGGCTGACGACGGCCGCCGAGCGCGGGGCTGGTGACGTACAGGCGGACCTGGGTCCCCCTCTGGTGGACGTACGCGGGGTCGCGCGGGGGTGCGAAGCCGCGATAGAGCCAGTAGTTGTCGACGTAGCGGTAGGCGCCCACGAGCCCGACGACGACGAGCACGGCGACGACCACCGCGAGCGCCCAGCCGCGGCGAAAGGCCGGTGCCTCCCCAGCCACCACAGCGTCCGTTGTACGTCGCGGTCGTTGAAGCGGCGGTTAAGCGTCGATTAGGTGCCGCCTGCAGCGACCGGCGACGCAGTTACCGTCGCCGCATGATGTTGCTCGCGACGGTCGCCGCCGCGCTGCTGCTGCCGGGCTTCGCTCCCGCGGTGACACAGCCGTCGTCCGGCGCCGTGCTCGACGGCGTCTTCCCGGGCACGCTCAGGCAGGGCGTCGTCTACCTGCCGCCCGGCTACACGTCGACGCGGCGCTATCCGGTCATCTACCTGCTGCACGGAATGCCCGGCTCCCCGAGCGAGTACCTCACGGGTGTCGACCTCGCCGAGTGGTCCGACGCGGCGATCGCGTCCGGCGCCGTTCGCCCCTTCATCGCGGTGATCCCGGCCGCCGGTCCGGACGACCGCTACAACGGCGAGTGGGCCGGCCCCTGGGAGGCGGCGGTCGTGCACTCGATCGTCCCCTGGATCGACGCGCACCTGTCGACGATCCCTGCGCCGTCGGGACGCGTGCTCGCGGGGCTCTCCGCCGGAGGCTTCGGCGCCGTCGACATCGCGCTCCGCAACCCACGGCTCTTCGGTCGCGTGGAGTCGTGGTCCGGCTACTTCCAGCCGCTCCACGACGGGCCGTTCAAGCACGCTTCGAAGGCGCTGCTCGCCGCGAACGATCCGGCGACGCTCGTCCCGAAGCAGGCGGCCGGGCTACGGCGAGACCACGTTCGCTTCTTTCTCTCGAGCGGCCCGTTCCACAGCCACTGGTTCCGCCCGGCGGAGACCGTCGCGTTCACGCGCGAGCTGCGACGTCTCGGCCTCACGGTGTCGTACCACCACTACTCCAACCGGAAAGGGGAGTGGCGGGACCAGGTCGACACCGGGCTCACCTGGGCGTTCGGCTCGTCGCCCTAGCCGGGAATCCGGAGGATGATCTTCCCGAACTGCTCTCCGGCCTCGAGCCGCTCGTGCGCCGCGCGCGCCTCGGCGAGGCCGTAGACGCGGTCGACGACCGGCCGCGCCCTGCCGCTCGTCACGAGGTCGTACGCGCCCTGGAAGTCGACCGGCGTCCCCATCGTCGAGCCGAGAATCGAGAGCTGCTTCCACCAGACGCGGTGGAGGCCCGCCGGCGGGTTCGGGCCGGTCGTCGCTCCGCAGACGACGACCCGCCCGTCCGGGCGCGCCGCGTCGAGCGTGCGCTTCCAGGTCGCCTCGCCGACATCGTCGACGACGATGTGCGCGCCGCCGCCGGTGAGCTCCTTCACCGCGGCGACGACGTCGTCGGTCTCGTGGTTGAGTGCCGCCGCGGCACCGAGCCCGCGTGCGCGCTCGAGCTTCGCGTCGCTGGACGACGTGACGATGGCGCGCCCGCCGAGCGCCAGCGTGAGCGACAGCGCGGCCGTCGCGACGCCGCCTCCGATCCCCCAGATGAGAACCCACTCGTCGGGCCGGAGCTGCGCGCGCGAGACGAGCATGCGGTACGCGGTCTCGAACACGAGCGGGAACGCCGCCGCGTCTTCGAACGAGAGGTCGTCGGGAATGGGATGGACGTACTCCCGCGGCACCGCGATCAGCTCGGCGTGGGTGCCGTCCCTGGTCTCGCCGAGGATGTGGACGCGGCCGTCGCGCATGAGCCCGGGGTTGATCACCACACGTTCGTCGGTGCCCGCGATCAGACCGGCCCCGTCCGCGCCGAGGATGTGCGGCTTCGGCACCGACGGTCGCCCCTTGCGGATCCAGACGTCGAGGTGATTGAGGCTGGCGGCCCGCAGCTCGATCAGGACGTCGCCCTCGGCGGGGGCCGGGTCCGGTGCGTCCTCGTACCTCAGCACCTCCGGCCCGCCGTCCTCGTGGATCCGTATCGCTCTCATCCGTGCAGAATCCTCGCATGGGGACCGCGGACGTCTTGCGGTTGGGGGAGGACCTGGGGCTCGATGCGGTCGGCGTCGCGGGTGCGCAACCCTATGAGGAGACCGAGCGGCACATCCGTGAGCGGCGCGCCCGCGGCCTGTTCGCCGACATGAAGTTCACGATGGCGCGACCGGAGGAGTCGTGCCACCCGGAGAGGCTCTTGCCGGGAGCGCGCAGTGTCGTTTCCGCGGCGCTGTGCTACTGGGAGCCGGAGGCGCCACTCGAATCCGGGGAGGGCCGGCTCGCGCGCTACACGTGGGCGGACCGCTACGAGACCCTGCGCGAACGGCTCGATTCACTCGGCCGAGCCCTCGGGGGCGCGTACCGGGTGTTCGTCGACGCGAACCAGCACGTCGACCGCGAGGCGGCCGCCCGCACCGGGATCGGCTTCTACGGCAAGAACACGATGCTGATCACGCGGCGGCATGGGTCATGGGTCGTCCTCGGGACGCTCGTCACCGACGTCGAGCTCGAACCGACACCCGCGCTGGACGCGGACTGCGGTTCGTGCCGGCTCTGCATCGACGCCTGCCCGACGGACGCGCTCGACGAGCCCGGAACGCTCGATGCGACGAAGTGCCTTTCGTACTGGACGCAGGCGCCGGAGGCGATCCCCGCCGAGTACCGACAGGAGCTGGCGTCGCAGGTGTACGGCTGCGACATCTGCCAGGAGGTGTGCCCGTGGAACCGCGGCGTCGAGCGGCGGCTCGATCACCTGACGCCGTCGGCGGCCGGCCACGTCGATCTCGTCTCCTGGCTGGAGCGGAACGGCCGCGGGCTGGTCGACGAGCTCGACCGGCTGTACGTGCCGCGGAACGACGCCCGCTGGCTCCGCCGTAACGCGCTCGTCGCGCTGGGCAACACCGGCAGTCGCCGGCACGAGCCCGTCCTCGAACGGTTCGCGGCCGGCGAGGACGAGATGCTGCGTGAGCACGCCGAGTGGGCGCTCGCCCGCGTTCGGGCGCGCGAGTGAAGACGCGCGCGACGCTCGAGTGGTGGATCGCGGTCATCCGCATCCTCGCGGTGCCGTTCGCCGCGCTTCAAGTGGGTCTGACGACCGGCTACCCCGGCGACTCCAAGCTGATCGCGTGGGCGCTGACGGCGGTCCTCGCGGCCGGTGCGGCGACGCTCTATCCGCTCGCGCGCGACCGCCCTGACCGAACCGTTGCGATCGGGGCGCTGCTGTTCGACTGCGCGATGATCTCGGCGTTCACGTTGCTCTACTCGTTCCAGGCCGGAACGCCGATCCGGGAGCTGCTCGACCTCGGCGTGATCGAAGGAGCGGCCCGCTTTGCGACCCTCGGCGGCATCCTCGTCGCGGTCGGGACGACGCCGGTCGTCGCCGTCTTCGAATGGCTGCGGGCTCGACATTTCTCCGGCCCCTACCGCGTGGAGTACGCGACCTTCCAGGTCGGTGCCGAAGTGCTGATGGCGCTGCTCGTCGGCTGGCTCGTCGCGCGCCTGGCCGAGGAGGGCATCACCGCGGAGCAGCGCGCGTCCGAGGCGGTTGCGCTTCGCGACGAGCTCGGTCGCCGGGCCGACCTGCTCGACGCGGCGAACCGCTGCGCCCGCGCGCTCAGCTCGTCGCTCGACCTCGATGAGGCGTTCGGCGACTTCATCCGCGAGCTGCGCGGCCTCGTGCCGTTCGACCGAATGGCGATCGTGCTCGTCGAGGAGGACTCGTCGCGCGTCATCGCGACGGCGGGGGCCGGCGCGGGGGAGGTCGAGCCGCCGGGTACGACGAGCTCCCTCGAGCACAACCTTCTCGGGGATCTCGTCGCTCAGGGTCAGACCATCTATCGACGGGACATGTCGACGCCGCGCTACGCGGAGGAGGAGTGGATGGGCCGGCTCGGGATCCGCTCCCGCGTCGTCGCGCCGCTGCTGCTCGGCGCACGTGTGATCGGGATGATCTCCGTGTCGCGTCGCGAGGCGAACTCGTTCACACAGCACGAGATCGAGCTGATGTCGTTGCTCGGCCGCCTCGCCGCGTCCGCCGTCCAGAACATCAGGGCGTACGACAGCGAACGCCGGACGGTCGAAGAGCTCCGGCGGCTGTCGGCGTTGCGCGCGGATTTCGTCTCCCTCGTGTCGCACGAGCTGCGCAGCCCGATGGCCGCCGTGATCGGCGCCGCCCGCACGCTCGAGCAGCGATGGCGCGAGCTGACGGCCGAGCAGCGCGAAGCGTTCCTGTCGCTGATCGGCGACGAGACCTCGCGCCTGGCCGCCCTGATCGGCGACGTCCTCGACACATCGCGAATCGATGCAGGCACCTTCGCGTACCGCTTTGCGGAGGTCGATCTCGGCCGGCTGATGCGGGATTCGGTCGCGGCAGCGTCACTGGCGCAGGACGAGGTGTCGATCACGCTCGACGTGCCGCACGCGTTGCCGCACGTACGCGCGGATCCCGAGCGGTTGCGGCAGGTGATCGGCAACCTCATCGAGAACGCCATCAAGTACTCGCCCGCCGGCGACGTGGTGGAGGTGCGCGCCGTCCGGAACTCGTCCGGCGTCGTCGTCTACGTGCTCGATCGCGGTCCCGGCATCGCGACCGAGGACCAGCGTCTGATCTTCGAGAAGTTCGGACGCGTGTCCACCGGGAACTCGAAGCCGGGGACGGGGCTCGGCCTGTACATCGCCCGGTCGATCGCCGAAGCACACGGCGGCGCGTTGGACGTCTCGTCCGCGCCCGGACGCGGTGCGACTTTCGTGCTGAAGCTGCCGGCCGCTTAGAAACTGTTTCGTCGCGACCAGAAACTGTTTCGTCGCGACGCGACGAAACAGTTTCAGGCTTTCGCGCGCAGCGGTCTGAGCTCGGCGCCGAGCTCGCGGGCGCGGTGGGCGACGCGGGCGCGGCGCTCCGGCGGGTCGAGAACGACGGGTTCGTCGCGACGAGAAACTGTTTCGTCGCGACGCGACGAAACAGTTTCAGGCTTTTGCGCGCAGCGGTCTGAGCTGGGCGCCGAGCTCGCGGGCGCGGTGGGCGACGCGGGCGCGGAGCTCCGGCGGGTCGAGGACGACGGGTTCGTCGCGACGAGAAACTGTTTCGTCGCGAAGCGACGAAACAGTTTCAGGCTTTTGCGCGCAGCGGTCTGAGCTCGGCGCCGAGCTCGCGGGCGCGGTGGGCGACGCGGGCGCGGAGCTCCGGCGGGTCGAGGACCACGGCCTCGCCGCGGTACGACACGACTTCGCCGACGAGCCACTCCGGGCTGCCGACCGCCTTCTCGGCGATCGCGGAACCGTCGAGCAGGGGGCGGGCGCCCTTCTCGATCTCCCAGCGGGCGACGGCCGGCGAGTACCAGATGCGTGCCATCGTCGCGTGATGTAGCTCGGACGGATCGAACCCTTCGCGCGGCGTGAACCCTTTGCGCAGCACCTTCGCCCGGCGCATGCGGTCCAGCCGGTACGAGCGCGGCTGGTCACGGTCGACGTCCCACGTGTGCACGTACCAGTACGGGAGCCTGCGCTCGATCGCGTAGGGCTCGACCGTCCGCGTCACGACCTCCTGCTCCTCGGGTTTGAGGTATTCGAGAGAGACGAGCCGGTGTGTGTCGATCGCGCCGGTGAGCGTGGCGACGAGGTCCTCCTCATCGCCGATGTGCGGCTCCGGGGTTTGCGAGAGCTCGAACTGACCGAACGTCTCCTCGAGCTTCCGCCGCACGTTCGCGAGCGTGTCGTGGGCGCCGGCCGAGATCATCGGCCCGACGAACTCGAGGGCGAGCCGGATCGCCCTCGCCTCGAGCGGCGTGAGCCGCGGCGGCCGGCGGAACGTGTCGCCGAAGAGCTCCTTGTCGACGTGCACCTCGTTGCCGTGCAGCTCCGCGTACACCGCGTAACAGCCGCCGCCGAAGTTGACGAGGTTGAGCAGCGAGAGATGCTCCTCGAGCTGCTCGGGCGGAATCGAGAAGCGGTCGACGAGCTCGGCTGCGGGGATGGTCGCCTCGCGCTCTTCGCCGCACGCTGCCAGGAGATACGCGAGCAGCGACTGCAGCACCCCGAACCGCTCCGGCGCGACGGGCCCCGCGAGCCGGTCGGGCGAGCCGTCGGCGGCACCGCGAGGCACTTCCGCAGCCGGCGTCGCCGGGCCGCCCTCGTGCGCGCGACGGGCAGCCCTGGCTCCCTCCACGACGAGCCGGCGGAGCTCGGGCGGCTCGAGCGGATAGGCGCGGCCGTCCTGCCGCAGGATCCAGCGGGCCAGCAGCGGCAGCGACGCGTATTCGGTCTCGATGACGTCGCCGACGACGCGGTTTCGCGGCTCGCCGTACGCGCGCTCGACCCACCATGCAGTGTCGGGAGCGACCTCGATGCGGGCCTCGCCGATGATGTCGCCGAACTGCCAGTCGGCTCGTCCGCGGTACTGCTCGATGTCGAACTCGGCGGGCAGGCGGAAGTCGCGCTCACGACGCGTCGCGAACCGGATGTCGGAGCGAATCCGGGAGACGCGGAACGTGCGGATGTCCGCGCGGTCGAGATCGTTCCCGATCACGTACCACGAGCCGTTCTCGGGCAGGAGGGCGTACGGGTTGAGCGTGCGCTCCTCCTCCTTGTCGCGGTAGATCGACCAGTACCGGAACTTGACGGTCCGCTGCTTCGAGATGGCGCCTTCGAGCTTGCCGAGCCGGCTCTGCGTCTCCGGCGAATAGTCCGGGTCGCGGACCTCGACGCGGACGGCCGTGCTCGTCGGCGGCGCGGCGAGGACGCCGGCCGAGCGTCCGAGCGTCAGGTTCTGCAGCGCGAGCCGCAGCGGCTCCGCGTAGGCGAAGCGCCCCTCGAGCAGGAAGAAGCACGTCTGCAGTGCAGCGAGCTCTTCGTCGTCGAGCTCGAGCTCCGGCAGGAAGTAGCGCTCGGAGCGGAGCGTGTACAGCTCCTCGCCGGTGAACTCGTCGCGCTGGCTGTCGAGAGGCACCCCGAGCGAGACGAGCTCCGCTCGGTCGGAGTAGAAGCGGCGGGCGAACGCCTCGTCGCTCATCTCCTGGTAGCCCTCGACGTTCGACTTGATGTCTCGCGCGGTCAACGGCCGGCGTTCCGCCATGAGGAACGCGACCAGCGAGAGCTGGCGAATCAGTTTGTCCGTGTCGTGGCTCAACTGTTTTTCCGGCCGGCTCCGGCTCCGTCGAGCCTGCGCCGGCGATCCGAGCCTACAGGACGTTATGCGGCGACCTTGCGCTCCAGGTGCTGGTGCGACGGGCAGTAGTCGCGTTCCGGCAGCGGCGTGCGCTGGCACGGCTTGCCCTTGCGCGTCGTCGCGCGGCAGCGTGCAACGCCGCCGTCGAACGCGCCGGCTTCGATCTGCTCCTCGACGAACGACACCGCAGCGCCGACGCCTTCCGCGACCGCCCACGCCACCTGCGCCTGCACGGTGATCGGGAAGAAGCGCCGGATGTCCTGGAAAAGGGCCTTGTCCGGCTTCGCGAAGTAGTGCGGGTCGGCCGCGAGACGTTCCATCGTCCCCTCGCACGCCGAGAGCACGTCGCGCCGGTATTCCAGCTGCGTGTTGGGGTCGACGTAGGGGTCGATGAGGTCTTTGATGGAGCGATAGATCGCTCGCGAGTACTGATACATGCAGTTCTGGATGTGCAGAATTCGCTCGTCCATCACTGTGGCTCGATTCTCCTTCAAAACTAGCCGCGATCCAATTAAGAAGCGGTAAACTCGCTGTCCGGCGGCGGCCTCGGGGGGCACTCTACACGCCGCCGAGGCCTGTTACAAGCGTTGTCGATATCGGCAACTGACCATCATCCGCCGAACCCCAGATACCCGCCCGCCCCGGGCGTCACACCTCAGCTCTTCACCCTGCAATCTGGCGGGAGTAGGCGGCCCCGAAGCCGGCCTGGTGCGCCGTGGCGACGGCGGCGTTGGCCTCGCTCTCCGAGGGGAAGATGCCGCTGAACACGACGAAGTAGCCCGGCTGCAGGCTCGGATAGCGGCTCGAGTCGAGCACGCCGACGTCCGAGAGGCCGTGGTGTGCCGCCTGGAGCGCGGTCTGCATCGCCGTCTGGCGGCCGGTCGTCTTCGGGTAGGAGACGAGGACGATCGTCCAGCCCGTCTGTCCCGTCGGCCACACGGCGCGGCCGGGTTTCGCCGCGGGCGTCGTCGGCTCGGGCGCAGTCGGCAGCGTCCCGGTGGCGACGGTCACCGTTGCCACCGGGACGGCACGCGGCTCGGCGACCGGGAGCGAGTCGAGCGCGGTGATCACGCGCAGCGTGCCCCCGTGGCGGTGGTGCGCGACGGCGATCGCCGCCGCCGCGCCCGCCGCGGCGATGAGCAGCGCCGCGAGCGCGAGCCAGACCCAGTCACCCGGGTACCAGCCGAGACGGCGGATCCAGCGCCGTCGCAGCGCCGCGATCCGGCCGGTGACCTTCGGGAGCGGCTCGCCGCAGTCGAGGCAGTAGCGCTGATCCCACGCGCGACGCGAACCGCAGCGCGGGCAGGTCTCGTCGACGAATCGGAGCGTGCTCTGCCGCTCGTCGAGGAGCTCGGTCACTCGCCGTCCAGCGCCGTGCCGTCGACCTCGCGGCCGCAGTTCGGGCAGAACCGCGAGCCGCGCAGGACCGGCGCTCCGCATTCGCAGCGGGGTACGTTGCGCCGGACGTGGAGCAGCGAGTCGATCTCGGCCAGGCGTGCGTCGATGCCGACGACGACCGAGCACCGCTCGGCGAGCAGATCCTCGCGGAATCCTCCTCGCCGGTAGAGCTCGACTGCGAGACCTCCGAGCTCTGCGACCGCGTCGCTGCGCGCCTTCAGCAGCGCCCGCCGCTCGCGTCGCAGCAGGCCGGCGTGGGCGCGCCGCGGGGCGATCCCTTCCGCGTCCGAGCTCCGGCTGCGGAGCGGCGACATGTGTGTCGAGTGTATCCGCCGGCTCTTACGGCCTCGGCTGCGGGGTCCGCCGCCCGAGACCCGCGAGGAACGCGATGATCAGCGCGACGCCGACGACCGCGGCGACCGCGCCTCCCCACGGAAAGAACACGAGCCCGATCAACCCCACGATGACCAGGGCTACACCGACTCCGAGAATCCCGCTCATCATCGTATGGTGACCGGAACTCAGTCGCTCAAAACCACGAGGCGCTCCTCGGTCATCGTCCGGACGGCCCACGCCGGGCCTTCGCGGGTGTTGCCCGAGGCTTTGACGCCGCCGTACGGCATCTGATCGGCGCGGAAGGTGGGCGCCTCGTTCACCAGCACGCCGCCGAACTCGAGCCGGTTCGCCGCAGCGAGGGCGGAACGGATGTCGCTCGTGAAGATCGCTGCCTGGAGTCCGTAGCGGGTCGCGTTCGCACCGTCGATCGCATCGTCGAGCGACGTCGTCCGTGTGAGCGTGACGACCGGACCGAAGACCTCCTCGCACTGGACCTTGTCGGAGGCGCCCGGGTTCGCGATCACCGTCGGCCGGATCAATCCGTCGTCGCCCGCGGCGCCCCCGGTCAGCACCTCGCCACTCGACTCGCCGATCCATGCCAGGATCCGATCGCGGTCGCCCTCGCTGATCACCGGCCCGACGTCGGTGTCCTCGTCCGCCGGATCGCCGACCTTCAACGCCTCGACCTTCGGCACGAACTCGGCGACGAACGCGTCCCAGATGTCCGCGTCGACGAAGATCCGCTGCACGGAGATGCAGCTCTGGCCCGCGAAGGAGAAACCGTTCGCGGCGAGCTTCGCCGCAGCTCCGGGCGGCGCGTCCCCGCACACGATGGCGGGCGTCGCATTGCCGAGCTCGAGGCTCACGCGCTTGCGCGCGGCCCGCGCGGCGAGCTCCCAGCCGACCTTCCCCGACCCCGTGAACGTGATCAGCTTGACGCGGTCGTCCCCGACGAGGACGTCGCCGATCTCCGACGCCGACCCGGTGATGACCGTCAGCCAGCCGTCCGGCAGTCCCGCCGCGTTTTCGAGCTCGGCGAGGAAGCGGGCCGAGAGCGGTGTCGCCGACGCCGGCTTGAGGACGACCGCGCAGCCGGCGGCGAGTGCCGGCGCGATCTTGTGCGCGACGAGGTTGAGCGGGAAGTTGAACGGCGAGATCGCGCCGACGATCCCGATCGGCACCCTGAGCGTGAACGCGAGCTTTCCCTCGCCCGCCGCGGATGCGTCCATGGGCACCATCTCGCCTGCGAGGCGCCGCGCCTCCACGGCCGCGAACGTGTAGGTCGAGACGGCGCGCTGGGCCTCGACCCGCGCGGCCTTCATCGGCTTGCCCGCCTCGCTCGAGATCAGCTTCGCCGCTTCGTCGTGACGCTCACGGAGGAGCGCCGCGACACCGTCCAGGATCCTCGCCCGCTCGTGCGCGGAGAGTGGGCTCCGCATGGCCGCCTCCGCCGAGTCGAGCGCGCGGCGGGCATCGTCGGCGCCGCCGCGTGGGACGCTGCCGACGACGTCGCCGGAGTAGGGCGAGCGCACTTCGAGCAGTTCAGTCGACGGCACGACCCAACTCTAATGAGAGGATTCCGGCGTGCGAAGGAGGTGGATCCTTCCGGCCCTGTGGTGCGTCGCGTCGGCCGTGATGGCCGGGACGGTCGGCGTGCCGACCTCCCACGACCTCGTCTTCGTCTGGCTGGCGAGCGGGATGGCGGCCGTCTGCGCGAGCGAGCTCCGCCGGCGGATTCCGCGGTTCGTCTTCGACTGGCTGCCGTTCATGGCGCTGCTCTTCGTGTACGACCGGCTGCGCGGCTTCGCCGACGGGCTGCTCTTCCCGACCCATGCGCTGCCGCAGATCCATCTCGAGGCGGCGCTGTTCGGTCGGCCGATACCGACGGTCTGGCTCCAGCAGCACCTGTGGCACGGCGCAGCGCACCTCCGGTGGTGGGACTACCTGACGTGGTTCGTCTACGTGACGCACTTCTTCGCCACGCTGGCGGTCGCCGCCGCGCTTTGGCTCTGGTGGCACGACCGCTTCGCGCGGTTCGCGACCATGGTGTGCGTCCTCGCGTTCGCCGGATTCGCGACCTACCTCTTCTATCCGGCCGACCCCCCGTGGCTGGCGGCGCGCGAGGGGTTGGTCGGGCGGTCGAACCGCATCATCGGCATCGTCTGGCCGCAGGTGCCGCTCGCGCATTACGGCTCGTTGTTCGAGAAGGGCCAGCATTACGCAAACAACGTCGCGGCGATGCCGTCGCTCCATGCGGCATATGCGTTGCTGATCGTCCTCTACCTGTGGCGCTACGCCCCGCGCTGGACGAAGCCGCTGCTCGCTCTGTACCCGCCTGCCATGGCGTTCTCGCTCGTCTACACCGGCGAGCATTTCGCGGTCGACTGCCTGTTCGGCTGGGTGTACGCGGCGGCGACCTACGTCGCGGTGACGTGGTGGTTCGAGCGGCGCGAGTCGCGCGTCACCGTGCCGGAGTACGAACCGGTGTATGCGGACTGACGCCTTTGTCGTCGACGCCGTTCGCTCGCCGATCGGGCGCAAGAACGGCGCTCTGTCGGTCCTGCGCGGCGACGACCTCGCCGCGCAAGTCCTGAACGCGCTCGTCGGCCGCGCAGGCCTCGACCCCGCCGTGGTCGAGGACGTGCAGATGGGCTGCGTGACCCAGATCGGCGAACAGGGCTGGAACGTAGCCCGCATGGCCGTGCTCGCGGCCGGGTGGCCGGTGGAGGTCTCGGGTACGACCGTCGACCGCCAGTGCGGCTCGTCGATGCAGACGAACTTCAACGCCGCGGCGGCGATCATGGCGGGCCAGCTCGACGTCGTGGTCTCCGCCGGCGTCGAGATGATGTCCCGCGTCCTCATGGGCTCGAACGGCGGCGACGTCTCGGCGCAGGTGACCGATCGCTACCAGATCGTGCCGCAGGGGATCTCGGCCGAGCTGCTGGCGCGGGAGTGGGGGTTCACGCGGGAGCAGCTCGACGCATACGCGCTCCAATCGCACCATCGGGCGATCGCCGCATCGGACAGCGGGCGCTTCGAGCACGAGATCGTCCGGGTCGAGCTCCCGAGCTCGCAGTTCGCGGTCGACGAGCCCCCCCGTCGCGATACGTCGGCCGAGGCGCTCGCAGCACTCAAGCCCGCGTTCCGCGAGGACGGCGTGGTCACCGCCGGCAACTCGTCGCAGATCGTCGACGGCGCGGCTGCGGTCCTGATCGCGAGCGAGGCGGCGTGCGCACGGCTCGACCTCGAGCCGCGGGCGAGGTTCGTCTCGTTCGGACTCGCCGGAGTGGACCCCACCCGGATGCTCCACGGCAATCCGGAGGCGATCCGTCGGGCGCTTCGCCGCGCCGGCATCGTGCTCGACGACGTCGCCGTGATCGAAGTGAACGAGGCGTTCGCGTCCGTCGTGCTCCAGACCATCGCCGACCTCGACCTCGGTGAGCGAACGGCCGACGTGAATCCGTGCGGCGGGGGCATCTCGCTCGGGCATCCGCTCGGGGCTACGGGCGCGCGCATGACTGCCACCCTCCTCGGCGAGCTCGAGCGGAGGCAAGCGCGTTACGGGATCGCGTCGATGTGCGTCGGCTTCGGCATGGCGATCGCAGGGGTGCTCGAGCGACTGTGAAGCTCGGCGTCGTCGGGCTCGGCGCGATGGGCGCCGGCATCGCACAGCTCGGGATCGAGGCCGGCCTGGAGACCCTCGGACGTGAGCTCGACGAGGCGCGCGCCGAGGCCGCGCGCTCGCGGATCACGCACTTCCTGACGCGCAAGGTGGAGAAGGGACAGCTCGACGCCGCGCGGCGCGACGCCGCGCTGGCGAACCTCCGCGTCACGACGGAGCCGGCCGATCTCGCCGAGTGCGACGTGGTGATCGAGGCTGCCTTCGAGGACCTCGAGGTGAAACAGGAGCTCTTTCGGCAGCTCGAAGCGGCCCTGCGCGAGGACGCGATTCTGGCGACGAACACGTCCGCGCTCTCGGTGACCGAGATCGCCTCGGTGCTCCAGCGTCCGGAGCGCGCCGTCGGCATGCACTTCTTCAACCCGGCGCCGCTCATGCCGCTCGTCGAGATCGTGAAGGCGGAACGGACGTCGGATGACGCATTCGAGACCGCGTTCGCGCTCGGCGCTCGGCTCGGCAAGACACCGATCCGCTGCTCGGACACTCCCGGGTTCGTGGTCAACCGGGTGCTGATCCCGCTGCTGAACGACTGCGTCCGCGTGCTCGACGAGACGGGGATCACCCCGGAGGACCTCGACGCCGGCATGACCCGCGGTGCCGGTTGGCCGATGGGCCCGTGCGCGCTCCTCGACCTGGTCGGCCTCGACGTGCATGTGCACGCGGGCGAGGCGCTGTACGAGAAGCTGCGCGAGCCGCGCATGGCGCCGCCCGCGCGGCTCGTGCGGATGGCGCAGGCGGGCAAGCTCGGCCGCAAGAGCGGCGAGGGCTTCTACACCTACTGAGTCTGTTTCGCCGCGAAGCGGCGAAACAGTTTCAGTCCGCCCCTCTCCATACGCTGGCCCCATGGCGATGTGCCACGTGTGCCGCCGCAGCCTGCTCGCCGGCGAGCGTTACCGCGTCTGGCGCTGGGCGCGCCGCGACCGCGCGGTGTGTGCGGTCTGCGAGCCGGAGGCGCGGGGGGCCGGCTGGGTTCGCGTCGTCGACACGTACGAGCGCGTCCGCGTGACCGGGCTCACGCAGACGGTGCGGCGCGTGGCCTAGCGCGCGGACCGACGCGACGCATCTGGATCCCGAGTCGTCGCGCGGCAAGCGAGATCGTGCCGCCCTGAACGCACACGGACACGAGCACGACGACGAAGACGATGTCGAAGAGACGGCCGGCGTCGTGCACATGCTGCTCCACGGCGAACGACGCAAGCAGGATCGGAACAGCACCTTTCAGTCCGCCCCATGCGATGAAGAGCCGCTCGCCGCGCCGCAGCACGGCGGGCCACGTGAGCCCGCCGACCGCGAGCGGGCGCGCGACGAGGGCGAGGAAGGCGGCGACGGCGACGCCCTCTCCCCAACGGGTGCCGCTGATGGACGAGATCGAGGTGGTCAGCCCGAGCGCGACGAAGACGACGACCTCGGCCACGCTGGAGAGCGCGTCCTGGAAGAGCTCGATCTCCGTCTTGTAGGGGGCGCGCACGTCGCCGACCACGAGGCCGGCGACGAACACCGCGAGAAACCCCGACCCGTGCGCGACCGACGCAAGCCCGTAGACGATCCCGGCCCCGGCGAGGGTGCGCACCGTGTAGAGCCCGGAGGAGGGGAGACTGACGCGGCGCATCAGCTGGCCCTCGGCGAGGCCGCCGGCCACTCCGATCACGAGCCCGATCCCCATCTGCTCGACGAACACGCGCAGCACCACCCAGAAGCTGTCGCCGGAGTGGGTCGCGAGCTGCAGGAGCCCGAGCATCAGCGCGATGCCGACCGGGTCGTTCGCTCCCGACTCGCCTTCGAGGATCGTTCCCGTCCGTCCTGCGATCTCCGTGTCTCCGAGGACGGAGAACATCACGGCGGGGTCGGTCGGTGCGACGGCCGCCCCGAGCAGGCCGGCGAGCAGCCAGTGGATTCCCAGGGCGTAGTGCACGAACACGGTCGCGATGCCGGCCGTCGCGAACGTCCCGAGCACGCCGAGCACGGCGATCGGGACGGCGGCCACGCGAAAGCGGCGGAGGCCGATCGAGGCGCCGCCGTCGAAGAGGATCACGATCAGGGCGATCGTGGCGATGCGCCCGACCGTCGTGGTCGACAGCTCGAGCCCCGGGAATGCATCGGAGAGAAGCGCCGCCGCGACGAGGAAGATCGCCGCGGCGGGAATCGACGTGCGGGCGCTGATCTTCGACGCGAGCAGCGCCGCACCGAACCCGCACGCGGCGACGAGGACGATGAGCCCGAAATGCGTCACGTCGTGCATGGAGGCTGACGCTACAAGGCACGGCGCGGCGAACGGCGGATAACACAGTCCTTACCTTTCGCTCATTGGCGGCATAATTCGCCTGGAAAGACTTCTCTTCTGAGGATGCGTCGGCTCGCCCTCATCCTGCTCCTCGCCCTGGCCGCCGTGCCGGCGGCGGCTCTCGCCGCGCCCTCGACGAACGGCGACGGGGCGTTCGAGCTTCGTGGAGTCAACGGGATCGTCGTCCTGGCCGGAAAGGGTGTCGTCTGGGGCCAGCTGGACAAGGGCGCGCTTCGCGTGACGAACTTGAGCCCCTTCAGCGGGCCGCAGCCGCTCGTCTCGGGCGCAGAGCGCAAGCTCACCACCGACGATCCGAACTCCGTCGTCTATACCGGCACCGACATCCACTTCCGCATGACGGGCGGCAAGTACCGGTTCCGCTTCCGGGGCACCGGCATCGACCTCACCGCCGTGGGGACCGGCTCCGCCGATCTCACCGGGACCGCCGATCTGCTCGGGAGCACGGGGGACTACGCGCTGAACGGCGGCACCTGGACGCCCGTTCCCGACTCGATCGAGCGCGTCGTCCAGTTCGGCGGACAGACGCCGACTCCGACCACCACGCCCTGACGGTGAGCGCGGCGGCGCCGAGCATTCTCGTGGTCGAAGACGAGGGCTCGATCGCCTCGTTCGTCTCGCTGTACCTGAAGAACGCCGGTTACACCGTTCGTACCGCCGCGTCCGGGTCGGAGGCGCTTTCGAACGTGGCCGCCCAGATGCCCAACCTGATCGTCCTCGATCTGATGCTTCCCGACATCGACGGCATCGAGGTCTGCAAGCGCATCCGCCAGCGCTCGGACGTCCCGATCCTGATGCTCACCGCGCGCGACGAGGACGTGGACAAGATCATCGGGCTCGAGGTCGGCGCCGACGACTACCTGACGAAGCCCTTCAACCCGCGCGAGCTCGTCGCGCGCGTGAAGTCGGTTCTGCGGCGCGCCACACCCGAGCGCCGGGAGCGCGAGAGCGAGACCATCGATCACGGCGACCTGCACATCGACGCAGGCCGGCGCGAGGTGCGCGTCGGCGACGAGGAGGTGCAGCTCGCGCCGAAGGAGTTCGACCTCCTCTGGGAGCTGCTCGACCATCGCGGGCTCGTCCTCACGCGCGACCAGCTGCTCGAGCGCGTCTGGGGGTACACGTTCGCCGGCGACACGCGAACCGTCGACGTGCACGTCCGGCAGCTCCGCCGGAAGCTCGGAGACGCCTCGCCGATCGTCACCGTGTGGGGGGTCGGCTACAAGGTCTCGCCGGCGAAGGACGCCCAGAGGGACGCGGCGAAAACCTAGAGTCACATCATGTTCGGCTCGCTCCGCGTCCGCCTCCCGCTCGTCTTCCTCGGCGGGATCCTGCTCGCGGGCGTCGTCACGGCGGCGATCTCCGTCCGCCTCTTCCAGCAGTTCGCCCACGACCAGACGATCTCGAAGCTCTCCCGCGAGGCGCACGGCGTCGCGCAGCTCTACGCCGCCGCGATCAACGGCGGGTACGGCAACAAGCAGGACACGCGTGCGCCGTCGCGGTTCGCGGCGATCAGCCTCGAGCGGGCGACCGGCGACAAGATCTACTGGGTCGGGCCGCACTACCCGTTTCCGGGACAGGGCATCACGGGCGTCACGGAGCTTTCGCTGAAGACTGTCGACTGGGCGTCCGGCAAGAGCCACTCGTTCCAGTTCACGCCGCCGGGAGCGCGGCGGACGTACCTTGCCGTCGCGAACCCGGTGTTCATCGGCAAGGCGTCGGTGGGCGCGATCGTGGTGGCGACGCCGAAGACCGACGTGAGCCACAGCGTCTACAACCTGGTCAAGCGCCTGCTGCTCGCCGCCCTCTTCGGTGTGCTGATCGCCGGGCTCCTCGCCTGGTACCTGTCACGGCGGATCGTCCGGCCGGTCCTCCAGCTGTCCGACGCGGCCGACGAGGTCGCAGCCGGCAACTACGCCGTCGCGGTGCCGCCGCGCGCGCCGGGTGAGCTCGGGCACCTGTCGGCGAGGTTCGACGAGATGACGAGCCGCCTCGCCGAGGCCGAGAGGATGGAGCGGAACTTCCTCATGTCGGTCTCCCACGAGCTGCGCACGCCGCTGACCGCGATTCGCGGCCACGTCTCGGCTTTGCTCGAGGGGGTCGTCGAGGATCCCGACCTCGAGCGGGCGTCGCTCGAGACGGTCGAGGCGGAGGCGCAGCGGCTCGAGCGCCTCGTCGGCGACATCATCGACCTTGCCAAGCTCGACACCAACCGCTTCACCGTCATGCGGGAAGAGGTGGACATGGCGCAGCTCCTCGACCAGGCGTACGAGACGTTCCGCGACGAAGCGCGCCGCCGGTCGATCGACTACCGGCGTGAGGTGAACGCGCGGCCCGTGATCGAGTCGGACGGCGACCGGGTGCTGCAGGTCGTCGGCAACCTCCTCTCGAATGCGTTCCGCGCGACACCCGACGGCGGGCGGATCTCGCTCGAGCTGGCGCAGCTGAACGGCAGCGTCCACGTCGCGATCGAGGACTCGGGCCCCGGTATCTCGCCGCGGCAGCGCGAGCGGCTCTTCCGGCCGTTCGTGTCGGACTCCGGCGGCACCGGGCTCGGGCTGGCGATCGCGAAGGAGCTGTCGGCCGCGCTCGGCGGACGCATCGAGCTCAGCTCGGAGCTCGGCAAGGGGTCGCGGTTCGAGCTCGTGCTGCCCGCGGGTGCTGCTCAGCCGGTTTCGGCCGTCGGCAGCCGGTAGACCTCCGCACCCGGCTGCGTCCCAGACGTCAACTGCGCCTCGATCCGGTCCAGCCGCTCGTTCAGCGAGCGCCAGCCGCCGGTCAGCAGGTCGACGAGCAGCGTCAGGTCGTCCACACGGGCGGAGCGCTCGGACTCGATCGTCGCCTGCAGCCGCTCGAGGCGGCCGATCGTGTTGTTGGAGAGGCCCTTGACCTCGGCGAGCCGGCGCGAGATCGGCGCCGCCTCCTCGCGCAGGCCGTCCCGGAGAGCCTCGCGGATGTCCTCCATGGAGCCGACGCTAGCTTGCCGGTCGGATGGATGCGTCCGACCTGGACTACGAGCTTCCGACCGAGCTGATCGCCCAGCAGCCGGCGCCGCGGCGCGACCACTCGCGGCTGCTCGTCTACTCGCGCGCAACCGGCGACGTCCGGCACGCCGTGTTCCACGAGCTGCCGCACGTCCTACCGCCGGGAACGCTCGCGGTCGTCAACGACACGCGAGTCGTGCCGGCGAGGATCCCGATCGACTCGCCGCGGGGCGAGATCCTGCTCCTCGAGCGGCTCGAGGGGGATGTGTGGGAGGCGCTCGCCCGCCCGTCACGGCGGCTGCGCCCGGGACGGGGGTACGGGCCGGTGGAGCTCGTCGAGCCGCTCGGCGAGGGCCGCTGGCGCGTACGGGTCGTTGGCGAGCCCGACGGCCTGACGCCGCTGCCGCCGTACATCACGGCGCCGCTCGACGACCCGTCCCGCTACCAGACGGTCTACGCGGACGAGGCAGGATCGGCTGCGGCGCCGACCGCGGGGCTCCACTTCACGCCGGAGCTGCTCGAACGGCTCGACGTCGAGCGGGTGACGCTCCATGTCGGGCTGGACACGTTCCGCCCGCTGCAGACCGAGCGTGTCGAGGACCATCGACTCCACGGCGAGCGATACGCGGTGGACGGCGCGGCATGGGGGAGGATCACGGCGGCCGAGCGGATCCTCGCCGTCGGCACCACGACGGTGCGCGTGCTGGAGACGCTGGCCCGCGGCGGCCCGCTCACCGGGAGGACGGAGCTGTTCGTCATGCCTGGGTTCGCGTTCCGGCGCGTCGACCATCTGCTGACGAACTTCCACCTGCCACGCTCGACGCTGCTGGCGCTGGTGATGGCCTTTGCCGGCGTCGAAGAGACGAGGCGGCTCTACGCGCTCGCGATCGAGCAGCGGTACCGCTTCTACTCGTTCGGCGATGCGATGCTGCTCCTGTGACGCTCTCTGCCACAGGGGCGTTCGAGCTCGCGGCGACCGACGGATCGGCGCGGGCCGGAGTGCTCCGGACGGCGCACGGCGAGGTCGAGACGCCCGTGTTCATGCCCGTCGGGACGAAGGCGACCGTCAAGATGCTGCACCCGGACGAGGTGTGGGCGCTCGGCGCCGAGATCGTGCTCGGGAACGCCTACCACCTCCACTTCCGCCCGGGCGACGAGCTGATCGAGGCGCTTGGCGGCCTTCATCGGTTCATGGGATGGGACCGGCCGATCCTCACCGACTCCGGCGGCTTCCAGGTCTTCTCCCTGCGCGACACGATCGTGCGCGTCGACGACGACGGCGTCACCTTTCGCAACGTCTACGACGGCGCCGAATCGCGCTTCACGCCCGAGCTTTCGGCGCGCATCCAGGCGAACCTCGGCAGCGACGTCGCCATGTGCCTCGACGAGGTGCCGGCCGCCGGTGTGTCGCGACGCCGGCTCCAGGACGCCGTCCGCCGGACGACCGAATGGGCCCGGAGGCAGCGACACGCCGATCGGTCCGAAGGCCAGCTGCGCTTCGGGATCACGCAGGGCGGCGTCGACGCCGAGCTCCGGCGGCGCTCGACCGAGGAGATCGCCGAGCTGGATTTCGACGGCAACGCCATCGGCGGGCTGGCCATCGGCGAGGAGCGGTCGGCGACGTTCGAGGTGACCGGGATCGCTGCCGCGCTGCTCCCCGCCGACAAGCCGCGCTACTTCATGGGGATCGGCGACCCCGAAGGGATCCTCGAGGTCATCGCGGCAGGGGTCGACATGTTCGACTGCGTCCTCCCGACCCGGACGGCACGAACCGGCAGCGCGCTGACGCCGGAGGGCCGTCTCAACCTCCGGAACGCACGGTTCGCGCGCGACGCGCAGCCGCTCGACGGGGGCTGCGACTGCCCCGCCTGCACGCGCTTCACACGGGCGTACATCCGCCACCTGGTGAACCAGAACGAGCTGCTGGGGCTGCGCCTGCTGTCGCTCCACAATCTACGCTTCGTGATCGCGCTGACCCGCGGCGCGCGCGATGCGATCGCGGGAGGCCGATTCGCCTCCTACAAACGCGACTGGCTGGAGAGGCTGACGTGGGTGGATTCCTGATCCTGATCGTGATACTGGCCGTCTTCTGGGGCCTCATCGTGCTGCCGCGCCGCCGAAGCCAGCGCGCCCATGCGGCGATGCAGGACTCCGTTTCCCTCGGCGACGAGATCATCACCGCCGGAGGGCTCCACGGGCATGTGCGCGAGCTCGACGACGAGCAACGCCTCGTTCGCGTCGAGATCGCACCCGACGTCGTCGTGACGCTCGACCGGCGTGCGATCGCCGCCGTCGCCCGCGATGTCGAGGTCGAGCCGGACGAGCAGCCGGAGCCCGAGGAGGCCGAGGAAGGGCACGCCGAAGTGGGCGAGGAACCAAGCTAACCTGTTTCCGGCTTGGCCTCCCGGCGTTCCCACCTCACCCTCGTCGTCCTGATCCTGGCCGCTCTCGGCGGTGTCGTCGCGCTCGGGCTCAAGGGCTCGCCGATCCACCGATCTCTGCGCAAAGGCCTCGATCTCCAGGGTGGCCTCGAGGTGATCCTCAAGGCGCAGCCGCCGAAGGGCCACAAGCTCACGTCGTCGGACATGAGCCGCTCGATCCAGATCATCCGGAACCGCATCGACAAGCTCGGCGTGTCCGAGCCCGAGGTCCGCCAGCAGAGCGGCGACGAGATCTCGATCGAGCTTGCCGGCGTGCACGACGTCGCGCAGGCCGCCACCCTGATCGGGAAGACGGCGCAGCTCGAGCTGTACGACCTCGTGCCCGCGCTGGTGTCGCCGTCCATCGGCACCACCGGTCAGGTCACGCCGTACCGGAGCCTCTACGACCTGCTCGTACGGGTGCAGTCGACCGCGAAGCAGGGGACTCCGACCGCGTACTACCTGTTCGCGCCTCGGAAGTCCAAGGTCACGACCGGCACCGGCAAGAAGAAGAAGACGTCGACCCACGTCACATGGCATCGCGTCGGCGACTCCGCCCAGACGCTCCATCGTGATCCCACGACCGGCCTTGCCGGCCTGCTCGATCCGTACCACGGCAAGGTGCCGAAGGGCGACCAGGTGCTCAAGGTTCCCCCGAAGGTCGTCGTCGTGACGTGCTCTGCGCCGAGCTCGACGGTGTGCCCGGGCGACCCGACCAACCTGCCGCCGACCGGGCAGACCGACTACTACCTCTTCAAGCACGGCTCGTATCCGAACGACCGTTACGCGACCGACGGCAAGTACCCGAACATGACGGGCAAGGATCTGAAGCTGTCGGGTATCCGGCAGGACTTCGATCCCACGAGCGGCCAGCCGATCGTGCTCATGCAGTTCACCGGGCACGGCAACTCGGTCTTCCACCAGGTGACGAAGAACGAGGCGCAGCGCGGCCAGATCCAGAACCTCGGCTCGAACTGCTCCGCGGAGTGCGCCTTCGCCGTCGTCCTCGACAACCAGCTCATCACATGGCCGGCCATCGACCCGACCCAGAACCCCGGCGGCATCGACCCGACCGGCACCGGCGCCGAGATCAACAACATCGGCAGCCTGAAGGAAGCACAGAACATCGCGCTCGTCCTCCAGACCGGCGCCCTGCCGATCAACTTCGTCACCATCGAGCGGACAGACGTTTCGGCGACCCTCGGCAAGGACTCGCTGAACCAGGCCCAGACCGCCGCGATCGGCGGTCTCATCGCGGTCGCGCTCTTCCTCTTGCTCGTCTACCGCTTCCTCGGGCTCGTCGCCGTCATCGGCCTCGGCATCTATGCCGGGTTCATGTACGCCGCGATCCTGCTGCTGAACGTGACGCTGACGCTGCCGGGCTTCGCGGGCCTGATCCTCACGATCGGCGTCGCGGCCGACGCGAACGTCGTCGTCTTCGAACGCATCAAGGAAGAGGTGCGGTCGGGGAAGTCCGTGCGCGCGGCGATCGCCGCCGGTTACGCGAAGGGCTTCCACACCATCGTCGACGCGAACGTCGTCACCGCGATCACGGCGCTGATCCTGTTCGCGGTCGCAACGGCCGGGGTGAAGGGGTTCGCGCTGATGCTCCTCATCGGCACCGTGGTGTCGCTGATCACAGCGGTCGCCGCGACGCGCGCCATGCTCGGGCTGCTCGCCGGTTTCCGCTGGTTCGACAACCCGCGCTTCATGGGCGCGCACGGGGAGCAGGGGCTCAAGTTCCTGCAGCTCGACTTCATGCGCCGGCGGTACACGTGGTTCGCGATCTCCGGCGCCGTGATCCTGGTCGGCCTGGTGTCGCTCGGCGTGCGCGGTCTGAACCTCGGCATCGACTTCAAGGGCGGCGCTCAGATCTCGTTCAGGACGCCGACCCCGACATCCCTCGCGACCATCCGCGCACAGACCGCTGCGATCGGCCGGAGCGATGCAGTCGTGCAGGGCCGCGGGACGCTCACGGGAAGCGACAGCTACAAGAACTTCCAGATCCGGCTGAAGAAGCTGAGCGCGAAGCAGCAGGACAACCTCTCGACACGGCTGAAGCAGAACGTCCACGCCCAGGCGCTCGGGATCACCAACGTCTCCTCGAGCTTCGGACGTCAGATCGCGCGCGCCGCGATCCTCGCGATCTTCTTCTCACTGCTCATCATCACGCTGTACATCACCGTGCGATTCCACGGGCTCGCGTTCGCGGTGCCGGTGATCGCGGCGATGCTGCATGACGTCGTGATCACCGTCGGTGTGTACTCGGTGACGGGCAGGGAGGTGACCGAGTCCACCGTCGCCGCGGTCCTCACCGTGCTCGGCTACTCGATCTACGACACGATCATCATCTTCGACCGCATACGCGAGAACGTGCCGCTGATGCGCCGAGCGTCGTTCGCGACGATCGCCAACGTTTCGTTGTGGGAGACGATCCGCCGTTCACTGGCGACGACCTTCATCACGCTGCTCCCGGTCGGCGCGCTGTTCTTCTTCGGCGGCGCGACGCTGAAGGACTTCGCGTTTGCGCTCCTCGTCGGCATCACGTCCGGTGCGTACTCGTCCATCTTCATCGCGGCGCCGCTCCTCACGATCTGGAAGGAGCGCGAGCCCGACTTCGCGCGGCGCAAGGCCCAGGCTCCCGTGACCGATGCGGCCCCCGAGCGCGTGCTCGAGGCTGCCCGGCACGCCGCAGCCGAGGAGCCGGCGCCGGAGACGCCGGTCGACCTCGTCGAGACCGGCATCGCCGCCGCGCGCGACGGCGACGCCGAGGCGAAACGCGCACGGCGCCGGCAGCGGCGCCAGTCGAGGCCACATGGCAGACCCCGGTAACGGCACACCCGAGCAGGACCCGCTCGAGCGGCTGCTCGCGATGCTCGGCCCGAGACTGGACGAGGCACGGGCGTTCGTCGAGGATGCGACCTCCCGCTGGCGCGGGGACGCGGTGCGCGCCGGGGAAGGCACGCGGCGCCGACTCCAGGACCTCGCACGCGAGCTCGGGCTCGTGACGCGCGACGAGTGGGACGAGCTCGAGCTCCGCGTTGCACAGCTCGAGCACCGGCTGCGGCTGCTCGAAGACGCAGACCGTCCGTAGCCGCTGCTACCGTGGCCGGCACGGAATGCGGATCGGCCGCGTTCCCGTGAGGTCGTCTCCTGCTGCGGACGCGATCTCGACGTCCGAAGGAGTTGAGACAGCTGACTGATTTTCGTTCCCTCGGGGCATCCGAGGCCGTGTGCAACGCGCTGGCCGCACGCGGGATCGACACCCCGTTCCAGATCCAGGCGCTCGTGATCCCGGAAGCGCTCAGAGGCGGCGACATCCTCGCCAAGAGTCCGACCGGGTCGGGCAAGACCCTCGCGTTCGCGATTCCGATCGTCCAGAACGGCAGCGACGCGACGCCGTTCGCACTCGTGCTCGTGCCTACACGCGAGCTCTGCCTGCAGGTCACCGAAGAGCTCGCGGCGGTCTCGGGTGAGAGCTTGAAGGTCGCGTCCGTGTACGGCGGCGTGCCGCTCAAGGCACAGGCGCGCGAGGCCCGCGACGCGAACGTCGTCGTCGCGACGCCCGGACGGCTTCAGGATCTCGTCGACCGGCGGCTCGTGTCGCTCGACAAGGTGCGTGTGCTCGTTCTCGACGAGGCCGACCGCATGCTCGACATGGGTTTCAAGCCGCAGGTCGACCGGCTCGTCCGGCTTCTCTCCGAGAACCGTCAGACGATGTTCTTCTCGGCGACGCTGGACGGCGAGGTCGGGGAGCTCGCGCGGCGCTACACGCATTTCCCGGCGCGCTTCGAAGCGCAACTGCCTGCAGAGCGGCGAAGCGGCGAGATCGACCATCGTTTCGTTTCGGTGACTGCGGAGACGAAGGTGCCGACGCTCGTCGACCTGCTGACGAACGAAGAGCGTGGGCTTGCGCTCGTGTTCGTGCGCACCAAGGCGGGCGCCGACCGGCTGGTCGAGAAGCTGCGCCGTCACGACGTCGACGCAGTCGCGATCCACGGCGACAAGGGTCAGGCGCAGCGTGAACGCGCGCTCGCCCGCTTCGACGCCGGAAAGGTGAAGACTCTCGTCGCGACCGACGTCGCGGCGCGCGGGCTCGACGTCGACGACATCACGCACGTGATCAACTTCGATCCGCCGGACGAGCCGACCGTCTACACGCACCGGGTCGGGCGCACCGGCCGCGCAGGACGCGGCGGCGTCGGCATCACGCTGGTGCTGCCCGAGCAGCAGGCGGACGTCTCGCGCGTTGCCCGCCTGCACGGCCAGGTCGAGAAATTCGAGGCTGCCGGCATGAAGCTCGCCAAGCCGAAGCTCGTGTACACGTCTCGTCGCCGCGGAGGACGCTCGAAGTGGTAGAGCGGCTCACGGCGAAGCAGGCGGCGGCGCTCCGGTCCGAGCTCGAGGAGCTCGAAGGCCCGCGCCGCACGGAGGTCGTGGCCGCGATCAAGAAGGCCCGTGAGTTCGGGGACCTGTCCGAGAACTTCGAGTACCACGCCGCGAAGAACGAGCAGGGGATGCTCGAGGCGCGGATCCGCTCGCTGCGGTCGCGCCTGGACGGCGCCGAGATCGTCGAGGATGCGGGCGGCGACGAGGTCGGCATCGGCTCCGTCGTCGACGTCGAGGACGAGCGCGGTGAGACGATGACGGTCGAGGTCAGCTCGGTCGGCGGCTCGGGCACGGTGTCGCCGACGTCTCCGCTGGGGGTCGCGCTGCTCGGTCGCACGATCGGTGAAGTCGTCGAGGTTCAGGCGCCGCGCGGGGCGTGGCGCGCCACGATTCGCCACGTTCGCTAGCGCCGGGGGGCGCTCGTGTCACACTGAAGGCGTGGCGACGCGCTCGGGCAGCACCAAGCAGCGCAACCTCGGCCGCCTGAGCGAGATCGCGCAGGTCGCCGTGCGCCACGGCTTCGGCTACGTCGTCGACGGGCACCGTCATGGTGACGAGACGGCGGGCACCACGCGCGGCCGCCATCTCCGCGAGCTCCTCGACGAGCTCGGCCCGACGTTCGTGAAGTTCGGGCAGCTGCTGTCCACGCGGCCCGACATCGTTCCGCCGGACATCATCGCGGAGCTTCGCGGCCTCCAGGACGACGTTCGCCCCTTCCCGTACGCCGACGTCGAGCGCACGATTCGCGAAGAGCTGGGTCAGCCCGTCGAGCGGCTGTTCCTCGAGTTCGGCGAGCGCCCGGTCGCGGCCGCGTCCATCGGCCAGGTTCATCGCGCGACGCTGCCGAACGGCCGCCGCGTCGTGGTCAAGGTGCAGCGGCCGAACGCACCGCGGCAGATCGAGTCCGACCTGGCACTGCTGTATCAGGCCGCGAGGCTTGCCAAGGAACGGATCCGCGCACTCGACTTCGTCGACACCCACGAGCTCGTCGACGAGTTCGCGCGTTCGATCCGCCGGGAGCTCGACTACCGCCTCGAGGGACGCAATGCCGAGACGTTTCACCGGAACTTCGCCGGCCATCCGCACGTCGCGATCCCGAAGGTCTACTGGTCGTACACGCGTGCGCGGGTGCTCACGCTCGAGGAGCTCGAGGGACCCCAGCTCGCGGACCTGGGCGTCGACGGCTGGTCGCTCGAGGACCGCCGCCGTCTCGCGTACCTCACGACCGAGGCCTGGATGACGATGATCTTCCGCCACGGGTTCTTCCACGGCGATCCGCATCCCGCGAACATCCTCGTGCTGGCTCCGGAGCGGATCGGGCTCGTCGACTTCGGGCTCACCGGCACGCTGACCGACGACGACATGTCGAAGCTGACGCGGCTCTTCATCGACGCGGCTTCGGAGAACGTCGATGTCCTGCCGCGCCGGCTCGCGGACCTCGGTGTGCGGTACCCGAAGGAGCGCGAGGAGCAGTTCGTCGAGCAGTTGCGCGAGATGTACTACCGCTACTACGGCGCCCGGCTCAGCGAGATCGACCCGATCCAGCTGATCCGCGAGGCGTTCGCACTCATCTATTCGATGAACCTGCGGCTGCCGACGCGGTTCGTGATGCTCGACAAGGCGATCGCGACGCTCGGCTCGGTCGGCGTCGAGCTCTATCCGGACTTCAACGTCTTCGAGGTGGCGAGACCGTACGCGCGTGAGCTGATGGTCGAGCGGTTCACGCCGAAGCGGATCGCGTCGCGCGCGCGGCGGGAGGGGATTCGGCTCGCGGGGATGGCGGCAGAGCTTCCGTATCAAATCCACGAGACGCTCGAACAGGTCCGCGACGGCCAGATCGAGGTCGGCTTCGTCCACAAGGGACTCGACGACCTGCTCGCGAAGCTGGACACGCTCTTCAACCGACTGGTGATCGCGCTTGTCGTGACGGGCGGGCTGATCGGGTCCAGCCTGATCGGGATCTTCGCCAAGTCCGGCCCGCACCTGCTCGGCCTCCATGTCGTGTCGATCCTCGGCTTCTGCCTCTCGGCGATCCTCGGTGTCTGGTTGCTCTGGGGCGTTGTGAAATCCGGCCGCCTCTAGTACGGTCGCCCGAACATTTCCGACTCCGAGGGGGTATGCGGCAAATGACGGGTGTCCGTCGCGGCGCGCGCAGCGTGCTGAAGTACTTCGCACCGCTCTACGTCGTGCTGATCGTCATCCAGGTGTTTCTCGCCGGCGAGGGCATCTTCCGGCTGCACAACATCTCCAACTCCGATGACTGCAACAAGCACGGCGCTGCTGCATCGGCGTGCCTCGGCAATTCGAAGACGCTGGACGCACATCGCGCGCTCGGGTTCATCCTCACGTTCCCCGGAGCCCTGCTGTTCCTCATCTGTGCCCTGCTCGCGTGGCATCCCAATACAAGGGTTCGCATCGTCTCGATCGTCGTGGCGTTCCTCACGTTCCTGCAGACCTTCCTTGCCGGGATCGGCGGGTTCGTTGCGGGCGGTCTCCATCCCGTGAACGCATTCATCGTGCTCGGCATGTACGGCTGGTTGACACGGGTGCTCCGGCAGGAGCAGCCTGAGAGCGCCGGTGCGGCAGCGTCTGTGGCCGTTCCGGCCGGCTGAGGATCGATCGGCGCACAATCGTGCGAAAGGACGACTAGGCGCGGCGAGGAGGCGCGGCTACGGTCGGCTGATGGCCACCGCGGCAGCGCTTCTCCTCGCCGACGCCGAGCCCGAGACGCGGGGTCTGCTCGAGCGGCGTCTCCCGAACGACGGCTTCGAGCTCGTCGGCGCGCACGGTAGGCCCGATCTCGTCCTGGCCGGCGCAGTCGAGGCCGTCGACCAGTGGGTCGCACACGCGCCGGTCATCGTCCTCGGCCGTGAAGAGGAGGGTGTCGTCGACCGCGTCCACGCGTTTCGCCGCGGCTGCGACGACTATCTCGCGCCTCCGTTCGACTACCAGGAGCTCGTCGAGCGCATCCGCGCCGTGCTGCGGCGCTCGCGGCCGCGGCAGGACGACGTCGTCGAGGCGCTACCGGTGCGGATCGACCTGGTGACAAG
>Ga0070731_10000287_pt1 | contig 81180 bp, 62 predicted proteins | sample Coa_R1_2_FD_66448 | JGI IMG/M metagenome (GOLD analysis project Ga0070731, IMG submission 66448) | Surface soil microbial communities from Centralia Pennsylvania, which are recovering from an underground coalmine fire - Coalmine... | ecosystem: Environmental > Terrestrial > Soil > Unclassified ... | reverse complement strand
CGGATGGTTCCAGATGTTGAAAAATTCAGCGCGCAGCCGAAACAGCCAATCCCGAGAGATCTGTTGAGATTTAACAAACGACATATCAAAGTCATTCAGTCCCGGTCCGCTGAATGCGTTTCTTCCAAGATTCCCGTACGTCCCCGGCAAGGGTTGCGCGAAAGCCGCCGGGTTCAAATACGGCCCCAAGGGATTGAACGCTAAGTAAGGATTCCCCACCAAATTCGGGCGGTCGCGAAATTCGCCAGTCCCTGAGTTATCGAAGGGCAAAGTGATATTGATCGGGCCGCCCGTTTGCAGAGTCGTAATCCCATTCAGTTGCCAGTTAGAAGCAACCGAGTGCAGCCAACCCGGTACATTGCTTGGCGCCGGTATGCGCCAGGCATAAGTAATAATGAAGCGATGACGAATGTCGAAATTCGAGCGTCCGTAGTCCAGGCGCAGGTTGCGGCTGTCTTCCGCCGGTCCGACATAAAACCCGCCTGCGCCTGAGGCATCATCCAGCGATTTGGAAAACGTATAGCTAGCGCGAAATGTCACGTTGGCCGCCGAGCGTTGGGCGGAAATTTGCACGCTATTGAAATTCGAAGATGAAATATCGGAAAGCGTGTTGATCACGCGGAACTGTGGGAACAGAGCCGCAAACGGCCGCCGAGATTGCTCGTTCACCGGGTCGGAATTTCCTGGTATTGGCTGGTTGATATCAAGAACCACGGGCAAGTCAGTCCCGCGCGTGCCGTAGTACGCCACGCGCACAGATTGCTGTGCCCCCAGACGTTGCTCCAATGCGAAATCAAAATTCTGGTAGCGTGGATCGGGGAAATGGGTGGCGACAGCGAAAACATCGAATGGCGGCTGCGCTGCCGCCGGCCCAAAGATCTGGACACCAAGACCAAAGGGCACGGGCGCCGGCGGCGTAATCGTGAAGATTGCGCTCGAACCGATCGGGTTGAATATCGGGCCGGCAAGAACCGAATTTGTGTTATTGCTGCTATCCATCAATTCGTCAAAAGAAAGAGCATTGAAATACATCCCCCAGGCGCCGCTCAGGGTGCGAGCGCGCCCTAATCCCAGCGAAAACGCGGCGCGTGGCGCCAAATCGTTGAGGTTCGGCTGATATTCGTGCGCCAGCCCGCTAGTGCCGACCAGTACCAGCCCGGCGTCCGGAAGAAAGTTACTGATCCGTCCCTGCTTCTCCGTAGGCACCGAAAATTGATCATGGCGCAATCCAAGTGTGACTTTGAGGTTCGGCCGGAGCTGCCATTCATCTTCGATGAAAGCCGCCCAGCGATGCTGCCGCAGGTAGCGCAATGAGTCACCACGAGCAATCGTGGTTACGCCGGGAGAAGGCAGCCCGGCTAGCAGATCCACCAGGCTGGCAATCGCGAAATTGTCCGACACTTGATCGCCGAGCTGAGAGCCATCGAATACCAACCGCCCGCGCATGCCCGTGTCCGTGAAGGCATTTTCCTGGAGTAATGTCAGACTGCCGCCGAATTTCCATTGATGCGAGCCGCGATTCCAACCAATAACATCCGAGAAATCGTATACGTTACTGGCACGTCCGCGCGGCAGCGAAGAGGGAGCGCCCAGATTTTCGTATTCCCCCGGCGCAATGTCGATTTCCGGCAGACCGGAGTCGCGGAGCGAGGTGACTCCAGTGTTCAAGCCAAATGCGGTTGGATTAAAGCCCTCATCTCCAGGGAATGTCGTTTCGTTGTACCGCGAATAGCCGACCCGGGCAGCATTCAGCAAATGCGCGGACAGCGCTCGTTGCCATTGAACCGCAAACAACTGCACAATATCGTGGGACTGCGAGGCGTAAGCCGGCAGCCGTGAGCCGCCTCCCAACCCGAACTGCCCTTGAGGAAATCGTTGACGATTTTCGCCGAAAGCATACGTAGCAGAGACATTATTCCGACCCTCCTGCCCATGGTCTGCCTTGAACGTTACCGTGTTCCCATCGCTACGTCCGATGTCAGAAAAACTGAGCGCGCCTTCGCCGAGCGAGGCGGGGTAGAGCCCGAGAATCGGCGAAGCCAACCCATTCACCGAACGTCCAGCACCTTCGACGAGCGATGTTGCCGTGGCAATTTCCTCCTGAGTGGGAAAACGAGAGGCGAAGGTAACACCGACTCGCTCGTGTTGTCCTTCGTACGAACTGAAAAAATAACTCTGATACGGGAGCGGACCACCCGCGGTAAATCCGAATTGGTTGTTGCGAAATTCCGGTCGCGGATGTCCGAACGCGTTGTTATAAAAATTGTTAGCGGCTAATTTGTCGTTGTCGAAGAACTCAAACAGCGAGCCGTGTAAACGCGGTCCGCCGCTTTTGATCGTGGTCAGCACCGCCGCGCCCGACGGACCGTACTCGGCTCCGGTGTTCGTCTGGACGTCGATCTCCTGGATAGCATCGAGCGGCAGCAGCACTGCGGGAGCACCGAACGCCCCGCCCTGCCCAATCGCTTCTGCACTTCGAAACGGGTCGAGATTATTGGTGCCGCTCACGATATAAGTGTTGAACTGCGAGCGGCTGCCGTTGATGGGAAATGATCCAAATGTCCCCCCGGTGGCGCCTGCTCCCGGCGTGAGTGTCTCGAGATTGCCAGAGGCTTGTCCGCGGACCGGTAACGTGCGCACCTGTTGTCGCACGCCCGCGCTGTTCACCTCGGCCACTGCATTTGAAAGTGCCCGCCGCGAATCCAGCGTGATCTGCAGTTGCCTTGTGTCCCCATCCCGCAGCAAAATGCCCGCAGCTTCGATGCTGACATAGCCGCTATGGTTAACGCGCAAACGATAGTCGCTCGCCGGTGCAAGATGGATGAATTCGAACTGTCCGAGTTGGTCGGTTAGGGCAGTTGCCACTTCGGAACCGGCGCCACGGTAGAGCAGCACCTGAGCGCCCTCAACTGCATTGCCGCGAGTGTCGGAGATTTTGCCCCGCAGCGCGCCGGTAGCTGCTTGGCCAATTGCGGGAACTGCGACCAAGCACCCAACAAGGACCAACACCACGCCAAGTTGAATGACGCGGAGACACCCCATCTGCAAAGGTCGCTGTATCAAGCTATAGTGTATTCGCCCAAACGCTTTTGTGCCTTTCTGCCTGCGATGCAAGCTCTTGCAGGATCTCTCTAGCTATCTCGCGTAAAAATTCGTAAAGCAGGTTGTGCGCCACAACTTTGGGTTGATAATCCGGTTTACACGATCGTTAGCAAACAACAAACTTGGAAGGAGACATTATGCTCAGACATTGCTTACTTGCGCTTACGGTAGCGGGTCTACTGTACTCCGTGAACCCGGCAGCGGTAGCGCAAGACAACACCGGGACTACTCAGGAGGCCCCACCGCCCGGAGCGCCACCCGAGCATGGACATGGACGGATGCACATGGATCCAGCCCAGCATGCCGCCATGCTGGCCAAACGGCTTAAGCTCAGTTCAGATCAGCAGTCCAAAGTCGAAGATATTTTTAAATCCGAGCAATCGCAAATGGAGAGTTTGCGCTCCGACACTTCCCTCTCACAGCAGGATCGCCGCTCCAAAATGATGGACATGCACAAAGCCACGAGCGATCAGATTCGCGGAGTGCTGAATCCCGATCAGCAGAAAAAGTGGGACGAGATGCAGAGCAAGCGCGAGGAGCGGATGCAAGGTCATCAGGGTGGCGACAATGGCCCTGGCGGCGCGGCCAACCCCAACCCACCACCACAGTAAGCCTTTGAGGCGGGCGAAGCAGTTTTTCGCCCGCTTTTCCCTACCGCCGGAAACCAACTGTTTATGGCTACGGCACCCGCAAGCCGAAAAAAAACTGCCCATCTGGATTTGTGAGCTGACCAGCTAGCGTCGACGCGCTAAGATTGATGGTCTGGATTTCGCAAGCCGAAGTTCCGCGAGAGTGAACGTCGAACCGGCGCATACCTATGAAAGTTACCATTCGCTTAGCTGTGCTAATGTCTTTTGGCTTTCTACTTGGATGCAGTAGCTCACCACCGTTGTTTTTGGGTGGCAACTGGGTGTTCACCATTACTCCGAGCAACTCCGCCGCCGCCGCTTTTCAGGCCACGGGTGTGTTGACCCAGCTCGGCAACTCCCTGTTTGGACCTGTCACTCTCCGACCCACCAGCAGTACTTGCAACGCCCCGGCGATGGTCTCCGGTACCATCAACGGGAATCAACTTTCTGTTCAGCTTTCACAATCACAAAGTACCCTCAACTTATCTGGAGAAGTTACCGGTGGGCCTCCGGTGGCCTACAGTGTCTCGGGAAAATACACCGCGACGACAGGAGCATGCCTGCAAGATGGGGGGACAGGAACTTGGTCGGGGGTTACCTCAGGCAACAACGCTTCGACCGCTGCTGTTCTAATCTCTCAAAAGCGGTGATTCGCTTTGGCCCAAAACATCAAGAGTCAATATCCATGTCCCGAACGAAAATCAGCCGATAAGGGACGAGTTTACTCTGTCCGGCCCGCTGCTCGTTCAAGCTGTTTGATTTTGGCCATGTTCGCGGCAATGAGCTTGCTGTCCTTGCGTTTCCCTGATCGATTGCGCCGCTTCGCCTTTGTGCTGTAGTGGTTTTTCGCCATTTTTGTCTCCTTATAGTTGCTTCCGCAATGTTATTGCCGCGCGTTCGATAGAAAGCTTACCATCGTCAACGCAAACGGCGAGATCCAAAGTCTTTACGCTGTGGATTCGGTCGAGTTGGTCGATTTCAAAAACGTTGGGACTAACTTCCGATTTCCTCAGCATACATTACAATCCAACACGAGTGCCCCCTTGAACCGTCGCGTATTCAACATCTCCCTGCTTAAAGCCTCGGCCGCCGCGCTTTTGGCGCCGCGATTTGCCCGCCACCTGTACGCTGACCCGTTGCCACCGTCCTTGTATGCGAATGCCATCGTCATTGATTCATTGTGCGCTCCATTCACCGACATGGACCGACCACCGAATACCGAAATCCTGAATGCCGTTCACAATTCTGGAATCACGGCCATCAACTTTACGGTTTCCGCCCCTACCTACGAAGACACGATCGAAAATCTGGCGGTTCTGCAAGATCTGGTTGATCGCAACTCCAACGCCTTCCTGATCGTGCGAAAGCATTCCGACATCGCCGGTGCCAAAAGTGAAAGCAAGATCGGCATCATGCCCGGCTTTCAATACACCTCATTTCTGGAAGAGAAACCGGAGAGAATCGCGACCTTTCGCCGCCTCGACGTCCGCATCATGCAACTCACGTACAACAATCGCAGCATTTTCGGCGACGGGTGTCTGGAACCGGGAAACGCTGGCCTCAGCAAGGCGGGCATTGATGCGATCCAGCGAATGAACCAACTCGGCATCGCTCTCGACCTGAGCCACAGCGGCTATCGCACCACCTCCGAAGGAATCGTCCGATCCAGCAAGCCTGTACTGATTTCTCACTCAGGGTGTGCTGCCGTCTACCCACACCCCCGCAATAAGCCGGACGAAATCCTGAAAGCGCTTGCGGATCGCGGTGGTTATTTCGGTGTTTACCTGATGCCGTATCTGGTTGCCTCGCCAACGGTTCCCACCCGCGAGCATGTAATCGATCACGTCGTGCATGCCATCAATGTGTGTGGAAGCGATCATGTGGGTATCGGCTCCGACGGCGCCATCCAGAAAACAGTTTTGACGACTGAGCAAAAAGATGCGTTCGACAAAGATATCGCTCGCCGCAAGCAGCTCGGAATCGGCGCGCCAGGTGAGGATCGCTACCCATATGTTCCCGATCTTAACGGTCCGGACCACATGCAGGTAATTGCCGACGAGTTGGCAAAACGAGGACAACCATCTTCCGTAATCGAGAAAGTACTCGGAGCCAACTTCCAGCGCGTCATCGGAGAAATCTGGGGTATGGCCTAGCAAGATACGTTAGATCACCGCCTGCGATCACAGAAAATTCAACCCACTCTTGAACAAACCTACCCTTCGACGTATAAACCTTGCCATCTATGAATATCCTGAAATCGGCCTGCCTGTTGCTTTCTCTTGTCTTCTTATCCACGCTGCATGCGCAACAGGGCCAATCGCCATTGCCCACGCTGCCGCCCGATATTCCGAAGGATGCAACGATCTGGATTCAAATGCTCGACAACAAGCCCTCCGGGCAGGACGCCGCCTGGACCACGCCGGACGGAACCGTACACGAGTTTTACCAGTTCAACGACCGGGGTCGCGGACCGAAAACCTACTCGACGTACCACCTCGATAGCCGCGGCATTCCCAATTCCGTGGAGACGACGGGCGTCGACTACATGAAGAACCCCATCCACGAAACCTTTAGCCGGAAGGACTCCACTGCGATTTGGAAGAACCAGGCTGAGGACGGCCATCAGGACAATTCTGCCGGCCGATATTTCGTCGATCTGGACGGCGGACCCACGAGTTTTTTCCTTTTGGTAAAGGCCCTAACCATCAATAGCAATAAGCTCTCTCTGTTACCCGCCGGAGAGGCCGCCCTGCGAGAGCTCAAGACGGTGCCGGTCGAAGCTGCCGGGAGAAAAGTCAGCGCAACGCTCTATGCGGTTGATGGACTTTCCTTCACTCCCGCTTACATCTGGCTCGACGATCAACATAATTTCTTCGCCTCCGTGTCCGGGTGGGCGGGGTTGGTGCGCGAAGGCGATGAAGGCGCGGCTGCTGCGCTTTACAAGGTGCAGGAACAGGTGCAATCGCAGCGAGCCGCCGAAATGGCGAAGCAACTCACGCATCATCCCCAGGGCGATCTTGTCATCAGGAACGTTACCGTCTTCGATTCCGTGAATGCGAAATCAATTCCATCGCAGCGCGTAACGGTCCGTGGCGAGCACATTGTCACAGTCGAACCCGAAAACAATCAGGCCTCGGCAGCCAACGCTCAGGTGATTGACGGCAGCGGCAAAATGTTGCTTCCCGGTTTGTGGGACATGCACCAGCACTTCTTCCCTGACCTCGCGGTGTTTGATATCGCGTCGGGCATCACCACAGCACGCGACATGGCGAACTCGATCGACGAGCTGGCTAAGCTAAGGAAGCACATCGAACAGGGCGAGCAGATCGGCCCCCGCATTATCCTCGCCGGATTCATCGATGGCCCCGGTCCCTTCGAGGGTCCGGTGAAAGTCTTGGCTGCCACTCCCGAGGAGGCGCGGGAGCGTGTGGACCACTACGCCGACCTCGGTTATGTGCAGATTAAAATCTACAGCTCGGTGAAGCCTGAACTCGTTCCGGTCATCATTGACGAAGCCCACAAACGCGGGCTGAGGGTCAGCGGGCACGTGCCTTCTGGGATGATCGCTGAACAATTCGTGCGAGAGGGAGCCGATGAAATCCAGCACATGAATTTCATCATGCTCAACTTTATGCCTGACGTCACGGAGACGCGTACTCCCGCGCGTTTCACTGAACCGGGTAAGCGAGCCGCCAGCCTTGACCTGAATTCGCCGCAGGTAAACCAGTTTATTGCGCTCCTCAAGGAGCACCACACCGTGATCGATCCCACGATGGCGATCTGGGAATCTACCTACACCGACCGGCCCGGCAAGATTCCAATGATCGACGCGTATATGTTCGACCGCCTTCCGCTGCAGATTCAGCGAAGTTCGAAAACGGCAGCCGAGGCGTTGCCGGTTCCAGACGCCGCCACAGACCAGCTTTATCGCGCTTCGTATGCCAAATTCGTGGGCATGTTGAAGAAGCTATACGACAACGGCATAACCGTCGTTGCAGGCACGGATGAAGGCTCCGGCTACGCTCTGCACCGCGAACTGGAGATTTACAACCAGGCCGGGATCGCCGCTCCTGTAGTTTTACGCATGGCCACGCTGACAGCGGCTCAAGTGATGAAGCGCGATAGCGAATTGGGATCGATTGCTCCGGGCAAGCTGGCGGATATGATTCTGGTAAACGGCGATCCGACGGCGAATATCAGCGACATTCGCAAGATTGACATGGTGATTAGAGCTGGCGCCGTCCTGTATCCGAAGGAGCTATACCCGGCAATGGGAATTCGCGCACAGTAGGCCCCATCAGGAATGCCTCTCCTAGGACAACTGTTCAGCGCGTGGACTGTTGGTAAATAGTGGCGGCGTTGTCGGCAAAGGTAGCCTCATATTTCGGATATTGACGAAAGTCCGAATACTTTTCCATGTGAAGGTTCTGGCGGACCTGATCGAGAGTTTCGCCTTTTTTCTTCATTGCCGTCACTTGGTTATAAAGATCGTTCAGGTAGTCCCGAAAACGCTGAAGATCGGCTCGGGTGCCGATTTCGAAATGTCCCGGCACCGCGGTCTCAATCGGCAATTGCAGAACCTGATCAAGCGCGTGGATCCAATTCTCAGCACTGCCATCATCCATTGCAGGACACGAGCGATTCAGAAACAGATCACCCATGGCGATAGCCTCTTGATCGGGGAAATATACCAACGCGTCGCCGGAGGTGTGAGCTTTGCCAGGAAAGAATATTTCCGCCGAATAAGACCCGAGGTAGATGGTGATTTTTTGTTGAAACGTGAGATTGGCCGGCTGGAAATGAAATGTTTCCATCCTTGGTGACTTGGCAATCTCCAGAGTTCGGTCCCGTGTGAACTGTGTGCTGATGACGGTGGCATCCGGCCCAACTGTTCGGTTCCCACCCTGATGATCCGGATGGTAGTGCGTATTGACGATATATTTCACCGGCAATTTGGAAATCTGCCGGATCGCGCTTAATAACTTTGCTCCCTCCACCGCATTCAGGCCCGTATCGACGACTAGTATCCCGGTATCTCCAACCAGAAACGTGGAATTCGCACTGGCATCGTTATCCGAAATGTAAGCGTAAAGATCCTTGCCGATCTGCTTGGCGGCGAGCTGTGCCAACACATGGCAGCAGGAGAGAAAAACGAGAAGGGTCGCCAGCCCGAAACGCCGGATCTTGAGAGAGGGCGACTGCATTCCCTAAAAGCTCACTTTGAGCGCAAACTGGATGAGGCGCGGACCTCCGGACCCGAGCCCGACATCGTTCTGTGCTGCATCCGGAGTCTGGTACAACGCTCCGAAGTTCGGCGCGGCCAAAATATTGCTGGGAAGCGCAAAGGCTGGATGGTTAAAGATGTTGAAGAACTCCGCCCGGAACTGTGTATTTACCTTATCGCCGATCCGGGTATTCTTGATAATTGAAAAATCCAAATCCCGATAGTTGGGGCCCGTGACGATATTTCGTCCCGCATCGCCGAAGGTTAAAGGCGCGTTAAGAACAAATGCGCTGGTGTTGAAAAATCGTTGCACAGTGTGAGGGCCAGAATTAGGATCGCCCACCAAATTCGGCCGATCGTTGCCCAACCCAGTTCCACTGAGACCCTCGCCGGTGAGCACCGAGAATGGCTGGCCTGTCTGCAAGGTAAGAATACCGCCAAATTCCCATCCCTTGCCGATCGCCGACGGAGCGCCGCGAAGCGCAGGCAGATCATAGTTGAAGCTGAAACTTAGCCGCTGGCGGATATCGAAATCCGAGTTTCCTCTCTCCGCCGCCAGATCGTAATTATTCTGGGGAAAAATGGTGGTCGCATTCGCACCCGAACCGAAGAATACCGAAGCGCCATCAATCGAATGCGACCACGTATAAGAGGTCAGGAAGGATAGTCCATGGCTGAAACGCTTGTCGAGCTTGGCTTGTAAACTGTTGTAGTTTGAACTCACGCTATCCTGAGCCTGAAATAACTGCGCAAAGCCGAAGTAAGGCGTCCTCACAATGCTTGGCATGGAGCCATACAACTGATTGGAGTTTAGAAATTCGGCTACCGGAGCAGGGATGCCGAGGAGTTCCATCCTCGTCACTACGTCCGGCTTTAGAGCGTCGATCTGCGCCTTCGTGATGTAAGCCTGATCGATCTGCACGAAACGCGGCAACTTTGTCCCGGTCGTGCCCACGTAGCCGATATCCAATAACATCTTGCCTGGTAATTCGTGCTGGATTCCTAAGTTGAAGTGTTGTGCGTAAGGTGTTCTCAGGTTCTGCTGCGTAATCGTCAAGACTGGGAATCCGGACGGCGCGAAGGCATTAGGCCAACTGGCAAAGGGGAATGAGTTGAAATAGTCCGGCAGAAACGGGGGGTTGAGCATGGCGTTGCCGGGAATATTTCCGATGATCGTTTCATAGAAAACGCCATAACCCGCGCGCAGAACGGTATTCCCCTGGCCGAAGATATCCCATGCAATCCCGACCCGGGGAGCAAAGTTATTGTGGTCGCCGTTATAGATTCCGCTCACATTGTTTTGCAAGACAATACCGGAAGCTTCGAGCGCCGCAGTATTGGTCTGTATCGTTGGGTCGGTGGGATTCAGGTAAGTTGTATAGTTCTGCGGCCACCACGAACTCAAACGGCCATGCGCGTCGTGTATGACGGTATTCAGTTCGTACCGGAGTCCGTAATTAAGAGTTAAATTCTTCCTCAGCTTGAAAGTATCCTCCGCAAATAATCCGTAGCTGCTGGTGCGGAAATCACGATTGGAATTGCCTTTGAAAATCAGGGCGCCATCCGGAATTCCTTCCGCAAAATCGACAAGCGGGTTCGGTATATTCACCGCGCCCGGTCCCGCTGTGTTGTCGAGGCCGCTGAAAGTAATTTGACCGTTAAAGGCGAGGTCGTACAAACGGTTCAGCTGAATGTAGCGAATGTCCCCGCCAACCTTAAAAGAGTGCCGGGCCGTGGTATGGGAAAGATTGTCGATCCATTGAAAAGTGTTTGTCGCTGTGCGGTTCGGCTGATCGATTCCGCCACCCAGGTTCGTAACCGCTGAGCTGCCAGCAACAAATCCGCTTGCGAATGAAAGCATCGGAATATTGCCAAGGCTCAGGGGAGAGCCGGCGGCATACCCGGTATTGAACCCATAAGTAGCAGCTTGCGGTCCCTGCTGGGTGATGAGCGAAATATTGGAGCGATTGAAGCCAAAGCGAGCTTCGTTGAGAGTGCGGGGGCTCATCACCCGCGTGTAGGAGATTGCAATCAGGTCGTTACTTCCGGTTTCACTTTGACCATAGCCGGCGACATTGGTCCCGCTTTGCCCCGGCGTGAATGGGAAAAATGTATCGATCCCCGTTCTGCTGAAGCGCGCGGAGAGTGTGTCGGAAAGCCCGATATGCTGGTCCACTTTCACAAGGAATTGATCCGTGGAATCAGTCTGAAGAGGCGAAGAGATGAAGTTGCCAGAGGGATTGTTCAGGTTTGGCAAAGGAAATAGGTTGAAAAGCTGAGCGCTGACCGGGTTCACTGGGATGGTGATTGGGTTGCCATTTTGATCGGTGAACATTCCCGCCCGCTCCGCCGGGGTGGGCACGTTGGTGATTCGAGTAATTCCAGCCGAGCGCCGAAACCCCTCGTAGTTCAGGAAATAGAACGTTTTATTCTTAACGATAGGGCCGCCAAACGTTGCTCCAAATTGATTCAGCCGCAGAGCCGATTTTGGAAAATCGGAATCATTGAAGAAGTTCCTCGCATCCAGCACGTCGTTGCGGAAAAACTCATAAGCGGACCCGTGCAGATCATTCGTTCCTGATTTCGTAACCAGGTTAACCACCGACCCGGTGTTCCTGCCGTATTCGGCGGAGAATGTGTTGGTCTGGACTTCGAACTCCTGAATGGAATCAATAGACGGAATCTGCGCCGCAGCGCCACCGAAATAGTCGTTATTATCGATTCCGTCGACCATGAAGTTGTTCGACGTAGAACGCTGACCGTTGGAGGAATATCCGGAGACGCCACCTTCCCCGCCCTGCTGGCCGCCGCCTCCGCCGGAGGACGCGACGCCAGGACTGAGGCGAGCCAATTGGGCAAAGTCGCGGCCGTTGAGCGGAAGATCTTCGACCTTCTGGTTATCTATAATCTCGCCAAGCTTCGAAGTCTCGGTTTGGGTCAGGGCGGCCTCAGATTGCACCTCGACGGTTTCCGTCCTGGCACCCACGTGCATTACGATTTCCACGTCGCGGACCTGGTCAACCCCAATTTGAATCCCCGGACTCGTCGATACCGCGAAACCCGCAGCTTCCGCCTTGAGTTCATAACTTCCCGTTGGAAGTGCCAGAATTCGGAATATTCCGTTGTCGGCAGTTTTCGTTTCGCGCTGCAGGCCGGTGGAAGGACTGGTGACAGTAACCTTCGCTCCAGCGATGTAAGCACCCTTTTCATCACGAATGGTGCCGAAAATTCCGCCTTGAGTAGTTTGGGCCTGCGCAGAGACCGCCGAAATCGCTGCCATGCTAAGCAAAAATGTGATGCGTTTCCATCCACTCGCCATAACCGTTCCCCCTACGCCAGTGGTACAAACCGCATTTACTTCTGGTTCGATGCTGAAGGATGCCCTGAAATTTCGTCTTTGTAGATCACGCCGTCTTTCATGACGAACTGCACCTGCTGCAATGACTGAATGTCAGTCAGTGGATCGGCTTGAACTGCCACGATATCAGCAAACATGCCTGGTCGAACTGCCCCAATGCGATCGCTCCATCCCATTAGCTCGGCGGCGTTCGCCGTTCCGGCTTGAAGCGCCTGCGTTGGCGTCAGGCCAAGTTGCACCATCGACCAGAATTCTCCCCCATTGAGTCCATGAGGATAGACACCTGCATCGGTTCCGAGAGCAACTCGAACTCCCGCCTTAAACGCCTGCGCGACATTTTTCTTTGCCGCGGGAATGATAATGGCCGCCTTCTCCACAACCCAGGGCGGAAGGTGCAATTCGGATTCGTGCTGTTCGAACCAGAACAAAGGAAATGATGTGGGAACGAGAAAAGTGTGGTGCTCTTTCATCAACTCAATTCCTTCCGCGTCGATGAAGATGCCGTGTTCGATCGAATCCACGTTGGCCTTTACAGCGTCTTTGATCGCGATCGTGGAATGAGCATGAGTCGCAACCTTTCGGCCAAGACGGTGCGCTTCCGCGATCAGCACCTGCATCTCTTCCGGACTGTACTGTTCAAGAAGAGGATTATCCCCCTTGGAAAATACTCCGCCGGAAGCGCAAAACTTGATCACGTCCGCGCCATACTTAATCGTTTCCCGGACCTTGTGAATCACGGCTTCGGTGCCGTCGGCCACTCCCTCCGCCGAATAGTGAAACTCAAATGGCAGCAGGTTGTTATCGCAGTGTCCACCGCTGATCCCCAGCGGCGGTCCTGAAACCTGCATGCGAGGTCCGATCACGTCTCCATCGTTGATGGCGTCACGTAGCGCAACGTCGGAATATCCCTCCGCGCCGACATTTCGCACCGTGGTGAAACCTGCCATCAGAGTGAGCCTGGCGTTCTTGGCCCCGATGAGGGCGGCACGCGGGGTGGAAATACCCAATCCCTGGTAACCACCTCCGCCGGCATTCATGGTCAGATGGGTGTGGACATCAATAAAACCCGGCAGAATCGTGGCACTTCCGAGATCTACGACCTTCGCACCGTCGACCGCAGAGGAATTGCCCTGCGACACTGACTCGATCTTATTGCCGTTGATGACAATCACTGGATGATCGATCATGCGGCCGGCGGCAGAATCGAAAAGCTTTCCCGCACGAATCACGATTCTTGAATTTTGATTTGTGGTTTGCGCGGTCGTGATTAGGACCGACAGCAAAATTGCCAGAACTACCGAGATTATTTTCATCGACGACGAACCACGATATTGAATCGGCTGTATTGTGCGATGTATGCGAGCGGCGACGACAGAATGAAGGCCCACGATTCTAGAGGCGTCTCTGATCAGAATCGGCAATGCAGCTTTCCATCACCAGGACAATTGGGAACGATCAGGATGGCGTAAAATAACTCCACTTCCCATCGCATGTCAAGACCATTTTATTGACATATCATTTGTATACAACAGGAATGTCAGATACTGAATCTGGCAGATAAGCAGAATCTTCTCTTCCTCCTCTAGGGCACGCCTGTACCGCACCCCAGAACAAATCCATTTGCGCAAGGGGCCGGTTCGCAATACCCTTACAAAAGTTCACCATGGCAAAACACGCGCAGCGGGTAAAACCTAGAATTCACGCCGGGAGATCAAGACAGAGATTGCGAATGTCCCTGGAAGAAATCTCCATGTATCTGGATGAACTCATCGAGAACAGTCCGGTCGCCATCCTGGTTCTGGATCCCTGGCACCGCGTTCAGTTGTGCAATCCCGCTTTTGAGCGGCTGTTTCAGTACACCCGGGACGAACTGGTCAATGCCAATCTCGAAGATCTCATCACCAGGAACGAGCTTACCAACGAAGCGGTACTGATCTGGAAACGGGTCTTAGCCGGCGACAAGGTTTACGCCTCAACCAAGCGTTTCCGAAAAGACGGATCGATCGTAGACGTGGAGATTCATGGCATTCCCCTGATCATCAAAGGCCGGCTGATTGGAGTTTATGGAATCTATCACGATGTCTCGCAGCGGAAGGAAGCCGAGATGACCGTTCGGCAGCTTTCGGCGCGTCTGCTGCAAATGCAGGATGAGGAACGGAGGCGCATTGCGCGTGAGTTGCACGATACAACCGCACAGAAGTTTGTTGCCTTAAATATGAATTTAACCCGGCTGCAACAGCTCTCCGATTCTCAGCCCGAAGCCAGGAACATTATCGCTGACAGCATGACCCTGATCGACGAGAGCACGCGCGAATTGCGCACGCTCTCCTATCTTCTCCACCCTCCGACGCTCGATGATATGGGCCTGCCCTCCGCCATTCGCTGGTACGCCCGGGGTTTTGCCCAACGTAGCGGGATCCATGTAGATCTGGATCTTCCCCTAGACCTCAGTCGCTTGCCTCTTGAAATCGAGACCATGATGTTTCGCATCGTTCAGGAAGGGCTCACCAATGTGCATCGCCACTCCGGAAGCCGGACGGCAAAAATTCGATTGACGGCGGACGCGGAACAGATCGTGCTCGAATTGAGTGACGAGGGCCGGGGAATGCCTGCCAATCTGCAGGGAGCCGCGGCTGGCCAGCTTGGCGTCGGAATCACCGGCATGCGGGAACGAGCACGACAACTTGGCGCACAACTCGAGATCATCTCCGGACCGAGCGGAACCATGTTGCGGGTTCTGCAACCACACTCCGGGAACATATGGCTATAAAAATTCTGATTGCCGATGATCACGACGTGGTCCGTCGCGGCATGAAATCGCTTCTGCAGTCACACGAGGGATGGGATGTCTGTGCTGAAGCCGCAGATGGTCATGAGGCGGTTGAAAAAGCCAAGGCTTCCCTTCCCGATGTGGTGGTTCTCGATGTAACCATGCCGAAATTGGGTGGACTCGAGGCAACCCGCCGGATTCTCAGTGCTCTTCCCAAAACCGAGATTCTTATACTCACCATGCACGACTCGGAAGAACTGGTTCGTGAAGTGTTCGAAGTCGGCGCTCGCGGCTATGTGCTCAAAACTGATACCGGACGTGACCTGGTCCGGGCGGTCGAAGCAGTGAGCGAACATAAACCGTTCTTTACGACAAAAATCGCAGACATGGTTTTGGGCGGGTACTTGGGAAAGCGGCCACCTGAGACCGCGCACTTCAGGCCTAGCTCGCTTACTTCCAGAGAACTGGAAGTCATTCACCTGATGGCCGACGGCAAGAGCAACAAAGAAGTAGCCAGTCTCTTGGGAATCTCGGCAAAGACTGCCGAAGCACACCGCATTAACATCATGCGCAAGCTGAACGTCCACTCCGTTGCAGAGGTGGTGCGGTACGCCGTCCGCAACCAACTGCTGAAACCCTAAGTCCACGCGCAGATCTTGTGCTGGCACGCTTCCATAAACTCTAAAAATCCAACCGCAACCCGAACTGAACCGCTCTGGGAATGCCCTGTGAAAACACTCCGGAACCCAAGCCGTATCGGTTGGTCCGTAAGGCATAAGGCGTGCCGTTCAGCGATCCCGGTGTACCGGAAAGCGCGCCACGCAGCGTTGATGTGTTTAATCCATTGGGTGGATCGAAGTTTGCCTTGTTGACAACATTGAAAATGTCGATGCTCGGAACCAGGGTAATTCTTTCCCATCCGGGATGGAATGGCCAGGAGACTCGCAGGTCATCCGCAATAAAGTTATCGAGTCCCACTTCTCCCGCTGGCGCAAGCGGAATACTCGGTACAACGGCCCCGAGTTTTGCCAGTTGAGGAGTGGTGAACAGCTTTGCGTTAACCAGTGCCTGTCCCGCAGGTGTGAGAGTCCCGGCGGTAGTCGAATTGAACTTGGAGATCACATTATTCAGATTTCCCGTATTAACGCCGTGCCCGAACGAACCCAGATTCGTTCCCGGCAGCACATCCCCGCCGGAGCCGTCTCCGGTCAGGTCGGTCAAAAGGATTTCAGCCGGACAGGAACACGATACCGGCAGCGTTAATGTGGCAGGAAGCGCTGAATAAATACGGCTGATCCAGCTGACCTCCGGGCCACCGCGGAACTGTGCCGTGCCCGCGAACGTCAGCATGTGAGTACGATCGAGATTGTTTGGCCCGTAGTATCGGTTGAGGTTTGCATTGTCCGCAACGTTGACCAGCGAAGCGTCCTGGTCGGGCGACATCGAGTCGAACTTGGACAGGTTATAGTTCACCATCCAGCTGAGCGCTTTTACGCCCGGCGCGGGCGCCGGAATAGATTGGCGCAGCCGAACCTGCAAAGCGTTGTAAACCGAACGCCCATTCATGCTGATGATTCCCATCTGGCCGAAGTTGGGATTCAGACCTGGGAACGCCCACCCGCTGTTGGGAGCTGCAAATTGCTGTGCCAGACCCGAAGCAGGACTGCCCAACCCGTTGCTCGCGAAGTTTGTGATGGTCGCACCTTTCGCGATCGTGCAATCAACACTTGCACACCCAAGGCTCGCTTCCGTTGTAGCAATCGCCGTTTGCGCCGCAGCTACGGACAACGTATTTGCCGCTCCCACCAAATTCACATCATGCACCAGCACACTGTGAATGTTCGTGTTGTGGACGTAGTCCACCGAGAGGAACAATGTATTCGTAAGCTGCTGCTGGACGCCGAAATTCACTTGCGTCGAGTAGGGCGTGTGGTATTGAGGGTCCATCAAGCCACCGAACGAGTTGAACCCGAATACGTTCGGATCGATGATTCCGGGAGTTCCATTCGGATTGAAGTGTTGTGCGAGTGCCGCTTGCGAAGCCTCGAATGCCGTTTGTGCTGCGATTGCCTGATTCACCACCGATCCGATCGGTTGCCCTATCAGTGGTGTGACGTTGACATTAGTTCCCGGCAGCGTGCCACCCGTGCTGATGAGATATTCATTCCCTAAGCCACCCGGAATCCGCAGGGTGCGATCAAACAAAGTGACAGTCAAAAGAACATCGTCATAGAACAACCCCGCTCCGCCGCGAATGGAAGTTCGACCCTTCTTGAACGGGTCCCATGCGAACCCAACCTGCGGGGCGAAATCCAGATAGGGTTGGTTGATGCGATTGCCCAAGCCCGGCCGGAGTTGATCAAGAACCGGGATCGGTGGTAGGTCATTGTCGGAACGCCCGGTCATCAGGTTGTAACGTAGCGACATCGTTATCGATAGGTTGGGCTTGGCCTTCCAGAAATCCGCGAAATAAGGACCCATGCGGTGTACGTGAAACCCGCCATGCGGGAAGCCGAGCGCCGGCTTCTCAGAGAAATAACCCAATCCGTTGCCTACCTCTAATTGCTCCAGTGGATAATTCAGCGGATTTGCATCCCCACCAGGAAACGGCCCTTTCTGCGCGAACGCTAGTTCACTGGGATTTGCATTCGCATTTAAAAATGGCCCCAGGCCACTGAAACTGCCGAAGGTGAATTGTGGAGTCCACACATATTCGAATCCATAACGAAACGTGTGCTTGCCGACCAGGTGAGAGCCGTCATAGCGCACTTCATAATTTCTCTGCAGAGTCGTCTGGGGCGCGAGCCATGAAGGTCCCAGACAAAGTATGTCAACACCAAACAGGCAACGAGGATCACTGCCAATAGAAATCGCCGCATCCTGGCCGCCTGGAAATGGTTCTGGCAACCCAGACACCTGGGAACGGGCGTCGACAATGTAGTTTCTGAAGGTCAGATAACCGAAGCGAATACTGTGTGTGAAATTTCCCGTCGTGCCATCCAGGGCCGCGGTGTGGACGTCTGAGAGATTGCGATTTCCATAGGGCTGAAAAACGTTGCCGCCATACCCGGTAACTACCGAGAACTGATCATGGTGAAACGAATAAAAAGCCCGCCAATTCGGGGAAATATTCCAGTCGGCTCGGGCGCTCGCTTCCGTCTCGTGAAATGGATTGGCAAACGATTGCGTGAAATTCGTGAAAGGTTGGGGAGGGGCTGTCTCGACCGTACCATGCTGTAGTGTGTGCTCAAAATTTAGAAACCAGAACAATCGGTTTTTCATGATCGGCCCGCCCGCGCGGAAGCCGGTTTGATCGCGTTCGAAAGGCGCATGCACCGGGCCCACATTGGCTGCGGTTGCGTCATTGCGAAAAAGATAGAACCCGCTGCCGTGAATATCATTACTGCCGCTGCGCGTAATTACGTTCACCGCGCCGGTCGATGTAAGACTAGTCGCCGGATCCAAAGTGGACTGAGCCACCTGAAATTCCTGGATCGAATCTTCGGAGATATTCAGCGTCGTGGTACCCACAGTTTCGTCGGAAACATCCACGCCATCGATCTCAATGCGGGTCGAACGACCAGAGCGGCCTTCTACCGAGATTCCGGTGAAACCGTTCTTTGTCGGATCGAAATTGCCTCCGTCCTGGATTTGAATGCCAGGAGTGAGTTGCGCAAGATCCAGGAAATTGCGCCCGTTGATCGGAAGCGCGTCGATTTCCTTGCCGGTGGTCGCGTCCTGCACGGTTGCTTGAACCGTGTTCACTTGCGACGCTGTGTCCTGCACGGTTATTACTTCTTTCGTTTGTTGCGGACGCAGCGAAAGATTGCCATTCAAGGCTTGACCAACCAGCACACGCACATTGGCTTGCACGGTATCGAAACCGGCTGACGAGACTGACAAAGAATAATCTCCGGGCTCGAGTGCTACGACTGAATACGTTCCGGAATCGGTTGTGCTGCGGGTTTGAATTGCGCCGGTGGAGAGCGATTTTACGGTTACGGTCGCTCCGGCTACGACTGCACCCGAGCTGTCTGTGATAGTCCCGATGATGCTCCCGGTAGAGGTTTGTGCATAGCTGATCGCGGTACACAAACTCAGGCAACTCAGGAGCAAACCGATGCTGGCGAATCTCAGCGTACTTCGCATAGCACACCCCAACCAGAATTCAATCATTAGCAATCGAGAGAAGACACTTCTTCCCCAAGACAGACCTGTGGCGTTGTTCGGCATATTAGCGCAGCATTATCCATGGTGCGCAAAAGAATGCAATCCAGCGATTGCCTAATGATGGCTCAAATTCACCGTCGACCTTGCTTAAGGGGTTTTCCGAATTGGCGAGGTCTGAATCAAAGCATAAGATGCACGGTTCCGGGTTTGTCGCGCACATGGGTCTCACGAAAAACACCCGCATTACCCAAATCGACGGTTCTAGCCTGATCCGACAAATCTCTCGATTGGCGAGCACCGGGCTCACGCGCCTCGCCTATAGCCAGGAGGATATCGAAGCTCGCGCGGTCGTGAAAGAGATGCTCGCGGCCGCAGCTTTGGAAATCCACACCGACGCCGGTGGCAATATTATCGGCCGGCGAGAAGGCAGAAAATCCTACCCTCCAATCGCGTTCGGGTCCCACGTCGATACCGTCCGCAATGGTGGCAAGTACGACGGAGTTCTTGGTGTGCTTGCGGGAATCGAATGTGTCAATGCATTAACCAGAGCTGACTATACGACCGAACATCCCTTGGAACTGATCATTTTTGCCAATGAAGAAGGACAGGTGTTCGACGCTCTGTGTGGCAGCAAGGCGATAACTGGCCTGCTCAGCCCGAATGATCTTGCCCGCACTGACGGAAACAGCCGCACCTTGGCGGATGCTATTAAGGACATCGGAGGCGATCCCGTTCAACTCCCAGTTACAGCCCGCAAGCAAGGCGACGTTGCGGCCTTCATTGAACTTCACATCGAACAAGGCGGCATTCTGCATAATTCAGAAACGCCCATTGGTATCGTCCAAGGAATCACCGGCATCACCTATACAGACGTATGTATTGTGGGCCTTGCCAACCACTCGGGAACCACCGTCATGGAACTACGAAGGGATGCGCTTGCGGCGGCATCAGATCTCATTCTCATAGTAGAAAAAGTGGCCTTGGAAGGCAGATGCCGTGTCGCAACCGTTGGCCGGATGACGGTGACTCCCAATGCGACCAATATTATTCCTGGAGAGGTTCAACTCACTATCGAGCTTCGAGATCTGGATGCCAGGCGCATGGCAGATACTCTTGAACACCTTCACCACTGCGCTCAGATCATCCAGGAACACCGGCGGGTGAATGTTTTTTTCCGTGACCGATCCCCAATCCAGCCTGTGCCCTGCTCAACCGTCGTTCAAAAAGCAATTCGCGAATCTTGCACGGATCTTGGCTTGCGCTATCGCGCGCTGCCAAGCGGCGCTGGACACGACGCGCAGATGATGGCAACACTCGGACCGATGGGTATGATCTTTGTACCAAGCGTTGGCGGGATCAGCCATTCGCCCAAGGAATTCACTAGTGACGAAGACTGTATTAACGGAGCAGAAGTGCTGTTGGAGACGATTCTGCGACTGGACACCTCGCTGAACGGCACGCCAGGGGCAACCGTATGATTCTGATTGGTGTCGATGTCGGCGGCACATTTACCGACATCATCCTGGCTGACACCGACGAGAACCGTTTAGCGGTTCACAAACTCCCAACCACCTTGCCCGATCCGTCTGAGGGTGTTCTCGATGGCATTCAAAAACTCTGCTCCCGAGAAAGCGTGCCTCTTGCCACCGTGAGTTATCTCTTCCACGGCACCACCGTCGCCACCAATGCCATGCTCGAGCACAAAGGCGCTCGCACCGGGATGATCACTTCCGAGGGATACCGGGACATCATCCATATCGGGCGTCATCAGCGTCCTCAGAATTATTCGATCATGCAGGACATTCCTTGGCAGGTGAGCCCTCTCGTTTTTCGGCGTCATCGCAAGACCGTGGCCGAACGCTGTACGCCACCCCACGGCCAGGAACTTACTGCACTCGACGAACATGAAGTTCGCGCCCGAATTCGCGAATTGAAGGCAGAAGGCGTAGAAGCCATTGCAGTATGCTTCCTGTTCTCCTACTTAAACCCCGAGCACGAGCAGCGAGTGTGCTCGTTAGTTGAGGAAGAATTCCCGGAGGCCTTCGTCACAAGTTCGGCTGAAGTATCGCCTCAATTCCGCGAGTTCGAACGGTTTACTACCGCGTGTATGAATGCCTTTCTTGGACCAAAAGTAAAAGCTTTTGTGGTGAATCTCACGCAGCGGGCCGAAGCGGCGGGCTTAAAAGGCGACGTTCACATCATGACCTCGAACGGTGGCGTTGCTACCGCCCGAACCATCGCGCGCAAGCCCGTTTATTCGCTCCTGTCAGGATTGGCGGCGGGAGTTTTGGGTGGCGAGTGGGTCGGCCGGCGCATGCGCCGAGACAATCTCATCACGTTCGATGTCGGGGGCACCAGCGCCGATATCGGACTCGTAACTGAGTCTGGAGTGACGGAAGCATCGGCGCGCGATACCAGGATCGCGGGGTTTCCGGTCATGATCCCAATGATTGATGTCCATACCATCGGCGCCGGCGGCGGAAGCATTGCCTACATCGACGCCGGCGGCGCATTCCGCGTAGGCCCAAGAAGCGCCGGATCCACACCAGGTCCCGCTTGTTACGGTCTGGGTGGGCAAGAACCTACCGTTACGGATGCAAATCTGGTTCTCGGTCGCCTCGATAAGGACCACTTTCTTGGCGGCGAAATGCGCATCCACCCGGATTTTGCATTTCAAGCCATTTCGAAGCTGGCGAACCGCCTGAACCTGCCGCTACATGAGGCCGCTGAGGGCATCAACACCGTCCTGGCAAGCAATATGGCAAATGCGATTCGGTCGCGGACCGTGCAAAAAGGCCATGATCCCAGAAAATTCACCCTTGTCGCCTTCGGCGGCGCTGGTCCGATGACTGCGGTCGAGGTCGCACACAATTTGAAGATACCCGAGGTGATCGTGCCGATGTACCCGGGAATCACCTCTGCCTTTGGATTGCTCACCACCGACATTAAATATGAACTTGTAAAAACGGAATTGCTGCTGTCCACGGATACATCCGCCAGCAAGTTGAACGACGACATTAAACAGTTGGAAGCGGCGGCGCGCGAACAACTCCTAAAAGACGGCTTACCCGAGGAGCGAATCCGATTTTCTCGCAGTCTCGATTTGCGCTACGCAGGTCAAGGTTACGAACTTCGCGTTGCGGTCGAGCGTGGCGAACTGAATCAGCGTAGTTGTCAGAAACTTTGGGCTGAGTTCCACGACCGGCATCGCATCGAATACGGCCACTCCTTCCCTCTAAACCCGATCGAAGTCGTCAACCTGCGTGTCGTTGGGATTGGCGTAATGCCCCGCTTGCCGGAGACCTTTCGCACTTCGCCCGCAAAAAAATTGGAGGACGCGTGGCTCAAGACGGGTGACACCTATTTTCGTGTCAACGGCGCCATGCGAAAACTCCGCACAGAATTTTTTGATCGCGCGTTAATACCGTCGGGTGCAAGCGTTCCCGGCCCGGCTGTTTTCTTTCAAAAAGATACTACGACGGTACTTCCGCCCGGCTGGAATGCGAGCGCTGACGAGCGCGGAGATCTCATCATCACCCGCGCGTCTGAAACTGCGCACGCTTGAACATGACCATGCATTCTGCAACCGAAACCCGCAGCGGCATCGACCCCATCACCGCACAGGTGATTTGGGGATCGCTCGAAACCATCGCGATCGAGATGGGCCACAAGCTGACCCGGATGTCATATTCCAGCATCATCCGCGAATCGGAGGATTTCGGAGCAGCCTTGCTCGATGCCGACTGTCAGCAGTTGTGCGAATCCGTTTTCAGTACGCCTCTGCAGCTCGGCCCTATTCCCGGATACGTACGGGGGATCAAACGGGTGTTTGCCGAACGCGGAGAAGACTTCCATCCGGGCGATGTGATCATGCACAACTCGCCTTACTATGGCGCATCGCACGGTCCAGATGTCGCTTTCTGCGTTCCGGTTTTCGACGCCGATCAGCTGATCGGCTTTTCCGTCACTACAGCCCACCATCTTGATATTGGCGCTCTGGTGCCTGGAAGTTGCGGCATTGTGGACGCGGTCGACGCCTATGCCGAGGGCCTGCAATTTAAAGCCGTCAAGGTATATGAGCGTGGGCTGAAAAATTACCAGTTCTGGAACTTTTTGGCGGACAACATCCGGGCCTCGGATATGGTTCTCGGCGACATGGAAGCACAGATCTCTGCTGCCCAGACTGGAGCAGAACGGTTTCTCGAGGTGGTGCGGGAACACGGGCTGGACGCCGTGCTCGCGGCCAGCGCCTATCTCATGGATTATTCCGAGACGATGCTTCGGCAGGAAATCTCCCGCTTGCCCTCGGGTACTTTCACTGCTCAGGGTTTTGTTGATGGTTTTGAAAATGACCCGGATCCAGCCAAGCACGATCTGAAGATCGTGGTCTCAGTCAAAATCGAAGGCAGCGATATTTATGTCGACTTCACCGGTTCCGCTCCGCAAATTTCGGATCGCCCTGTCAACATGCCACTCGAGGGCACAGTATCCATTGCGGTTTATCTCGTATTGCGATCGATTCTCCTCGATACCGAGACGCACGAATACATACCGCAGAACTCGGGCCTGATCCGGCCCATTCACATCCATGCCCCGCTTGGATCGATTTGCAATCCAACTTTTCCCGCGCCAACTATCGCGCGTTTCTGCCCCGGGAACATAGTTGCCAACACGCTCATGCACGCTCTGGCGCAGGCCGTTCCGAACAACATCAGCGCCGGAGTGGGAAATTTGAAAGTTGTCGCATATTCCGGACTCGTTCGCGAAAAATATTGGGTCTACATGGATATCACCGAAGGATCCTATGGCGGGCGATCGGGCAAAGATGGCCTGGACTGTGTGGACACACTTTACGCCAACACCCGGAACAATCCGATCGAAGATATCGAATCTCACTATCCACTTCGCGTGCTCCGCTATGAAATGCGTGAAAACGATTGTGGTCTTGGCCGATGGCGTGGAGGAACAGGTTCAATCCGGGACGTCATGTTCCTTGAATCTGGCCACGCGTCGGTTGAGGGGGACGGCCACCGTCATGCTCCCTGGGGCATATTCGGTGGCCGTGTAGGAACCTGCGGCGACCTCATTTTGAATCCTCAAACTGATCGCCGCAGGCTTCCATCTATGATAAGCAATCTGTCACTCAAGCCCGGAGATATCTTGCGGACCATTAGTCCGTGCGGCGGAGGATACGGTCCACCTGAACAGCGTGATCCGGCTGCCGTGCTTGCCGACGTTTTGGATGGTCTGGTTTCACGAGAAAGCGCCGCCACTGACTACAAGGTTGTGATTACAGATCAGAATCAAGTCGACGAGGCTGCTACCAACAAATTGCGGCATTCTTAAATGCGATCCAAACTGTTCGTTACCTGCCCTCTGATCCTCTATTCGTTTGCAATTTTGTGCCTGGCAATCCCATCCGCGGCACAGGCGCCGGATCTCGATGCCTTGATCGGACCCATCATGTCCACCCACCGTTTTTCCGAAGTCCAGATTTCTCCGGACGGGAAAAAGGTCGCCTGGGTGGAAAGGACGGTTCGGAATGACACTGAATATGCCCGTTCCGTCTATATAGCTGACGCACATGGCGCAAACCCCAGTAAGCTGGACGTTCCTGGGAGCAAGAACCAATTTGGAATTGCATGGTCTCCCGACAGCAAAGAGTTGGCTTTCTTAGCCGAAACCGCTTCGCCCGAACGTATCGAGCTGAGGATTGTGGCTGCGGACAGTACGCAAAGCAGGCCTTTGGCCTCGTTGGGTGGCGATCTCAGCGCAGTTCGATGGTCACCGGACGCACGAACCATCTCGCTCCTGTGTTCCCAAACTCCGCCGCTTGACCCCAACAGTCCCGTCATCAACGAGGGAGCACAATACACACAGCAGAGAATTGCTTTGATCGACAGAAATTCCGGAAAGATAAGACTATTAACTCCGCCCGACGTTTTCATCTACGAGTACGACTGGTCTCCCGACAGTCGACGTCTGGCTGTAACAGCTTCCCCATGCTGCACGGTCGCCAACGGAAACGGCGATGACAATTGGTGGACGTCCGCCCTTTACTCCGTCGATGTCGATTCCGGTCGGCTGACCAGCATTTACCAACCAAAATGGCAGATTGCCTCTCCGAAGTGGTCTCCAGATGGAAAACACGTCGCATTTATTGGCGGCCTGATGAGCGATTTCATCGCGCCCGGCGGCGAGGTGTTTACTGTCGATGCTGGAACCCACGATGTGCAGAATGTAACCCCAGGTCTGAAAGCTTCAATTTCCTGCATCGCCTGGACCGGCGCTGACAAAATTCTCGCCACTGAGATTGTTGATGGTGGAGCGGCGGAAGTTCTCATTCACCCTGCAACCGCCTCGGTCGAAACTCTCTGGCAAGCTAGCGACGGACCCTTTACCGGAGGACTTGTCTTCGCTCTTTCTGTCGCACTCGATGGAAAACATTCCGCGGCTATCCGGGAGTCATTTGAGCGCCCACCGGAGATTTGGGTGGGCGAGATTGGAAAATGGGTCCAGCTCTCCTCGGTCAACCACAATGAGGTCCCGTCGTGGGGTAAAGCAGAGTCTGTTCACTGGAATAGCGACGGCATGCCAATTCAGGGCTGGTTGTTGTACCCCGCCCATTACGACTCAAAGCAAAAGTATCCGATGGTCGTTCTGGTGCACGGTGGTCCCGCCGCTGCCGCACTCTCTCACTGGGCACCCGCTTTCGATGATGTCGAGGTCCTCTCCGCTTTGGGATACTTTGTGCTTTACCCCAACCCTCGCGGCAGTATGGGCGCAGGAGAACAGTTCACGCAAGGCAATGTGAAAGACATTGGATATGGTGACCTGCGCGATATAGAAGCGGGAGTCAAGTACGCCATCGACAATCTCCCTGTTGATCCTCAGAGGGTGGGCATTACTGGCTGGAGCTACGGCGGGTACATGGCGATGTGGGCCATCACTCAAACCCAGATGTTCCGCGCATCCGTTGCCGGCCCGGGCTCCTCAAACTGGCAAAGTTATTACGACCAGGTCGATATCGAAAAATGGCTGATTCCTTATTTTGGTGCGACTGTCTACGACGACCCCGAGATATACGCCAAAAGCTCGCCCATCAATTTTGTGAAGAGCGCGCACGCCGCCACATTGTTTTATGTTGGCACTGACGACAATGTTTGTCCCGCCTCACAGTCCTTCGAGCTGTGGCGCGCCCTCAAACATCTCGGCGTAGATACCGAACTGCTGGTGTATTCCGGCGAGGGACATGGAATGAGCAAGCCGGCGGATCAGGTGGACGTCACAAAGCAAACGGTGAAATGGTTCTCGGAGCACCTGGGACAGCCTTGATGCAAAGAGACGGTCCATCTGCGAATTCCGGCAGCGCCAAGTTTTGTCAGTGGCTGCTGGCGTAAATCACCTTGCCGCCGCGAACCGTATACGCTACTTTCGCAAAATTCCTTACATCAGCGGCTGGATCGGCATCGAGCACGACAAAATCCGCCTCCATTCCTTTCTCTACCCGTCCTTGATCCGTCGCTTTGAAGAAGCCAGCCGGATTCGTGGTGACCGACGCCAATACCTCCTGCCAAGTCATTGCCCGTCCCATAAACTCGAACTCTTCGGTCGTATCAAACTTCGATTGAAATCCCACGTCCGTGCCGAACAAAATCGTTCCACTTTCGTCGAGATACTGTTTGACTTCGCCCACGCCTGCGCCTACGAGTCCGGCCTGCACGGTCGGATCAGGTACGACTGTCGTCCACAATGTCAGAGTCGGAATCAGCGCGGTGTGTTGCCGCTTCATCTGCGCTAATTCTTCGGAGGTAAAGCGTCCTTCCGTTGGAATCGTATGCGCCAGAATGTCCACTCCGCCGTTCAGCGCATTGTCCACTCCAGCGTAGTTTTGAGGATGCGCAAACACGGGCTTGCCTTGCGCGTGCGCGACATCGACTGCTGCCTTAGCGACCGCCGTGGGCATGTTCACCACAGGTTTGTTACCCATGTATGCGCCCGTGAAAAGCTTGATGCCGTCATAGCCCATCTTCAGATACCGCTTCGCCATTTCCTCCGCCTGCGCCGGTGAGGCGGCCTCGGGCAGCTTCATTTCCGGGGGCAAATAGACCGGATGTCCGCCTTCCGGAAAAATGTCGCCCGCCATCAAAATGCGTGGCCCAAGCACTTGACTGGCTTCGATGCGTCTGCGGATCTCGAACGTATTGAATGGATCGGACCCCAGGTCCCACACCGTCGTGAATCCCCATCGCGTCAGCATCTCCTGCATGTGAGCTGTGAGCTTGTCTTCCGGGGCAGCACCGGCGTCCTCCCATCCGGTTTCAAAGTGCACGTGGCTGTTCCAGAATCCCGCCACGATAAACTTGCCGTTGCAGTCGATCGTTTGCGTACCCGGGGGCAGGGTGAACTTCATTGCGCTCGCGTCTGCTGCCGTCCCAATCATTCCACCGGAGACCATCAGCAAGGCATGTCTGATTGGGGCGGCTGTGGGCGAGGGATAGATCGTGCCACCGATGCAAGCGAGCGTTTCAGCCGAGGCACTAGCGGCCATGCCACATAATAGGATCAAGCATATGTTGAACCAGAATAGGATTTTCGCTAGCATATTCATGTGCTTACAGACGGCAGCCGGACGGACTTGACAACATCCGGCTCATCTTTTTACAATTAGCACTCGCCAGGAATGAGTGCTAACAGGATTTAACACTGTGACCTGGCATTCACCCAGCAAACCTAAGCCAAACCTTATTCTGAACGAAAGGAGTCTGCAATATGGCTAAATTTACCCCACTCCACGACCGCATCCTGGTGCGACGCGTGGAAGAAGCTGAAACCACCCGCGGCGGAATCATCATCCCGGACAGCGCAAAAGACAAGCCCCAGGAGGGCGAAGTCATCTCCGTCGGCAAAGGCAAAATTAGTGAGGAGGGCAAGGTTCGTCCTCTCGATGTGAAGGAAGGCGACCGCATTCTCTTCGGCAAGTATTCCGGTACCGAAATCAAGCTGGACGGCGAAGACTTCATCATCATGCGCGAAGAAGAAGTCCTCGGGATCATCACCGGCGCCGCCAAGAAAGAAATGGCCGGATCAAGAAAGTAATAAAAGCATTGTCATCCTGAGCGAGGCGCTCTTTGCCGAGCGAAGGATATCGCGTGTACCAACCGCGTTCCCGAGATCGACCACAGAGGACACGGAGGTACACAGGGGCAGCAAGTTTTCTGGACCTGAGATTCCTCTGTGATCCTCAGTGCCCTCTGTGGTTAAGAAATCCGACTTCATAGGAGAAACGAAATATGGCAAAGCAGATCGTACATGGAGAAGAGTCGCGGCAGGCGATTCTGCGAGGCGTCAACGCTCTCGCGGACGCGGTCAAAGTGACTCTCGGCCCCAAGGGCCGCAACGTAGTCATTGAAAAGAAATTCGGTTCGCCGACCATCACCAAGGACGGCGTCACCGTGGCAAAAGAAATTGAATTGAAAGACTCACTTGAGAACACCGGCGCTCAGATGGTGCGCGAAGTCGCTTCCAAGACTTCCGACGTCGCTGGCGACGGCACCACCACCGCAACCGTTCTGGCGCAGGCAATCTATCGCGAAGGCGTGAAGACTGTCGCAGCCGGCGCCAACCCGATGGCCATGAAGCGGGGCATCGAGAAAGCTGTTGAGACCATCTGCGGCAAGCTGAACAAAGAGGGCGAGCGCGAGAAGGGCGAACTCGACAAGTTTTCCAAGCCAGTTTCCGGCGACATGATCAGCGCCGTCGGCACGGTTTCCGCCAACAACGATGAGACCATCGGCCGCATCATCGCCGAAGCGATGAAGAAAGTCGGCAAAGATGGCGTCATCACCGTCGAAGAGTCGAAGACGCTCGAAACCCAGCTCGAAGTCGTGGAAGGCATGCAGTTCGACCGCGGCTATCTCTCCCCTTACTTCGTCACCGATCCCGAGCGCATGGAAGCCGTGCTCGAGAACGCCTACATCCTCATCCACGAAAAGAAAATCAGCTCGATGAAGGACCTGCTCCCGCTGCTTGAGAACATTGCCAAGAGCAGCAAGCCGCTCATCATCGTTGCTGAAGACGTCGAAGGCGAAGCCCTGGCCACTCTCGTGGTCAACAAGCTGCGTGGCACGCTGCAGGTTTGCGCAGTCAAGGCGCCTGGCTTCGGCGATCGTCGCAAAGCCATGCTGCAGGACATCGCAATCCTGACCGGCGGCAAGGCCATCACCGAAGATCTTGGCATCAAGCTCGAGAACGTTCAGATGAGCGATCTCGGCCAGGCCAAGAAGGTCACCGTCGACAAGGACAACACCACCATCGTCGAGGGCAAAGGCAAGCACAGCGAGATCGAAGGCCGCGTGAAAGAAATTCGCAGCCAGATCGACAAGACCACCAGCGACTACGACCGCGAGAAGTTGCAGGAGCGGTTGGCGAAGCTGGTTGGCGGCGTTGCTGTGATCAAGGTCGGTGCTGCGACCGAGACCGAAATGAAAGAGAAGAAGGCTCGTGTCGAAGACGCCATGCACGCTACCCGCGCAGCAGTCGAGGAAGGTATTGTCCCCGGCGGCGGCGTGGCTCTGGCCCGCTGCGTCAGCACGCTCGACAAACTGAAACTCGAAGGCGACGAGCAGATCGGCGTCAACATCGTGAGGCGCGCCATCGCTGAGCCGCTGCGCATGATCGCCGAGAACGCCGGCGAAGAAGGCGCCATCGTATTCGGCAAAGTGGTCGAAGCGAAAGACGCGAACTATGGCTACAACGCCCTGACCGGCGAATACGAAGACCTGGTCAAGGCGGGTGTGCTCGATCCGACCAAAGTGGTGCGCACCGCACTGCAAAACGCCGGTTCGATCGCATCGCTGATGCTCACCACCGAAGCCCTGGTCTCGGAGATTCCGGAAGAGAAGAAGGGCGCTCCGATGCCTGGCGGCCACGGCGGTGGCATGGGCGACATGTACTAAACCGGTAGTCAGTGGCTAGTAGTTCGTAGTCAGGAAAATCAACCGAAGGGTGCCCCACCCTTACCGAGCGCAGTTTGCGAGGTAGGGTGGGGATTTTCGCAAAAGAGGTCCGGCCATGGCAGTGGCGGATAACCCAATCGGATTAATGTCCGAGAAGCACCACGCGTTCGCGGAGAGAGTTGCATCGCACGTGACTATGATTATTAACGGCGCGCGCGTTCGCACAAGATCAGCAGCCGGGCATACCCATGAATTCGAGGGAGTCGGGGCAGGATCGGCCCTCCTCTGTCAGGGCAGGAAGATAATACTCACAGCAAAACACGTGCTCGAGGGCGCCAGCCCATTGGACCTTCGGTTCTTTGTAAGGCACGGCGACAAGATCGACTGGTCCACAAAGCCGGCTCAGCCCGCAATGGCACCGGGCGTTTCCTTCCGGGTCGAAGACATCGTTCGCTGTGCAACGGAAGACCTCGCATGCATCGTCTTGTCGGACGACGAAACTAGGCTCGACTTCGCCAAGTTGCCAGCAGCCTTCGGAAGGGTTCCGCTCGCAGGCGGCGGAACACTTCTCTACGGCTGTCCCTCCGAAAAGAGCGTTCCAGTGGCAGCAGCCAGGAGTCGCTCGGCATTACACGTGGCGTTCGCGGCCCAACCCCAAGGCTGCTGGGCGGTCGTGAGAGATGACGTTCCCCCCCGCTTCCCTTCGTCGTTCGATCCAGCCAGGCACTTCCTTCTGCATTACGACCCAAAGGAAGAGGGCGCGATGCCGCACGGATTCAGCGGCGCGGGAGTCTGGTATCGAAGAGCTGCTCATGAGACGATCTGGTGTGCGGATCCCGTTCTAGCGGGCGTCCAAGCATCGTGGCACAGGCCGAGCAACACAATGATAGCAATCCGGGCTGTTGTTGTGCGCCGCTTCCTAAAGTCGATTTTCGGCTCACGTTCGATTGGCAGGTGACCCGACGGGTGGCCCAGGTTCCGCGAGCGAAGGCGAGCTAACCTGGGAAAAGAAATTGCGCCCAGTTAGGATCGCGCACCCAGCGCCAATCCTCAGCTCACTTTGGCGGCGCATAGAAGTAGTAATCCGCAGTGTAGGGGCTTTTCATCTCGTGACCAAGTTTCGAGGCGTCACACCCATCCTTCGACGGCAGCCCGCCTTTGGTATGTATCCGCTGAATGCTGTCAACGTGGCTGAGGACACCATCTCCAGAATGGCCAGCGGCAGTTAGCAGCAGCCACGGAACTGAATCCGGGTCCGGCGAATCAACTTTCGCAACCAGCTTTCCTGCGACTTCACTGCCATCTTTATATTTCCATGCCGGTCCCGCGTAATGCCGTCCGACGACGCTTCCCTGCTCATCATGAAGCTCCGCGTCGGGCGCTTTCAGCACCCAGGCATATTTATTGTCCGATTCTTGGCAGACATAAAACTGAAATCCGACGGCGTGTACTTGCAAAATAAGCTGCTCCCCCTCCGGCGCCTTGATCTTTTCCGGCACATCAGGAGCGGTGAGTGTCTGGCCGACGGCGAGCGCGGCGGCGAGTAGAATCAGGCTGATTTTTCCAAGCACGCCAGAAGTTTAACAGCTCGGGCGGCGACGCTTGGGTTACATTGGAACTTCCCCACCCTATCCTCGCGGCAAGCGCTCGGTAAGTATGGGGCACCCGTGCGGACACGCCCAGGGTTGCAGTCAATGATTAATTTGCCGGCGTGCGAACAAATTCGCTGATCGCTGTCACAGTAGCTTCGCGCTGGTCGCGATGGGGAGCGTGGCGGCAGTTCTCAAGAACGACGGTAGATGCCGAAGGGATCCGGGCTTTTATCGCGCCGACTTGCTTCAGCGTACCGTATTCGTCCTGCGCTCCTTGCAGAACTAACACCGGACAACGGATCGGATCCAGAAACGATTCGATATTCCAAGACCGAAATTCCGGATTCAGCCAGATATCATTCCAGCCCCAAAACATCGAGTCCACATTCGCGTGATAGGTCGCGAGGCGCTGGGCCAAGTCGGTTGTTTTATAGGTTTCCCGAGCTTGGGTGATGCTCGCGATTGACAAATCCTCGACGAACACATGAGGCGCTTCAAGAATAAGTCCCGCGAGGGAATCCGGAAACGTGCCAGCGTAGATGATGGCGATCGACGCGCCGTCGCTGTGCCCGAGCAACAGCGGCCGGTCAATTCCTGCTTGCCGCAGAATCTCCGGAAGCACCACTTGCGCTTCGTGGTGCATGAAAGAAACCGGTCGAGGTTCTTGCAGAGCATCCGACGCGCCGTGCCCGTATCGCGAGTAAACGAATATGCCCGCTCCGGTTTTCTCCGCCAACCGCATCGGAAAATCCTTCCAGTGAGTTGCCGATCCCAGTCCTTCATGAAGCATGACGATAGTCGGAACGCCAGTCTGGCGGGCGTCGATCCTCATCGCTTCCAGTCGCCGGCCATCTACAAGGTAATTGGCTGTGGTCGTTCTCACGCGGCTTTCGGTTCCCTGGGATGCTACAGCATACGCGAACAACTGCGGCGACCACAGGTTGGCGAATGGGAAGTGTGAGCCAACCTGGGAGAAAAAGCTTAGGTGGATTTGTATTTGTATTCGCCTTCGATCACTCGGCCTTCGTCGCTGCTTTCTTTCTCGGCAACCATGTTCTGCTTCCATTTGCGATAGACGCTCACCACCGATATCGTCCAGAAAGGAACCACATCAACTCCGGGTATTAGCTCCGCAGCGAACGCAGGCAGGAATTCCCAGTGCCAGCCGAGCAAGAGGAACAAAATAGCCCCGACTGCAACATCGAGCATGTCATCGGCAGGAGAAAATGCTCCTTCGGCGAAATAGGGGAAAACAAAAATCTGCAGTGCGTCGGCTGCCATCGCCAGAGCCATGGCGGTCCCGAAACGCAGGCGCGGCGTCAGGGTGTCGTGCGAATCTACCGGTTCCATGATCCTATTGTGCCTGATGCGCGGTCCTAGGCGGCTGTTTTCTTCGTCGACTTGCCGCTTCGCTTGCGGACAAAAGCCAGCCCACGTTGGAGTTGGCCGCTGAGGTCGTTGTCGTCAGTGGCTATTTGAACTGGCTGTCCGACAGATTCTCGCCCCAGCCAGCGGTTCAGTTCTTCTCGAGAGGAGTATACGTACCGTCCCCGTTTTTCGACGGGCATCCCAGACTTTGCCCACCGCTGCGCTAGAGTGATTGGCTGACCAAGGAAACCTGCGATCTCCCGCCAACCTTTCAACTCGCTTGGCTGATCCTCCGATGGTTTTCGTTTTGGCATCTGCAGATACGATGCCCGAACGTATGCCCGGGCTGCTAGAAAATGCTTTCAGGAGACGCGGAATTTCCTGGCTTCCGATTCACGCAATGTCAACCCAAGTCCCGGCCGACGGAGGTCCGGACGAAGTTTGCCATTCACCGGCACTGGAGCACCCTCGAACAGCAGTTGTTCAATCCGGGCATGATCATGAAAGTATTCGATGTGCCGCAAAGGTTCGACGGCACACCCCAAATGCGCATGCACCGACGGAGCGGTATGTGCCGAGAGCGGCAACGGCTGCGTAACGCAAAGCGCGGCGGCCTGAAGAAAACCGGTGATGCCACCGCAACGGGTGACATCGGCTTGCAATACATCGACCGCACCCGCCTCCAACATGCGCCGAAAATAAAACCCGTCATATCCGTATTCGCCGGCCGCGATATCCATTCCGGCGGGCGCACGGTCGCGCAACAAACGAAGCCCGTCGAGGTCATCTGACGTAACCGGCTCCTCGAACCAGCTCACGCCGTGCTTACAAAAGTCTTCGGCGAATCGCAACGCCTGTTTACGGCTATAAGCGCCGTTGGCATCGACGAACAACTGAACATCGGGCCCGATCGCCTCGCGAGCGATTCGAACCCGCTCAAGGTCTCGTTCCGGTTCGCGGCCAATTTTCATTTTCACCATCGCAATGCCTGACGACGCCCATCCTCCTAACTGCGATTGAAGCTGATCGTTCGAGTAGGATGTAAATCCCCCACTGCCATAAATTGGAACTTCGTCTCGCGTAGATCCTAGCAGCGCGATCATGGGAATTCCTAAAATGCGGGCTTTGAGATCCCAGAGTCCGATATCGACCGCGGAAATCGCCATGGCACCAATTCCCTGCCGGCCGAGATTGCGGATCGAGTTGACCATCGCCCACCAACATGCCGGAATATCCATGGCATTCCGTCCCTGGATTACATCGGCGAGGCGAGCTTCAATCAATTTCGCAGTGGCCTCATCGGCGTAGGTGTATCCCAGGCCGGTTTCCCCGGCAGCCGTCACGTGAACTATAAGGATTGTCGTTTTGTCCCAGGCAGCGGTTCCGTCGGATTCCGGAAAATCGGTTGGGATCGTGCAGGCAGATACTTGCACCCTGTCAATCCGCACGCGGGCAAGATCATCCCCTAGGCCGGCCCGCGTTGAGACTCCTTGCAAGAGACCGGATCCTGCGTTGTTATAAATGGACTGCTCACTCCGGGCCGGCATAAGCGATGGTACTCAACAGTGCGTTCGCATCCTGACGTGAATCCAAACGTGTATGCTGGACCACGATCGGTACGTCCGCTTCAATCAGGCTCGCGTAATCTGTGTCCCGAGGAATAGGTTGTGGGTCGTGTAGTTCATTGAATCGTAGATGCTTTGTTCTTCTTGCTGGAACCGTCAGGCGATAGGGTCCCACTGGTTCGCGGTCTGAAAAGAAAATTGTGATCTCTACGTGTGCATCGTGTTCCGATGTATTCAGCAGGCACGCGGTCTCGTGACTTTCCATTTGCGGCTTTGGCCCATGGCTCTTGCCGGGAATGTAGCCTTCGGCAATGGCCCAGCGCTTTCGGCCGATGGCCTCTTTCGTCGCCGGATCGTTGCCGCTGCCCGTTTGTTCGGAGGCATGCTGTTCAAAGTTAATGACGGCGTTCATCGCTGCTCCCCGATAAATCGACGCTTAAAGTTACTCTTTCCTAACTCATACTCTACGACCCACAAAATTCCCATCGGGCGACGGCTGTACCCTCATACAAGAAATCGTGTACCCCCGCTTTATGGCAAAATTGTTTCCGCACGAGATCGACTTCGGAGAGCCCTATGCGCAAAATCGTTTCAGGAATTCTTGGCGTGCTTGCAGTCTGCATCTGCGTTGCATCTGCACAGAATGCGAGGCGTCCGTTAGTAATCGCGGCAAGCACAGCATTCGACGGAAAAGGCCACATACTCCACGATGTTCGTATACAAATTGCCGATAACGGAACCATCGCGGCTGTCAACTCCGGCAGCTCGGAGGCGGCCGATTATGATTTACGGGGTCTGACTGTGTTACCGGGCTGGATTGATGCCCATGCGCACGTCACGTGGAGCTTTGGTGAGAACGGGAAGAACGTGGGAATGGCCGGGGCTACGCAAGCCGACGCCTACCGCTCCGCCTCGAATGCATGGCTAACGCTCATGGCGGGCTTCACCACCATACAGAGCTTGGGATCACCGACGGACATCCCACTGCGCGATGCCATTGCCAAGGGAATCCTGCCTGGACCTCGAATTTTGACCGCGGTCGAGCCGCTCGTAGGCAAAGGCGAGGAGACTGGCACGCCAGAAGAAATCCGTGCCTTCATCAGGAAGCAAAAAGACGCCGGAGCGGACGTGATCAAGATTTTTGCTTCCAAGTCCATTCGGCAGGGCGGCGGCATGACTCTCTCGCAAGAGCAGCTGAATGCGGCTTGTGATGAAGCTCGTAAGCAAGGCTTAAGAACGCGGGTGCATGCTTACAAAGATGCGGTTCGCGCAGCCACTCTTGCGGGATGCACCCAAATTGAGCACGGTACTTTGGCCAGCGATGACGACCTGAAGCTCATGGCCGAAAAAGGCACATATTTTGACCCGCAATGCGGCCTGGTTATCGAAAATTACATGCTCAACAAGAGCAAATATATCGGCACAGAGGGTTACACCGAGGAGGGATTCGCTGCCATGGAAGAAGTCCTGTCTGCGGATCATGAAATCGTTCAGCATGCAGCCCAGACTCCGGGCCTGAAGATGGTTTTCGGCACCGACGCCGTGGCCGGCGCCCACGGCAGGAATGCTGAGGAGTTTGTCGATCGTGTGCGTGACTGCGGCGTGGATCCGATGGCTGCCATGGTCTCGGCAAATTCGCTTGGGGCGGAAGCTCTCGGCATGTCCGATCAGGTCGGTTCGCTCGCTTCCGGCATGCAGGCCGACATCATTGCACTCGACGGCGATCCCACCAAAGATATAACAGCGGTTCGCCGTGTAGTCTTTGTGATGAAAGGCGGGATCGTCTATAAGAACGTGGCACAAAAAGCAATTCCCCTTTATGGCGGCGTCGCACCCTGATCATCGAAATTGCAGCAATCTCCTCCAGCTCAGCTGCTCGTCCTAGATCATAGAATCAACGAAGCGTCGGCATGCATCGAAACAGCTAATCATTGGTCGATTATGAGCCAGAGCACATGGAAGGAGCATTTATGAAGATCGGCATTATTGGCGCCGGAAACATTGGTGGCACATTAACTCGTCGGCTTACTACGTTGGGATACGAAGTCTTCGTAGCCAATTCCCGGGGACCCGAAACCCTCAGGAATTTGGCTAAGGAAACGGGTGCGAAAGCAGTGACTCCGAAGGAAGCGGCACAATCGGGCGAGATGGTGATTGTCACCGTTCCTGAGGGGCACATTCCCGAATTGCCTAAGGACCTGTTTTCGGGCGTTCCAGACAATGTCGTGGTCGTGGATACCGGCAATTATTATCCTCGTCATCGCGATGGCCGCATTGCGGAGATTGAAGCGGGCCTGCCGGAAAGCCGCTGGGTAGAAAAGCAATTGGGCAGGCGGGTCGTAAAGGCCTTCAACAACATTTATGCCAAACACCTGCTGGAGAACGGCCGTCCGGCGGGTGCTCCCGACCGCATTGCGTTGCCGGTCGCAGGTGATGATCCGAGAGCCAAGTCGAAAGTAATGAAGCTTGTGGATGAACTCGGCTTTGATGCTGTGGATGCCGGAAGCCTCGACGAATCCTGGCGGCAGCAACCGGGCACACCCGTTTACGCGATGGACTTCAATGCGGACGGCGTGCGCCGCGCCTTGGCGCAGGCTAGCAGCAAGCGGCCCTCTGAATTCCAGGCCACGGACAAGAGTCCGGGCACCTACGCGAAACCTGCGTAAATGCGGGCAATTCGGTAGCGGTTGTGCCGTGGTGCCACGACAGGCCCCTTCGGCGATTTCAGGCAGCTTTTATGTGTTTTCGCCGATGCGAATTAGATGTCTGGAGGTGATTCTGCGCCAACGCTAAGCCGATATTGCGAGCAACTTCCTCCTGCATCGCAAAAAAATCTTCGCCTTCCTTGATGTAGCTCTCTGCCCATACACAGGCTTGAGCTTCGCAGCTGAGCAGGCGGACTGTGACCCGTAACCTATTGTCTGTTTCTGATACCGATCCAACCAGGGCGTAATCCGCTTTAGTACGTTGACAGAGGTCAAGCGTGCATCTGATTTTGTCTGTTCGCTCCGTGGTGAATTCCGGAGTCACCACAGTGAACGGTGGATTCAACCGGCGAAGCTGCGTGATCAAAACCTCCGTCAGAGTTGAACAGAAGCAAGGCGGCTCGGGGCCCATCAACTGTTTCAAAGGAAGAATGGCTACTCTCGGCCGGTCGCTGCCAGGTGCATTCAACGCGCTCGCGTGCAAGCCGTGGACCGTCGCAATGAAGCGATATCCGTGGCTGCCAACGGTTTCAATAAACCGGGCGTGCGAGACATCGTCTTGTAACGCCGATCGCAAACGTCGCATAGCGACGTTGAGGCAGAGATCTCCTTCCACAAAAGTATCGGGCCATGCATTACGAATGATCTCCTGACGCGAAATTAGTTGTTTGGGGCGCTGCAATAAAAACGAAAGGATCTGGAAGGGTTTGTCTTGCAACGGAACTTTGACACCGCGCCTGAAAAGCTCGCCTGTGTTAAGGTCCGCTGCGAATTCCCCAAACCGAAGGCCGGTCGACTTGGCTGCCTGCAACATAGGCGCCGCCGACAATCGAAGTGTACCACCGAATGACCCGAGAGCTTACCCATATTATTGGGTAACACAAATGTAACCCGGACGTCAGTGATACGTTCTCGCACCGCCGGGCATCCGTTGTCAGATCACTAGCTACGGTTTTCGCTGACAACATCGAACCGAGCCTGGCGAAGCCCCTCTGGACAGAGCCGCAAATGTCGCTGGTATCCTTAGTCCTCATGATAAGCTCCCAGTTTGCAAATTGAGGGTGTCCTAAACGCAATTATCCGCGTCGGGCATCAGCGACAGGAACACGCGTGTCGCCTTGCTACACACTTCTGAATTGAGCCATTGATGACGCGGGCCGGAAATCAGGGATGAGCATCCAAGGCAAAGTTATTGTGATCACCGGAGCAGCTCGAGGTATTGGCCAGGAGTACGCCCTTAGCTTCGGCGCTGCTGGAGCTCGGATCGTCGCGACTGATATTAGCGACTGCAGCGCTACACTCGACCTAATTCGCAAAGCGGGTGGCGATGCAATAGCCGTAACCCTGGACGTAGCGGATGCCGCGTCCGCCGTGGCGATGGCAAAAGCTGCGAATAGCGCTTTTGGGCGCATCGATGGTCTGGTTAACAATGCAGCGCTTTATGCCACGGTGCGCGGCGGCCGCTTCGATTCCATCGCCGAAGCTGACTGGGACGCCGTGATGTCCATCAACGTGAAAGGCGTTTGGAATTGTTGCAAGGCTGTGGTACCCGTTATGCGCCAAAATGGCGGAGGTAGCATTGTCAACATCTCATCCTTGGCGGCCACCTATGGCATGCCCTTCGGTCTGCACTACACGACGTCGAAAGCCGCCGTCATCGGATTGACTCGAGGTTTGGCTCGTGAACTCGGGCGGGACGGTATTCGCGTCAATGCGGTCGCACCCGGTACGGTTTTGACCGATGCGACTCGCCAGTTCTTCGGCCAGAAATTCGAGAAGGCGGTTGACAGGATCCGGAGCGACCAGACGATTCAACGCAGCTTGGTTCCTGCAGATCTGGTCGGCACGGTGATGTGGTTGCTGTCGGACGGAAGTTCTTTCGTCACTGGACAGACCATCTCGGTTGATGGCGGAACGGTGATGCATTGATTAGTCGGAAGTTAGCCAGGCCAGAGCATCCTCGCGAGTCTTGAATGTGGGAAACTCGCGCCCAGAAAATTTCTTCAGGTTCTGCCGGAACACCTCTGGAAACCGGTCTGCTTTCACCCATGCTGATCGCCTGACAAAAGGTTTGTCGAATACCGCGGTTTGCTCTATCGTGCGAAAAACTTCTTTGTCGACTTCTGCTCCCGTGTAGTCAGCAAGTATGAGTACTGAGGCTCGGGCCTGCGTAGTCACTACGTCTGGGACATGGCGGACGATCGTATCGACCTGATCGGATGTGCAGTTTGAGAGATCGATTAAGAGAATCTGTTTACCGCGATGGGTAATGAATCGGAGGCGTTCATCCACTCTACTTCCCTCCTTTTCTTAAGGGTCGATGACAGTCGAACCCGCAACAACCCCACCCATGCGTCGAATCCAACTAGAAGGCGAGCGCTTGGCAGGCCTGGACCGCCTGATACGTATCAAGCCTTCCCCATCCGAGCGCCGGATTGAAGATGATCGTAGCTCGCGACAGACCGACAGGCACATTGTTCGCATTGCAGTTGCCATTTTGTCCTAACATCAGCGCCGCTGTGCCTGCGACAAGTGGCGTGCTGAAGGAAGTCCCCCAGCCCGCGGCATACGTGCCCCATGGGTAGGTCGTCATAACACCTTCACCCGGAGCTGCCATGAATACCGGCGGAGCGCCGTAATTCGTGAAAGTCGACTGCATATCCTGATTCGACGTGGATGCGACATCGATCACCGAAGGGGTTGCACCGGGGTAGACGAAGGCGTATTCGCCACTGTTGCCTGCAGATGCAACCGAGATTACGCCCGTTCTGTTGGCGTATTTGATCGCGCTGCTCAACTCCTGTGAGTTGTTTGTAAAATCAAAGCTCATGTTGAGCACGCTAGCGCCGTTTCCCACCGCGTAGTAGACGGCTCGCAATACATCCGACAAGTAGCCCGTGCCGTCGGCCGCGAAAGCTTTTAAAGGCATGATCCTTGCCTGTGGAGCGACCAGATGGACAAGGCCCGCAGTCATCGTTCCATGACCAAAGTCGGAGTACCCGCTTCCGTCAAGCACGGCCACGGTCCTCTGATCGAGAACCGCAACCGTTCGCTGGTTCACCTGGCCGCTCTGAGCATCGTCAAAATCAGGAGATGCCTGCACATCTGAGTCTTCCGATCCGCCGCTGACGTTGCGGGTAAAGTCATATCCCGGCACAAGAACGTTTGCCAGAACTGGGTTCAACGGATCCACCCCAGTATCAATCACCGCAACGGTGACTCCGGAACCGGTAACGTGAAAAGTAGCCTGCGTCAGCCCGGTGCGAATCAACTGGTTTGCCGGTTGCGTAAGATACCCCTGCCACACTGTGGTGCCATAGTACTGAGTCGGTGTTTGGTCACTTAGATAAGAATCCGAAGTTGCGTATGCCTGATCGTGGGTTTCGGCGGTCTGATCGACTTCGGCGTCTACAATTCCTACACCGGCTTGCAGACTTACAAGATCCGATGCCGGACTTAGAATGGCAGGAAAGCTGACCAGGAACAATTCGCCCTGGGGATCGCTAAGCCCGCGTACCACCCGGCAATTTAGCAGATAACATGTCAAATTGACGCCCGGCAGACCCAGCGAGTCTCTGACGATAATTCTGGTCTGTGCCTGAAGTGTTGAAGCCGAGCTGCACACTACAAGGAACAACAAGCAACTGCGGAGGACCAACCTGCTGACAACCAACTCGCGTTTTCTACTGATATCCACAACATCCTCACCAACTGTTGAAGAAGTGTAATCAGAAGATTGGATCTGTGCCACTCTCCGCTGTAACCACTTTGTGGTTACCTGGTGTGTAGCTAGTCATGATTCGTGACAGCTTTAGAGACTATGCAGGAAGAAAAGTTGAGGACTTAGCCCGGTTCAGGTAACCAAAGTACATTCCCCGTTAGATGCCAGACCCAACAGCCTTCTTTTGGTCAAGAGTCCGACGGACGCATGGCCCGAGAACACTCAGTTGAAAAGGCTTCTGCAGCAAAACATAGTCAGGACTCACGGTATGCATATCAGCCAGCAGGTTTTTGGAATACCCAGACATAAAGATCATGCGGACTTCCGGATGCTTCACGACGATTTTTTCAGAAAGTTCGCGGCCGCTCATTTGCGGCATTACCAGATCCGTTAGCAACAGGTGAATGGGCTTTTCGTATTGTTCGGCCACCCGCAAGCCTTGCAGGCCGGTCGCAGCTTTGAGCACCGTATACCCATGTTCGATCAGGTACTCGGCCGTTGATTCGAGCACTGCTGGCTCATCTTCGACGACTAATATAGTTTCGGTGCCGGCCACTGAAAGGACGCTCTTGCCTTCACCAGTCGTTGCCACACTTTCTTCTACCTGCGGAAGATACACCCGAATGCTTGTGCCTTGTTTGAGCTCACTCTGTACAACAATCTGGCCAGAGCTTTGTTGGACAATTCCAAAGACTGTGGCCAGGCCAAGTCCAGTGCCCTTACCCTGCTCTTTAGTCGTATAGAAGGGTTCGAACAGGTGGGACTTGGTTTCTGCGTCCATGCCACAGCCGTTGTCACTTACTGACAGCAGAACATAGTTCTTGAATTCGTTGCTATCGGCCGTAAACTCCTTTGTCGCTTCTGAATTTACGCAGCTGGTCTCAATGACAACCGCCCCGCCTGTCGGCATAGCATCTCTGGCATTGATCACCAGGTTCATGATGATCTGTTCCATCTGACTTGCATCCGCCTTTACGCGAGCGCCCGACGCACAAGGTATGAACCTAAGCTCGATGCTTTCGGGAATCAATCGCTTCAGCATGTCCAGTTGCTGTACCACAACATTGTTTAAATCCAGAACCTTGGGAGATAAGATCTGTTTTCGACTAAAGGCAAGCAATCCTCTTGTCAGCGACGATCCTCGATTTACGGCCGTGACAAGTTCGCCTACGTAGCGTTGCGTAGTTTCGTCCGTTGACTTCCTGCTGAGCAACTCTGCATAGCTGCTGATCGCCATCAATATGTTATTGAAATCGTGAGCTACACCACCGGCCATTCGTCCGATTGCTTCAATCTTCTGCATGTGACGTAGCTGCTGCTCTAACTCCCGGCGTTCGGTTGTATCCTGCACCGTTCCTTCAAAATAGAGCAGGCGCCCGTTGGTATCGCGAACCGCGTGCGCGGTCGTTGTAAGCCAGATTTTCTTGCCATCGCGACTTTTTGCTTCGTATTCGAAGTTCCGAACCACATCGCGCTCTTCAATGGATTGGATGAACGCCGCACGTATCGCAGGGTCAATGTATTCCTGCCGACCGATATCATTCCGCGCGGCTATGAGCTCTTTAGGAGTGTCAAAACCAAACATACGGGCCAGAGCCGGATTGGCCGAGATGTACTTGCCACTCGGTGTGACTTGGTAAATACCCTCTACTGCGTTCTCAACAATGCTTCGGTACTTCTCTTCCGCTCGGCGTAATGCTTCTTCTGCGTTCTTGCGATCAGTGATATCGGTGTGAAATCCAATGATGCCTTTAATCCGTGAATTCTCATCCCGCAACGAACAGCCAGAGAGACTGATGATGACCGTCGATCCATCGCGCCTCTGGCGCTTTACCTCAATCCCGGTTAATGTTTCCCCTGACAACAATCTCTCGTGCATTCGGCGAGCACGTTCTTTTTCTTCGAAGGGAATCGTCGGGACGGGATTTCCAATAACCTCTTTTTCGCTCCAGCCAAACACTTTCTCCGCCGCTGGATTCCAGATCGTGACTCGTCCTTCCACATCCGCCGCGATGATCGGAACTGGTGAGGAATAGATACTGGTGTCGTTGGCCTTGCGCAAGGCCTCTTGCGCCATCTTCTCCGCGGTGATGTCATGGGCCAGAACCGACGCACCAGTTACGGAACCACTCGCGTCTCGGACGGGCGATACAGTTAACAAAACATTGATCCGGCTGCCGCGTTTTGTAATTCTTACAGTTTCAAGCCGCTTAACCTCTTCGCCGTGGCGCAGTTTATTTAAAATCGCGTCAATCTCTTCCGGGCGCTCTGGGGGCGCGAGCATGGAAATGTGTCGGCCTACTGCTTCTTCCGCGGAGTAACCATACATCTCTTCTGCGCCGCGATTCCAACTCATGATCAGGCCATTAAGATCTTTGCTGATGATGGCATCTCGGGAAGATGCAACGACAGCTGCTAGCCAAAGGGCATCCTGCTCCGCCCGTTTCCGCCTGGTAATGTCACGGACATATACAACGAATGTCGGCCGCTTTTTCACGACTACCCGCGTGACCGTAAATTCCGCGGGAAATTCACTGCCATCTGAGCGCGTTGCGGTAATCTCGACCCGATTGCCAAGCAATTCGACATCGCTCGTCGAGACGGCGTCGAACAACTGTTTTCGATAAGTATTTTGCGAATTAGGAAAAAGTAGCCCGGGCAAATCCTTGCCCAGAGCTACCGATCGCGATATGCGGAACACGCGCTCAGAGGCGGAGTTAAATTCTGTAATTCTCGCCTGTGCGTCCGTACAAACAATACAGTCAAGCGAAGAGTCCAGTAAGACCTGCCGTGAGGCGTGGCTTTCCCGTAGTGCCTGTTTCAGGTTCCTGAGGTTGTCCGTGGGTGCAGAGCGTTTCATGTTTGCGGTTCAGGGTAGTTCACGCCGAGTCCTGGATGATACCCGCCGCCCTATAGATTGGCGGCTAACTTTATTCTCCGAGCAGGGAACGGATCTTCTCGTTGAGCTTATCGAGCCGGAAAGGTTTCTGCAGTACCTCATCCCGAGACGCCTGGTGTGCATCTCCCGACATGTAAAGAACCTTGAGGCCGGGACACATTTCCGCCAGTTCTCGCGCAACCTCTCGTCCACTCATGACAGGCATCACGATGTCGGTGATAAGCAGGTCGACCGGGGCGCGCTTTTGTTGAGCGATGTTGATTGCTTCCGCGCCACTTCTAGCTTGCAGGACTTTGAATCCTTCCATCTTGAGAAACTCGGTCGCGGGTATTCGCACAGCGTCGTCGTCTTCGACCACAAGGATCGTTCTCGAGCCGGTGAGACTTTTCTCGGACGGCATCGTTTCCGAGACCGAACTCTCGCTCTCCACAGCGGGAAAGTAGATCGTAAGGTTCGTACCCTTCCCAGGCTGGCTGTCGGTACGCAGGAGCCCTCTCGTCTCTTTCACGATGCGCTCGATGGACGCCAAACTTAAGCTTGGGGTGAACTCTGTACCCTCGCCGCGCTGCTTCGTTGGCTCTGTTGCCGAACTGCAAAAAGAGAGCGTCACGCACTTATCTGCCGCTATGACCTCTGACGGGCTGAGCTGTGCGCTATCGGTAGAGCACCAGGTTGTCCTTAGTTCGAGCCTTCCACTACTAGGGTTCGGATTCTGAAAATGGATAGCCATGCTCAACAAGAGTTGTTCAAGTTCTATCCGATCAGCCTTGATTTTCGGCAGGTCTGACTCGAGGTGAACAATCAATTCAAACCGTTTGCCGAGCAGTTCCTTTAACAGGTCATTCAGGCCTCGAATCACGTCGTTGAGTTGCAGAACTTCGGGGATTGGACTTCGATACCGGCTGAAGGCGAGCAACTTCTGGATCAAATATGTTGCTTGTCCCGCATTTTGCAGAACCTGCTCCAGGCTTCGTTTTGCAGCGGGGGGAGCTTTTTTCAACTCCAACTCCGCATAACTGCTGACCGCCATCATGATGTTGTTGAATTGGTTGTCAATGGCTCCAGCAAGCTCGCTGATAAGGTAGGTTCTCTGCCTGAGCAATTCGGCTTGGGTATCTGCTGGCAGGTTTCGACTGCGGGCAACTGCGTGAGCTGAGGCTTCTGCCATTTTTTAACTGCCCCTTAGGGTTTACCGTCCACTTAGTAATGAAACATTACATTGTCACCAATGCTGACTCAACTTACCCAGGTAACTGTAGTTACCCTTGTAGCACCGATCCGGTTGTTCGATTTCCAAAATCAATGTTTCTGCTTTTAGACACCGTATCCACCGCCTTTTCCGCGGTGCATTTGCTATCTAGGGCTTGCGGCTGGAGAGATCTTTGGCATCCCACCTGCCTTATTGCAGGCATGACCCAGCGAATTCTGATTGTCGACGACGATGATCAACAGGCCAGAGCGTACAAGGAGTATCTCTCCGTGCAGGGCCTTGAAGTTGACTGCGCCCAGGAACTGGAAGAGGCGCAGTCCTTGCTGGCCCACTTTTCCTACGCCGTCGTGATTACCGATCTGCGCTTAAGCAAGCTCGGCTTCGGCGGTCTCGAGGTCATCAGGTACATTCGGGAGCTGGCCTTGAACACCCGAATCGTTGTTTTCACCGGATATGGCTGGCCGGACTTGCAGGCTGAGGCTGCCGCCCAGGGGATCGACGCGTTCCTCAGAAAACCCGCGCAATTGGCCGCGATCTCAGAGACGGTCTGTGACCTGGCAGGAGTTCAAGTATGAAGCAGCATTTACTACAGAGGATTCTGGAGGATCCGGAAGCCCTGTCAGTTCGTTTTCAGCCGATTCTGCGACTTTCTTCCGAAGGCAATCGCGTGGATGGCATGGAAGGGCTCATTCGAGGGCCTGCGGGCACGAATTTTGAAAGAGCAGACGTCCTGTTCGATTATGTGCGCCGTAAACACGCGGAATCAGCGGTGGACCGCCGCTGCATTGCCACTATCTGCAAAGCGGTAGCGGACCTGCCCCCCAAGTCTCGCATCAACCTGAACGTTCATGCCTCGACGTTGGGAGAGAATCCTGATTTCGTCGATTTTTTCCGCCGACAGGCGCGCACTCTCTCTCTTCCTCTGGAGCGCTTCACGCTGGAAATCGTGGAGCACGCGCCCACCTACAACGTGCCGGGGCTAGCCTGCAATCTCCGGGCACTGCGAGATTTGGGGGTTCGTATTGCTTTGGATGACGTGGGATTGGGAACCTCGAATTATCGAATGATTCTCGATTGTCACCCGGACTACTTCAAAGTTGATGCATTTTTTGTAGAGGGCATAAGCAGCGACCCGGATCGTCGAGCGGTAATGAGGTCAGTGCTTTATCTGGCGAAGGAAATGAAGGCTGAGGTGGTGGCCGAAGGAGCCCACTCGGCGGCGGACTTATCCGTGCTAGGCGAATTGGGAGTGGAACTCTTCCAGGCGCATCTCCTCTGCCCGCCACTATTACCGCAGGAGTTACGTGCCAGGGGATTTGTGGAAGCCCAGGCGGACGCCTTGCCGTCAGTGGCCCGGATCTTAATCGACGCCCCCGTCAGGCATCCGGCGTGTCAGTGAAAAACACGGGACTGCGTGAATACTACTTGCTCGACGGATCTAAAGCCTCCACCGCGTCCATGCTCCGTGACAATCGCTCCTTCGAGTGAAAGCGCGCAGCTCTTATGCCAAAGGTCTTAAGTTTGTTGTAAAGCGAGCTTCTTGTCATCCCCAGGCGGCTCGCCGCGCGGGCAATATTCCCGTCCTCCGCCTGCAGAACCGTTTCGATATGCCGGCTTTGAGCTTCTCTGAAAGTTAGGACAGAGTCAGTTTGGGCGGCGGTCTCAGTCCCGAAATCCAGATGCAGATCCCTGGTTTCGATGGCCTCTCCCGGCGCCAGGAGCGCCGCACGCTCGATCACATTCTTCAGTTCGCGAATGTTGCCTGGCCAGGAGTACGCGGCAAGGGCCTTCAGGGCTCGATCGGACAGGCTGAGATGCGCCCGTCCGACATCCGTGGCGCTCCTCTCAAGAAATCCGCTTGCTAAGGCAGAGATATCTTCCATGCGTTCACGAAGCGGCGGAACCCGCAATACCACGGTGCTGATCCGGAAATACAAATCACTTCGGAATTTCTTCTGCCGAACCAGTTCGGCGAGATTCTGATGACTGGCGGCAATGAGGCGAATATCAAGCTCCCGCTCCTGAACATCGCCCAATCGGCGGAATCGCTTTTCTTCGAGAATCTTGAGAAGTTTGGGCTGGACCTGCAGATCCATGTCTCCAATTTCGTCAAGAAATGCGCTGCCGTGCTGGGCAACCTCGAACAAGCCGAGCTTGCGCTGCACCGCGCCGGTGAACGCGCCCACTTCATGGCCGAACAGCTCAGTTTCCAGTAACTCTCGTCCGAAGCCCGCGCAATTCATTTCGACCAGAGGCTCTTCGGCACGCCCACTGTGATCGTGCAGCCACCTGGCGAGTACACCTTTGCCAGACCCGGTCTCTCCCGTGATCAGGACCGGATAGTCGCTGCCACTCACGCGCTGTGCCTCGTCGGCAAGCTGCCGGATGCCTGCACTGCTCCCCAAAAACGGGTTCGGACTGTTGCGTTTTTCGCGGGCTTTTCGCGCAAGCTGGTTTTGGTGATTGCGTTGATTTTTAAGGGCCCGTTCCAGGATTACTGCAATGGCCGACATCTGGACCGGCTTGGTCAAGAATTGTTCTGCCCCTTCTTTAATGGCTTCGACGGCCAGCGGAATTGTGCCGTTTCCGGTGAGAACGATCAGCGGGACCCAGGGATACGCTTGCTTCAGCTGCGGCAGAAGATCCAGGGCCGTGCCATCGGGAAACGAATAATCCAGGATCGCTGCGTCCGGACTCGCCCGCTTGAACACGTTTCGAACGTCTTCGCAGCTAGCGGCTTCAGTTACTTCGTAGGCCGAGGATCGCAGATATTCGCTGATGGCCGCGCGAATACTGCCATCGTCCTCTCCGACGACGATTTTCTTTTTCGCCATAGACCTCGACCCCAGGCGATGCGCCCACTTTCATCCTTATGTCATCAAACGTTACATTCCTTCCCGGCAGCATGAAAGGTCACATTCGTAATCGGAGATTCCCTGTATCTCTCTTAGCGGGGGGAGAAGCGGCGTAACCGGCCCCAACTCGACAGTGGCAGGCATCTTCAGTGACTGGGAAATGGGCTGTTCCCGGGTGTATCGCTATTCGCATCGGGGATGGGGACAACCAGGGTGCGATTGTCCAGGCCAAAAGCGAGCTGCGTCTCTTCCGAGGCATCAAGGCCAAAATCGAACTCACCACGAGCATTCGTTTTCTTGCTGGACACGGAATTGCCGCTCTGCAGCAATTCGACCGGTATGTCGCTTAGGGCCTTACTTGGCTGCACGGAATCCAGCAACTGGCCAACCAAAACAACCGATTCCGACCCCGGTTTCGGGCTGATATGAAGATCAATGCACACCGTACCCGCCTTATAAAGTAGCTGTCTCACCGACGCGAAACTTCCACGCACGCCGGCGGTCAAAGGCTGGCGCAGGCTGTCCATCACCAGCGTGGCTATGCTGATCTCTCTGCCCTTATTCAAGCCAGCCTTTCGCATCCCAAAACTTGCTTTCACGATCCGCACTGCTGATTCCGGTGGCTGTTCCTGCTTTGCAAGTTTCACGATTTCCCTCCAGATCGAAACTTCCTTCGTGCATCGAATGCATCCCTTGTCGAGGTGCGCTTGCATGGCGTCAGTGCGCCTTCCATGCTTGACCTCTCGAACGAAGTCGATCCATTCAGACGTCGAGTAGTGTTCCATGAGCCTTCCTAAGAGCAATCGACCCGAATCGTCTCACTGACAATAAGAGTCGCCATGCCACCGGAAAATACCGATCCGCGGAATCCCTAGGTCAATTCCCTTTAGTCACCCTTAGTTACCGTGTTACCCATTCTGAACTTGAATCAAAAACCCAGTCCCTCGAGCTGCAACCGCAGCGCCTCCAGGCACCGTCTTCTTGTTAAACCGATGGAACCGGCTGCCAGACCGAGCTCATCCGCTACCTCTTGATAAGGACGGGAAGGCGATTCAAAGAAAAGCAGATGCACCAGCTTCTTGCATTGGGGAGAGAGTCCCCGCACGGCATCCCGGACTACTTGCTCCTTCTGCACTTGCACAATGATCGATTCCAGCTCCTCGGATCCGGGTATCTCGTCATCCTCGATTTCAGTGGTAGGCCTTCGCAACTGCTCGTTTCTTCGATGGAAACAGCGATTGCGAGTTACCTGGATCAGCCAGGCTGCCAGTGCATTTGGCTCTCGAACCCGTGGCAGTTCCATCAGGAGATCGAGACAAACCGACTGGAAAACGTCGGCCGCGTCTTCTTGTGAAAAGCCATATCGGATCGGAATAGAAAAGATCAGATTTTTGTATTTATCGATCAGAGTTGACCAGGCGGCTTCGTTACCATCAAGGCATTCCTTTACCAGGCGGGAATCGGACTGATCTGCCTTCCGGGCGTGTTTGGCTAATTGGGTGAGGATATTCACTTCCAAGCCATTCCAAAGATTGCAAGCCGAGCTCGTCCCCGAATACTGCGATACGCCCCATGGCCGCAATCCACGCGGTCTTGGAATTGATTCTATTGAACGCTCAATTCACTTCCTCCAATCTTGCGCGTTTGCGCGTCTTTTTGGGCAGACACGCACACACCCCGAAGAACAAGATTGCGATTAAGGCACTCTACATGATTGGTCACTACAAGTGACAGAATAATTTCCTTGTTACGAAATCCGAACACGATTTGGCGGCCAGTCACCTTAGTTGACACCCGCGCATGAGCCAGTTGTCTGAATTTCAAAATCCATCCAATGCTTTCTTGACAGCCCATCCCTTCTGGAAACCTAAGTTGTTGACGAAACACGTCCTCAACTCTGGTTTTCGGATTGCTTTTACCTCGGCATGTTTCACATGGCCCGTTCGCGGTATCGCCGCATGCTCGGACAAAGTACCAATGCCCCCTCCCCCGCTCTCTCGTCCCGCGATCGGGCCGATCAAGCGTCATCTGAAGTGCAGCAAATCTTAAGGCGTTTCGATCCCCATCGGATTGGATTCGGAATCGTTGATGCCTGGGAAAATCCGGCAATCTCGGATCATCGTGCTTCTTCGAGCGGGAGGGTTAGCAATGAAAGCATCAAAGATTAGTTTGGTTCCCCTGCGACTGGCAAATCTCTGCCTGGACTGCGAAATGATTACGCCTGCGCAGAGCCAGTGCATGGCCTGCGGATCCACCGCACTGATGAACCTGGCGCGAACTTTGAGCCAGTCAGAAGTCAAGCACGACCCGCGAAACAATGCCGCAGTTCTTACCCATGTCGCTGCCCGGCGGGTTCGCTTCGGGGACTTCCTGCATAGCACGTGAGCCATGCGGATCCATCGGGAAACGTTAAAGCTGGGTCAGGAACATAGAGCATCGGTTGAAGGGGTGATGAAAATGAAAATCTTATTGATCGACGACAGCAGAGTCCTTCGGCAAACTCACCAGAAAGCTCTTACCAAAGCTGGATATGAAGTGATCATGGCCAGCGACGGTGAAGAGGGCCTTCGCATTGCTCGTGAAGCTGATCCGGATCTCATTCTCTTGGACATTATGTTGCCAAAGATTGCCGGCCAGGACGTGTTGCGCACGCTCAAACGGGATGCACGCACCCGGCACGTGCCGGTTGTTGTCTTGAGTGGGCTTTCCCGCAGCAATGCGGCGAAATTAATAAGCGAAGGAGCTGTGGAATTTGTGGAGAAGACCGATGCGCTCCTTGACGGCAATTCTCAAGGGGTCGTCAAAGCTGTCGAACTCGTTCTGTCTAAGGCGAATCACCTGAAGGAAATAAGCTGGCACTAGCGACTGGATCGTGAAACCTCCCCGTTCTTAATTCGATGAAGAACACTGGAGAAACCGTATGGCGTCAACCGGTATGTTGCGTAGAGATCTGGGTGTCAGCGTGATGACCTCACCGCTAACGCCCCCAATAGCCCGTTCGCTGTTGGTGTCCGCCGACCCGATTACCATCGAGCAGGTCACTTCCGCGATGGATCGGCTCGCAATCGCAACCGAAGTTTGTGCCGACCCAACCATTGCGCGGCAGGTCTTGAATACCCAGAAGTTTGATGCTGTGGCGATCGATTTCGAGTTGGGTGAACAGGCCCCCGGACTACTCGGCGAGATGCGCCTTTCTCCCTCCAACAAAACCGCCCCAGCGATTGCGATCACACGCAGTCAGCCCGAACTTGCGTTAGCTTATTGTGCGGGCACCAACTTCGTCCTTCAAAAACCGCTCACGTCACAATCAGTAGACCGCATGCTCGCCGCTGGTTACGGATTAGTTGTGCGGGAGCGTCGGCGTTATTTCCGCTGTCCGATTAAAACACCGGTTCTGATCCGCCGGGCGGATTTGGCCCAGGTACGCTGCACAACCGTGAACGTCAGCGAAGGGGGCTTGGAAATTGCCTCGGCTCCCGCCTGCCTGTCAGTAGGCACGAAAGCCCAGATTGAGTTCACCCTCCCCTGCCCCCAAGTCCGAGTCAAAGCGATCTTCGAAACTCGCTGGCGGAATCGCCGCAACCACGCTGGTCTTCAATTTGCCGTGATGTCCCTGGAACAGCGATGCGACCTTCAGGAATGGCTCGCAACTCGACTGGAGGAAATCCTCCCTGAAACGGTCGTAGACAGGTTCCGGGAATCAGGTGAACGATTCCGTTTCGAGGATATCGGTACTCCCCCCCGTTCTTTGCGCCGCATATAAATTTCAAACCCAAAGGGAGGGTGTCCTGTGGATAACGAATTCACAAATCTTCTGAAGTCTGTCTTGCGGTGGGCCGGTAGAATCGCAATCGTCCTGCCCTGGCTTCTGCTGGTGAACTCTCTGTCAGCACAGAATCTATTTTCGGTTTCATCGAACGAGCAATCGGCCTGGCCACGTCCGTACGCGTTCGGCGGCATGGCGCTGAATCGAGGTAACGGATACTCGCCGGCCGGCGCAAATGGAGGCGTGGGCTTTGATATCGAGACACCCCATGCCCTCGCACTCACAGAATTCTCCGCCGATAATGGTCACAAAGAAGATTCTGGCACCGGACATGACCTCTATTTTCAGGCTCGCGCGTTCTACCATGCCACCCACAACTGGTACTTTGGCGGCGGTGCGCAATGGAACAATCTGATTACAAATATCTATTCAAAGGAAAGCTGGCGGCCCACTTTCGGCGGAGGAACAGACCTGCTTCATTCCGATTTTTCGGTGCGTGCGCAGATCCTCTACATCATGCCCGGAAGCGATCACCTCAACGCAGTCCAAGGGCCGGAGATCAGCTTATGGTTGCCCTCGCCTGCGACCAGAAAGCACTTCTTCTACCGTCAGACCGTTGGCATTTACGAGTTTCACCAGACCTCGGTGCCGGGAAACCCGGGAACTAACGTGAGAGAGGTAGCTGGCGTCATGAATTGCACCGCGATGTATCGATTCTAGCCGTAGTGTTTCGAACTTACGGCGATAATTCTGGCTGCGCCGATGATCGCTGCGCAAGTTGCCTGGCAAAATCCTGGGTTTGCTGATCCGACATCTGCGTCCGTTCAATAAGCACGAAGGTTAAGCGGCCAGATACTTGCCGGAACTCCGGTTTCTCCATAGTCGGCGACTCTTTGGCCGAAGTCGGAACGAGTTGAGACTCTGCTGCGCTCTGAATCGCTGAGGCAACTGAAGCCATGATCTTGTCTTTGAATATTTGCCCAGCATTGCCAAGAAGCAAGTTACGAGTGAACTCGTTGCCTTCCACATGGCTGATTTGAGAGTCCAGAGCTAATTTCCCATCTTTTCCGATAGACGGTACAAGCCTCAGTTCGAAGGACCCTTCTCCGCTGGCAACTTCCATTGGCTCGCCGCGCCCAGTCGTAGGGCAGACCCAACGCTCGGCGTGGACGCGGGTGTATATCCGGCTGGCGGGAGCCTCGGGCACGAGCATGGATTCTCGAATTTCGGCGCGTTCACCGCAGGCAGAAGCTTGGTCGATTTGTGTGCGCAGGACCTCCATGATTTTGTCCTGTAAGTTCGAGAGATCCGCCTCGATTTTCACAGCGAAAGTATTGCTGCCATCTCGGGATGATGTGCGCGACATTTCGGCGGAAACAGGAATCACAATCGGAGTAGCGCCGATATTCGTCGAATCTGTGGAGGTGAGGCTAAACGTGAGTTCTGTCGAGGGCAAGATGATCCCCATTTCTTCGGCCAGGGTGACCTGGTCTTGCTCGACATTCGACAGCGTTTTGTCGAGACTCGCCGTGCAATCGCTTAATTGTTGATCTGCACTTCTTGAGTTTTTAGCAACCTGATCGAGTGCCGCGACTTGCTTGGCTAACTCGGCATCAGCATCTTCACTTTTTTTAGTGAGATCCCTGAGCCCAGATTTCTGGGCAGGAGATAACGAACCCAGAAACGTCTGTGTCTCCGCACGAAGGCTCGCGACTGATTTGTCTATGAGCGCAATCGTGTCCGAGATGTTGTCGGGTGCGAGAGTTTTGCCGGAGACCGGCTGCACGGTATGCAGTTGCTTCTTGGCCAGTTGTAATTCGTCGCTGACTCTAACCAGAGCCGCGCTTTGTTCGGGGGTGCCCTGCAAGGCCATGACCCGGTTAAAGCTCTTGAGATCGTCCTCTGGAGTTGCCTCGTCGGCGCTGTTTGTACAATCATGAACGCATACGAGAGGCCTGCGATTGTGTCCGCTGCCTCGTTGTCCCTGCATAACCCAAGGAAAGGTCAACGCAGCAATGGCTCCGAACGTCCAAGCCAGCTTGGATCCGGCAGCAAGAAATCGGAAACGTGCGTTGGGAAAAAACAACGGGCAGCCTGCCTGCTCGTACGGCGCTAGGCTACATCAGCTTACGTTGATCGGTTGTCAGAAATCGTAAAGCAGACGTAAATCTCTGTCATGAGCGAGAGAACAGCCCGCATGCCGTGATATTAAGCGGAAATCCTCTGCTCTACGCGCCTGATTAAATCCAGTGTGCTGAGCGCATCTATGAGGCGTTGCCTTTCCGGCACGTGCCCTCCCGACGCATCGAGTTCCAGGAGACATGCACAGACCATCGTGCGAGCCTTGTCAATCCTGCCAATAATCTTGTCCGGATCGGTTTCCAGCACGGCCTCACGATAAGCACTTTCCCAATCACGGGCCATAGGACCTCCTTAGAACTTTCATAGCGCCGCATAACGGAATGCCGCTAGTGAAACACACTCTCAGCTGGACTGAGGTAAAGAGTTAGTCAAGCAATGTGAAACTTTGTAGGTGGGAAGCGAAGGTCCTGCGTCTACAAGCTGCTTTACGAATTTTTACCGAGTGCGCTGCATAGATCTGAGGCGACCATTGTCATTGCAGCTTACAAAAAACAAAAATTTACAAGGGTACGCTCACAAGGGGAATACTATTCAGAGTAGATGAGAGCTGCGACTTCTTAAGCTTCCTGAGGCTGCATGTGCCTGGTGTGGAGGGGGATTTTCAATACCTTTACGATCTCTGCACTCTCAGCGTATGACAGTGTTGCTTCGAACTAAAAAATTCACCCGCGACTTAAGCCTCCTCTGCGTTAGCCTCTTGTTTCTCATCCTGCCTCTCACGGCCTCTGGATTCCAAGACGCCACCCAATCAAGTCAACAATCAAGCGGGCTGATTCGCGGCACCGTTAAATCCGGCACAATGCCGATTCCCGGCGCGTCAGTCTCCATATCAGCTGCAGGATCAGAAGAGAAAATTACGGTCTGGACTGACCTTAACGGCAGCTATTCGGCAGCGGTTCCGTCGCAAGGCCCTTACACTGTGCGCGTGCAGATGACCGCTTTCGCGAGCACCACGCACGAAGTGGTGATCGATTCCGCTCATCAGAATGTAGTCGTCGATTTCAATCTTGTTCTGCAATCGCGGGTGAAAGAACAAGAGACTCGACCGCCGGGGTTAAATACGAGTGCAAACCGAACAGGTGGATTCCAGCGACTGGCGATCGCGAACAATGCCGTCGGTCAGGAAAGCAGTGGAGATTCGCTTGGCGATGTGGTTCCTGCGGGGATGCCGATACCCGGTATTGCGCCGGACAGCGCGACGGAAAGTGTGGCAGTTTCCGGGAATGTATCGAACCCACTGAATTCATTTGGCCCGAGCGAATTGCAGCCTCGCTTCGGCGACACCTCGCAGCCCAACAGCGTGCTTGCAGGCCTAGGTGGTCCGCCTGGATTCGGCCCAGGGTTCGGCGGAGGTCCCGGCGGAGGAGGATTTGGTGGGAGGGGCGGCGGAGGCGGAGGTTTCGGACGACGCGGATTCGACATTAACCACCCGCACGGATCGATCTACTACGGCATTGGCGATGCGGCGCTGAATGCCAGCCCATATTCCTTGACCGGCGCACCGGTGATCAACCCCAACTACGTCCAGAATAGCTTCGGTGGATCGGTGGGGGGACCCTTAAACATCCCGCATATATACGAGGGCGGAAACAAGACCTTCTACTTCATTAACTACAACGGGCGGCGTGGTGAACAGCCGTTCGATCAATTCTCCACGGTTCCCACGCTGCTTGAGCGTGAGGGAAATTTCTCGCAAACCACCTATACCACCGGAGCACTTGCGGGAAAGCCGGCGGAAATTTTTAATCCATCGACCAACACCCCTTTTGCGAATAACACAATTTCGCAGATTAATCCCGTTGCCAAAGGTTTGCTGCCGTATATTCCACAACCGAATCTGCCCGGAGATTTCCAGAACTTTCATTTCATTACGACCGCCAATAACAGCAGCGATGATCTCAATATTCGGATAAATCACGCGCTCGGCGCCGCTACTTTGGGAAGGCGCCGCGCGGGTCGCAACGCCCCGCGGAATAATCTGACGTTTGGATTCCACTATCATCAGTCCGGAGCAACCTTAACCAATCCCTTTCCGAGTGTTGGCGGGAATACGAGTGTTCGCAGTTTTGACGTTCCTGTCTCGTATGTACGCAGCTGGCACAAGCTCACCAACATCGCTCGCGTGGATTTCAACCGCAGCCGCACGCGTACACAAAACCTGTATGCCTTTTCGGACGACATTACAGGAGCGCTCGGAATCTTTGGAGTATCGCAGAATCCGTTCGATTGGGGCCTGCCGAATCTTTCCTTCACGAACTTTGCCGGCCTGCAGGACGTCAATCCGCAACTGCTGCGCAATCAGACGATCACGCTTTCCGACAATCTGATTTGGAACCATGGCAAGCATACCTGGCGCTGGGGCGGAGATTTCCGGCAGATTCAGCTCAACACCGAAACTGACAGCAATTCCCGCGGCTCGTTTGTTTTTACTGGTCTCAACACCTCAGAAATCGTTGCCGGCCAGGAGATCGCAGGTACCGGCTACGATTTCGCTGATTTTCTTCTCGGTCTGCCGCAGCAGACGTCCGTACAATTCGGTGAGAATAACTATCACTTCCGCGGAGATTCCTGGGATTTGTACGCACAGGATGAATGGAAGTTGCGCGGAAACCTGACATTCAATCTTGGCGTCCGCTACGAATATGTTTCCCCCTTCACCGAAATCAATAACCGGCTCGCCAATCTCGATCTTTCTCCCGGTGTCCTGAATCCAGCCCTGGGCACGCCCATTGTCGAGCGAGTGGTAGCAGGCCAAACTGGACCATTCAGCGGGTCAGTGCCAGCGAGCCTGGTGCGGCCGGACTACAACAATTTTGCTCCCCGCATCGGATTCGCATGGAAACCTCTTCCGAACACGGTTGTGCGTGGAGGATACGGGATCAACTACAACACGGGCGCATTCCAGACGATTGTGCAGCAGCTCGCATTTCAGCCTCCCTTTTCGACAACTTCAACGAATATTCAGTCGGTACCCGGAGAGCTCACGCTGCAACAGGGGTTCCCCTCACAGGCCGCGAACGATATCACCAACAATTATGCTGTCAATCCCAACTATCGCATGGGCTATGTGCAGATTCGCAATCTCGACCTTCAACAACAGGTTCGCCCCACCTTGCTCCTGAACCTTGATTACACAGGAACGAAAGGAACAGATCTCGACATCCTCGAAGCGCCCAATCGAACCGCTGCCGGGATTCGCATTCCCAACGTGCAAGCGTTTACGTATGAGAACTCTCTGGCGGATCTGGCGGCCAACGCTGCTTCTGTTCGCTTACGCAAACGTCTTTCGCAGGGTTTTTCTCTCGGAGGAATCTATACCTTCTCTAAATCGATTGACAATGCGTCTTCGATCGGCGCAGGCGCCACTTCCGTTGCCAGCACACCTGGGCTCGGAGGAGGTGGCACGAGGGCTTCTGGGTCAGGCCCGACGGCTTCGGCCGGCGCGGCAAACGTCGCTCAGAATCCGTTCGATTTAGCTGCGGAGCGAGGCCTGTCGAGCTTCAATCAGACACATCGCTTCACCGCCGATTACCTCTGGGAACTGCCTTTTGGACACGACAAAACATGGTTCAGCGGAAATAGTCCCTGGCGTGCAGTGTTCGGCGATTGGCAGTGGACCGGCGATTGGACCATCGCTTCCGGGCTTCCCTTTACGCCCAGACTTCTTGGCAACCCGTCCGATGTCAACCGCGGCACTAATGGCACACTGCGTCCGGATCTGGTTCCAGGCGAAACAATACAGCAATCGAATCCGTCGATTACCCGCTGGTTTAATACCGCGGCCTTCGTCGCACCGGCATCGGGACAATACGGAGATGCCCGCCGCAACAGCATCATTGGTCCAGGGACGCATGTTTTCGATATGGCGTTCACCAAGGTAGTTCCGATCAAAGAGGCTAAGGTTCTGGAGTTTCGGGCTCAGGCGACCAATATCTTCAACATGCCCCAGTACGCCACTATTGACACGGTTGTAAACTCCCCAACTTTTGGTCGCGTCACGGCTGTGGGTGCAATGAGGCAATTCACCATGACTTCACGGTTTCGTTTTTAAGGACGCCATGATTCCAGGAACCAATCGATTTACTTCTCGCACGATGACAGCCGTTGCGGTCCTGATCCTGCTGTGCGCCAGTTTGTCCTCGCAACAATCGGACTATGTTTTTCGGGCGCAAACTGATCTGGTCCTGGTCAATGTAACCGTACGTGACAAAAACGGGAACTTTCTTCGCAACCTCAAACCGGAAGATTTCATTCTTCTGGAAGATAACAAGCCGCAAAAGGTCGTGTCGTTCGACATTGAAAACACCGACACGATTACCGTGCGAAATGGGGTGCAAGTAAACCCACCAGCCGTTGACAACCCCGCAACACCGGAAAATACGAAGTCACTGGCAACCTCGGCCAATGAGTTTAAAGACCGGCGCCTGATCGTTCTGTTCTTTGATCTTTCCGCGATGGAACCCGACGAAACCGATCGCGCGATCACCTCCGCCGTGCGCTATGTCGATGCCCAGATGTCTCCTGCGGATCTCGTCGCTATCGTTTCACTGGGGAGCTCGCTAACGGTGAACCAGGATTTCACCACGGATCATGATTTGCTGAAAAAAGAACTATTGGCCTTCAATACAGCCTCCGGCCAAGGATTTGAAGAAGGAAGCACCGGCACGACCGAAGGCACCCCAGACACCGGCCAACCGTTCACTGTAGATGACACCGAGTACAACATCTTTAATACGGACCGCCGGCTGGAAGCAATTCGTTCCGTGGCCGAACGCTTGTCTCATGTGCAGCAGAAGAAGTCATTGATTTATTTTTCCAGCGGAATGGACCGGACCGGTATTGAGAATCAATCCGAGTTGCGCGCGGCCACCAATGCTGCGGTCCGGGCGAATCTTGCGATCTACACGACGGACATGCGCGGTCTGCAAGCCCTGGTGGCTGGCGGAGAAGCGCAGAATGCCAGCCTGCGGGGGGTCTCGGCATATTCCGGCCAGTCAATGATGAACGCGCTCAATTCCAATTTCACCACCCAGGAAACGTTGGTCACGTTAGCCAGCGACACCGGCGGCCGCGCACTTCTCGACTCGAACGATTTCAGCAAAGTATTTCAGGCAGTACAAGACGATTCTTCAACCTATTACATGCTGGGATATCGGAGCACGAATCTTGCCCGCGACGGGCGCTATCGGCGCATTACCGTGAAAACGAAACTTCCGGGTTTGAAGCTTGACTTTCGTCGCGGTTACTACGCCCCTGCCGATTATCAGCATTCAACAAAGGACGATAAGGAACGGCAGCTGGAGGAAGAACTCGCGTCCGATCTGCCCAGCACTGATCTGCCGGTCTACTTAGGCGCGGCCTACTTTCGATTGGATGGCAATAAATTCTCTGTACCGCTCTCACTGGTAGTGCCCGGATCGCAAATTCCTTTCGTGCACAGCAGTGACCATGATAAGGCCACACTCGACGTCATCGGAATTGTCCTGGACAAGGACCGGAGGCCGGTCTCTTCGATTCGCGACACGGTCAAGCTTGCCGTGGATGCTGCCAGTGACGTGAAAAAAAAGAATGTTCAGTACGATACCGCCATCCCGCTCACTTCCGGCAAATATCACGTAAAGTTTGTGGTTCGCGAAAACGAGACTGGGCACATGGGATCGTTTGAAACCGATCTCGATGTTCCCGATCTCCGCTCGCAGGCTGTGAAAATGAGTTCGATCGTGCTCGCGAGCCAGCTTCGGACGGCAAAGAAGAACTCGCCGACCAATCCGTTGATCCGCGAGGGCGAAGAAATCATTCCCAACATTACGCACGTGTTCTCCGCGACCCAACATTTGCTGCTTTACTACGAAGTCTATGATCCAGGCCGGCTGGATGCGCCACAATCGACTCCCAGAGCGGAGAACAACCGGCAGATTCATCTCCTATCCAATGTCTCGTTCTTCCGGGGAAAAAGCAAAGTGTTTGAAAGCTCTCTGGTGGAATTGCGCGAAACCAATGCTCGCGATCGTAAAGCGGGAATCTTTCAACTTGATTTGCCATTGGCTCAGCTCAACCCGGGGTTCTACACCTGCCAGGTGAATGTAATTGATGACGCTGCCGGACGTTTCTTGTTTCCAAGGCTGGCACTTCTGATTAGGCAAGAAGACAAAACTCGTGTCCCCTAACCGCCAGTAGATCGTGGCCGCGTGCAACAAGAACACCGGCAATATCTGAAACGCCACGACCAGCTGAAACTACCTCGGCGTCGCGAAGCCCTTCATGCACACAATGGTGCGATCGGCTTCCTCGGGTTTTGCGTGAAGAAATCCGAGGTTCGCCGTGCACAGCACATCGCCCTTCATCACCAGGCTGGTATTGTTGTCTAGCGGCGAATTTAACTTGTTGGCCACCAGGATGCGTTGCGAGCCATCCGGCGACAATACCCAAACCTCACTTCGCAAAATCTCGGAGACATAGATGTTGCCCTTGGCGTCCAACTCAATCCCGTCGAACGGTGAGTATCCACCCGGTTGCATGATCTGCGGCTCGCCCGCCGACCCATCTTCTTTAATCGGGATCTTTAAGACCATTGGGTCACCATCCGTGACCGCATAAATATTCTTTTCCTGTTTGTCGAGCACCAGATCGTTCACCCCCAGGGGCGACCCCGAATACGGTTTAGCCGACCAGTTGAGCAGCGGGTGCGCTGACCACAAATCCACCTTTTTCCCGTCTGGCGAAATCTTCCAGATTCCTGCGTAGGTGAGGTCCGTCAGATATACGTTCCCCTGTGAGTCGATGGCCACATCGTCGGGAAAGCAGAATGGCCAACCGTCGGCCTTGGTCGCTAGAGCTGCCACCTTATGTGTCTTCGCGTCCACCTTGTACACCCCGGAGCGCGTTACGGTTGCGTCTCGGCACGAGGGATGAAAGGGATTCCCCAAGTCAGTGGCGTCATATCTCGAATGGGCTTTGTAGGCGACATAAATGTTGTCCGCTTTATCGAAATCGAGCCCGATCAGATTTCCGTTCCCGCTCTCCTCCTTTGACGGCACCCAGGCGATGTGATCGTAGCTGCCGTCATCTTTTAATCTGACAATTTCGCCGCTGTGAAAAAGGGTTGCATAGAGATTGCCTTGGGAATCGATTGCCATACCCTCGGGAGTGTCCGGGAGCTTGGCCATGACCCAAGCGTGGAACTGTGCCGATGCGGTTGGAACAGCCACAGTAAACAAGGAAGCACGCGGCACCGCCCAAAACAGAAGCAGCCAAAGCTGCCGTCTGTCAAATACAGTTCTCATCATGTTGCTCCTTGAACGCTGATTGAACATCGAGAAGGTGCTTGCTTTTCGACTTCGTTTCTTTGCATTCCGGTTATTTCTTTACACCAGAAATCGGCCATGACTCTGCTGCGGAAGGCCCCCGGCTGAATCTGCAAACCAATATATAATGACGCGGAATGGCCATCAGCCCCGGCACCAAACTCGGCCAGAAACTCCTGCTCGAACGCCTGGCCCAACAAGCGAGCCAGTCCGTCACAGTTGTTACCAACTTCACGGAAGGCCTGAAGAAATAAAGATCTGATGGCGGATGAAGAGCGATCTGCAGCGTCAATGCGACCGGCGCGTAAATTTCCATACGTTGGAACGCCACGCTAATGCGCTGGCCATCACCTTGCCGTCCGGCGTCCATGCCATATGGTGGAAGTCGCTAACGTATTCCAGCGGAATGCGCGTAGATTTCCCTGTGGCAAGATCGAACACGGCGGGCGGCCAATACCAGGTTGGGCTGCTAGCCGGCGCCACCAGGCGCCCATTGCGGACGCCCTCGTTATCAATTCCGTAAGCCAACGTCATCGGACTGGGGCCAGGAATCGGTTGCTCGGCTCCGCCATTCAGTGGGACACGAACCAGCTTCGTATTTGGAGTCTCCCTGACTTCGACCAGCAGGCTCTTGCCTCCCGGTTCCACACTCACGAAGTTGCCGGCGCATTGACGGCGGACCTCGCCCTCTGCAGTTACTGCCCAAATACTCCCTGCTGCCGAAACATAGAGCGTGTGTCCGTCCGGCGAGGAGGCCATCTGTTCGACGTGGCCTTTGTCAAAGGGAATGCGCCGGACGATTCGGCCATTGGACAGCGCGGCAACTCCAATTGTGATATGACTCTCCCCACCAATCAGAAATGCCACCGCGTCTGCACCAACTGCGGTGAATGGCCCTGAAGTCTCGTCGACCGTGCTGACCAGGGAAACCGGCTCCTTGCCTGTGGCGCCAATCATCACACGCTCACGCCCTGCAGAATATTCGGCCCAAACCGCGCGGCCGTCCGGGAGAGCCGCGAAGTTATCCCCCACCGGTTTCTGCACGCTGGCGATGCGCTCCACACGACCGCCCTCCGGAGCAAAACGTATGATCTCCATCGGGCGATCTGCCTGATCGAGATAAATGTCGCCATCTGCTCCAATAGCGAGGGATTCCACGTATCCGGTCACGGTGAACAGCGGATGCGCCGGCGCGTGGCCATCGATCGGCACGCTCATCACTTGGGTGAGAGTACCGTGCGTGCTGCCGAATATCGCTGTCTTCCCATCGGGCGTCACCGTCGCCGGAGGCACAGCACCGCCAGCCACCAGATCACCAAAATCGGCGTCGAGCAGGTGCAGTTTGCCAGTCTCGAGATCGACGATGTAAAAGTGCGGTCTTGTCGTCGCCATTCGTCCTTCCGCCGCGATGCCGAAAACGATCGCATGATGACCATCTGAAAACGCGCGGACGGTCACCCAGCCGTAAAGAGACGCGTTGGGCAGGATTACCGGAAGCGCCTGCGACTTCCCGCTGTCCGGCCAGTAGCGATAGAGCTGTTGCTCGTATTGCGAGTTGGTTTCGGTAATCAAAAGACTCCCGTCAGGAAGAGCCTCGGGAATACCGCCCGTCTCCCGGATCATTTGTTCGTCTCCGCCAAGCGCCGGTACGCTGTAAATGCCTTTGAACTGATCGTAGTAACGATCGTAAAAAATGCGCGTACCGTCAGGGGACCACGAACAAATGCTGACAAAGCCAATATCCCGGCGATGCGTGAGCATCACACGATTGCCCGACTCCGGGTTCATCACCCACACTTGCATCACGCCATCGGCGTCAGTCGCTACAAACGCCAGCAGGTGGCCATCGGGGGATGGCCGCGGTATGGTAGCCAACTCGGGCCCGCCCAAATACACGCCGTTCCAGACTTCTGCCGGTTCGCTCCGCCCCCTCCACCACATTCCCGCAATGACTCCGAGCACCAGCGCGGCGAAACACACGGCAACCAGCATCGGCAAAAGCCCGCGGGGTCGCGTGCGTACAGATGCATCACGGGCAGCCGACGCTGGAATTACGTCAGCCCTAGACAGCGCCTCGGTGATAAGAATCCGCGCGTCGCCGATATCCCGCAGCCGCACGCGAGGATCTTTCTGCAAACAACGCCGCAACAATTCGCGCACACGCGGACCAGTCTCGTCTGGCAGAGCACGCCAGTCCGGTTCGCTTTTCACGACCGCCGCAAGGATGTCGGTCACGGTCTCTCCGCCGAACGCCATTTTTCCGGTGAGACATTCAAAGAGAATGCAGCCGAATGCCCAAATGTCAGCGCGTTTGTCCACTGCCTTCCCGCGCGCTTGCTCCGGCGACATATACGCCGCCGTTCCCAGGATCACTCCTGCCCGCGTGTAAGCGGGAGAGGCGGCCGTCAGCGTGGGTGAGTTCAAGGCATCCTGAACGCCTGCTTTGTCTGCCGCCACGTCTTTGGCCAAGCCAAAGTCGAGTACTTTCACTTTTCCGTCAGGTGTGATCTTGATGTTCGCGGGCTTCAGGTCGCGGTGCACGATGCCCTTTTCGTGCGCGGCTTCCAGCGCCTCAGCAATCTGCTGCGAGATCTCAAGACTCTCCTCGACGCTCAATGGCCCACGACGCAGTCGCTCCGCCAAATTTTCCCCAGGCACGTACTCGAGCACGAGGTAGCGGGCGCCATTGTGTTCTTCCAGTTCGTAAATGGCGGCGATATTCGAGTGGTTGAGCGAGCCTAGAATTTGCGCTTCCCGTTGAAAGCGGGCCAGCGCATCATCAGAAGTGGCAAAACCGTCCGGCAGTGCCTTGATGGCAACCTCGCGACCGAGGCGCGTATCGCGAGCCTTATAGACTTCCCCCATGCCTCCAGCACCGAGGGGCGCGGTGATCTCGTAATAACCCAGGCGAGTTCCGGGCGTCAGCGGCATAGGGTCGCATGATTGTATCGTGGCTGGCGCGCATAGGAAACGGTTGAGCAGTTATTCGCGTGTTGAACCATGCAGAACCGCGTCCGGTATGCCGCACAGTCTATAATTGCGCCCACGGATGGCACTCACCTCTGGCACGAAACTCGGTCCTTACGAAATCCAGTCGCCGCTCGGCGCGGGCGGCATGGGAGAAGTGTACCGCGCCCTGGACACTCGCCTGGATCGTACGGTTGCCATCAAAGTCCTTGCTTCGCATCTTGATTCTTCGCCGGAGTTGAAACAGCGCATGGAGCGCGAGGCTCGCGCGATCTCAGCCCTGAATCACCCGCACATTTGCCATCTCTATGACATTGGTTCGCAGGACGGCACTGATTATCTGGTGATGGAGTTTCTCGAAGGGGAGACTCTTAGCGACCGGCTTCGTAAAGGAGCTTTGCCGCTGAATGAGATCTTGAAAATTGGGATTGCCGTCGCCGAGGCGCTCGCTGTGGCTCATCGACAGGGGATCGTGCACCGCGATCTAAAGCCGGGAAACATCATGCTCACGAAAAGTGGAGCGAAGCTGATGGATTTCGGCCTGGCAAAGTCCGCGACCGCCGGCGCTCCCTCAGGAGTCTCAAGCGCTCCTCTATTATCGGCGGCCCACACTTTGAGCCAAGCCAGTCCCGTCTCTCCGCTCACTACCGCCGGTACGATGATCGGCACCATCCAGTACATGTCGCCCGAGCAGATTGAGGGCAAAGAAGCGGATGCGAGATCGGACCTGTTTGCATTCGGCGCCGTTCTATACGAAATGGTAACCGGTGCAAGGCCGTTCGAAGGCAAAAGCCAGATCAGCGTGGCCAGCGCGATTCTCGAAAAAGATCCCGAACCAATTTCTGCAACCCAGCCGCTCACGCCGCCTGCCTTCGCGCACATCGTAAACACCTGCCTTGCGAAGAATCCGGACGAACGCCTTCAAAGCGCGCTCGATATTGCTCTCCAATTGAAGTGGATCTCTCAGAGCGGGACACAAGCCCCTCCTGTAATCGAACAGAAAACTAAGAGCCGCGAGCGCCTGGCTTGGCTGATCGCAGCCGCACTTGTATTGGTTCTTATCGCGTTCATTCTGTTCTGGCGAGGATCGAAGGCCCAACTGCAGACGACCTACTTTTCCGCGCCCGTTCCGTTCGCCGCGCAATCTGTAGCCGTGGCGCCCAACGGCCACACCGTGGCTATGGTGGGTCGTCCAGAATCGCAACGCAACAACTCCATCTGGATCTACGAGCCGGGATCGCCGGAAGCGACCATAGTCCCTAACACCGAAGGCGCTAATTTTCCTTTCTGGTCTCCCGATGGACAATCACTCGGTTTTTTTTGCCGAGGGAAAATTGAAGAAGTTAGGTCTCGGCGGCGGCCCGGTGCAAACTTTGTGCGATGCCCCCACCGGTCGCGGTGGCGCCTGGAACAAGGATGGCGTCATCCTTTTTACCCCGAGCGGAACACTGGGCACCGGTCTCTACCGAATTTCGGCTTCGGGTGGAACGCCAACTCAGGTAACAACCCCGGACAAGAATCTGAACGAAGACAGCAATCGCTGGCCGGCATTCCTGCCGGATGGCATCCATTATCTTTATGCTGCGATCAATCTTTCCGGCCGGCGAGATCTCTATTCCATCTACGTGGGTTCGCTCAACTCCGACGAAAAGCGCCTGGTGGTGCGAGCGAAAGGTAACGCCCTCTATTCTGCGCCGGGATTCCTGCTTTTTTATCGCGATCACACCCTCTTCGCGCAACATTTGGATGCCAGGAAATTTGAGCTCACCGGTGAGGCCGTTCCCCTCCTCGCCGACGTTCAATTCTTTCCGCGGATTTCACAAGCCGTTTTTTCCGCTTCCGGCGCCGGTTTGCTGGTAGCCCAGAGAAACGCCGATTCGGGCGCTTCCCAGGTCTTGTGGTTTGACCGTAAAGGGCAACAGATTGGGGTCGCCCGGACTCCCGGTATCTACGGCAACGTCATGCTCTCCCCGAACGGCCGATCCATGGCCTCGGAAACCACCGATCCCGACAGCCAGAATACCGATGTCTGGACCTACGATCTCGAAAACCAGAGCGCGAAACGCCTGACTTTCGATCCCGCTTTGGACTCGCTTCCCATCTGGAGCCCGGATGGAAGTCGAATCATTTTTGCTTCCAATCGTGAACTGAAGTTTGACTTGTATCTGAAAGATTCGAACGGCGGACAAGAAGAAAAGGTCATCCCGCAGGAAGGTCCGGACCGCTTCCCCATCGACTGGTCGCGCGATGGGAAATACGTGCTCTATGTGCGCGGCCAGGATCTGTGGTATCTGACGATGTCCGACCTCCACGCCACCCAGTTCCTGAAGGCCAGTTCATCATTGAAGAGCGCCCGCTTCTCACCCGATGGCAAGTGGGTCGCATACTCCTCCAATGAAAGCGGCCGCTGGGAAATTTATGTAACTTCTTTCCCGGATGCCCACGGGAAATGGCAGGTATCGAATGCCGGAGGAAGTCAACCCCGGTGGCGCGCCGACGGGAAGGAACTTTTTTATCTCTCCGGCGACAGCAAAATCATGGCGGCTCCGGCGAAAACGGGTTCCAACTTCGACGCTGGCACTCCGGCTGCGCTTTTCCAGGCGAATCCTCGTGAGATGTTTGCCACCTCCGAGCTTTTTTCCTATGACGTCAGCAACGACGGCCAAAAATTCCTCATCAACACGCAGCTGAAGACAGAAATGACCCCGATGTCCGTCGTCCTGAACTGGAGCGCGAAGTTAAATCAGTAGGAACTTGCGGATGGAGGCCCCGGGCGGAGTCGAACCGCCGACCAACGGTTTAGGAAACCGCTGCTCTATCCATCTGAGCTACGGGGCCACAGCTGAGCGGGCGCATTTTCAGTTTACATGCCGGGACATTCCCGGTGCGAAACTCTTCGCCCCACGATTTCATGAGCGCTGCGCCATCTTCGCTTTGTGAGATTGCCTTCCTCCGGGCTGCGCACCAGCGTTGTCCTGATTTGCTCCAGTTAAATTTTTTCTTTGACTCGCATAAAACTCTGCGCTACTGTAGGGCAATTTTGTGGGGGCGTTATGGGGTTCCGTCCGTTTCTTGGGACAATTGGGTTCATCGTCATTAGCGTCTCTGCATCCTTTCCATCGTGTGTTAACGCGCTGTTTGACCGCGCACCGCAGCGTTCCGATGACATCTCGCAGCTGATTCAAAAGGCCGACCAGGGAGACCGTACCGCACAGTTTCGGCTGGGCGTGGCCTATGAGTCCGGAGTTGGCGCAGAAAAAAATTATGGCGAGGCGATTCGCTGGTATCGGAGAGCCGCTAACGCGGGCCATTCCGGAGCACAGAACAATCTCGGCAGCATGTACGGGAGAGGGCTCGGTGTAGCTCAGAACGATGTGGAAGCCATGAAATGGTACCTCCGAGCCGCGGCGGACGGCCATCCCGCCGCGCAATTCAATGCCGGGTTCATGTACGACGCCGGCCAGGGAGTTCCGCGTAGCGAGACGAGCGCCAGGTATTGGTTTGAAAAAGCTGCCGCTCATGGCTATCCGCCTGCGCAATCCGCCTTGGCTTATCTCTATGCTCAAGGCCGAGGTGTGCAAACCGACCTCAAGCTTGCCTTGAAATGGTATCGGGCCGCAGCCAAGACCGGCTATGCTGGCGCTGAGTTTTCCTTAGGCGTTGCATATTTTCGAGGTGCGGGCGTGGCCCGGGATGCACACGAAGCAGTCAAATGGTTTCAGAAAGCTGCGACCCATGGCTCAGTCACTGCGGCGGGGATACTCGGACTGGTTTACGATCGCGGCCTGGGCGTCTCTCGGGACCATGCTACCGCCGCTAAATGGAAGGAAGCAGCCGGAGATGCAGGCGTGGCCCAGGCGCTGCGCATGCTGAGTTCTCTCGATCCCCCTGCTTCCGAGCAAAGCATAAATGCGGTGGCAGCCGTTCCTACGCTTTCCAATCCTTAGCGCCTGACTTCAGTTGCCCTTTAATTCCTCAACACTTGTGGTGGCGTGAACGCGTTGTATCGCCTGCCCTGCGGCCTGATCGGCTTCCTTCTCGCTCAGGATCGAACTTGGCACGGCTCTTGCCACCAGACGCGCGAACACGACCTCGTTCCAGTTCTTCATCGCAATAATCGTGCCTTGCGGTTGGTGAACGTAGAGGTAGTCCCGTTTCTGGCCCAGACATAGCGTCACATGGAACCGCAGCTTCAGCTTGTGGTCTGGGCTGATCCTTGTAGTAACGGTGCGCAGGGTTTCCGAGAACAAACGTTTCGCCAAGCTGACCGGAATTTTCGTCTGCTCGGACTTCTGCACCATGAGCGCCACATCCGAACCGGCGTATTCCGGATCCAACGAAAGTGGAAGTTGAACCACTTCCCTGGGCGCTCGCATGTTCGGCAAAGGCTCCGGAGAGAGCAGGTTACCGCTGATCTGAGAGGTGCCCGCTGAGGAGAGAAGACAGAGAACGAGAAGAGCGACGGAAAGAAGCTTCTTTGCGGATTTCACTGCAACTTCCGCGGGTCGAGAACCTATTTTCCCGAAGGGTACGTTGGCCTTCAGTGACAAAGTATCCTGGACTCCCGAGTCTTGAATCCATTCTGCCCCATGAGACGGGTCACAATCGGTGACTGCGATTACGAGGCGCATGTGATGGATGGGCTGGAGTCACGCGTATCGGTGGAAATCTATAAAGGGAATGCAGGACCGAGTGACAGTTAGCCAAAAGATGGCAGCTCGCCTGGAATCTTCCTCGTCATAAGCTCCACCACTCTTAGTCGAGAGTGCGTTGGAACTAAGAAAGGGGAGCCCGTTCGGGGCTCCCCACATTTCTGACCGCAATCAGAGTTTAGGATTTAGAAGCTCACGCGTAGCGCAAACTGACCGAACCGGCGCTCGTCGTGGTTGCCCCCAATCGCGTTCACGCCCAAGCCGCCTTTGAGACCGGAAACGAGAAGCGGTCCAGGTGTCCCGCCAGGGCCGGACGTGAGGAAGTTAAAGTTGTCCAAGTTTAGCGCGTTAACGTACATGTTGTGGTGGTTGAAAAGGTCGAATCCCTCCGCGCGGAATTCGAGATTTACCCGCTCGGTAATTTTGAACGACTTGGTTACAGCAAGGTCGTCGTTCCAGGCGCCAGGGCCGCCGAAGGCATTCCGGCGTGTCATGGCTCCAGGGAACGGCCCAAAGTCGGAGATACCTAAAGCGCTGTTGAACGGCACGGTATAGCCAATTGGCAGGGTCATCAGTGTGAAGTCATTTGGAGCATTGATCACACCGGAACCTGTCTTAAAGCTTGAGATTGCGCCGACAGGAGTGTATCGCGGGATGCCATAGCCACTGCCCGCGTTAAGGGAGTTGGTGGTATCGAAAATTGAGAATGGGGTGCCAGTGCGAACCGTGAATACCGACACCAGCGTCCAGCCGCCGAGGACCTGCCGCTGCCATCCATGTCCGTTCTGGTACCACGGAAGAGCCCAAATCGGAGAGAGTGCCAGCCGGTTGCGGATATCGTAGTCGGAGCTTCCCCAGTCCAGCATAGGATTCCGTGGATCGAGATATCCCAGGTTGCCGATGCCGTTCGACCCGCCACCGGTGCTGTCGGAGAATGTGGAACTCAGATCATCCAGTGAGTGCGCCCAGGTGTAGTTGGCCGTGAGGCTCAAACCTGTGTTGTACAGGTTGTTGCTTTGCAAGCCGGCGTTCAACGCGTTGTAACGCGAAGTGCCACGGCTGCCACGGGTGTTAATTCCCGTAAACTGGGGGTTGGGCCGGGTGTAAAAGCCATTGTAAGGATCACCAAGATAGACTTGTCCACCACCCAAATCGTTGTACCCGGAAATGTCGTACAGGTGAACGCCGTGAGCACCGGCATACTCTAAGGAGAATACCGTGCGATGGGTCAACTCACGTTGCACCCCCAAGCTATAAAACTGAGTCTGCGCGGTGTCGATGTTTTGATTGACGTGCCGCAAGCTGGATGGCCGCAGTGGAACCAGCGTGCCGGCATTTCCCGAAAACGGACCGAAGTTCTGGTTGGTGACTGGTATCGGAGCACCCGTTATGCTCGGCGTGAGCTGCACGCTGGCATAGTTCGGCGGGTTTTGGATTACGTTGAAGGTTACGTTGCCGAAATTGCGTTCATAACTCGTGCCAAAGCCCCCGCGCAAGCTGGTTTTGCCATCACCGAAAACATCGAGGGCAAAGCCTACACGTGGAGAAATCGTGCCCCAATTCGGGTGCCACATCCCGCCCACCGGGCTGTTAGGCGCAATTTGAACCGAGCCAGTGCGGAGTCTGTCATAAACGGTGGCTCCGGTGCCGAAGTAAAAATTGGAGTCTAGCTGTGGGTTCGCGTTATGTTGCACGCCGAAGTGCTCATAGCGAGTGCCGTAGTTAAGTGTTAGTCGATGGGTTAACCGGAAACTATCCTGAGCATAAATCGCCCAGTCATTGTAGCGGTAGCTGCGAGAAAAGCTGGGAGATGTGGCGGGAAGCGTGATCTCGCAGCTGGGGGTGGCGATTAAACTGTTGTCGGTCAGGCTCCTTGAGCATGGGAATTTGCCTTGTGGGTTGATAGCAGCCTGGAACAAGGCCAAATCACCGGCAACTAAGTTGTCGAATCCCTGCGAGGTGCTGGTACCGAGCTCCTCGAGACCTTGGGCGTAAGCGCCATAGGCCCGGTTGCTCTGTTCATACTCGTATTGGCCACCGAAGCGCATGGTGTGGCGCCCCTTGATCCAAGACAAGTCCTGATTCAGTTGGATGATATTCTGCGGCCCGCCATATGGTTCTCCGCCGGCGCCGGCGAACTGCGCCCACAGACCAGGAAGTTGCACGGCGACGCCATTCAGCGTGGCGCCGCTGGTGGCAAGTAATTCCGGAACGTTCTGCACCGCAGAATTGTAGGTCTGAATAACGTTCATGCGACTGAAGCTGATCTTACTGTTGCTAAAAATGCTGCTACTGAACGAATGATTCAAGGAGAACAGCTCCGCGTTGTTCCAGTCGCCTTCGCCCACATTGTACTGTGAGTATGGAGCGGCGTAATCCGCACCCTGAAAGTCAGCAATGTTCTCCCGGGCATAGCGGAAGAACATCTGCGTCTTGTCGCTGGGGTTATAGTCAAAACGGCCCACAACCCGATAAATATTCCCTGCGTCGCCGCCGCCGGCGTCGGCAGGTGCGGTGTAATTCACCAATCCCATCGAGGGAACGGTTGCCGCCGTGGTCGTCCAGAAAGCATCACTGGCACCCGACGCTGCAGCCACCTGTGCTCCGGTCAGCGTACTGCCAAACTTAAAGGCCTCATTCCCGTACGCGCTAAAAAAGCTTTGGACGTTCGCCGGTAGCAATGCGAGCAATTGCGGGGTCGGGACATATCCCTGCAAGCTTGCATTGCTGCGCACACGCGTCCATTCGGTGGTACCAAAGAAGAAAAGCTTGTCCTTTAAAATCGGACCGCCGACACTGAAGCCGAACTGATTCCGGGTGTAGCTCCCTTTAGGCGCTGGAATGGCACCAGTGCCACCACCTTCTAGAAAAGCGGCATTGGTCGCATCGTTAGCATAGGTATTCGCGGTATAAGCGGACAGCCGATTGAACTCCCACACAGAACCGTGGAAATTATTCGTGCCGCCTTTGGTGCTCAAGTTAACGACGCCGCCGGATGCGCGACCATATTGAGCGTCAAAGTTGTTTGTAATTACACGGTATTCCTGCACCGCATCCACCGGGATTTGTTCCCCGTAGCCCGCGGCAAACAAATCAACGTTCTCGACACCATCGAGCAAGATTTCGGTGCCGGACGTACGTTGACCATTCATTGCATACCCAATGCCGCGGCCGGTTGTGTTCTGGTCGCCGCCGCTGGCTGTGCGATCGCCGCTACTAACGTTACCCGAAACCGCGACGAAGTCATATGGATTGCGCGTCAGGCTAGGCAGCTGTGCCATCTGTTGCGGATCGATAAGTTGCGAAAGCTCCTGGGTTTGGGTATTCACTTCTGTAGCTCCGGCCGCGGTCACCTCAACTACAGTCGAAACGTTCCCCACGGTCAGTTGGGCATCTACTGTCACTCTTCCGCCCACAGTGACTTCCACCGTTCTCTCATAGCTAGCAAAGTTGGCACTCGATAACTTTACCGAGTATTTGCCCGGCTCCAGGCCCGGGATCACGAACTGGCCCAACGTGTTCGTTTGGGTCGTGCGCACCGCAGCGGTGGCAGTGTTTGTTGCCGTGATGCCGGCGTTGGGCAAAACAGCCCCTGAGGCATCGCGCACTGTGCCAGAAATTGAGCCTGCCTCGGCCTGCCCAAACACGAGGGTGGCAGTTACAACTAAGAGCGTAAGCAAGGCTAGCGGGAATCCAAGCAATTTAGATCTGAAGGTAAATCTATTCATAAGCCTCTCCTGTTTATGAAACAAAAGAAATGCAGCCTTGGGTTCGCGTGGAGAAAGCATCCCGTGCCCCTTGGCCAGGTGTACGATCTCTGAACTTGTAAATAGCAACAAAAACTTCTGTCACTTCTGCGTTGATCTGCCTTGAAAATCCGGAACGACTAAATGCAACCTGGTAAGACGTCTAAGGCAGCCAACAAACCTGCAAAGAGATCTCGCGGATGATGTCAACGACACAAGTACGACCTATCTGTATATCTGTCGATGAAACTCACCGCAGTGCCTTCAATCACGGCGCCAAGTGACGCGTAAGCTTTATTTGCATCGACTCGCGCCGATCGACTGGATTGCACCCTTCCAGTAACTTTTTGCTACACGCATCCCGTGCTCTATAACTCGAACCAACATTTCAGGAGGCAACCAGGTTTCCAGTGGAAGGCAATTTGTGATCGCGGTCACGCTGATGCGTGACCACATTTTGATAAGCCGTGGCAATCCAGCAAGTTTGAATTTCTCAGGACACTCCCTGTGTCTCTCCTAAATCGCAGTTTTCGGGCGCCCGCCAAAGCTTTGCGAGCAAACCTCCGATTTACGGAATGCGGTTTCCATTTTCTGTAGGCCCGAATGGACGCCGGCGATCTCTGAGGTGGCACGAACTTTGCCAAGGTTCCGCGCGCGAGACCTAAACCATGCAGTGCCTGCTGCTAGATATCAATCCGCTGTTGTGTATGCCGTTGTAAATACCAGCAGGGCGGATCGCCAAAATGCGGGAATAGCGAGTAGACGCAAGCCTGATCCTGGGGCGGCGTGAATTGGTACTCCGTCTTGTTGTTCTTCTCGTGGATAACGTACATTTCACGCACACTCACGGTTCCGAATTGACTTCGCTCGCCGGGAATTCTGTAGCGGAGAGAGACGTAATCCGTCGCATAGATTAGAGCCGCGATGATCAATAGGATTGCGGTCGTTCGAAAGAGAAGAAGTTTCATCGAGATGCGCACGATGGTCGTGAGAAGTCACTGAAGCGCCGCCCACGTAGAATAAAAAGTATCATGTCTTTGGCGAAGGAAGCCCGCCCCGCGCATCCGCGCACGCCTGAAAGTAGATTGGCATTATTCGTCGGCAAAGGCGGCGTTGGCAAGACCACGGTTTCAGCCGCCTACGCCATGCGTCTTGCCACCCGGCATCCCCGAGAAGCTGTCTTGTTGCTCTCTACCGACCCGGCGCACTCTCTCGCCGATGTCTTTCAGCAGCCCTTCTCAAACGACGTCCAGAAGCTTCCGACTCGCCTCGGCAATCTTTATGCCTGGCAGCTCGACGCCGAAAAGTATTTCCGAAGCTTTCTCGACCAACGACGTGCCGAAATCCTGGCTATTCTTGAGAGCGGTTCGATTTTTTCCAGCCAAGAGATCGATCCATTTCTGGATGCCACCTTGCCAGGAATGGCCGAAATGGCTGCGCTGCTGGCCATCCAGGAAGCTACCGCTTCCAGCCGTTACGCCTACGTGGTCGTCGATACCGCACCTTTCGGACATACGCTGCGCCTCTTCGAGATGCCGGAAAGCTTCCAGCGCTTTCTATCTTTCCTCGAATTTGCCGGTAGCCGGGATGAAGTCTTGGCTGCGCATTTTGGCGGTAAGGCCAACCCTGTAGGCAAAAAGCTGCTGCATGATTGGAAACAAATTGTACGTGAGTTACTCACTCACTTCCGCCTGAAAGCCGATATTTTCTTGGTCACTACGCCGGAAAAATTCGCGCTCAACGAATCTCTAAGGTGTCGTGAAATCTTGCACAATCTCTCGCCGCCTCTGGAGATGAACTCCGTCGTTCTGAACCGTGTTATCGCTCGAAACTCGCGCTGCCGATTCTGTCGTGGGCGAGCCCAGGCCACGAAATCGGCTCGTGCTTTGCTGCGGAAGCAGTTTGGCGGCGCCAAATTGTACGTGGCGGAAGATTCCGGAGCTCCTGTGCTTGGCCTCGACGGTCTCCGCAACTTTGCCGCTCACGTCTTCTCCGGTAAGCCACTCGGACGACAACCCGGAGTCCCGCCTGCACCGCCAGTTGAGCTCATTCGTGCCAAGTGGCCGACCTTGCCCACGCCGCTCTCCTTGGTCCTCGGCAAAGGCGGCGTGGGAAAAACCACCATTTCCGCCGCACTCGGTTTCCATACCAGAGCGCAAACGCCGCTGACCGTCGACATCTGTTCTGTGGATCCGGCTCCTTCCCTCGACGACGTTTTTCAGACCGAGGTTGGCGATCACCCGCGTTCCGTCTTAAACGATGGCAAATTCCACGCCTCCGAAATGGACTCCATGACTGTTTTTCGCACCTGGGTTTCACGGATAAAAGACCTGATCGATTCCTACACAGAATCCGACAGGTCCAAAATCCACGTAGATCTCTGGTTCGAGCGTCAACTCTTCGAACAATTGCTGGAAAGCGTGCCTCCCGGCGTCGATGAAATCCTTGCCGTTTTCCGAATCATGGATCTTTTGACCGAACCGCGAAAACGAGTGCTGATTGATATGGCGCCGACCGGTCACGCCCTTGAGCTTCTGAAGACTCCAGATCGCATACTGGTGTGGACCCGGCTGCTGTTGAAAACTCTGGCTGCCCACCGTAGACTTGCTGTCGCTCAGGACGCGGGCGTGCAGGTTGCCGAGTTAGGACATCGAGTCCGCGATCTGACGAAGATGTTGGCCGATTCCAAAGCCGCCCGCCTATACACGGTCATGTTGGCAGAGTTCCTGCCCGATCGTGAAACCGAGCGGCTGCTGAACGAGCTACAAGCCTTGAAGCTGTCACTCGGGCCCATATTCGTGAATCGCCTACTTTTTATGGAGGATGTGCGGAATTGTGCCCGGTGCCGCCGGGCGCGAAGCTGGCAACTTGTCACCCTTTCGCATCTTCGCGAGCGCTTTCGAGATATGCAAATTTTTGTAGCGCGCAACTTCCCTGCCGAAATTGCCGGCAAGCGGGGCCTGCGCTCCTTCACAAGTGAGCTATGGCAGCTGGCGTAAATAAGACGAGCCCAGGCGTGCTTTACGTGTATGGGATCACCCAGAACCCAAAAATGCCGCAGAGCAGAATCTCAGGCGTAGATGGAAAAGCAGCCATCGAGCAGTTCCACTGCGCTGGACTGACCTGCTGGGTCAGCCGGGTCTCGAAAGACGATTTCGCCGACAACCTCTCCGCCAACATAGAAAACCTGGATTGGTTGGCAGAAGTAACTCCTCGTCATCAGGCAGTCCTCGCTTCCATCTCTGAAATCAATGACGTTCTGCCAGCACGTTTCGGTACCGTGTTCCTGAACGAGTCGTCATTGCGAGCCGATATTGCCCGTCGCAAAGCTGTGTTGCTTTCCGATCTCAAGCGCATCAAAGGAAGCGAAGAATGGGGTGTTAAGGTGTTTGCCGTCCGCCCCGAATTCGCGGAGATCCCGGCGGTGGAAAGCGGGAAAAGCTATCTGCAGGCCAAATCGGCCTTGCTTCGCTCTCGTACCCCGGCGGAAAACGACGGCGAGATCGCCCGCTTCGCCAAAGCACTGGAGAAGCTTTCCGTTGCCACTGCGGAAGGAGGAAAAATCAGTGGTGGTCGGCGCGATCTGTGCTACCAGGTTTCTCTTCTGATGAAACGCGGCAGTCGAAAACAGCTGGATTCGACTCTGCGGCGCTTTGAAAACGAATGGAAGAATCAGCGGCACATTGAATGCAGCGGACCCTGGCCGCCCTATTCATTTGTCACCCGCGATATCGGATAGCTATGGCGGAAGTTGCAGAAAATCTGGTAATCGCCTCGGGCGAAGCCAACGATGATCTCTCGTTGCTGGATGTTCTTGATCACGTCCTGAACAAAGGAGTCGTCATCCGCGGCAAGCTGATCATCTCCCTCGCCGGAGTCGACTTGGTATACGTCGGATTGGACATCATCCTAACCTCGGTCGAAACCGCGCTCCAGCACCTCCAGCTTATCCCTCCACCCGAAGACTCAAAAAAGTCTCACCGCAGGTAAGCCATGCCGCTGCTTGTCTATTGCATCGCAGAAGCTGGATCGAAGATCGAAATTCCTCCCTGCGGAGTCCAAGGCGCATCACTTCGCACCCTGATCGAAAGCGGTTTGATTTGTTTTCTCTCTGACTACGATCCCTCAGTGGGCGGCAACCACGTCCGCGATGCCGCTCTCAACTTCAATCGCGTTCTGCAGGAGTTACTCCGCCAGGCTGCCATCCTGCCCTTCCGCTTTCCGACTTTGCTCGCGGATGAATCCGAAATCCGCGGCGTTCTGCAGCAGCATGCGTCCGAATATCGCGACGCTCTTGGCCGTTTGCGTGATGTGCTGCAAGTCGAAATCACGCTAACCCTGAGCCATCCTCCGCAACCGGAAGATTCCGGCAAAAAATACCTACTCTCACGCCAGCACTCGAATCGAACCTTGGCCGATGCTGCAGACGCTATTCACCAACAGCTCGGCGCCCATATTCAGGATTGGCGGCTGCATCAAAGCTCGAACGCTACACGCTGCTACATGCTAGTCTCGCGTGATGATCTCAAAAGAATCTTCGAAAAGGTTCGCGAGCTGAAGATTTCTTCCGATTTGCGCGCCCGCGTCACCGGTCCATGGCCAGCCACTGACTTCATTGCTCTGCCTCTCAGCGAAGGCGAGAAATCTCCGTCAGCGAACCAACCTGTGCCAAGCTCTACCGAGAAAAACTATGGCTAATCCGACCAGCCTCCACGTCGAACCCGCAAACGCTTCCGGAACTTCCACTGGCACAGCGTCACGAATCGAATGTAATCAGGAAACCATCGAGCAAGGTCTTGCCAAGCTTGTTTTGAGCCTGATTGAACTCCTGCGGCAATTGCTTGAACGCCAGGCCATACGTCGCATGGAAGGCGGATCACTTTCCGATGAGCAAGTCGAAGAGATGGGCAAAGCGCTGATGACCCTCGAAACCAAGATCCGCGAACTGGGAGATCACTTCGGCCTCACCCCTGCTGATCTCAATCTCGATCTCGGCCCATTAGGCAATCTGCTGGAGTAAATCACTAGCGGACTTCGTAGCTGGGTAAAGGCACCCACCTACTAGCTCCAAGCTACTAGCTCCCAGCTACTAACTCCTACCTACTCGCTACCCGCCACTTAGCCCTGCTCCTACAGGAAACCCTGTAGACCGCACAAATTCTTCCTGTATCACTCTCGTATCATTGACAGGCCCGCGTCCCAATCATTACGATTTGCACGGCGATGGGGTGGTTGGCATCTCTCTGAATGCCCTTTCCAGCCGAGGAAGTTACGATAAATGGAAAGAGTACCGACCGTAGCGGGGACAACCAATCTTGTAGACATTCTTGACCGGGTCCTGGATAAGGGCTTGGTGATTGCTGGAGACGTACGTATTTCGTTGGCGAACGTCGAATTGCTCACGATCCGCATCCGGCTTTTGGTTTGCTCGGTGGACAAGGCCGAGCAAATCGGATTGAACTGGTGGAAGTTCGACCCACACTTGACCATGCCGGTGCCCACGACAAGACCAGCCCTGCCTAAAGCCGCGCGTGTCGCCGCGCGACCGCGGCCGGCAAGGGCACCGAGCAAGCGGAGAGCATAACCGCGGCGCACCTAGGAGGAAACGCTTCATGGCTGTCGAACGCATATCCGGTGGTTCGAGCCTCATCGACGTACTCGATCGCGTATTGGATAAAGGCATTGTCATTGATGCCTGGGTCCGAATTTCATTGGTGGGCATCGACTTGATCACCGTTGAGGCGCGCGTGGTCGTGGCTTCCATCGACACCTACTTGAAGTATGCAGATGCCGTGGGCTTGGTGGGTTTGGTTTCCCGTCCTCAGCTTCCCGCTGCAGAAGTTCCGGAAGTGGAGATTGAAACCACCCGCCGGCGTACCCGTGTTCCGGCAAGCCGCGCGGGACGGCGGCCCTAATGTTCGGTTATGCGTAAAGGTGCAATGGCGAGTTCCCGTATACAGGCACAAGCCAAACCAGAATTGAAAGTCATGCGCGGAAGTTCCAGGGAGGCTTCCTTACGCCTGCTTGCAGCGGAGCGCTCCGAGGAAGTCTTTCCCATCCTCCTCGAAGAAATCGTTCATCTCGGGTTTCCGCGCGCCTTAATCTTGGAGGTTGATTTCGATTCTGGCGAGATCAAGCCGACCGCATCCCTGAATTGCGAAAAACACACGTTGCAGAGATTTCGCACCTCCCTGTGGGCGAGCGAGAATCCCATAGTTTCAGTATTACAAAACTTAACTCCGCACGTTCTTAAGCCTACGCCCGCCAGTTCCGAGTCCTTCTACGCCTATCCCATCATCTTTCGCAACCGCAATCGCTGCTGGGAGGCAGAACGCGATCGTCGGCAGGATTGTTTGGCCGTACTCAATTACCGCCTGTCGAAAAAATATCCAGTGGAGGAGCAAGTATGCAGAGCCTGCGGCATGCGGGCCTACGCCACCATTGTTTTGGCACAGGTGAGTCGCCGCCTCGACGAGAGCCAGTTATCGGAATTCCGCACCTTGACCGATCGCGCCAACTCCGTCCTGTCGCGCCTTTTCAAGATTGAGCACTACTACAACCGCATGCGCGATATGGAAGCCACTATCTCGCGTTTGCGCGCGGTCATGCAGAGCATGGCCGATCCCGTCATCCTTACCGACAGCCAGCACCGCGTTGTGATTCAGAACAAAGCTGCCGAGAGATTTTTCCGTATTCCTGAAGGCGTCAGCGAAGGCGGCAAACGTGCCGTTGAGTTCAACAACCTATTGTTCTCGGCTGCGCTCTCGTCCATGGTTGTGAGCGCAACTGATACTTCTCGCGACCTCACTCTCGTCGACGTGATGGATGGTGAAGAGGTTCTCTTCGAAGCCGTTTGCGCACCTACCTACAGCAGCGAAGAAGTTCGCACCGGCATGGTGACCGTGATGCGCGATGTCACCGATCTCCGCCGCGCCGATGAAGAGGTCCGAGCCAACCTCGAAAAATTGCGTACCGCTGAAGACGTGGTTCGGCAGGATCGCGATCGCCTCAATCTGGTCATCGAGAATGTCGGCGATCCCATCATCGTCGCTGACAATTCCGCAAAAGTCGTCCTCCTGGATCCTCTTGCCAAAGAACTCTTCGGCCTCACCGGCCCAACACGCAGTCCCGAACTCGTGAAGAACCAGGCGAAGCTTGACGCCTACCTGACTTCCTTCACCTTTTCGTTCGCGGAAAAAGAAAATCGATCGTTGCATCTCTACCAGCCCGTCTCACGATCAGAAACCGAATACGCCGCTCGCTCCGGGAAAATCTACGATGCCCGCGGTCAGGTGGCCTTCACTGTGACCGTCCTGCGCGATTTCTCCACCTGGAAAAAGCTGGAGCAGCTTCAACTCGAGCGGCGCATGCTGGAAATGGAAAAGTTTGCTGCCACCGGCCGATTGGCCGGGACCATCGCCCATGAGATCAACAATCCCCTGGAATCGATTAAGAACGCCATTCACCTACTCGCCGATGGCCTGGACGAAAAATACAAACCCATCCACGAAGTTTTGAGAACCGAAACCGAGCGAGTCACGCGTATCGTGCGGCAGATGCTTGGCCTCTATCGCAACGTGGTCAATGTCAGCAATTTTGATCTCGACGCTGTGGTCGAAGATACCCTGACCCTTTTCTCACGGCCTTTGGCCAAAGCCGGTGTCACGGTTGAAAAACAACTCGGCAATGTGACTCAATTTAATGGCTCCGCCGATCAGTTTCGCCAACTCCTTTCCAACCTGGTCGTGAATGCCCGCGACAGTATGCCCCGAGGCGGCAAATTGATTGTGCGCACCCGACAGTTCCGCAGCCAGGATGGCCTGCATGGATTAGTTAGCCTGACAATCGCCGATACCGGCACCGGCATCGCCCCTGAGCTGCAAAAATCCATGTTCGAGCCCTTCGTCAGCACCAAGGGGGCGAAAGGTACTGGCTTGGGACTTTGGATTGTCAAGGGAGTTGTCGAGAATCACAACGGTCGCATTCGTGTGCGCAGCAGCGTGGGTAAAGGAACCGTTATCCAGCTCACCTTCCCCGTCACCCGTGATGTCACGGCCGCAAGTATGAAGAGCGTCATCGATCTCCAGAGTTACGCAAAGCAGTGAACAAGGACAAACTATGGCAACTGCGATTCTGCGCAAATCGAATAAGAACGGCGGAAGATCCAAAGAAGATTTGCACGTCAAGATGCCCGATGCCCCGAAAGTTCCGGAAACTGGCCCGGGCGAAGGTGGCCGCTACGTCTATGGAATTCTCGATTCCAAAGAGCATCTGACCTTCGGAAAAATCGGTATCGGCGGTGCGGGTGAGCCCGTGTATACCGTCAACTATCTTGATATTGCCGCTGTCGTCAGCAAGACTCCGGTCGCCATTTTCGACCCCACCCGTGAGAATGCTCTGGCCCACGAGCATGTCATCGAAACCGTAATGAAAAGTTACACTATCATTCCCATGAGCTTCGGGACTGTCTTCCGCAC